>Ga0256830_1000087_pt1 | contig 78704 bp, 69 predicted proteins | sample 128326metaG_FD_190537 | JGI IMG/M metagenome (GOLD analysis project Ga0256830, IMG submission 190537) | Hydrothermal vent microbial communities from Lau Basin, Pacific Ocean - 128-326 | ecosystem: Environmental > Aquatic > Marine > Hydrothermal vents | place: Pacific Ocean: Lau Basin | collected... | reverse complement strand
GACTTCAGCGGACAGAGGACAGGTGTTCAAAAATGCTCCCCCGACTGCCGGGGTAGTCCCCCTCTGTCCACTGGCATCTGAATTCTGGCCCCTGATAAGGCCGCACCCGGCTCTCCGGCAGGTCCCTTGCCCCTCCGAGGAGGGAGCGATAGCGCCTGTGTATCCGCCTGGTCAATAAAAAACGGGCCTATTTTGTCGCCGGGTGACTCCCCTTCCCCGGTGCCCGGCCCTACAGCGACCGAGGGGGATTCAAGGCGCCTCCGGCTTGAGCCGGGTCCCGGCCGGGGGTAGCATCCCCGAGGCGTCGAGCACGACCAAGGCCTGGCGTGCCTCGGCCAGGGCCCGGTCGATGGCCCCCACCTCGCGCCGGCTCAGGCGCTCACCCGGCCCGAGCTCGTGGAGCCGGCGGCCTCCGGGCAGCCGGTCCGGGTGGAGCAGCAGGTCCGACAGGGCCTGGAACGCCCGGCGAGCTCCCGGCTCGGGGAGCGCGGCGAGGAGGCGCCGGCAGTTGAAGCTGTAACAGAACACATACCGCCCCGCGCGGATCTCGCAATCCCGGGGTCCCAGGCCGAAGGGCTGGCGGGTGACCCGCCACTCCGGCGGGGGAACGAACGGCCGGCAGACCCGGTTGACCCATCGGTACCAGGGGTTGTCGAAGGTCTTCCGGCAGTACACCGGCCGGCAACAGGGCGACCGGCAGCCGGGGCAGACCCGGGCCGTGAGCCGATCGATGCGGGCCCGGAGCTCCGCCTCGAGGCGGGCGTAGGACCGGGCCGCGCGCAGCGCGGGCAAGGAGGAGAGCGGCGATGACGGCACGACGGGCACGGGGGGGCCTCGGACGGTATCGGATCGCGGCGGCGTGGCTCATGCTCTCGCTTACGGGGTGTGCCGTCAACCCGGTGACGGGTCGGCAGCAGCTCGTACTCATGAGCGAGGAGCAGGAGCGGAGGATGGGCGAGGAGGCCTATCCGGTGTACACCCAGATGTCCGAGGGGGAGTTCCCCGATCCCGGGCTCCAGCGGTACGTGGCCGAGGTGGGCAAGCGGCTGGCGGCTCTGAGTCACCGGCCGAACCTGGACTACGAGTTCAACGTGGTCAACGCTTCCGAGATCAACGCCTACGCCCTGCCCGGGGGGAAGATCTCGATCACCCGAGGGCTGCTGACCCGCATGGAGAACGAGGCCCAGTTGGCCGCAGTGCTGGGGCACGAGATCGGCCACGTGGCGGCCCGGCACCAGGCGGCCGGGTACACCCGGCAGGTGCTGGCCGGGGTGTTGACCACGGTGGGGCTGGTGGCGCTGGAGACGGCGAGGGTGCAGGGGGGGGATCTCCTTGCCCAGGGAGGGCTGCTCGCCACGAACCTGGTGCTGATGAAGTACAGCCGGGATCAGGAGCGTCAGGCCGACGAGCTGGGCATGGAGTACATGACCGCCGCGGGGTACAACCCCGAGGGCATGGTCCAGGTCATGGAGATCCTGAAGGCCACCCGCGACCGGGAGCCCTCGGCCGTGGAGGCGCTGTTCCTGAGCCACCCCCTGACCTCGGAGCGCCTGGCCCGGGCGCGGGAGGAGGCCGAGTTCCAGCCGAGGCGGCTCAAGACCCCGGAGCGGCTACGGGCGGAGCCGTTCCGGAAGGCCACGGCCGGGCTTCGGAAGGTGGCGCCGGCCTACGCGAAGATGGACGAGGGAAGGAAGGCCCTGGCCAAGGGAAAGGCCGAGGAGGCCCTGCGCCTGCTGCGGGAGGCCACCGACATGGCCCCCGAGCACGCGCTGATCTGGGCGTTCCGGGCGGCGGCCGAGGCCAAGGCCAAGCAGACGAAAGAGGCCCTGGACTCGGCCGAGCGGGCCGTGTCGTTGGCGCCGAACCTGTTCCGGGCCCGGTTCACCGCGGGGGTGGTGGCGTTCGAGGCGGGCGAGCACGACCGCAGCCTCGAGCACCTGGCCGCGGCCGAGAAGCTCGTTCCGGGACAACCCGCGGTGGCGTTCTTCCGGGGCCGGAACTACGAGGCTCGGGGCGACCGGGACGCGGCGGCCCGGGAGTACGTGAAGGTTCTCAAGAAGGTGCGCAAGGGACCGATGGCCAAGTACTGCTTCCAGCGGCTGTCGGAGTGGGGATACATCCGCACCCGGGGGTAGCAGGCGGGCCAGAGACTAGAAACTAGAACCTCGGGGCCGCACCTGGCGCTTCACCAGACCCCCAACCCCGTACTCTGCAAGGGAAAGGGGGCACGGGCCTGGCAATGCTTTCGTTGGAATTCGTATTTGCCGTCGGGTCAAGAAGCCCCGGGTGCGAGGAACTCCCCCTCGAACACGGTCACGGCCGGGCCGGTCAGGAACACGTGGCCGCTCTCCTTGTCCCAACGCACCCGGAGCTCGCCCCCGTCCATGACCACGACGGCCTCCGGGCCGGTCCGTCCGGTCCAGTGGGCGGCCACCACCGCGGCCGAGGCGCCGGTGCCGCAGGCCAGGGTCACGCCTGCGCCCCGCTCCCAGACCTGCATCCGCAGCCGATCGGGGGAGAGCACCTGCACGAACTCCACGTTGGTCCGGTTGGGAAAGAGTGGGTGGCGCTCGATGCGCGGCCCCATCTCGGCCACGGGGTAGGCGTCGGCGTCCTCCACGAACACCACGGCGTGGGGGTTCCCCATGGAGACGCAGGTCACCTTGGCGTCGGGGCCGTCCATGGGCAGCGGGTGCTCCCTCACGGGGCCCGGGGCGGACACCGGGATCCGCTCGGGGTCGAACGCGGGCCGGCCCATGTCCACCTCCACTTGGTCCCCCACGAACCGGGGAACCACGACTCCGGCCAGGGTCTCCACCCGCAGGCCCTCCCCGGACCATCCCAGGCGGTCGCGCGCGTACACGGCGAAGCAACGGATGCCGTTTCCGCACATCTCGGCCCGGGAGCCGTCGGCGTTGTAGACGTCCATCCGGAGGTCGGCTCGGTCCGAGGTCCGCACCAGCAGCACCTGATCGCACCCGACCCCGAACCGGCGGTGGGCCAGGGCCGGGGCGAGCCGTCCCCAGTCCCCCCAGTCCCGCCGGCGGCAGTCCACCACCACGAAGTCGTTGCCCAGGCCGTGCATCTTCACGAACGGGATTCGCAACGGGAGATCTCCTCTCGTGACGGTCGGGGTTGCGCGCGCTCACCGGGAGCCGGTCCCCCGGGACGAGGTGGGGCCAGCGGCCGCGGGCAGGGTCGCGCCCACGGCCTCGCAGAACCGTTCCACCAGCCGGTAGGTGATGCCCCACAGCAGCGGTCGACCCGAGCCCAGAAGGCGGATCGCGGGGTGGCTCCAGTCGGCCCCGCCGAACCGGAACGTCACCACGGCGTGGCGGGAGGGGGCCAGGAGATCCGGCAGGGGCACCCAGAACGCGTCGGCCACCTCGTGGTTCAGCTGAAGCTGGGTTCCCGGAGCCACGCCGTACGCGAAGCACGACACCACCACCGGGAGCCGTTCGGCCCGGTGGGTTCCCAGAGACCCCAGGTACCGGGCCGCGGTCAGATCGAGCCCCACCTCCTCCAGGGTCTCCCGCTCCGCTGCCGCGCGGGGGCCGGAGTCCCCGGGATCGATGCGCCCGCCGGGGAACGCCAGGTGCCCGGACCAGGGGTCGTCGTGGCGCTCTGCCCGTTCGATGAACAGCATCTCGAGCGCCGCCCTCCCCTCCCGCAGGCACAGGGCCACGGCCGCCCGCACCGGGGCCGTGCTGCCTTTGCCGGGGGGGGAGTAGCGGGCCAGGTTCCGTTCGACTTCGTCCAGGCTGTGAACCACAAAACCCTCAATGGGATGGGGCGGCTTGCCGGGGCAGGGTGCCGATGCTATCGTCCGAGCTGGCCCGCCCGGTGGCCGGCGACCGGGACCGAAGACCGAATTGATGGGGCGAGGAGATGCCGGTCCCAGGGGAGTTACCATGGACGAACCCATCCGTGACGAGGAAGAGGCCCGCCGGCTGGCCCGCACGATTGTAAGCGACCTGGCTGCCTACCACAAAGCCGAGGTGGAGCGCGGCATCGTGGAGGACCGCCTGTTCGAGGTGCTGGCGGGGCCCATCGAGGAGGGCCGCCGCCACTACCGGGAACGGGTGGCTCCCCACCTGTGGGGCCGGGGATTTTACGAGAAGGCCCTGGTGGACTTCCTCCTGAAACCCTTCGGCCGGATCAAGAGCCGGATCTGGTAGCGGTCGGTCAGCCGGGCACGGGAACCGTGAGCACGGGCACGGCCGCCGCCTCGGTGACCTCCTGGACGGTGCTTCCGTACAGGGCCTTGGCGAGGCCCTTGCGGCCGTGGTTGCCCATGACCACCAGATCGATCCCCCGTTCCCGGGCCACCCTTAGGATCTCGCGGGCGGGCTCCCCCGCGGTCACGTACAGCCCCGCGTCCGGTCCCAGGTTCTCCCGGGCGTGATCCCGCAGCCTGCGCAAGGCCTCCTGCTCCTGGCCCGGGACGTCGTCCTCGGGGCGCAGGGCGGGGAGATCGAGCCCCCTGAGCCCTTCCGGGAGCTCCTCGACCACGTACAGGGCCGTCACCTGGGCCCCCAACGCCCGGGCCAGGTTCCGGGCGAACGCGCACACCGCGTTGCCGTCGTGGGAGATGTCTACGGCCACCAGAATGCTGTGGATCTCGTTCGTCGCCATGAAGCCTCTCCTTCGGAGGATGCGGTACCGGGTTCCGATGGATCGCCCCTCGGCGGGCGGGGCGGCACGGAAATCTACCACGGGTCCACCGGCCGGGGCGAGGGCCGGCGGCCGGGTCGCGCCGTTGACCCGGTGCGGCACGGTTCGATATCCGACACCGAGTCGCGATCAACCTGAGAGCCATCGGGGGGGCGAGGCAAGGGATTCAGGAGACAGATTCTGGTCCTTGGTAGGGCCGCGCCCGGCTCTCCGGCAGGTGCCTTGCCCCCCTGCCCAGGGGCCCGATGGTTCTAAACGCAACGGAAACGTTTGGGCACGACGAGGAGGTGCGATGGGCCAGGAGGGGTGTGGCCGGGTCCACCGGTTCACCGTGCCGGCCGAGGCGCGGGGGGAGCGGGTCGACCGGTTTCTGGCCGGCCGGGGGCTGCCGGCGAGCCGCTCGCGGCTCCAGACCCTGGTCGGGGAGGGTAAGGTGCGCGTGGACGGGGCCGCCGTGAAGGCCAGCCGGAAGCTCCGGGGCGGGGAGGAGGTGGTGGTGGAGATCCCGCCGCCCGAGACGTGGGACGTGGAGCCCCAGGACCTGCCGGTCCGGGTGATCTACGAGGACGAGTGGATCGCGGTGGTCTCAAAGCCCAGGGGCATGGTGGTTCACCCCGCGCCGGGTCACCGGGGCGGCACCCTGGTGAACGCGCTCCTCCACCGCCTGCGCGATCTGTCCGGGGTGGGCGGGGTGCTGCGGCCCGGGATCGTGCACCGCCTCGACCGGGACACCACGGGGCTGATCGTGGTGGCCAAGGACGATGTGACCCACCGGCGGCTCCAGGCCCGCTTCCGGAGCCGGTCGGTGGAGAAGGTCTACCTGGCCGTGGTGCTGGGGCGGCTGACGGGCGAGGGGGTGGTGGATCGGCCCATCGGCCGCCACCCCACCCAGCGCAAGAAGATGTGGGTGGACGGGCCCCGGGCCCGGCCGGCGGTGACCCGCTGGCGGGCGATCTCCGCCCTCGAGGCCGCCACCCTGCTGGAGGTGACCATCGAGACGGGGCGCACCCATCAGATCCGGGTGCACTTGGCGGCCCTGGGTCATCCGGTGGCCGGCGATCCGGTGTACGGAGGTGCTGCCCGGGCCAAAGGGGTTCACGATCCCGCGGCGCGCCGCCGGCTGGTGGGGGCTCCGGCTCAGGCACTCCACGCCTGGCGGCTGGGGTTCGAGCACCCCCGGACCGAAGAGCTCGTCCGGTTCACGGCCCCGGTTCCGGAGGACCTGGCGGGGCTGATCCGGGCGCTGGGGGGGGAGGTTCCCGAACCTCCGTGAGCTCGGCCACGAACGATCCCACGATCACCTCGCTCTGGAGTTTGACGGGCATGCGGCGGCTGTCGTCGGTCAGCCACACGAAGATGCGGGCTCCCGGGCTCTTCTTGAAGATCCCCCCGATACCTTCGATCCGGGGCTCGATCTTGAGGGTGGAGAACGACCCGGCCGGGGTGTCCACGGCCTCCCGGCCGAGCACCCGCACGGTGCCGGTGACCAGCTTCTTCCCGTCGGTGATGTCCAGCACCACGGCCCGGTCGTCCGGGAGGGGCCGCACCCGGTACGCGTAGAAGCAGGACAGGGGATCCTGGACCCCGACAGGGACGAGGAGCTCCTTCTTGAGCTCTCCGTTGCGAAAGTAGCGGGAGGTCCCGGCCTCGGGGTCGAACAGCACCTCCACCTCCCGGGGATCTCCCCAGCCCTCCTTGGCCCGCTTGAAGTACCGCAGCGGGGCCAGGGAGACCGGGATCACCGTGGACTCCACCCGGTTCCGGACCGGGTACACGGTGTCGATGTACGGAAGGGTGCGGGCCCATGCCCGAAATCGCACGGTGCCGTCGGGACCGGCGAGCACCTCCAGGGTGGCCCGGGCGGCGGGGATCATGCCCCACCGCACCCGGAACTCCAGCCGCTCCCCGATCAGGGCGGGGAGGCGGGGAGGGGGAGGGAGGGCCGGGACCGCCCGGGCCGCGACCAGGACCGAAAGGGTGGCAGCGAGGAGCGCGAAGCGATGTGCCATGGGGCGAGCATACCCGAACCGAACGGCGGTTCCCAGCCGGCCTGGCTCGCGGCGCCAGGGCTCTCGGCCGTGTCCGGGTTGGTCCATGGGTTCACGACCAAGGCCGCGGGGAGCTTCTCCTCAGGGCCGCCGGCCGGCTGGCCGGCCGTGGCGGGGGGGCATCGGCTTCGCCTGCTCCGGCAGGTCCACGGCGCCGCGGTGGTGCCTCCAGAGCATCCCGACCCCCTGCCCGAGGCCGACGCATGGGCGGGTTGCCCGGCCCCGGGGGTCTTCCTGGGGGTGCGCACGGCCGACTGCGTGCCGGTGATCCTGTGCCACCCCCGAACCCGGACCCTGGCGGTGGTCCACGCCGGCTGGCGGGGCACCGCCGCCGGGGTGGTGTCGGCCGCCCTGGAGTTCCTCGGGGCTCCCCGGCAGGAGGTGGTGGGCGCCATGGGGCCTGCCATCGGGGGGTGCTGCTACGAGGTGGGGCTCGAGGTGGTGCGGGCCCTGGGCCCGGGGCCTTGGGCCCGAAGGAAGGGGGAGCGGTGGTTCGTGGACCTTCGGGATCGGGTCGAGGCCGAGCTGGTTCAGGCCGGCATGCCCCCGGGCCGGATCGACCGGGTCGGGGGGTGCACGGGGTGCCGGGAGGGGTTCTTCTCCCACCGGGCCCGGGCCGAGACCGGCCGCCTGCTCGCGTTCGCCGGGTGGGGGGCGCCGTGATCCGGAGCTGGCCCGGGGACCGGCCGATCCGGCTCGTGGGCCTCACGGGCGGCATCGCCACGGGAAAGTCCACGGCGGCCCGCCTCCTCGCCCGGGAGGGGGCGGTGGTGGTGGACGCAGACCGGGTGGCCCGGGAGATCGTGGAGCCGGAAACCCCCGGGCTCCGTGCGATCCGACGGATCTTCGGCCCCTCGGTGCTCACGGCCGACGGCCGGCTCGACCGGGACGCCCTGGCCCGGATCGTGTTCTCCGACCGGGGGGCCCGGGAGCGGCTGAACGCCATCCTCCACCCGCTGATCGGCGCAGAGGTGGATCGCAGGGTGGAGCAGGCGCTTGCCCGGGATCCGGAGGCCGTGGTGGTGTACGATGTCCCCCTCCTGTTCGAGACGGGGGCCGAGGGACGGTGCGACCTGGTGGTGGTCGTGTACGTGCCGACCGAGATCCAGCTCCGGCGCCTCATGCTTCGGGACGCGTTGACCGAAACGGATGCCAGGGCGCGGCTCGCCGCCCAGATGCCCATTGACGAGAAGGCCCGGCGGGCCGACGTGGTGCTCGACAACCGAGGCTTCCCGGAGGCCCTGGAAGCCTCCGTCCGGGCGTTGTGGGCGCGCATCCGGGCCCACAACGGGCGGTTTGGGGTTGACAAAACGGCTCCGAGGAGCTAGAAAAGTCGCGACCTCGAGAACGTCAGATCTCAACGCCCCCCGGTTTCTCCCGTCTGGACCCACTCCCTAGGGATCGTCAACACAATCGAACAGCACCCGGACACATCACCGACAGGACCGGCCAGCGTTTCGAATCTCGCACAGAAGGTAAACCACCGGCCCGGCACCCGCCCCCAGGGGCGGATGCCTCCTTCGCCGACGACGGGCTGAGAACACACGAACCCATCCGGACAACCAGACCTCCAACCTTCCATCATCCGAAATCTGTCGAGACCATGAAAAACAGCGAACGAAAGAGCGGTCGCCGCAATCCGCCCCAGAACGGCAAAGCCGTGCCCATGCACCTCCAGGAGCTCAAGGAAAAGCCCATCGCGGAGCTGACCGAGATGGCGGAGGGGCTGGGTATCGACGACGCCCATCGGCTACGCAAGCAGGACCTCATTTTCGCCCTGCTCAAGGCCCAGGTGGAGCAGAACGGGAGCATCTTCGCCGAGGGCACCCTCGAGCTGCTGCCCGACGGGTTCGGGTTCCTGCGCTCCCCCGACTACAGCTACCTTCCCGGCCCGGACGACATCTACGTCTCGCCCAGCCAGATCCGACGGTTCAACCTGCGCACCGGCGACACGGTGGGCGGTCAGATCCGGCCGCCCAAGGCCTCGGAGCGGTACTTTGCCCTGCTGAAGGTGGACAGCATCAACGGCGATCCGCCCGACAAGGCCCGGACTCGGATGCTGTTCGACAACCTCACCCCCATCTACCCCAACGAGCGCCTCAATCTGGAGGTGGAGGCAGCCCCCACCAACTACTCGATGCGCGTCGTCAACCTGATTGCGCCGATCGGCAAGGGGCAGCGGGGCCTGATCGTGGCGCCGCCCCGCACCGGCAAGACGGTGCTCCTGCAGCAGCTGGCCAACGCCATTACGACGAACCAGCCCGACGTGTTCCTGATCGTGCTGTTGATCGACGAGCGGCCGGAAGAGGTCACCGACATGAAGCGGTCGGTGCGGGGCGAGGTGGTGTCCTCCACCTTTGACGAGCAGGCCCAGCGCCACGTTCAGGTGGCCGAGATGGTGATCGAGAAGGCCAAGCGGTTGGTGGAGCACGGGAAGGACGTGGTGATCCTGCTCGACTCGATCACCCGCCTGGCTCGGGCCTACAACACGGTGGTGCCCCACTCGGGCAAGATCCTCTCCGGCGGGGTGGACTCCAACGCGCTGCACAAGCCGAAACGGTTCTTCGGGGCGGCCCGGAACATCGAGGAGGGCGGAAGCCTGACGATCATCGCCACGGCCCTGATCGACACCGGCAGCCGCATGGACGAGGTGATCTTCGAGGAGTTCAAAGGCACCGGCAACATGGAGCTGCATCTGGACCGGCGCCTGGCGGACAAGAGGGTGTTCCCGGCCGTGGACATCCAGCGCTCGGGCACCCGCAAGGAGGACCTGCTGCTGTCTCCGTTCGAGCTGAACCGGGTGTGGGTGCTGCGCAAAGTGCTCTCGGCCCTGAGCCCGGTGGACGCCATGGAGTTCCTGCTCGACAAGATGCGGGGCACCAAGTCCAATGCCGAGTTCCTGGAGAGCATGAGCGAGTGAGGGCGGCTGGGGGGCTAGGCAGCCGCGATGCTTCCCGACCGTGGACCAATGACCGTTGACCGCCTCACCGGATGAAGTCCAGCCGGTAGCGGCTGCGGATGTACTGGAGGAACCAGCCCACCTCTTCCAAAGCCCGCCTGAGGTCGGCCCGCTCCCTCGGGGTGAGGCGCAGGGGGTCCAGGTAGTTGTCGGGGGGGCGGCCTTCCGACAGGTTTCGCACCTGGTGGCGCAGCCTCAACCCTACCAGGGTGGTGAACGCGTCGTCCAGCCGGTCCGCCTCCTCGGTGGACAGCACGCCCTGGTGGCGCAGCGCGTCGATTTTCTGCCAGGTGCTGCCATCCAACACCCCCGCCTCCAGGGCGAGCAGGCTCACCCCCTCCGTGAGGGCGAAGATGCCCGCCTTCTTCATGTCCACCCGGCCCTTGTGGCGGCCCCGGCGTTCCGTGCGGACCCGCCCGAACCATCCCAGGGGTGGGGGGAACCGGACAATGTTCTTCGCCACCCGAGGAAAGAACAGGCTGTGGCGTCGTGTGAGCTCCAGGATGTGCTCCTTGATCCGGCGCTCCAACCTGGGGTCGCCCCACAGGGTCCTGAGGTCCTGGAACATCCCGAAGTTGACCATGTTCTCGCCGGTGGGCACCGTGACCCACTGCTCCACCCTGTGCAGCCACTCCGAGAGGCTGTGCCTCCACTGGGGGTTGGACGCCATGGTCCCACCGGGGCAGGGGGGGACCCCGATGGCAAGCAGGATCTCCACCAGCCGCACCGAGAACCGCTCCACGTCCCACCGGGCCCTTTCGTCCAGGTCGTCGTCGTAGACCGCGGCGCTGTCCTGGTCGGTCCGCAGGGTCTGCTCCCCCCGCCCCTCGCTCCCTAGCACCAGGTACGCGGCGCGCTCCGGGAGCGTCACGCCCTCGTTCTGGAGGATCTCGGCCGCCTTCCGGGTCACCTCGTCGTTGAAATGGGAGATCAGCCCCACCAGGTCCCGGGTGCGGGCCCCCGCCCGCAGGGCGAACCGAACCATCTCGAGCACCCGCCCATTTACCCGTTCCAGCTCGGAAACGCTCGTGGCCCGGGCGATCTCGTCCCGGAGGTAGAGAGGGCTGTTGGTCTGGATACCGAGGATGTCGGTTCCCGTGACCATGCCCACCATTCGGCCCCCTGCGTCCACCACCAGCAATCGGTGGATGTTGTGGCGGGCCATCCGGTACACCGCCTCGTAAGCGGGGGCCTGATCGCCCACGGTCAGGATGGGCGAGCGCATGACCTCCCGGATCCGGGTATCTCGGATCCTCCCGGCGGAGCGGGCTACGAGGCGCCGGAGGTCCCGGTCGGTCACGATCCCCACCGCGACGCCGTCCTCCTCCACCACCAACCCCGAGATGCCCCGCTCGTCCATCCGCCGGGCGGCGGCCACGACGGTGTCGTCCGGCAGGCACGTGACCACCGGCCCCTTGCAGATCTCCCTCACCGGCGTGAACAGGAACCCTTCCTCCCGCATGGGCCGCCCTCCTCCGGAGCGATCTTCCCTGAACCGGCGGATATTCTCAACGATTTTCAGGCAGGGGGGCCGAACCCCGTGTGTCTCGGACCCGAAGGGTTTCGGATCGCCACACCCGACCCTTTGAATATCAAACACGATTTATTTTTCGCTTGACGCAAAACGGGGCGCTTTGTACTCTTGTGAGCCCGGGGCAATACGCTGTTTGGTGTGGGGGTGCCCCGGCATGGCGTTCAGCGAACCGCGGGGGGGCCGGGCGCCGCCCGGAGCCGCGGCGGAAAGGAGGGCACATCGGGAGCAAGAGAGGAGAGTTGGGGTATATCCCACGCACGCAACAACCGGAAGGAGGAAGTTCGCCATGGAGCGAAGCACACAACTCGTAGCCTACTGGAAGGAAAACCTGAAGTACATCACCATTTTGCTCGCCATCTGGTTCGTCGTGTCGTACCTGTGCGGCATTTTGATCGTCGACGCCCTCGATACGATCCGCATCGGCGGCTTTAAGCTGGGCTTCTGGTTCGCGAACCAGGGCTCGGAGATCACCTTCGTCATCTTGATCTTTGTTTACGTGAAGTTGATGAACAATTTGGATCGTAAATACGGGGTTCACGAGGACTAGGGTCCTCTAGTCAGGTCGATAAGGAGTGATCCATGGGTATTCTTGGATGGACCTGGGTAATGGTGGGGATCACCTTCGCCATCTACATCGGGATCGCCATCTGGGCCAAGGCGGCCACGACGGGCGATTTCTACGTGGCGGAGAAGCAGGTGCACCCCATCCTGAACGGTATGGCCACCGGCGCCGACTGGATGAGCGCGGCGTCCTTCATCTCCATGGCCGGTCTCATCGCGTTCTTGGGCCGCGACGGCGCGATGTACCTGATGGGGTGGACCGGCGGGTACGTCCTCCTGGCCATGCTTCTCGCACCGTACCTTCGGAAGTACGGGAAGTACACGGTTCCCCAGTTCATCGGTGACCGGTACTACTCCAACACCGCCCGGGCCGTGGCGATCATCTGCGCCATCTTCGTCTCGTTCACCTATGTGTGCGGCCAGATGCGGGGTGTGGGGGTGGTGTTCTCCCGGTTCCTCGAGGTGCCGATCAACACGGGTGTGGTCATCGGCATGGCCATCGTGTTCATCTACGCGGTGCTGGGCGGCATGAAGGGCATCACCTACACCCAGGTGGCTCAGTACTGCGTGCTGATCGTCGCCTACCTGATCCCGGCGATCTTCATCGCCGCCATGCTCACCGGCAACCCCCTGCCTCAGATCGGGTTTGGGGCCAAGATCAGCGCCAACGGAGCCCAGGTGCTTCACGACGCCTCGGCGCAGGGCAAGTACCTGCTGGATGTGCTAGACCAACTCCACAAGGATCTCGGGTTCGCCGCCTACACGGCCGGCAAGCGGCCCACCATCGACGTGTTCTTCATCACCTTTGCCCTGATGGTGGGTACCGCCGGGCTGCCCCACGTGATCATTCGGTTCTTCACGGTGCCGAAGATCCGCGACGCCCGCGCCTCGGCCGGCTGGGCTCTGGTGTGCATCGCGATCCTCTACACCACGGCCCCGGCCGTGGCCGCCTTCGCCAAGACCAACTTCATCAAGACCGTGCACGGCAAGGCCTACACCGAGGCCCCCTCCTGGTTCAAGAACTGGGAGAAGACCGGACTGATCGCCTGGGTCGACAAGAACGGCGACGGTGTGATGCAGTACGCCCCGGGCAAGCCCTTCAAGGGCAAGCCCAAGTTCAAGCAGGGCGAGAAGGGTAAGTACGGCCAGCTGGTGGTGGCCAACGCCCTGACCGACAACAACAACGAGATCTACGTGGACCGCGACATCATGGTGCTGGCCAACCCGGAGATCGCCAAGCTGCCCAACTGGGTGGTGGCCCTGGTGGCTGCGGGTGGTCTGGCCGCCGCCCTGTCCACCGCGGCGGGCCTGCTGCTCGTGATCGCGTCCTCCCTGTCCCACGACCTCATGAAGGGCATCATCAACCCGGACCTGTCCGAGAAGGCTGAGCTGATGTGGGCCCGGATCGGCGCCGGTCTCGCGGTGGTGGTGGCCGGGTGGTTCGGCATCCACCCGCCGGGGTTCGTGGCCCAGGTGGTGGCGTTCGCGTTCGGGCTGGCTGCCTCCTCGTTCTTCCCCGCGATCATCATGGGGGTCTTCAACAAGAAGACGAACAAGGAAGGTGCGATGTGCGGCATGGTGGTGGGCATCGTGTTCACCGCCGCGTACATCATCTACTTCAAGTTCGTGAACCCGGGGGCCAACAACCCGCAGCACTGGTGGCTGGGGATCAGCCCCGAGGGCATCGGTACGGTGGGCATGATCCTGAACTTCATCGTGATGTGGGTGGTGTCGAAGTTCACCCACGAGCCGCCCCAGGAGGTGCAGGAGCTGGTGGAGAGCCTGCGCTATCCCCAGGAAGCCCGGTAACCGATTCCGCGGCGACCGAGGGCGTGCGGTCCGGCGTTTGCCGGGCTGCACGCCCTTTTTTTACGCCCGCGAAACGGGCAGAATGGAGTGACTGCAGGGGTGGGCATCGGGGAAGGGTCTCTCTCGTTGGTCCGGGGCCATTGCCGGGGGCGGGGGAGAACCTCGTTTTCTGGCTTTCCAGCCTTCGAGCTTTCCAGCGGGCCGAAGGCCCCCGACCAACGACCGACCTGACGGAGGTTTCTCACCGATGGCACCGATCAGCCGGCCCATCCGGGCCAGTTTCGGCCTCATTCTCGGCGCGGCCGCCGGGGTCAGCCTGCTCACGGGCATCATCCCCTGGGTGCTGGGGATGGTCCTGTCCGTGGACTCCCTGTGGATCCGGCTTCAGGTGGCGGGGTATCTGAACCTGGTGGCCCTGATCTGGGCCGGGGTGGGGGCGGCGGTGGGAGCGTTCCCAGGAAGCCGGATGGGGTCGGGGCTGCTGGGGGCGGCCGGACTGGCCACCGGGCTCACCCTGGCCCGGGCGGTCCCCGAGGCCCACTGGACGGTGGTGGTCCTTGGGGCGGTGACCGGTCTGGCCTACGGTTCCGTGGGAGGGTTCCTGGTGGGACGGGTGCTGGAGCGGCAGGGGTGACTGGCCCGACTACGGCCCCCCCGCCGTGAGCCTTCGGATCTCCTCTTCCAGAACCTCGGGAGCCACCCGGCCCTGGTGGCTCCAGCGTACCACACCGGTCGCGTCGATCAGGAACAGGCCCGGGGTGCCGGTGACGCCGTAGGCCGCGGCCGTGGCGAACTCCCCTCGAATTTTTTCGTCCAGTGCCACGGGCACCTCGATCCGGTTGAGGCGGGCGTAGTTGGCCACCGCCCGGGCCATCCGGGTCCCGTCCAGGTTCACGGTGATCACCTGGATGCCGGTTCTTTTCCCCAGGCTCGTCAGGTAGGGCATCTCGTCCTGGCACGGCGGGCAGAACATCGACCAGAACACCAGCAGCGTGGGCGGGGACCCCGGCTCTCCCGGGCTGAAGATAACGGGGTTGCCCCCGGGGTCGGTCAGCAGGAACGGCTCGGCCGGGGCGCCGGGGGCCAACGGAGCCCGCTCCCCCTGCCCCTGAGGGCAGGGGGCTGGCTCGCCGTCCCCACACTCTCCCTGCGGCAGGAGCTGGGGGGCGGATGGGGGCGTGGGGAACTCCTGGCCGAGGGTTCGGGCGGGGGGGGCTCCCCACACCAGCAGCCCGAGCCCGAACCCGATCCAGAGGGGACGCACGGCATCACCTCCTGAAAGAGAAATTTGGTACAAACCTCTGCCTTGTACCCCGGTTTCGCGGCGTGCGCAAGAGAATCGGGGAAGGCGAAGGGCGGGGTTGAGGGGAAGGGGGTGGTTGCCGATCAGGGTCGTGTCTGGTCCTGGGGCAGGGAGTTCGGTATCCTGCGGCCGATTGGGCTCGTTTTCGGGCCCTCGGGTCCACTGCGATCCACGAGGAGGACGCATGGTGCGGCGGTGGTTGGTGGCCGGATGGCTGGGATTGGCGGTGGCGTGCACAACGGGCGGGGCGGCGCGGGCCGAGTACGGAGGTCTGCCCGGGTACGCCGGCAGCGAGACCTGTGCGGGATGTCACCCGGAGGTGTACGCCCAATGGCGGTTGACCCCCCACGCCCGCATGCTGGTGGACACGGCCGAGGACCCGTTCGCGGTGCTGGCCACGGACTTCCACGAGGGGATCCCCTTCCAGAGGGAGGACATCGCTTACGCGGTGGGAAGCCACTGGATCCAGAAGTATCTCACCCGGATCGACGGGGTGCTGTACGTTCTGCCCAAGTACTGGAACATCGCGGAGCGCCGGTGGGAGCCGTACTCCATCTGGAACTGGCGCGAGCAGCCCTACAATGTGTACTGCGACGGATGCCACGCCGTGGGGTTCGATCCGGAGACCGAGTCGTTCTTCGAGCCCGGGGTGGGGTGCGAGGCCTGCCACGGCCCGGGGAAGCGCCACGTGGAGACCGGGGGGCGTCTCTCCGAGATCGTGAACCCGGCGAACCTGCCCCCGGACCGGGCCGTGATGGTGTGTATGGCCTGCCACACCGACGGCATGGACAAGGCCACCGAGACGTACCCGTTCCCGGTGGGGTACAAGCCGGGCGAGGATATCAACGACTACTACACCGAGTTCTTCATGCCAAAGCCCAAAAGCAAGGCTTGGTACTGGGGGAGCATGGACTTCCGGGAGCGCAAGCGTATGTGGTACTTCTTTCAGTCCAAGTTCTACTCCACCAACCGGGCTTGCGAGGTGTGCGGGTTCGACCGGGGCATCACGGTCAAGAAGGAGCGCTACATGAGCCGCAGCGAGTACTGCGGCACCTGCCACAAGTTCCGGTTCGAGAAGTTCGAGGCCCACTCGGGCCACCGGCCCGAGAAGGTGGAGTGCACGGACTGCCACGTGCCGAAGATGGCCAAGGGGCCCACCTACTCGATCCACGATCACAAGTTCGACTTCAGCCAGCCAGCCCCGGCCTGCACCGAGTGCCACGAGCCAGGGTCGGTGAGCGGGAACGAGTGCCGGTACCCCACCCCGGACTTTCACCTGAAGCCGGTCAAGTACCCCCGCGAGATGACCACGGTGGAGACCTGCCTCTGGTGCCACAACGAGATTCGCAAAGAGGGGCGGGACGAGGGATGGGCCCGGCGGGAGATTCGGGAGATCGTGGACCGTTTCCTGGTGGAATGACCCGCCCCGGCGATCCGTCCGAGTCAACCGAGTCGCGCAAACCGAGGGCCCTCGGGGGCGTGGGGCCAATAGCTTTGAATGCCATCTGGTATCAGGTGGTCGGGGAGGGCTCCCAGAACGCACGGAACTTCCGGTATAGGGACTCGAGCTTGGCCGCGTAGTAGGCGGTGTTCTCGTCCGGCGCCGAGGGATCCCACTCCGAGGCCAGCCGGGCCGCCTCGAACACCCGGACCTTGGGGGAGCTGCCCGTGACGTAGTAGGTGATCTGGTCCCCCGGCCGGTAGGGGCGGCCCGAGGCCAGGGCGAGCTCGTAGGCTGCGGAGGCGTTTCGGGCGTTTCGCGCCCGTTTCTTCCGGTACACCTCCAGGCTGTCGTGCAGGGTCTCGGTCTTGGCGAACCACTCGGGCGTCCACCGGTGGGCCCGGAGATCGTCGAGGAACCGCTCCTTGATCGCGGGGATCTCCGCGGCCCGTCTCTCCAGCAGGGCTCGGAACATCTCCTCCATGAACACCCTCTGGAACTTCTCGAGGCCCCGGGACCGCAGGCCCGATCCCCGGATCCGCAGCTGGCCGTCCTCGGTCAGGAGCACGTAGTTCTTGGCCTTGTAGGAGAACATGGCCCGGTACCGGCCCGCGAGCTCCAGCTCGATCCCCCCCGGCAGGGTGTCGCTCACCTCCCGGACGAACTTCTCCTCCCGGCCCCGCACCTCGGGCGGCGGCACGAAGTACACGCCGTCGGTGTCCACCTCCACCGGAACCGCGCCGCGCTTGCGGAGCTCGTCCAGCACCTTCTGGACCAGCCGCCGTCCCTCCCGTGTCACCCGGGCCGCGGCGTCGAAGTCCGCGAAGTGGCCCTGGGCGAACCCCAGGTACCCGTAGAACGAGTTGATCAGCACCTTGTAGGTGGACTGGAGGGCCTCGTAGAAAGCCCGTTCCTCGGCCCCGCCCGCGGTCCGGGCCCGGTCCTTGGCGTCCAGGCGCCGTCGGGTCAGGTCGTCCAGAAGGCCCAGAAACACGTCCAGGTCGTCCTTGGCCGGTCGGATCCGGAAGGTCAGCAGGATCGACGGATACAGGCTCCGCACGTCGCACTGGGCCACGGGGCCCACGACGCCGGTGACGAACACCTCGGTGTATCCGCCGGCAAACGCCCTCTTGGGGGGCGGGCGGGGCACGGCGTGCCGCCGGCGCAGGTACTCCCGCACCATGAGGGCGTCGATCCGGGTGGCGGTGCCCCGCACCACGGTGTTCTGGTGGGTGAACGGGAACATCTGGGCCTGGTGGAAGTGGCTGCGGCCCAGCACCCGGGAGATCTCCCGCGTCTCCCGCACGTCGTCCAGGCCGTAGCGCACCAGGGTCTCCATGTCGGTGTCGGCGATCGAGCCGATGTCCCGGCGGGCGACGTAGGTCCGGTCCTCGGAGGCCAGGCCCAGGTGCCGGGCCACGGCCTTCAGGCCGAAGTTGGGAAGCTCCCGGGTGGACACGTCGTAGAGCTGCACCAGGAAGAGGGTGTCGATCACCTGGCGGCCGTACACGTCGAACCGGGTGTAGGCCACGATCCGCTCGGCCGCCGAGAACTGGCTGGGCCGGGAGCGCACCGCCGCCCCGTTTCGGCCCCAGCCGAGGGGCAGGCCGTGGCGCCGGGCCCGGGCCTCCAGGTAGGGCAGGTCGAAGTTGAACAGGTTGTGCCCCTCGATCACGTCCGGATCCCGCTCGCGGACGATGCGGGTGAGCTCCGCGATCATCTCGGCCTCGGTCAGCCGGTCGGAGCGAAGGCTCGACTCCCATCCCGTGGAGTCGGAGAGGCTGACCAGGGTGATCCGGTCCCCCTCCCGCTCGGGGTTGGGGAACTCGAACCCCGGGGTGACGGCGGTCTCGATGTCGAGCTGGAGCCGGTGCACGTCCTCGTACCGCAGCCCCTTGTAGAGGGTGCGTCCGGTCCAGGTCAGGTACTGCTGGACCGGGTCGGCCATCCAGTAGAACGGGCCGTCCACCGACCGGGGTGACTTGCCGGTGGTCCGGTGGAGCCGTCTGACCGCCTTCTCCAAGACCTCCCACCCGGGAAACAGGGCCAATGTCCGGTACTCCCAGGGACCCTCCAGGGGAAGGATCTCCACGTCGTCGGAGGGGGCCGGGAGGAGGTCGGCAGACTCCAGAAAAAGGAACGGGCGCCACCGGTCGGTCTCGACGATCACCCCTTCCGGGGTCCGGCGGAACACCCGGACCCGGTCTCCGCCGTCGAACTCCACGGCCACGATGCCGGGGGTGGGGTCGGCGCCGTACAGGGCTGGGTTGGAAGGGAATGGGGCATCCATTCTTGTGGCCAACATGGGTAAGCCCACGGGCTGTGCCGTGGGGCCTGGGTTTTCGCCGGCCCCCATGCCCCCCGGACCAGGAGGAGGCGGCGCAGCGCTAGGAGGCAGAAGAGGTTTTGAGCCTTCTAGCCTCCCAGCCTCCTAGCCCGCATTATTCATGAAGCCTTCTGCTGCAACCGCCGATTGCACGCCATCCCGGGGCGTGCTCGCGCCTCGGGGCTCGACGGACCGTCCCGTACGCCTGCGCCCCTCGTTGCTGCGCTTGCCCCGATCTGACGCACACTCGACGGTTCCGCGACGAACGCTCATGAATAATGCGGGCTAGTTTTCCAGCTTTTGTGCCGCCCAGCGGGCCGAAGGCCCCGACCGCCGACCGAAGACCGACGACCGTACACCGAAGTCACTCGTTTGCCCGCATCTTTTTCAGGATCTCCATCGCCTTGCCCTTCATGCGGGGCTTCTTGGGCAGGCCGATCAGGCCGTCCACCACCCGGCCCGCCAGCTCCGCCGCCCCCTGGGAGTCCCCTTGCTCCAGGAGCAGCCGGGCCCGGTCCAGGTAGGCCACCGCAGGGAGAGCCGGCTGGCCTTTCCGGACCGCGGGCTCCTCGGCTTCGGTGCCCGAGGGGGCGCCGGCCTCGTCCGTGGGCTCGGCCGGGGCCGTGGCTCGTTCCCCCCCTTTCGAGGGCTCCGCGGCGGCTGGGGCCTCCTGTCCCTCCCGGCCGGCTGCCTCTGCTGCCGGGGCCCGCTCCCCCGCTTTAGGCGGCGCCTGTCGCTGCTCCTCCTCCGTTCCGGGGCCTTCCTCGGTCGGGGGCGAAAGGGGGGGCAGGACGGGCAGGTCCTCGTCCTCGGTGAACGACACGGCCTTCCGGGCCAGATCCAGAGCCTTGGCCACGTCCCCGTCGGCGAGGGCGAACCGGGCCAGCCCGGCGAGCCCGAGCGGGACGGTCTCGTCGAGCTCCACGGCCTTGGCGAACTCCGCCCTGGCTTTTGCCTCGTCGCCCTTGCCCTGGCGGGCCAAGGCCAGGAGGATCGCCCCCTGCAGGGCGTGGGCGTCCGGGAACGCCGGGTCCTGCTTGAGCACCTTCCGGAGCTTGCGCTTGGCCTTGGAGAGCTGGCCCCGGTGGTACAGGGTCTTGGCCAGGCCGTACTGGAGCATGACGGGGCGGGCCGCCTGGTATCGTTTTCGCTTCGGGGCGGCGGCCTCCCGGGCCTGCTCCTCAAGGCCAAGAGCCTTCAGAACCTGATCGCGCATGTCCTGGTAAGCGCTGGTGGGGTGGCCCGAGAACTCGTAGACCACCTCCAGATCCTTGGCCAGAAACGCGGTGGCGGGTGTGGCAATCACGCCCCAGGCGTTGTACTGTTCCAGGTCCCGGTCCAGGACCACCGGGAGGGTGAGGTGGTTCGCCTCCCACACGGCCCGGATCCGGGACTCGAGGTCGGCCGGGGCGTCCGGCCCCTCGGCGTTCACGGTGAGGGCCCGCAGCCCCTTGTCCCCGAACTCGTCCACGAGCCGTTGCACCTCCTGGAGCAGGGGTACGGAGCGGGGGCTCCACAGGGCCCAGAACACCAGGATGGTCAGGGGGCCGTCCCGGTACGCGTCCAGGCTCACCGGTTGGCCGTCCAGGTCGTCCAGGGTGAACGTGGGGGCCTGCTGCCCGCCGTGGACCCGTTTGAACGCCGCGGCCGAGGTGGTGTCGAGGCCGAGGAACAGACTGATCGCCACGAAGAGGATACCCACCGTCGTCTTGGACCGAATCATCTCGCCTCCTTCGCCGGATGGGGGGGCGGTCTGGCCGGAAGACTAGCACCGGGCTCCGGCAGGGTTCAACCGCGCCCCAGACGCGAACAAAAGGCTTTTCGGCGGCGGGTGAAGGAACCTTTACCGTTACGATTTCCCGGACGGCGGCGGGGACATGGGGCCCGCGGTTCGAGAGCCGCCCGGCCGCCTAGCTGCCTAGCTGCTTAGCGGGCCGAAGGCCCCAGACCGACGACCGTTGACCGTAGACCGACGACCGAAGTTACGAAGTTACGGGGAAGGACGAGGCGTGAGGTTCGACGTAGCCCGGAGCACTCGTGAGGCCCTGGAGGCCGGTGCGCCGGTGGTGGCCCTGGAGAGCGCGGTCCTGACCCACGGGCTGCCGCGGCCCCTGAATCGGGAGGTGTACGCAGAGATGGTTCGGGCCGTGGAGGCCCAGGGGGCCGTGGCCGCCCCGGTGGGGGTGACGGCCGGCGTCGTGCGGGTGGGGCTGGCGCCGGACGAGTGGGAGGCCCTGGGTACCCGGCCGGACGTGGTCAAGGCGGGGCTGTCCGATCTGGCGCCCGTGACCGCCCGGGGCGGTTGGGCCGGGACCACGGTGGCCGCCACATGCTGGGCCGCCTTTCGCGCCGGCGTGCGGGTGTTCGCCACCGGCGGCATCGGCGGGGTGCACCGGGGCTGGGCCCGACGCCTCGACGTGTCGGGGGACCTGGCGGCCTTGGCCCGATATCCGGTGTGCGTGGTGTGCTCCGGGGCCAAGGTGGTGCTCGATCTGGATGCCACCCGGGAAGCCCTGGAGACGGTGGGGGTGACCGTGGTGGGGTACCGGACCGACCGGTTTCCGGCCTTCGTGTGTGAAGACGCCGGGTTCCCGGTCCCCCATCGTGTGGAGGACCCCCGGGCCGCGGCCGAGGTGGTGGCGGCTCGGGACGCGCTGGGGCTGTCCGGTGCGGTGCTCCTGGTGCAGCCTCCCCCGGCCGACGCGGCCGTGGACCGGGAGGAGCTCGAGGCCGCCCTGGCCGAGCGCGTTCCCGGGGATACCCGGGGCGCGGAGGTGACGCCGGCGCTCCTGGCCCGGCTGGCCGAGGCGACCCGGGGGAAAACCTTGCGGGCGAACCGGGCCCTCCTCGTGGCCAATGCGCGCCTGGCGGCCGGGGTGGCCCGATGTCTGGTGCGGGGCGCCGAGCCTTGACCGGCGGCGAGGCCCCGCCGTATCGTCAGTCTTCCGTTGGGAAAAGGGGGGGAATCCCCTCCAGGCCCGTGCGGCGTAACAAGGACGCCCTCCCGCGGGGGCGGGGGACCTGTTTCCGGCCGTGCGGGAGTGCGTATCCGACTTACGCTGCATCCGGTGCCCAGCCGGGTTGCAAAGGTTCGGTGGCGGATCGATCAACGAGAACGTTTTTCGGGGTGCTGGGGGAGGCGAGCATCGGCTGAGCACCGAATGCAGCGACTGTAGGAGCCATGCCCGGCGCTCCACCAGGCCCCCGCCCTCCGGGCCCGTGAGTGGCGCCAAGGAGGCGTGGCCATGCTTGGGGCACTGGGAAAACAGTGAGGTTTTCAGCCCCCTAGCCTCCCAGCGTTCTAGCATCCTAGCGGGCCGAAGGCCCAGACAGCCGACCGTTGACCGTAGACCGAACGACCGAAGTTGCTGGGAAACCCCATCAGGCCTTGTGCGAGGTCCGGCAACGGGGAGGGGAACGTTTGGTGGTCCGGGCCCATTGCCAGCGGCGGGGCATGGGGCCTGCTTCCGGCCGCGCGCGAAGCCGGACATTGCGATTCGCCGCGCAGGCACGGGGCACGGGCGGTGGTTTCGTGACCGTTCGGCGGGCACGAACGAACTCATGGTATGAACGTTGGAGGCGCTGCGCGGCGAGCTAAGGAGCCGCACGCGGCTCTCCAGCAGACCCCATGCCCCCCGAAGCCTTGGCGTCGGGGTTCCAGAGCCGCCCAGCGGGCCGAAGGCCCAGACAGCCGACCGTAGACCGTAGACCGACGACCGAAGTTACATGGAAGCCCGCGGATGCGGCCGTGCCCGGACGAAAGGGTCGAGATGAAGCGAGTCGTGGTGGTGGGAGGGGGGCTTTCGGGGCTGTCCGCGGCCTGGTGGGTGGACCGGAGCGCCCGGGAGGCCGGGGTCGGGGTGGCCCTCACCGTGCTGGAGCGGGAGCCCCAGGCCGGGGGCAAGATCCGATCCTCCCGCAAGGGCGGGTACCTGTGCGAGGCCGGCCCCAACGGGTTCCTGGACAACAAGCCGAGCACCATCGTCTTGTCCCGGGCGCTGGGGCTGGGAGAGCGGCTGCTGCGGTCCCGGGACGAGGCCCGCAAGCGGTTCGTGTTCGCCGGGGGCCGGCTGCGCCAGCTGCCGGAGGACCCCGTGAGCTTTCTGGCCTCGGACATCCTCAGCATCCGGGGAAAGCTCCGTCTGGCCGCCGAGTTTCTCCTGCCCCAGGGCGACCCGGACGAGGACGAGAGCGTGGCCGCGTTCGTGCGGCGCAGGCTGGGGGAGGAGGCCCTGGACCGCTTGATCGATCCCATGGCCGCCGGCATCTACGCGGGGGACCCCGAGACGATGAGCCTCAGGAGCTCTTTCCCCAAGGTGCATCAGCTGGAGCAGCGGTTCGGGGGGCTGCTCCGGGGCATGCTCGAGATGCGGAAGATGGCGGCCGCGGCCGGCGCTCAGGGGCCCCAGTCGGCGGGGCCGGGCGGGGTGCTGTGGAGCTACCCCGAGGGGCTGGAGGAGCTGGTGGCATCCCTGGCCGACGGGGTGGGGCGGGAACGGGTGCGCACGGGGGTGGCGGCCGAAGGGATGGAGCGCGTCAGCAGGGCGTGGGTCGTGCGCACCTCCGACGGAGAGGCCGTGGAGGCGGACGCCGTGGTGCTGGCCGTGCCGGCGTACGACGGGGCCCGGCTGCTGGGTCCCCTGGACGACCGGCTGGCCGACCTGCTCCACGCCGTTCCCTACGTGCCGGCCGCGGTGGTGTGCACCGGCTACCCCCGGGAGGGGGTGCCCCATCCGCTCGACGGGTTCGGGTTCCTTGTGCCCAAGTCCGAGGGCCGCCGGATCTTGGGCTCGCTGTGGAGCTCCTCGATCTTCGCCCGGCGTTCGCCGGCCGGGCGGGTGCTGCTGACCCAGATCGTGGGCGGTGCGCGAAACCCGGAGCTGGTGGGCTTGGACGATGCCGGGCTCGTCGCAGTGGTGCGGGAGGAGCTCCGCATCACCCTGGGGATCGAGGCCGAGCCCGAGTTCGTGTGGATCCGCCGGTGGGACAAGGCCATCCCCCAGTACGTGGTGGGGCACGGGGACCGGCTGCGGGAGATCGAGAAACGGGTCGCGAGCTTGGGCGGGGTGTTTCTGGCCGGCAACGCGTTCTACGGGATCGGGGTGAACGACTGCACGGCCCGGGCCCAGGAGCTGGGGCCCCAGGTGGTGGCCCGGCTGGCCAGCGCGCCCTGATGGGCCCAACGCTTCGGCAGGCTTGGTGGGGCCGCACCCGGTCCTCCGGCAGACCCCATGCCCCCGAGATTTGGCGCGATTCGAGAGCCGCCCGGCCGCCTAGTCGCCCAGCGGGCCGAAGGCCCCCGGCCGACGACCAACGACTGACGACCAACGACCGAAGTTGCCGGAAAACGACATGACCGATTTCGACGTGATCGTGGTGGGGGCCGGCCCCGCAGGGGTGAGCGCGGCCCTGGAGGCGGCCCGGGGGGGGCTGCGGGTGGCCCTGCTGGAGCGGGGCGCCTACCCCGGCGCCAAGAACCTGATGGGCGGGGTCCTCTACACCCACGTACTGGCCGAGCTGATTCCCGACTTCCGGGACTGGGGCGCCCCTCTGGAGCGGCACGTGGTCCGCCGGGGGATGTCGCTCCTCAGCGCCGAGGCCGAGATGAGCCTGGGGTTCCGGAACCACCGCTGGGACCGGCCGCCCCACAACCACTCCTACACGGTGCTCCGGGCCCGGTTCGACCGGTGGTTCGCGGGGGTGGCCGAGGCCGAGGGCGTGGAGCTGCTGGCCGGGGTGGTGGTGGACCGGGTGCTCAAGGACGGGGAGGGCCGCGCCCAGGGGGTGGCCGTCCGGATGCCGGAGGGCGAGGCTCCCTCGGGCGGTGAGCTTCGGGCCCCCCTGGTGATCCTGGCCGAGGGGGCCAACGGGGTGCTGGCCGAGGCCGAAGGCCTTCGGCCCCGACCGTCGCCCCGTCACATGGCCCTTGGGGTCAAGGAGACCCTGGCCCTGCCGCGGGAGACGATCGAGGAGCGGTTCGGACTGGAGGGGGAGCAAGGGGTGGCCTGGGAGTACGTGGGTGAGGCCACGGCCGGGCTGCGGGGCGCGGGGTTCGTGTACACGAACCGCAACACCCTATCGGTGGGGGTGGTGGTGTACGCCTCGGACCTGGCGGCCTCGGGCCTCATGCCCTTGGATCTGCTGGACCGGTTCAAGGCCCATCCGGCGGTGGCGCCCCTGTTGAAGGGGGGCGAGGTGCTGGAGTACGGGGCCCACCTGATCCCGGAGACCGGGTACGACCGGCTGCCGCTCCTCTTCCGGGACGGGGTGCTCCTGGCGGGGGACGCGGCCGGGCTGGTGAGCACCGGGCCGAGCCACGAGGGGTCCAACTATGCCATGGCCTCTGGCCGGATGGCCGGCCAGACCGCGGTGGCCGCCCACCGGGCCGGGGACTTCTCGTCGGCTCTTCTGGCCCAGTACCGTCGCCGGCTCGAGGACAGCTTCGTGCTGAAGGACATGGCCCACCACCGGGCCTGGCCCGGGTTCCTGGAGCAGAACCCTCACGTGCTCTCCCGGTGGCCGGCCGCGGCGGCCGAGATGGCCGAGGCATGGTTCCGGGTGGGGGGGACCCCGCGCAGCGAGCGGGGGGCCGAGGTGTGGGACCTGTTCCAGCGGCGCGTCGGGATCTGGCCCTTCGCCGCCACGGCGTTCCAGATGCGAAACGCCCTGCGGATCCTGGGCTACGGCAAGACCGACAAGCTCCTGGAGTACCTGGCCCGGAACTGGTAGGGGGCCCCCGCGGCCGAAGCTTCGGCCGCCCAGCGGGCCGAAGGCCCAGACCGTTGACCGTAGACCGACGACCAAAGTTGCTGGGAAACCCCATCAGGCCTTGTGCGGGGCCCGGCAACGGGGAGGGGAACGTTTGGTGGTCCGGGCCCATTGCCAGCGGCGGAGCATGGGGCCTGCTTCCGGCCGCGCGCGAAGCCGGACATTGAGATTCGCCGCGCAGGCACGGGGCACGGGCGGTGGTTTCGTGACCGTTCGGCGGGGCACGAACGAACTCATGGTATGAACGTTGGAGGCGCTGCGCGGCGAGCTAAGGAGCCGCACGCGGCTCTCCAGCAGGCCCCATGCCCCCCGAAGCCTTGGCGTCGCGGTTCCAGAGCCGCCCGGCCGCCTAGCAGCCTAGCCGCCCAGCGGGCCGAAGGCCCAGACCGACGACCGTTGACCGTAGACCAACGACCGAAGTTACATGGAGAGAACCCCGTGTCGACCCAGCCGAAGCGCACGTTGACCGTGGAGGAGCGGTTGGCCGCCAACGAGGTGCGGCCCGACCGGTGCTCGCACCTGGATCTGGTGGAGCCGCAGACGTGCGGGACGTGCGAAGGCCGCGAGTGCACCCGGGTGTGCCCGGCCGGTACCTACCGGTGGAGCGACGAGGCCGGCCGGGTGATCATCGGCTTCGAGAACTGCCTCGAGTGCGGCGCGTGCCGGCTCGTGTGCCCCCACGCGAACATCTCCTGGCGCTACCCCATGGGGGGCATGGGGATCTGTTACCGCTACGGATGACCCTGGGACCGGAAGGAGGCGAGACATGGAGTTCCCCCGGCTTCGGCTTCGGAGACTGCGGCGCAACGAAACCCTCCGGAGGATGGTGCGGGAGACGGCGCTCACACCCGACGACTTCATCTACCCCCTGTTCGTGCGCGAAGGCTCGGGGGTGCGCAACCCCATCGCCTCCATGCCGGGCCAGTTCCAGCTCTCCGTGGACGAGGCGGTCAAGGAGGCCCGCACCGCATGGGACCTGGGGGTGCCCGCCGTGATCCTGTTCGGCATCCCCGACCACAAGGACCCCGTGGGCTCCGGGGCCTACGACGACAACGGCATCGTGCAGCGGGCCGTGCGGGCCGTCAAGGACGCCGTCCCCGACCTGTGCGTGATCACCGACGTGTGCCTGTGCGAGTACACCGACCACGGCCACTGCGGCGTGATCCGGGACGGCGACGTGGCCAACGACGAGACCCTGGAGCTGCTGGTGCGGGAGGCCCTGAGCCACGTGCGCGCCGGCGCCGACATGGTGGCGCCGTCCGACATGATGGACGGCCGGGTGGGGGCGATCCGCTCGGCCCTGGACGCCGAGGGGTTCGGACAGATTCCGGTCATGGCCTACGCGGCCAAGTTCGCGAGCACGTTCTACGGCCCGTTTCGCGACGCGGCCGAGTCTCCCCCTAAGTTCGGCGACCGCAGGTCCTACCAGATGGACCCGGCCAACGCCGAGGAGGCGCTTCGTGAGGTGGATCTGGACATCCGCGAGGGCGCGGACATCGTCATGGTGAAGCCCGCGTTGCCCTACCTGGACGTGATCCGCAGGGTCAAGGACACCTTCGGCTACCCCACTGCGGCCTACAACGTGAGCGGGGAGTACGCCATGGTGAAGGCCATGGAGCGGCTGGGGTGGGGGGACGGGGCCGGGCTGATGATGGAGAGCCTGCTGAGCATCAAGCGGGCCGGGGCCGACCTGATCCTGACCTACTTCGCCCTCGACGCGGCCCGCCTGCTCCAGGACTGAGCCGATACCGAGTTGCGTTCAAACCGGAAGCCCTCGGGGGGCAGGGGTCCAACAGCTTTGAATGCAACTTGGTACTAATACCTGCAAACGTATTGCCAGGGTGCGGGATGGGGGCCTGGTTCCGGCCGGGCGCGAGTGCGGCATCCGATCGCCGCGCCTTCTCATGCCGCCGCTTGCGCGTCGATCCAGGCCACGATAGCGGAAACCTTGGGATCCGGCTGCGATCCGGACGTTCGGAGGGCGCGGCGAGCTAAGGGGCCGCGCCCGGCGCTCCACCAGACCCCCACCCCGCACTCCCCAAGGGGAAGGGGGCACGGGTCTGGCAGTACTTTCGTTGGGATTGGTATGACACGTTGCCCCACACGCCGGAGGTAGCCCTCATGACCCGACTCGTACCGTTGCGCGGCGGCCGGTGGTTCCCGAGCCTCGGCCTGCCCCTGGCAGGGGCGGCGGCGGTGCTGCTGGCCCTCTCGTCGCCGGCCTGGGCCGGCCTGTCCGTGGGACGGAGCGCGTTCTGCCGGTCCGTGGAGGCCCGGGAGCCGGTGGGCGTGGCCGACACGTTTTCCGCCGACGTGGGGGAGGTCACCTTCTTCACCCAGATCCTGGGGGCCGAGGGGAGCCAGCAGATCCTCCACGTTTGGATCTACGACGGCCGCGAGATGGCCATCGTGCCGTTGGACGTGGAAGGCCCATCGTGGCGCACCTGGAGCACGAAGCGGATCCTGCCCGAGTGGAAGGGAGACTGGATCGTGGAGGTGCGCACCGTGGACGGCGCGGTGCTCCACGAGGCCCGGATGCGGATCGAGTGACCATGGCCCGATTCCACCTGGTGGACGGCACCAACCTCCTCTATCGGGCCTACCACGCCATCCAGGGCCTGCGCACGTCCCGGGGCATGCCCACCCAGGCCGTGTACGGGCTGCTGACCATGGTGCTCAAGGTGCTGCGCGAGCACCGGCCCGACGGCCTGGCCGTGGTGTTCGACGCGCCCGGGCCCACCCAGCGGCACGAAGCGTTCGCCGCCTACAAGGCCAACCGCGAGGAGACCCCCGAGGACCTGAAGCCCCAGATCCCCTACGCCCTGGAGACGCTGCGGGCCATGGGGATCCCGGTGCTGCAGGTGGAGGGGGTGGAGGCGGACGACGTGCTGGGGACCCTGGCCCGTCGCCTGGCCGAGAACGGGCACGAGGTCTGGATCGTCACGGGCGACAAGGACTTCTGCCAGCTGGTGTCCGACCGGATCCGGCTGCTGGACACGATGCGCGACCGGGTCACCGACCCCGACGCGGTGCGGAAGCGCTTCGGGGTGGGGGCCGAGCGGATCGTGGACCTCCTGAGCCTCACGGGGGACGCCGTGGACAACCTGCCCGGGGTGCCGGGCATCGGGGTGAAGACCGCGGCCAAGCTGCTGGAGCGGTTCGGGTCTCTGGACGAGCTGATGCGGCGGGCGGACGAGGTGCCGGGCAAACGGGGTGAGGCCCTGCGGGCCCACCGGGACGTGGTGCTGGCGAACCGGCCCCTGGTCACCATCGACACCGGCCTGGACCTGCCGGTGGATCCGGAGGCCCTCCGGCCCGGCGAGCCCGAGCGGGCCGAGCTGGCCCGGTTGCTGCGGGAGCTGGAGTTCCACCGGCTGCTCGAGGATCTGGGGGTGGCCGACGTCCCCCCCGAGGGGGGAACGTCGGCGGCCTCGGTCGACACCCCGGCCGAGTGGCTCGGCCTGGTGGCGGCGGAGGGCGGCGCGTGGGAGGTGGCCGACGGCCGCGAGGGGGTGCGTGCCTGCGTGGACGATCTGGCCCCAGGGTGGCTCGCCCGGCTCGCCGATCCCTCGGTGCCCGTGGTGGGCCACGGCCTCAAGGACGCCCGCCGGGAGTTCGCGCTCCGGGGCGCCGCCGTGGAGGGGATCGCGGTCGACACCCAGGTGGCCGCCTACCTGCTCCTGCCCGGCCGACGGTCGTACGGGTTCGAGGACCTGGCCCGAAGCCGGGGGCTCGGAGTGGAGACCGGCCCCGGTGGGCGTGCCCGCACGGCCCGGGGCCTGGCCGCGGCGCTCTGGGACGAGCTGGAGAGGGAGGGGCTGCGTCGGCTGTACGAGGAGATCGAGAACCCCCTGATCCCCATCCTGGCCGACATGGAGGTTCGGGGGATCCGGGTCGACGTGGGGGTGCTAGAGTCCCTGAGTCGCGAGTACGGCCAGCGACTGGAGGAGCTGTCCGATCGGATCTTCCAGGCGGCTGGCGAGCGGTTCAACCCGAACAGCCCCAAGCAGCTGTCCCGGATCCTGTTCGAGAAGCTCAAGCTCCCGGTGGTCAAGCGCACGGCGACCGGGTTCTCCACGGACGCCTCGGTCCTCGAGGAGCTGGCCGGGCTCCATCCCCTGCCGGCGCTGCTCCTGGAGCACCGGAGCCTGGCCAAACTGAAGACCGGCTTCCTGGACGCCCTGCCCAAACTGGTGGATCCTCTGACCGGCCGCATCCACACCACCTTCCACCAGACCGTGACCGCCACGGGTCGGCTGAGCTCGTCCAACCCCAACCTGCAGAACGTGCCGGTGCGGGGGGAGGAGGGCCGGCGGATCCGGGAGGCGTTCGTGGCCGACGCGGGGTGCGTGCTGGTGAGCGCCGACTACTCCCAGGTGGAGCTGCGCATCCTGGCCCACATGTCCCGGGACCCGGAGCTGATCGAGGTGTTCCGCGCGGGCCGCGACGTGCACACCGAGACCGCCAGCCGCATCTTCGGGGTACCGGCCAGCCGGGTCGACTCCCGGATGCGGCGGGAGGCCAAGACCGTGAACTTCGGCATCCTCTACGGCATGAGCGCCTTCGGTCTGGCCAGGCAGCTCGGGGTGACCCACGAGACGGCCCGGAGCTTGATCGACGCCTACTTCCGCCAGTTCGCCGGTGTGCGCACGTTCCTGGACGAGTTGGTGGATCGGGCCCGGCGTACCGGGTACGCCGAGACCCTGCTCGGCCGCCGCCGCCCGATCCCCGAGCTGCGGTCTCGCAACCGGGCCCAGCGGGAGTTCGGTGAGCGGCTCGCCGTGAACACCCCGATCCAGGGGACCGCGGCCGACCTGATCAAGACGGCGATGATTCGGGTGCGCCGGGAGCTCGGCGGACCGGGCGGTCGCGGGGCGTTGGTGCTCCAGGTCCACGACGAGCTGGTGCTCGAGGTGCCGGAAACCGAGGCCCAACAGTGTGCGGAGCGGGTCCGGCAGGCCATGGAGGGGGCGGCCCGGTTCGACGTGCCGCTGGTGGTGGATGTGGGGGTGGGACCCAACTGGTACGAGGCCCACACCTGACCTTTCTTTATTGACCCGGCGACAAAATAGGCGCATCACCTGGGAGGGGGGGCAAGGGACCTGCCTCCAGCCGGGCGCGAAGCCAGGCATTGAGATTCGCCGCGCAGGCACGGGACCGAAGAGCTGGTTTCATGACAGCTCCTTGGAATCCGAACCATTTCGCGGTCCGAGCGTCAGAGGCGCTGCGCGGCGAGCTAAGGGGCCGCGTCCGGCTCTCCGGCAGGTCCCTTGCCCCTCCGAGCAGGGAGCGATAGCGCCTGTTTATCCGCTATCTCAACCGTCGTCCGGCCTTCTGGCCCGGGCCGCAACCGAAGCGAGGCGCGTTTCATCATGGGGGCAACAGGACACTGCGCGGCGTGTGGAGAGCGGGTGGAGACCCAGGCGGTGGACCTGGGCGGGAGCACCGAGGTCCGATGCCTCCGGTGTGGGCTGCCGTTGGAGCCTCGCCCCCGATCGTCGGGGACGCCCGCAGGGTTCCGGCGAGCCCTGGTGGCGGACGACGCCCGGTTCTTCCGCGAGGCCATGAAGGACTTCCTGTCATCCGAGAGCCTGGTCCGCCAGGTCACGGTGGCGGTGGACGGGGCCGAGGCCGTGGAGCGCACGGTGACGGCTTACCGGGAGCGGCGGCCGCCCGATCTGTTCATCCTGGACCTGCTGATGCCCCGGCTCAACGGGCTCCTGGCGGCCGTGGCGATCCGGGCGGTGGAGCGGGCGTTCGGCGCCGAGCCCGCGCCGGTGGTGTTCTTCTCGTCCCGCCGGCTCGATGCCGGCCTCAAACCGCTGCTGGAGAGCCTGGCTCCGGCTTTCTACGTGAACAAGGGGCCGGGCACCCAGCAGATCTTGGGGGAGCGGCTCTCGCGGGTTCTCGCCGCGGTCCGTCGGGGTTTCCCGCTTGACTTGCCCGGGGGCCGTGGGTAGCATGGCCCCAAGGCTCGGAGGAAGCCATGCAGCTGGAACAACTGGGCCTTTTGGAGCAGCGGCTGGAACGGCTCGCGGAGCTGTTCGTTCGGCTGAAGGAGGAGAAGTCCGTCCTGGAGCGCAGCCTGGCGGAGAAGGACGAGCGGTTGCGCACCCTGGAACGCGAGGTGGACGGTTTACGGCAGGAGCGGGATCTCATCCGGTCACGGTTGGCCCGCATGATTGAGACGATCGAGCGCCTCGAGGCCATGGAGGCGCCCGAGCCCGGAGTGACCGTGTGAACGCCTACCGGGTCGAGATCTTCGGCCAGACCTATGGGCTTCGGAGCCAGGCGGCCGAGGAACACGTACAACGCGTGGCTCGGTTGGTGGACGCGCGGATGCGCGAGGTCGCGGCCCAGACCCGTTCGGTGGCAACGGTGCAGATCGCCGTGCTGGCCGCCCTGGAGCTGGCCAGCGACCTTTTGGATGAACAGGAGAACCAGCGCAGACTCCTGGAGTGCGTCGAGAGTCGGTGTGCCGAACTGGTGAGGCGCATCGACAGCCGGGTGCCCGAGGCACACCCGGATGCCGAAGAAGAGGTGGTTCCCCTGCTGTGTTCGTGATTCCGAATGGAAGCTGTTGAGCCAACGCAACGGTAGACGGGAGCCTTCCCTGGCCGTGGACCGTGCTCCCCTTCGCGGGGAACCGACGAAGCGGCCACAGGGCGCCCACCTTTCCATCCGAGGTTCAACCGAACCTTAAGGAACACGGCACGAGCGGGGGACTTGTTCCCCTCGCCTTCCCGTAAGCGTTCCTCTCCGTCCCCGCTCCTGGGGAGCTTCCCGCCGAACCGCCTTCCACACCCCCCGCCGGTCCGACTTCGGGCCGTGCGTCGATCAGGAGAGGAGCGTCCGTGGACATGATGGTGACCGTTGTGGTCTGGATCGCGGTGGCCGCGGTGGCGGCCCTGGTTTTGGGGTACGCCCTGGGCCGCAGGCTCTGGAGGCGCGAAAGGGCTTCCCATGAGGCCCAGGCTCGTGCCCTGTTGGAGGAGGCCCGGAAAGAGGCGGAGATCCTGAAAAAGGAGGCCGTCCTCCGGGCCAAGGAAGAGGTCCTTGCCGAGAAGGCCCGGCTGGAGCAGGAGATGGAGGGCCGCAAGGGCGAGGTGGTGGCCCTGGAGCGGCGGCTCCAGCAGAAGGAGGCGAATCTAGAGAAGAAGGAGGAGTCCCTCGAGCGCCGGGAGGCCCGGCTGGAGGAACGGGAGGGGCAGAGCGAGGCTCGCAGGCGGGAGCTGGAGAGGTCGGCCCGGGAGCTGGAGCAGCGACAGGCCGAGGTGCTCCGGACCCTGGAAAAGGTGGCCGGCATGAGCGCTGAGGAGGCCAAGGAGGAGCTCAAGACGTCGCTCCTGAGCGAGGCGCGGCACGAGGCGGCCAAGCAGATTCGGGAGATCGAGGAGGAGGCCCGGAAGACCGCCGACAACAAGGCCAAGGAGATCATCAGCCTGGCGATCCAGCGTTACGCCGGTGAGTACGTGGCCGAGCGTACGGTGACCGCCGTGCAGCTGCCCAGCGACGAGATGAAGGGCCGGATCATCGGCCGCGAGGGCCGCAACATCCGGGCGATAGAGGCCGCCACCGGCGTGGACCTGATCGTGGACGACACGCCGGAGACGGTGCTGCTGTCGGGGTACAACCCGGTCCGGCGGGAGGTGGCCCGGATCGCCCTGGAACGGTTGATCGCGGACGGCCGGATCCACCCGGCACGGATCGAGGAGATGGTCAAGAAGGTTTCCAAGGAGGTGGAGCGCGAGATCCGGGAGGCCGGTGAGCAGGCCACCTTCGATGTGGGGGTCCACGGCATCCACGGGGAGGTGGTCAACCTGTTGGGCCGGCTGAAGTTCCGATCGTCGTTCGCCCAGAACGTGCTGACCCACTCCCTGGAGGTGGCGTTCCTGTGCGGCATCATGGCGGCGGAGCTGGGCATCAACATCAAGAAGGCCAAACGGGCCGGTCTGCTCCACGACATCGGCAAGGCCGTGGACCACGAGGTGGAAGGGTCCCATGCCGCCATCGGCGCCGACCTGGCACGCAAGTACGGCGAGGCGTCCGACATCGTCCACGCGATCGCCGCCCACCACGACGAGGTGAAGCCCGAGACGGTCTTGGCGGTGCTGGTGCAGGCCGCCGACGCCCTGTCCGCGGCTCGGCCCGGGGCCCGGAGGGAAATGCTCGAGTCCTACGTGAAACGTCTGGCGGATCTGGAGCGGATCGCCAACGGGTTCGAGGGCGTGGCCAAGTCCTATGCCATCCAGGCCGGCCGGGAGATCCGGATCATCGTGAACTCGGACCGCGTGGACGACGACCGGGCCACGCTCCTTGCCCGGGACGTGGCCCGCAAGGTGGAGTCCCAGCTCTCGTACCCTGGCCAGATCAAGGTGACCGTGATCCGGGAGACCCGGGCGGTGGACTACGCGAAGTAGAAGGGAGCCCCCTCAGGCCCTGCGGGGCCTTCTAGAGACTGGAAACTAGAGACTAGACCACGTCCTCGGACCGCGAGGTGAAGGCGAGGAGGAGTGGGGGTCCCTAGAACATGCGGGAATCCGGGAGGTTTTCGAGCCTCCCAGCGTCCCAGCCTCCTAACGTCCTAGCGGAAGTCACATGGAGGGGGCCGGGGGTGTTTGCGCGGGGGGAAACGTGCTATGTATCCCGGTCACCCGAGCGAGCTCCCGCTGGCTCCGTCCCCTTTTGTTCGACCGTTGATCATCGGAAAGGAACCGTCGGATGGACCACCGACAGACCAACCCCCTGATCGCCCAGCGGATCCAAAAGCTCGAGGAGTTTCGACGCCTCGGGATTCCCCCCTATCCCAACGACTTCCGGCCGTCCCACACCGCCGCCGAGATCCACAGGGCCCACGACGACAAGACGGCCGAGGCCCTGCAGGAGATGGAGGGAGCCTTTCGGGTGGCCGGCCGGATCATGGCCCTGCGCTCGTTCGGGAAGGCCGCATTCGTCAAGCTTCAGGACCGGTCGGGCCAGATCCAGGTGCTGGTCCAAAAGAACGCGGTGGGGCCCGATGCCTACGCCTGGTTCCGGAAGCTGGACGTGGGCGACTTCCTGGGGGCTACGGGGCCCCTCATCCGCACCCGGACCGGCGAGCTCACCGTGGAGGCCCGGGAGGTGCGGCTGCTGGCCAAGAGCCTGCGTCCCCTGCCCGAGAAGTGGCACGGGCTCACGGACAAGGAGACCCGGTACCGGCAGCGGTATGTGGACCTGATCATGAACCCCGCCGTGCGCGAGACGTTCCTGCGCCGCAGCCGGATCATCCGGTTGGTGCGGGAGTTCCTTTCATCCCGGGGGTTCGTGGAGATGGAGACCCCCATGATGCAGCCGATCCCGGGGGGCGCCACGGCCCGGCCTTTCGTCACCCACCACAACGCCCTGGACATGATCCTGTACCTGCGGGTGGCCCCCGAGCTCTACCTCAAGCGGCTCGTGGTGGGCGGGTTCGAGCGGGTGTTCGAGATCAACCGCAACTTCCGCAACGAGGGGCTCTCGAACCAGCACAACCCCGAGTTCACCATGGTGGAGTTCTACCAGGCCTACGCCACTTACGAGGACCTGATGGGCCTGACCGAGGAGCTGTTCGTCCACGTGGCCGAGGTGCTCAACGGCACGACCCGCCTCGTGTACCGGGGGGAGGAGATCGACCTCACCCCGCCTTGGCCGCGGCTGACGGTGCGGGAGGCCGTGATGCGCCACGCCGGCCTGACCGAGGCCGAGGTGGACGATCCGGAGACCCTGGCCGCTTACGCCCGAAAGTTAGGGCTGGACGTGGACGGCATGCCCCACGGCAAGGTCTTAGCCGAGGTGTTCGAGGAGGTGGCCGAGCCCCACCTGGTGCAGCCCACGTTCATCACCCAGTACCCGGTGGAGGTCTCCCCCCTGTCCCGCCGGAACGAGCAGGACCCCCGGTACGTGGACCGGTTCGAGCTCTACATCGCCCGCAGGGAGATCGCCAACGCCTTCAGCGAGCTGAACGACCCCATCGACCAGCTGGAGCGGTTCCGGCAGCAGGCGGCCCAAAGGGCCCAGGGGGACGAAGAGGCCCACCGGATCGACGAGGACTTCGTCCGGGCCCTGGAGTACGGCATGCCCCCCACCGCGGGCGAAGGGATCGGCATCGACCGGATGGTGATGCTGTTCACCGACAGTCCCTCCATCCGGGACGTGATCCTGTTCCCCCACATGCGGCCGGAGTCCTGAGCAGCGATGGAGCTCCCCCTGGAGCTGTGGGTGGCGCTGCGCTACCTGCGGGGCCGCCGCCGCGAACGGTTCATCTCGCTGATCACCTGGATCAGCGTAGGGGGGGTGGCGGTGGGGGTGACAGCCCTGATCGTGGTCCTTTCGGTCATGACGGGGTTCGAGCGAGACCTGCGTGACAAGATTCTGGGCACGAACGCCCACGTGGTGGTGTACCCGATGGGAGGCACGCTCACGGATTACCGCCGGGTGACCCGGAAGGTCCGGGCGGTGGAGGGGGTGGTGGCGGCCACCCCGTTCGTGTCGGGACAGGTGATGCTGGTCTACGGAGGCACTGTGACCGCGGCGCTGCTCCGGGGCGTGGACCCGGAGACCGCCGGCGAGGCCACGGACCTGGGGCGGTTCCTGGTGGAAGGAAGCCTCTCGGACCTGACCCAGGACGGGCCCGGCGTGATCCTGGGCCGGGAGCTCGCCCGGAACCTCGGGATCCTGGTGGGGGACACGGTCCAGCTCGTCAGCCCGGCCGGGGGGCTCACCCCTTTGGGTCTCGTACCCCGCATCCGGGCCTTCCGGGTGAAGGGGCTCTTCGCGTCGGGCATGTACGAGTACGACACGGGCATCGTGGTGACCTCCCTTGCTGAGGCTCAGGACTTCCTGCGCCTGGGGGACGGGGTCAGCGGGATCGAGGTGCGCCTGGCCGACCTGTACGCCGCCCGCCGGGCGGCCCGGCGCATCGAGGCGGCGCTGGGAGCCGGGTACTGGGCCCGGGACTGGATGGAGATGAACCGGAACCTGTTTAGTGCCTTGAAGTTGGAAAAGACCGCCATGTTCATCATCTTGGCGCTGATCGTGGTGGTGGCCGCCTTCAACATCGCGGCCACCCTGATCATGGTGGTGCTCGAGAAGTCCCGTGAGATCGGGGTGCTCAAGTCCATGGGCGCCACGGCCCGGACGATCCGGAGGATCTTCGTGGCCGAGGGCATGGTGATCGGGGGGCTGGGAACCGCCCTGGGGTTGATCGGGGGGTGGGGACTGTGCTCCCTTTTGGAGCGGTATCGGTTCATCCGGCTGCCCAGCGACGTCTACTACATCGACACCCTGCCGGTGGTGATGGAGCCCGAGGTGTTCCTCATCGTGGCGGGATGCGCCTTGGCCCTGTGTTTCCTGGCCACCCTGTACCCTTCGTGGCAGGCGGCCCGGATGGATCCGGTGGAGATCCTGCGCTACGAGTGATGAGCCCCCATGGCCCTCTTTTTCCGGCGCAGCAAGAAAGATGACAAGAGCCACGCCGACGCCCTGTACACCAAGGGGCAATGGGCCGCGGCCCTGGCCGCGTACGAGCGCGTGCTGGCCAAGGACCCGGACAACCTGGCCGTGCTGCGGCGGGTGGGGGATCTGCAGGCCAAGCTGGGGCGAGCGAAGGAGGCGGCCGAGGCGTACCGGGATCTGGCCGACCGTTACGCGCGCGGGGGGTTCCTGATGCAAGCCATCGCGGTGTACAAGATCCTGGAGCGCTGCGACCCCGAGGCGGACGACGTGGGCCGGCGGCTGGCCGAGCTCTACGCCCAGCGGGGGCTGGCCCGGGGGGTGCGGGAGAAGGACCAGCAGCCCCTGCCCAAGATCCCCTTGTTCTCGGACCTGGAGCCCGAAGCGTTCCGTCGGGTCCTCCAGAAGACCATCCCCCGGTCGCTGGCCATGGGAGAGACGTTGTTCCGTCAGGGGGACCCGGGGGAGTCGGTGTTCGTGGTGACCTCGGGGGTGGTCCGCGTGGAGCGCCGGGGCACGGTGCTGGCCGAGCTGGGGGAGGGGTCGTTTTTCGGGGAGGCGGCGTTCTTCAGCCACGAGCCCAGGAACGCCGACGTGGTGGCGGTGACCCCGACGGAGCTCCTGGAGATCCGTCGGGAGGATGTGGAGGCCCTGATCGAGCGGTATCCTGGGGTGGCCGACGCCCTGCACGCTTTCTATCGGGACCGGGTGCTCGACGGCGTGCTGGCGGCGTCCCACGCATTCCGCTCGTTGCCTCCCGAGGAACGAAAGAATCTGGCTCGCCGCTTCGAGATCGTGCGGGTGGACGCAGGGCAAGACGTGGTCCGGGAGGGGGAGGACGACCGTTCGGTGTACATCGTCAAGCGCGGGCGGTTCCGGGTGTGGACGGTGCCTCCCGGCCGAAAGGATCCGGTCGTTCTGGCCACCCTGGGCCCTGGGGACCTGTTCGGGGAGGTGGCCCTGGTGAGCCGTACCCCCCGCACGGCCACGGTGACGGCCGAGGAGGCCGGCGAGGTGCTTCGGGCCGGGGGCGAGGACCTGGACCCGGTGCTGGAGCACCACCCCCAAGTGCGTCAGGCCCTAGAGGCCCTGAGGGACGGCCGGGCCCGGGACACCGTGGCCCGGATTCTCGGGAGGAGGCCGTGACGCCGGTCCTGCGGGCCGAGTCCCTGGAGAAGTGCTACCCTCAGCCGGGGGGAGAGCTGCGGGTGCTCAAGGGGATCGATCTCACCGTGGAGGCCGGGGCGCGCACGGCGGTGGTGGGGCCGTCGGGCGCGGGCAAGTCCACCCTGCTCCACATCCTGGGGGGGCTGGATCGCCCCACCGGGGGGCGGGTGTGGTTCCGGGACGAGGACCTGTTCGCCCGGCCCGACCCGGAGCTGGCGCGGTTTCGGAACCGATACGTGGGGTTCGTGTTCCAGTTCCACCACCTTCTGCCCGAGTTCACGGCTTTGGAGAACGTGGCCTTTCCGGCCCGGATCGGAGGGGCTCCCCGCGGGGAGGCCGAGGCCCGGGCAGGATGGCTGTTGGAGCAGATGGGGCTGGCCGAGCGCACTCACCATCGGCCGGGGGAGCTGTCGGGCGGGGAGCAGCAGCGGGTGGCCATCGCACGGGCTCTGGTGACGGAGCCCCAGGTGCTGTTGGCCGACGAACCGACGGGAAACCTGGATTACAGGACGGGAGAGGCCGTGCACGAACTGTTGCTGGAGTGGAACCGCCGCACCGGAGTGGCCCTGGTGGTGGTGACCCACAACCCCGAGCTGGCCCGGCGGATGGATCGGGTGGTGACCCTGGTGGACGGCCGTATCGCCGCCGACGAAAGGAACGGAACGTGAGCCGCGCCGAGCGAGCGGTGGCAGGCGGGATGGCGGCCGTGCTGCTGTGGGCGGCCTGCGCCTGGGCCGCGAATGTCCTGACGGCGGTGCGGGTGCGCGGCAACCTGAGGATCGAGGAAGGTCTGATCCTGCAAAAGGTGGGAAGCCGAGCCGGCAAGCCCCTGGACCCCCGCCAGGTACGCGAGGACATCCGGGCCATCTACGGCTTGGGCTACTTCGAGGACGTGGTGGCGGACCTGGATGACGACGGGGTTCTGACCTTCCTGGTCCAAGAGCGGCCGGCGCTTCGGGAGTGGAGGGCCGACGGCACCGAGCACCTGGACCCCGAGGACCTCAAGGAGAAGGTGTCCCTTAAGCCCCGGGAGATCCTGCTGGAGTCCCAGATCCAGGAGGCGGAGGAGGCCATTCGGGCCCTGTACCGAGAGAAGGGCTACTACTTGGCCGAGGTCACTCACGAGATCGTGCCGTTGGACGACGGCAAGAACCAGGTGGACCTGGTGTTTCGGGTGAAGGAGGGGGAGAAGGTCCGGCTGAAGACCTTGAACCTGGCGGGCGTGGACGAGGCGAACGAGGAGCAGATCGAGAGGTACCTCACTCTTCGCCCCGTGGGCCCTTGGTCGTGGCTCAGCGGAGCGGGCACGTTTCAGGAGTCTGACCTGGAGCGGGACCGGGAGATGATTCGGGCGTACTACCTGAACCACGGGTATGCCGAGGCCGAGGTGTTGGACCCTCTGGTGAGCCTCACGGCGGACCGAAGGTGGATCAAGGTGGACATCCCGGTACGCGAGGGTGAGGTGTATGCGTTCGGGAGGGTCTCGTTCGCGGGCGATCTGGAGTTCTCCCAGGAGGAGCTGGCCGAGGCTGTCGACATCCGCGAGGGGGACCTGTTCCGCAGCGAGGACCTGCGTCGGGCCTACGACAAGGTGACGGACCTGTATGCCGACCTGGGGTATGCGTTCGCCGATGTGAACCCCCGCACCCAGGTGGACCGACGGCGGCGCATCGTGGATGTGACGTTCGAGATCCACAAGGGCGACCGGATCCGGATCGGCCGGATCGAGGTGCGGGGCAACACCAAGACCCGCGACCGGGTGCTGCGGAGGGAGATGCGCCTGGCCGAAGGAGACCTGTACAACGCCACGGCCCTGCGAAAGAGCGAACGCGACATCCGGCGGCTGGGGTTTTTCGAGAAGGTGAACGTGTCGACCCAGCGCCGGCCCGGTACCGACCTGGTGGACATCACGATCGAGGTGGAGGAGAAGCCCACCGGTGCGTTCAGCTTCGGCGCAGGGTACTCGTCGGTGGACAAGATCATCGGAATGGCCAACGTGAGCCAGCGGAACTTCATGGGGCTGGGGTACCAGCTGGCGCTCCAAGCCAACTTCGGCTCCACCCGCGAGACCTACAGCTTCACCTTCAACAACCCCCGGGTGTTCGACACCTACTGGTACTTCGGGTTCGATGTGTACAAGTCGATCCGTACCTACACCGACTACGATAAGTTCTCGCTGGGAGGGGCCTTGAAGGTGGGCACCGCCCTCGACGACGACTGGAAGCTTCGGGGCGTCTACCGGCTGGAGGAGGCCGAGGTCAAGAACGTGAGCGAGTTCGCCTCGACCCTGATCCAGGAGCAGCTGGGGACCACGGTGACCTCGTCGTTGACCGGGCTGCTGATCTACGACACCGTAGACAACCTGTGGGAGCCCAACAAGGGGACCCGGGCCCAGTGGAGCGTGGAGTGGGCGGGGGGGTTCCTGGGCGGGGACGCGGCCTACCTCAAGTACGAGATCGATGCCTCCCATTACGCACCTCTGTGGTGGGAGCACGTGTTCCACGTGAGGGCCCGGGCCGGGTTCGTCCACTCCCTGCTCGGTCGGGACATCCCGGTGTACGAGCGGTACTACCTGGGCGGCATCAACAGCCTGCGGGGATTCGACATCCGCAGCATCGGGCCGGTCGATCCCGCCAGCGGCGACGTGATCGGTGGGGACAAGCAGATCTTGGTGAACCTGGAGTACCTGTTCCCGCTGATCAAGGAGGCCAAGCTGCGGGGGGTGGTGTTCTACGACGCGGGCAACGCCTGGGACGAGGGGGAGGCGTTCTTCGAGACCGGTCTGCGCCAGAGCGCGGGCGCCGGTGTGCGGTGGTTCAGCCCCATGGGGCCGTTGCGCCTGGAGTGGGGGTACGTGCTCGACCGCAAGCCGGACGAGGACCAGGCCCAGTGGGAGTTCACCATCGGAGGGTTCTTCTGAGGAGGCTGGCAAGCGTTCCTGCGGGTCGGAGCCATTGCCGGCGGCGGGGCATGGGGCCTGGTTCCGGCCGCGCGCGAAGCCGGGCATTGAGATTCGCCGCGCAGGCACGGGGCACCGGCGGTGGTTTCATGACAGTTCGGTGGGGCACGAACGATTTCACGGTGCGAACGTTGGAGGCGCTGCGCGGCGAGCTAAGGAGCCGCACGCGGCACTCCAGCAGACCCCATGCCCCCCGAGACCGTGAGGTGGCGCCAAAGAGGCGTGGTCATGCTTGGAATGCTGGGAGATCACGGAGGGTTTCAAGCCTTCTAGCATCCTAGCCTTCCAGCTTTCTAGCGGGCCGAAGGCCCAGACCGACGACCGTTGACCGACGACCGAAGTTGTCCCAAGGAGCTGTCGCTTCCATGGTTTTGAGGAGGACGAGATGAGACGGATTGCGATCGCTGTGGGGGTGCTCCTTTTGGCGGGGTTCCTCGCGCCTGCAGTGCGGGCGGCCGAGCCGGCGAAGATCGGGGTCGTGGACCTGCAACGGTGCCTGAACGAGTCGCGCATGGGTAAGAAGTACAAGGCCGAGTTCACGGCCGAGGCGGATCGGCGGAAGGCCGAGCTGGAGAAGGAGGAGGCCGACCTGAAGGCCCTGCGCGAGGAGATCGAGAAGCAGGGTCTGGTGCTGTCGGAGACGGCCCGGGCCGAGAAGGAGCGGGCGTACAAGGAGCGGCTCGCGGCGTTTAAGGCGAAGTTCCAGGAGAGCCAGCAGGCGCTGCAGCGCAAGGACCAGGAGCTGACCCGCCGGATTCTGCGGGATCTCCAGAAGGTGGTTCAGAAGCTGGGGGAGACCGAGGGCTACACCCTGATCCTGGAGCGCCAGGAGGGCGGCGTGCTGTTCCTGCCCAAGGCGATCGACATCACCGATGAGGTGATCCGCCGGTACGACGAGGGCCTGCCGGCCGAGTGAGCCTGCCGCCCGCGGCTCTCCAGCAGACCCCATGCCGCCCGAAGTAGGGGCGGCAGCTCGAGAGCCGGCTCGACCGACGACCGTAGACCGACGACCGAAGTTACCAGGAATCGCCATGACACTGGGTGAGTTGGCGGAGAAGCTGGGAGCCGAGCTGCGGGGCGCCCCTGAGGTGGAGGTGGTGGGGGTGGCCACTCTCGATCGGGCCGGGCCCGGCGAGGTGTCGTTCCTGTCGAACCCCAAGTACCGGCCGCTCCTGGCCACCACCCGGGCCGCCGCCGTGATCGTGGCGCCGGCCGAGGCCGTGGAGGGGCCGGCCGCCCTGGTGACCGAGAACCCGTACCTGGCCTTCGCGCGGGCGGTGGAGCTGCTGCATCCGCGTCCCCGGCCCGAGCCGGGGGTGCACGAAGGGGCTTGGATCCATCCGGAGGCCGGCCTGGAAGAGGGGGTGACGGCCCTGCCCGGGAGTCGGGTGGACGCCGGCGCCCGGGTGGGAGCCGGCACCATCCTGTACCCCGGGGTGTACGTGGGCCGTGGCGCCCGGCTGGGCCGGAACTGCGTGCTCCACGCCAACGCCGTGGTTCGGGAGGAGTGTGTGCTGGGGGACCGGGTGGTGCTCCAGCCAGGTGCGGTGGTGGGCTCGGACGGGTACGGATACGCCCGGGACGGCCACCGTCACGTGCCGATCCCCCAGGTGGGTCGGGTGGTGCTGGAGGACGACGTGGAGGTGGGCGCGAACACCACCATCGACCGCGCTGCCCTGGGGGAGACCCGGATCGGCCGGGGCACCAAGATCGACAACCTGGTGCAGATCGGGCACAACGTGACCGTGGGGGAGGACTGCCTGATCGTGGCCCAGGTGGGGGTGAGCGGCTCCACCCGGATCGGTCACCGGGTGGTGCTCGCCGGTCAGGTGGGGGTGGCCGGCCACCTGCGGGTCGGGGACGGCGCCATGGTGGGGGCCCAGTCGGGCATCGGGTCCGACGTGCCGGCGGGGGCCGTGGTGTCGGGCAGCCCGGCCATTCCCCACGGGGAGTGGCTGCGGGCCCAGGCGGTGGTCAAGCGCCTGCCGGAGCTGCGGCGGGAGATGAAGGCCATGGAGCGGCGGTTGGCCGAGCTGGAGGCCCGGGTCCGGGACCAGGCGGCCCCCTCGCCTTCTATTGATCCGGCGAAAGAGTAGACGTGCCTCGGAGGGCGGGGCAAGGGACCTGGCTGCGGCCGGGCGCGAAGCCAGGCATTGAGATTCGCCGCGCAGGCACGGGGCCGAAGAGCTGGGTTCATGACAGCTCGGTGGAATCCGAACCGTTTCGCGGTCCGAGCGTCAGAGGCGCTGCACGGCGAGCTAAGGGGCCGCGCCCGTCTCTCCGGCAGGTCCCCTGCCCCTCCAATCAGGGAGCATTGGCGCCTATTTGCCCGCCGGGTTATGAACCCGGCAACGATAGAGGCGCGCAGGTGGTCGCAGGGGCGTGGGGCCTGCCTCCGGCCGTGCGTGAGTGCGGCATCCGGCTTACGCTGCCTCCGGCACTCAGCCCCAGGGGATGAAATGCGGCTGAAGTGCGGGCATTTTCGGAGTCCCCGAGGCCGGAAGAGCACCAAGCGCAGGCTGAGTTCCGGAGACAGCCACTGTCGGAGCCACGCCCGGCGCTCCAGCAGGCCCCACGCCCCTGAGCGCGTCTATTTAGCCGCCGGAGTAAATAAAGGGCCGCGTCCGGCTCTCCGACAGGGCCCTTGCCCTTCTGGTCAGGGATCAAGAGCGCCTGGTGATCCGCCGGGTTGATGAGGAGGACCGATGATCGACATCCAGCAGATTCTCTCGTGTCTGCCCCACCGCTACCCCTTCCTGCTGGTGGACCGGGTGGTGGATCTGGTCCCCGGCGACCGCATCGAGGCCCTCAAGAACGTCACCGTGAACGAGCCGTTTTTCACCGGCCACTTCCCGGGGCGGCCGATCATGCCGGGGGTGCTCATTGTGGAGGCCCTGGCGCAGGCGGGGGGCATTTTGGCGCTGCAAACCACCCAGGAGTGCGTGGAGGGAAAGCTCATGCTGTTCCGGGGCATCGACCGGGTGCGGTTCCGCCGGCCCGTGGTGCCCGGGGACCAGCTTCGGCTCCACGTGCGGGTGGAGAAGCGACGCCAGGGGTTCTGGAGCTTCAATGCCGAGGCCCGGGTGGACGGGGAGGTGGCTACCGCAGCCCACCTTTCGGCCGTGATCACCGGGGGATGATCCCATCCAAGAGCCAACGGCCGAACTTCGGGCGGTGGGGCCCACCACCGGGCTTCGGCGAGGCGGGTTCGCCCGTCCCCCCCGTTTCGGCCGTATGGGCGAGGAGAAAGACATCGTGAGCAAGATCGACCCGAGGGCTGTCGTGGCCGAAGGGGCCGAGATCGCCGAAGCTGTAGAGATCGGGCCCTTTGCCGTGATCGGGCCCCACGTGAAGATCGGCACGGGCGCCACCATCGGGGCCCACGCCGTGGTGGAGGGCTGGACCACCCTGGGGGAGGGGTGCCGGGTGTTCCCGTTTGCCTCGGTGGGAACGATCCCCCAGGATCTCAAGTACGGCGGGGAGGAGGCTCACCTGGAGATCGGCGACCGCACCGTGATCCGGGAGTTCACCACCGTGAACATCGGCACGGCCGGGGGGGGCGGGGTGACCCGGGTGGGAGCCGACTGCCTCCTGATGGCCTACAGCCACGTGGCTCACGACTGCCAGCTGGGGGACCACGTGATCCTGGCCAACGCCGTGAACCTGGCGGGTCACGTGGTGGTGGAGGACTGGGCCATCTTGGGGGGGCTGTCGGCCGTGCACCAGTTCGTGCGCATCGGGGCCCATGCGTTCATCGGCGGCTGCTCGGCCGTGACCCTGGACGTGCCGCCGTTCGTGTCGGCCGCGGGGAACCGGGCCAAGCTGTTCGGCCTGAACCTCACCGGGCTCAAACGCAGGGGCTTCGGGGACGAGGCCCTCAAGGCCCTGAGGCGAGCCTACCGGACCGTGTTCCGGTCCAAGATGACCCTGGAGAAGGCGCTGGCAGAGGTGCGGGCCGGTCCGGACTTCGAGGTGACCGAGGTGCGCCGGTTCGTGGAGTTCCTGGAACGATCGGAACGGGGAGTGACGCGCTGACCATGGATCGCATCGCGGTGATCGCGGGGGCAGGGGAGTTTCCCCGGCTGTTCGTGCGGGAGGCCCGCAAGCGGGGCGTGGAACCGGTGGTGGTGGCCCTGCAGGAGGAGGCCGATCCGGCCATCGAGGAGGAGGCCGAGCAGGTCCACTGGATGCCTCTGGGCAAGGTGGGCCGGCTCCTGAGATTCCTCTCCAGGGAGAAGGTGACCCGGGCCGTGGTGGTCGGAAAGGTCCACAAAGGCCGGATCTTCCGGGACTTCCGGCCCGACGTGAAGGCCCTGACCCTGTTGTGGGGCCTCCGGGACCGCAAGGACGACACCATCATGCTCAAGGTGGCCGAGGTCCTGGCCCAGGAGGGCATCGAGCTGCTGCCCCAGACCACCTACATGGACGAGTACCTGCCGGCGCAAGGGGTGTTCACGAGGCGCCACCCCACCGATGAGGAGCGGTCCGACGTGTCGTTCGGGACCGAGATCGCCCGGTCCATGGGGGATCTGGACATCGGGCAGACCGTGGTGGTCAAGCGGGGGGCGGTGCTGGCGGTGGAGGCGATCGAGGGCACCGACCAGGCGATCCGGCGGGGGGGCAGCCTGGGCAACGGGGACGTGGTGGTGGTGAAGGTGGCCAAGCCTCACCAGGATCTGCGGTTCGACGTGCCCGCGGTGGGGCTCGAAACGATCGTGGCCTGCCTCGACGCCCGGGCTCGGGTGCTGGCCATCGAGGGGGGGAAGACCTTCTTCTTCCAGCAAGACGAGGCGGTGGCCCTGGCCGACCGCCACAACCTGACGATCCTTGCGTTCTGAACCGGTGCTGGCGGTCTCCGCCGGCGAGGCCTCGGGGGACCTGCACGCGGCGAACCTGCTGGGAGCCCTCGCGGACCAGGGCGTGCGGTTCCGGGCCTGGGCGGTGGGGGGCGCGCGCCTGTCCGGGGCCGGGGCCGAGATCCTGATCCCTTCGGAGACCCTGTCAGCCATGGGGCTCCTGGAGGCGGCCGGCCGCCTCCCCGCGCTGCTGCGTGCCCGGAGGGCCGTTGTCCGCCGTTTCCTCGCCGACCGCCCCGACCTTTTTCTCCCCGTGGATTTCGGCGGGTTTAACCTGGCCCTGGCGGCCCGGGCGCGGCGGCTCGGGATCCCCGTGGTGTACTACATCCCCCCCAAGGTGTGGGCCTGGGGCCGCTGGCGGGTCCGCAAGGTCCGGCAGCGGGTGGACGAGGCCCTGGTGATCCTGCCGTTCGAGGAGCCGTACTGGAGGGACCGGGGGGTGTCGGTTTCGTACGTGGGCTCGCCCGTGGCCGACCACGTAGCGGGTCGGCGCTGGAGCCCGGAGCCGGGACGGGTGGGGCTCTTGCCCGGAAGCCGCAAGGGGGAGATCCTCCGGATCTGGCCCCTGTTGCTGCGGGTCGCGGACGAGCTGGCCCGGCACCGGCCCTTGCGGTTCACGGTGCCGTTGGCGGCCGGGGTAGAGCGGGGGTGGTTCGGGGGGGCACGCGGGGTGGAGTTCACCGATGACGCCCTGGGGGTGATGGAGCGCAGCGAGCTGGTGATCGCCGCCTCGGGTACGGCCGCCTTGGAGTGCGCCCTGGTGGGGGTGCCCACGGTGGTGGTGTACCGGGTGAATCCCCTCACGTACTGGCTGGGCCGGCTGCTCGTCCGGGTTCCGTTCGTGGCCCTGCCCAACCTGATCGCGGGCCGGGAAGTGGTACCCGAGTTCGTGCAACGGCCGGCGGGCCATGTGGTCCGGGCCGCGGCGCGCCTGCTCGGTGACGCCGAGACCCGGGCCCGGATGATCGGGGGGTTGGACGAGGTGCGCCGGAAGGTGGGAGAGCCGGGGGCGGCCCGCCGGGCTGCCGAACGGGTCGTCCGGTTTCTGGAGGGGCGGGGATGAGCCGCCGACCCCTGGCATCGCCGCCCGGTCTCAAGGGGCCCGGCGATCTCGGCTCGTGGACCCTCCTCCGGGCTTTGGGCCGGTATTTCCGGCCCCACTGGCACCGGATCGTGTTCTCGTTCCTGTGCATGGCCGTGGTGGGGGCCTCGGCCGGGGCCACGGCCTGGCTCGTGAAGCCCGTGCTGGACGACATTTTCATCCGGCACGACGCCTGGAAGCTCAAGGTTCTGCCCCTTGCCGTGCTGGTTCTGTACGCCGTGAAAGGGATCTGCCGGTACCTCCAGTCTTACACGATGCGATGGGTGGGCGAGACCGTGATCCTCGCCATGCGCGACGATATGCTCACTCACCTACAGTACCGGGAGTTCGCGTTTCACGAGAGAAACCCCACCGGCGCCCTCATCGCCCGGGTCACGAGCGATGTCGGGCTCATGCAGCGGGCCATCCCCGACCTGATCCAGCTCCTGCGCCAGAGCGTCACCGCGGCCGGCCTTTTGGTGGTGCTGTTCGTTCGAGATCCCGGCCTCGCGGCCCTTTCCCTGCTGGTGGCTCCTTTGGCCGCGTACCCGGTGAAGCGCATCAGCAAGCTGGTGAGGCGCTACACCCGCAAGGGCCAGGAGCGGGTGGGGGATCTGTCCAACGTGCTCCAGGAGTCGTTCTCCGGGATCGAGGTGGTCAAGTCGTTCGGATGCGAGGAGCGCCAGATCGATCGGTTCCACCACGAGGGGGAGCGCCTCCGGCGGATCAGCCTCAAGCGGGCCCGCCTGAACGAGGCCACGGCCCCCCTGCTGGAGTTCTTGGGCGCGGTGGCAGCCGCGGCCATCATCTGGTACGGCGGGAGTCGGGTGCTGGCGGGGGAGTCCACGCCCGGCGAGTTCTTCAGCTTCCTCACGGCGCTGTTCATGCTGTACGACCCCCTGAAACGGGCCGGCAAGCTCAACAACTCGGTTCAGACGGCCTTGGCGGCGGCCGAGCGGGTGTTCGGGGTGATGGCCGAGCCGCTTCCGCCCTGCGAGCGGGGCGGTGCCCTGGAGCTCGAGCCCCCTGTCGAGGAGGTGGAGTACGACGGCGTCCGGTTCGCCTACGATCCCGCCAAGGGCGAGGTGATCCGGGGGGTGAGCCTCCGGGCGCGGCAGGGACAGGTGGTGGCGTTGGTGGGGTCGAGTGGGTCGGGTAAGTCCACGCTTCTGAAGCTGCTGCCGCGGTTTTACGACCCCACAGACGGGGTCATCCGGATCAACGGCGTGGACATCCGGGAGTACCGGATCGAGAGCCTGCGCCGGGCCGTGGCCGTGGTGACCCAGAACACGTTCCTGTTCAACGACACGCTCCGCCAGAACATCCTGGTGGGCCGGCCCACAGCCACGGACGAGGAGGTGGAAACCGCCGCCCGGGCGGCCCACGCCCACCAGTTCATTCTGGCCCTGCCCCAGGGGTATGACACAGTGGTGGGGGAGCGGGGGGATCTGCTGAGCGGCGGCCAGAAGCAGCGGATCGCGATCGCCCGGGCCATCCTCAAGGACGCGCCGATCCTGATCCTCGACGAGGCCACGAGCGCCCTGGACTCGGAGTCCGAGTCCGAGGTCCAGGCGGCCATGGAGGCGCTCATGGTCAACCGGACGACCTTCGTGATTGCCCACCGCCTGGCCACCGTGCGCCACGCCGATCTGATCCTGGTGCTTCGGGACGGCCGGGTGGTGGAGCGGGGGAGCCACGAGGAGCTCGTCGCCCGCGGTGGGGAGTATGCGAGGCTGTGCCGGCTCCAGTTCGGGGAGGGTCCGGGGTGAACCCCACGGCGTTGGGCTGGGCATGCCGGGCGGGGGCCGGGTATCTGGGGGTGGTGGGACGGACCAGCCGGTACCGGATCATCGGCAGGGCAGCGGTCGAGGCCGCTCGGGGCGAGGGCCCGGTGTTGTGGGCGTTCTGGCACAACCGGCTCCTGGGCCCCCTGGTACCCTATCGGGACCAGGGCATCGGGGTGGTTATCAGCCGCAGCGACGACGGCGAGCTGATCTCCCGGATCGTCGAGCGGTTCGGGTACGTGTCGATCCGGGGGTCCTCGTCCCGGGGCGGAGCCATGGCTCTGCGGGGGGTGCTGCGCCACCTCGCATCGGGCCGGGACGTGGCCCTGACCCCGGACGGGCCCCGAGGCCCCCGGTACCGGGTCCAGCCGGGGGTGGCGATGGCCGCCGTCCGTAGCGGCGTTCCCGTGGTGCCGGTGGGGGTGGCCTACTCCCGGAGGTGGGTGGCTCCGTCGTGGGACCGGTTCCAGGTCCCGCTTCCGTTCGGCAGGGTGGAGCTGGTGCTGGGGCCACCGTTGCGGTTCGACCACAGGGAGCCGATCGGGCGGGTCCGGGCGGTGATCCAGGGGGCGATCGGCCGGGCCACCCAGCGGGCCGACGCCCGCGTCGGGTGGGTGCCGCCGTGAGCGCGTTCCTGGCGCTGTACCGGGCCGTGGGAACCGCGGGGGTGCTGGCGGCCGCCCCGGTGTTGGCCGCCCGGGCCCTCACCGATCCCCGGTATCGCGCGGGGTGGGGCCAGAGATTGGGTCTGTGGACCGATCCTCCGCGCCGATGCGTGTGGGTCCACGGCGCGAGCGTGGGGGAGCTTCGGGCTGCCGCCCCCCTGGTGCGGCAGCTCCGGACCCGGGGACGCCGGGTGGTCGTGACCGCCACGAGCCCCGCCGGAGCCCAGGTGGCCGCCGAGCTGGCCGGGGCCCCTGCGTGGGGAAGGCTGCTGCCCCTGGATCCCCTGCCGTGGCTCGGCCACGTGGTCGCCCGGCTTCGGCCCCGGGCGGTGATCCTGGTGGAAACGGAGCTCTGGCCCGGCTTCCTGGGGGCCTTGCGGGGGCAGCGCGTGCCGGTTCTGCTGGTGAACGCCCGGATCTCGGACCGGTCGTTTCCCCGGTACCGCCGGGTGAGGTCGTTCCTCGCCCCGGTGCTCGGTGCGTTTCGACGCATCCAGGCTCAGTCCGAGGTCCACGCCCGGCGGTTTCTCGCCCTGGGGGCGCCGCCGGACCGGGTCGAGGTGGGCGGAAACCTGAAGTTCGACCTCCCGGACCCGGACCCGTTCCACCCGGCCACCCGGTTGCTACGGCAGGCCGCGGAAGGGCTGCCGGTGGTGGTGGCCGGATCGACCCACCCGGGTGAGGAACGGGCCGTGGCCCGGGCCGTCCGGCGGCTGTCCCGAAGGGGGGTGCGGGCCGGGCTGGTGGTGGCCCCGCGCCATCTGGAGCGGCTGGCCCAGGCCGAGGAGGAGCTCCGGTCGGAGGGGGTGGAGCCGGTCCGCTGGACCGACGCGGCCGGCCGGGGCGGGGAGGCGGTGCGCCGGGCCCTGGGGGAGGGCAGGGCCCTGATAGTGGACCGGTTCGGGGTGCTGCCCCACCTGTACGGGGCGGCGGCGGCTGCCTACGTGGGGGGGACCCTCGCGCCGGTGGGCGGCCACAACCCCCTGGAGGCCCTCGTCTGGGGGGTGCCGGTGGTCCTCGGCCCCCACACGGCGAACATCCGCGACCTGGTGGCGGAGATCCGGGCGCACGGGCTGGGCACCGAGGTCCGGGATCCCGAGGGGCTCGCGGCCGTCTTGGAGCCGTACCTCACCGGCGACCCGGAACGGGTGAGGGCGGCGTCCCTGGCCCTGTTCGGACGCAACCGGGGCGCGACCCGGAGGGCCCTGGAGGCGTTGGAGGAGGCCTTGCGCGACGGGTTCCCATGTCCCTGTACTTCTGGGTGAAGGATCTCCTGTCCCGGCCCGCCCTCGGTGCGGGGTCGCGGGTCCTTCTCGCGCCGTTGGCCGCGGCGGGGTGGGGGTACGCCCAGATCCAGGCGGCCCGGCGCTGGGCCTACCGCCGGGGGGTGCTGCGGTCCGAGGACCCGGGGGTGCCCGTGATCTCGGTGGGCAACGTGGCCGTGGGCGGCACGGGCAAGACCCCCTGCGTGGAGCGGATCTGCCGGCTCCTGTTGGCCCGGGGGGTGCGGCCGGCGGTGCTGAGCCGGGGGTACGGCGGCCGGGCCGAAGGGCCGGTCACGGTGGTCTCGGACGGCCGGGGCGAGGTGGCCGACTGGCGGCAGGCCGGGGACGAGCCCGTGCTCCTGGCGAGGCGGCTGCCCGAGGTGGCCGTGGTGGTGGGGGCTGACCGGAGGCGCACGGCCGGGGCGGCGGTGGATCTGGGGGCCCAGGCCCTGGTGCTGGATGACGGATTCCAGCACCTGCGGCTCCGCCGACACCTGGACGTGGTCACGGTGGACGTGCAGAACCCCTTCGGCAACGGGTGGTGCCTGCCCCGGGGGCTGCTGCGGGAATCCCCCCGGGCCTTGGCTGACGCGGACTTGGTGCTGCTCACCCGCACCCGGGGGGTGCCGGCCGGCCGGATCGAGCGAACCCGGGAGCTGGTGGGCCGGTACGCGCCCGAGGCCCCGATCCTGACCACCTCCCATGATCCGGCCGGCTGGACCGACCTGGCCGGCGGCGAGCCCCTGGATCTGGACGTCCTGCGGGGCCGGAAGATCCTGGCCTTTGCCGGCATCGGAGACCCCTCGGCGTTCTTCCGCGACCTGGACGCCCTGGGGCTGCGGGTGGTGGAGGCGGTCCCGTTCCCGGATCACCACCCCTACTCCGAGGAGGATCGGGAGCAGCTCGCCCGCTGGGCCCGCCTGGTCAACGCCGAGGCCCTGGTGACCACCGAGAAGGACGCGGTCCGGCTCGCCGGACCCGTGCCGGCCGAGGCCCCCACCTACGCCCTGGCCATCCGGCTCCGGGTGAACGATGAGGCCGTGCTGGAGGCGGCCCTGGGCCGTGCGATGGAGACGGCCGGACGCGGGTGAGTGCCGGCAAGCGGGGTTGCGGTCCGGCCGGGCCCGCGGCATCATGGGCCGGCGGTTCCCCTTGTCCTTTCGATCAAGGAGGAGGCTCATGCCCTCTCGACTCGAACTGCCCGAACCGGTGCTCGAAGCGATCGCAGCGGAGGACCTGGAGGGCCTGCGCACGGCTCTGGAAGGCTCGGCCTTGGCCAAGGAGCTGGGCATCGCCTACGAGACCCTGGAGCCGGGCCGGGCCCGGGCGCGGTTGCCGGCCGGGGAGCTTCTGCCCAACTTTCTGGGGTTCGTGCACACGGGCGCCCTGTTCTCATTGGCCGAGCAGGTGATGGCCGCGGCGGCCAACACCCTGGGGTTCGTGGGCCTGCCGTTGAACTGCGAGATCCACTTCGTGAAGGGTGCGGATCCGTCTCAGGACACGGTGGCCTCGGCCCACGTGGTGGACACCCAGGGCCGGATTGCCCGGATCGTGGTGGAGGTGACCCAGGGGCACGACGACATCCTGCGGGTCACCGAGATGGTGTTCCTGCGGTCGCCCCACCCGTGAGCCCGGGAAGGGTGAATCTGGCGGGCCCGGCCGGCGAGGCGGCGCGGGCCCGGGGCGAGCTGGTGGTGTCGCTTCGCCGAGCCTTGCACCGGATTCCGGAGCCCGGGTTCCAGGAGGAGAAGACCACCGCCTTCGTGGAGGCGTTTCTGCGGGAGCGGGGGGTGGGCCTCGAGCGGTTCGCCGGGGGCACCGGCGGGGTGGCCGTGTTCGGCCAGGGCGGGCCGGGCGTGATGCTGCGGGCCGACCTGGACGGGCTGCCGGTGACCGAGGCCACGGGGCTCGCGTTCTCCTCGGAGCACCCCGGCCGGATGCACGCCTGCGGCCACGATGCCCACGCGGCGATCCTGCTTGCCGTGGCCGACTGCCTGGCCACGGGCGAGGTCCGGCCCGAAGGACGGGTGGTGATGGTGTTCCAGCCGGCCGAGGAGGGGGGCGGCGGTGCCGAGCGGCTCCTAGAGGAGGGGCTGCTGGACCGGTATCCGGTGGATGTGGCTGTGGCCTTGCACGTGTGGCCGGGGTTTCCGGTGGGGACGGTCGGCGTGTCGCCGGGGCCGGTCATGGCCAGCATGGACCGGCTGCGGCTGGTGTTCGAGGGGCAGGGCGGCCACGGCGCCCTGCCCCACCTGTGCGTGGATCCGGTGGTGATGGCGGCCGAGGGGATCCTGGCGTTCCAGAGCCTGGTGAGCCGGGAGACCGATCCCATGGACCCGGCGGTGTTCACGGTGGGGGCCGTGCGGGGGGGCGCGGTGGAGAACGTGATCCCCGACGAGGTGGAGCTCCTGGCCACCCTGCGGGCCTTCGACCCGGGCCTGCGCGAGCATCTGCTCGATGGGATCGAGCGGGTGGGCAAGGGGGTGGCCTCGGCCCACCGGGGGGGATTCCGCATGGAGCGGGGCCAGGGCTATCCGGTGACCCGCAACGACCCCGAGGTGACCCGGCGGGTCGGCCGGGCCGTGGCCGCTGTGCTCGGGGAGGGGGCCGTGCGGCCGGGCCACCGCACCATGGGGGCCGAGGACATGGGGTTCATCCTGGACCGGGTGCCGGGCTGCTACCTCCAGCTGGGCGCGAGCGCCGACCCCACCCGGGCCGAGCCGCTGCACAGCCCCCGGTTCGACCTGGACGAGCGGTGCCTGCCCGTGGGCGTGGCGGTGCTACTGGCCGCGGCCCAGGAGCTGCTGGATTGACTTCGGTCGTCGGTCACCGGCCTTCGGTCTCCTGGCCCCCCTCAAATGGCACCCGCGGGGCCCGGCAACGGGGGGGGTAACATGCGGTGGTCCGGGGCCATTGCCGGCGGCGGGCATGGGGCCTGCTTCCGGCCGCGCGCGGTTCTCCAGCAGCCCCCATGCCCCCCGGCTCCGATGTCGAGACGAGCTTTCGACCAACGACTGACGACCAACAACCGAAGTTACCGGGAAGGAGCTCTTCATGGTCGATGTGGGCATCATCGGTGCGAGCGGGTACACCGGGGCGGAGCTGGTGCGCCTGCTGTGCCGGCACCCCCAGGTGCGGATCACCGCGATCACCTCGCGCAGGTACGCGGGGCAGCCGCTGGGCGCGTGCTTCCCCAGCCTGGGGCACCTGGACCTGGCCTTCGTCTCCCACGAGGACCCGGGGGTGTTCGGCTGGGCCGAGGTGTTCTTCACGGCCCTTCCCCACAAGGCCAGCATGCCGGTGGTGGCGGCCGCCCTCGAGGCGGGGGGCAAGGTGATCGACCTCTCGGCTGACTTCCGGTTCGCCGATCCCACCCTGTACGAGGCCCACTACGGGCCCCATGCCTGCCCGGAGCTCCTGGCCGAGGCCGTGTACGGCCTGACCGAGGTCCACGGCGCGGCCGTGGAGCGGGCCCGGTTGGTGGGCAACCCTGGGTGCTATCCCACCAGCGTCCTGCTGCCTCTGGTGCCGCTGCTGCTGGAGCGGGTGATCCGGCCCGAGGGGATCGTGGCCGACTCCAAGTCCGGGGTGAGCGGCGCCGGCCGGGAGGCCAGCCAGGCCACGTTGTTCTGCGAGGTGAACGAGGGGTTCAAGGCCTACAAGGTGGCCTCGCACCGCCACGAGCCCGAGATCCGAAAGGAGCTGGAGCTGGCTGCGGGGTGCGAGGTGCCGGTGGTGTTCACCCCCCACCTGGTGCCCATGGACCGCGGCATCCTGTCCACCGTGTACGCCCTGCCGGCCGAGGGCGCCGACGCGGCCCGGGTGCGGGAGGTATGGCGGGAGTTCTACCGAGAGGCCCCGTTCGTCCGGGTGCTGGACGAAGGACGGTGGCCCAGCACGGCCGACGTGCGGGGCACGAACGCCTGCGCCGTGGCCGTGGCCGACCACGGCGCAGGGAAGCTGGTGATCGTGAGCGTGATCGACAACCTGGTGAAGGGGGCGAGCGGCCAGGCGGTGCAGAATCTCAACCGTATGATGGGTTGGGACGAGACCCTGGGCCTGCCCCAGGAGGCCCTGTACCCCTAGCCCGCATTACTAAGGCCTACGAAGGTATTGCCAGACGCGGGTGGGGGGCTGGCTCCGGCCGGGCGCGAGTGCGGCACCCCTTTCGCCGCGCCTTCGCATGCCGTCGTCAGCCAGGTAGGTCGGGGCGCCGGTGGCGGAAGTTCCTGAACTTCCAAGGCGATTCCGGCTTGGTGGGGGCGCGGCGACGTGAGGGGCCGCGCCCGGCTCTCCACCAGCCCCCCACCCGCTGGTTCCCTTGTGAACGCCGGGGATCTGACAATAGTTTCGTTGGTATTAGTATTCATGAAGCTTTCTGCTGCAACCGCCGATTGCACGCCATCTCGGGGCGTGCTCGCGCCTCGGGGCTCGACGTACCGTCCAGTACGCCTGCGCCCCTCGTTGCTGCGCTTGCCCCGATCTGACGCACACTCGACGGTTTCGCGACGAACGCTCATGAATAATGCGGGCTAGGAACCCAGTGTCAAAATAGGCGCACTTCTTCGGCGGGGAGAGGCAAGGGGCCTGGTTCCGGCCGGACGCGAAGCCGGGCATTAAGATTCGCCGCGCAGGCACGGGACGGGGGAGTTGGTTTCATTCCAACTCCGGCGAATGCAAGCCATTTCACGGCTCGGACGCCGGAGGCGCTGCGCGGCGAGCTAAGGAGCCGCGCCCGGCTCTCCGGCAGGCCCCTTGCCCCTCCGAGAAGGGAGCGATAGCGTTTGTTTATCCGCCGGTGAACAGGAGGATGCGCCGGACCTCAGTCGCTCTGGAGCAGCCGGATCTCGGCCAGCCCCCGGGCCTCCACCCGGTAGTTGCCGTAGTCGGTGACACCGGTGAACAGCAGGGTGCGGGCCAGCCGGCCCTCCAGGGCCTTGGCGGCGCCCTCCACCTCCACGCGGGCGGCCAGGCGCGAGCCGCTCTCTTCGCCCAGGATGACCCGTTTGACCTTGGCGAACGGGACCATCAGGGTGCCCTCGCCCCGCTCCAGGGGGAGGAAGGTGCGGCCGTTGCACGCCAGAAGCTCCACCCGCGTCATCACGCCCTGCCGGTCCACCAGCGCCGCCCGGTAGTTCTCCTTGGGCCGGGGAATGGTGTCGGAGACCGGGCCGGCCCCGCCCCCGCCCATGGCGGTGAGCAGAAGGAAGACGGCAGCGGACGAAGCCACGAGAACGAAACGCCGAAAGGACATGGGTGCTCTCCCTGGGATCTGTGGGTACGGTCCCCGAACCGGCGCGCCCTTCCTAACACAGGCTCGGAGGGACCTCAAGCCGTGAGCGCAGCCGATTGGGTCGAAGTGTACGTCGCCTTGGATGCGGTGGAGGTGGCCGCGGTCACAGGGGTGCTGGCCTCGGCCGGCATCGGGGCCCGGGTCCGGGACATGACCGTCACCCCCTACCCGGTGTCCATCGGGCCCCTGGGCGAGAAACGGATCGACGTGCCCGCCGAGCAGGCGGCCGAGGCCAGGCGGCTTCTCCGCCTGGCAGCCGACGACGGGTACCTGCGGGCCGGCGCGCTGGTCATGGGGGAGGAGGAGCCGGAGTGACCCCGGGGCTGCGGGTGGTGCGCTCCAACCGCATGGAGCGGCTCGTGGAGGCCCTGGCCGCGACCGTGGCCGAACCCCTCCCGGACCCGCTGGCCCCTGAGGTGGTGGTGGTCCAGAACCGGGGTATGGCCCGGTGGTTGTCCCAACGGCTCGCGGACCGATTCGGGGTGTGGATGAACGCTCGGTTCCCGTTCCCCAACGCCGCGGTGGACGAGTGGTTCGAGGCCGTGCTGGGCCCGGCCGACCCGGCCCGGCCGTGGGACCCCGACGTGCTGGTGTGGCGGATCCTGGAGGTTCTGCCCCGACTTCTGGAGAACCCCGAGTTCGAGCCGGTGCGGCGGTTTCTCCAGGCCGACGACCGGCCCGTTCGGCGTTACCGGTTCGCCAGTCAGATTGCGGACCTGTTTGATCGGTACACCGTGTATCGGCCCGACTGGGTCCTGCACTGGGAGGCCGAGGGAGGGGGACCCCCGGGGCTCGAGTGGCAGGCCGATCTGTGGCGGGCCTTGGCCGGGCGGCCCGGGGGTGACCACCGGGCGCGGCGGTGCGTCTGGTTCCTGGAGGCCCTCTCCGCCGGCCACGTCGAAGGGCTTCCCCATCGGGTTCAGGTGTTCGGACTGTCCGCGCTTCCGCCGTTCTACCTCGACGTGCTCTCGGCCCTGGCCCGGCGGGTCCCGGTTACGGTGTTCCTGCTGGATCCCTGCCGGGAGTGGTGGGCCGACCTGGTGTCCCCCGGCGAGGCGGCCCGGCGGGCTCGGGCCATGCCGGGCACCCGGGAGTTCTACGCTGTGGGCAACCGGCTCCTGGCCTCGCTGGGCCGAGCGGGCCGGGAGTTCCTGGATCTCCTGTGGGAGCGGGGGCCCCACGAGAACGACTGGTTTGAGGAGCCCGACCCGACAACGGCCTTGGGTCGGATCCAGTCCGACCTCCTGGGCCTGATCGACCGGGGGCCGGGCCAGCGCCTGTCCTGGCCTGAGGACGGCTCGATCCGGGTGGCCTCGTGCCACGGACCGTTGCGGGAGGCCGAGGCCCTGCGGGACCACCTGCTGGCCCTGTTCGAGCAGTGGCCGGACCTGATGCCCGAGGACGTGGTTGTGATGACCCCGGACCTCGATACCTACGGCCCCCTGATCTCGGCCGTGTTCCGGGGGGCCGGGGGAGAGCCGTCGATTCCCCACAGCCTAGCCGATCGGGCCGGCCCGGCCCAGGGGGGGGCGGCCGCGGGGTTCCTGCGGCTCCTCGATGTGGCTCGGGGCCGGCTCAGGGCACCCGAGGTGCTCGACCTGCTGGAATGGCCGGCCCTCTGCTTGCGGTTCGGGTGGGACAGCGAGGCCGTGGAGCGGGTGCGGTCCTGGGTGGCCGAGGCCGGTATCCGCTGGGGTCGCGACGCCGCCCACCGCCACGCCTTGGGGCTCGGGGCGTACGGCGAGCACTCCTGGCGGTTCGGCCTCGACCGCCTGCTCCTGGGCCGGGCCATGGCCCCGACCGAGGCGCTGTGGCAGGGCGTCCACCCGTTCCCCGACGTGGAGGGCGGGGGCGACGCCGGGGCTCTGGAGGGCCTCGTGCGGTTCGTGCGCGATCTGTTTCGGCTGGCCGAGGACCTGCCTCGGCCCCGGCCCCCTGCGGCATGGGGCGAGGACCTCTCGATGTGGCTCGACCGGTTCTTCCGGGTGGAGGGGGCCGAGGAACGGGAGGTGGGAGAGCTTCGCCGGGCCCTGGCCCGGCTTGGCGATGTGGGCGACGGCCCGGAGGTGGCGTTCGAGGTTGTGGCCGAGCACCTGGCTTCGGCCGTGGGCCGCGTGCGGTACGAGGGCGGGTTCCTATCGGGCGGGGTCACGGTGTGCGCGATGCTTCCCATGCGCAGCGTGCCGTTTCGGGTCGTGTGCCTGGTGGGGTTGAACGACGGCGCCTTCCCCCGCACCGACCGACCGACCGGGTTCGACGGCATCGCCCGGCAGCCCCGCCGGGGCGATCGGTCGCTGCGGGACGAGGATCGGTACCTGTTCCTGGAGATCCTCCTCTCCGCGCGGGACCACCTCTACCTGAGCTATGTGGGCCAGAACCCCCGGGACAACGCCGAGGTGCCGCCGTGCGTATTGGTGAGCGAGCTCCTGGACGCCCTGGATCGCACCTTCGACTCGGACCCGCCGCCGTCCGGCCGGGTCCGGGTGCGCCACCGGCTCCACCCCTTCAGCCCCGCCTACTTCCGTGGCGGGGGAGCGCTTTGGAGCTACTCGGCGGCCGACGCCGCGACCGCCCGTCGCCTGGCCTCATCCGAGGGCCGAGGGGGCCGGGGCCGCTGGGTCGTGCACCCCCTGCCGGAGCCTCCGGAGGAGCTCCGAACCCTGTCTCTGGGCGACCTGGAACGGTTCTTCCGAAACCCCTCCGCCTACTTCCTTCGGGCCCGGCTGGGGGTTCGGTTCGACGGCCCCGCGGCCGGGCTCGACGACACCGAGCCCCTCGAGCCCCAGGCGCTCTCCCGCTACGGGGTGGCCCAGGAGATCCTGGACCGCCTGGCCGCGGGCGAGGAGCCCGGCGACGCCCTGGCCCGGGCCCGTGCCCAGGGGAGACTCCCCCCGGGCACGGCCGGCCCCGTGGCGTTCCATGACGCTGAGGCCCTGGCCCGGGGTGTATGGGAGGCGGCCCGCGACCGGATGGCCGAGACGCCCGTGGTGGTGGAGCCCCGGGACCTGGACCTGGGGTCGTTTCGGCTCCGGCTGGCCCTGGCTGGCGTACGGCCCAGCGGGCTCGTCCTGTTTCGACCGGCCTCGCCCAAGGGGAAGGACCGAGTCCGGGCCTGGATCCGGCACCTGGCCCTGTGCGTCCTCGCACCCCGGGGGGTGGAGCCGGTCACGGTTCTCATGGGGAAGGACGGCAAGGGCTGGACCTTCGGCCCCGTGGGCGACCCGGAGGCCCTCCTGGCGAAGCTCCTGGAGCTTTACGGTCGGGGCCTGCGGGGGCCCCTGCCGTTCGCGCCCGAGACCTCCTGGGCCTACGCCCAGGGCCGGTGGGGCGGGGGTCGGAGCCGGAAGGCCCCCCTGGCCCGGGCCCGGGAGGCCTGGGCCGGCTCGGACTACGCGGCCGGCGAGGGGGAGGACCCGGCCCTGGCTCACTGCTTCGGGGAGGCCGGGCCGTTCGGGCCCGGGTTCGAGGAAGCGGCCGAGGCGGTGTTCGGGCCGGGCTTCCGGTACGAGGGGGTCCCGTGACCCCGGCCCGGCCCTTCGACCTGGCCACCGCGCCGCTGGTCGGCACCCACCTCATCGAGGCGAGCGCCGGCACCGGAAAGACCTACGCCCTGGCTGGTCTGGTGCTCCGCCTCGTGGTCGAGCGGCGGCTTCCCGTGGACCGGATCCTGGTCGTGACCTTCACCGTGGCGGCTGCCGAGGAGCTTCGGGGCCGCATCCGCCGTCGGCTGGCCGGGGCCCTGCGCGCCTTCGAGTCGGAAGACGCCGGAGACGACCTCGTTTTCGAGCGGCTCCTGGACGCCTGCCCCGACCGGGCTCGGGTCCGGGACGACCTCACCTTGGCCCTGGCCGAGTTCGACCGGGCCCCGGTCCACACGATCCACGGGTTCTGCCAGCGGGTGCTCCAGGACCACGGGTTCGAGAGCGCGGCTCCCCTCGATCCCAAGGTGGTTCCCGACCCCGAGGACGTGGTGATGGAGGCGGTGCGGGACGTGTGGCGCCGGTGGGCCGTGGCTGCTTCCCCGGTCCTGGCCGGTGGCCTGGCTGCCGCAGGGCTCGGGCCCTCGGCCCTGCGTCGTTCCCTGGCTCCGCTCCTCGCCCACCCCGCTCTGGAGCTTCGGCCCCGGATCTCCCAGGCCGACCTCGAGGCCCTGGCCCAGAGGGCGGAGGACGCGCGCGAGGCCCTGGCCCGGGCCTGGGTCCGGGGAGGGGGCGAGCTGCGGCGGCTCCTCGAGACCTGGCCCGGCCTCAACCGCCGAAAGAAGGACTTTAAGGCCGAGGCACTTGGGGCGGCCTGCGACACCGTCGATCGAGGGCTTCGCGACGGAGCCTTCGGTGAGGAGTTCTTTGGAGCTTTGGCGGCGCTCTCGCCCGGCAGGCTGGCCGAGGGGACCCGGCCGGGGGAGGATCCGCCGGACCATCCCGTGCTGGGGGCCGTCGACGATCTCCTGGGGGCCTTGCGCCGGTTCCGCCGGGCGTTCGTGCCCGGTGCGCTGGCCGCGGCCCTCGAGACCCTGGACCGGGAGAAGGCCCGGAACGAGCTCCTCTTCTTCTCGGATCTCCTCATGCGGGTCCACGCGGCCCTCGCAGGCCCCGTCGGCGACCGGCTGGTCGCCGCTCTGCGGGACCGGTACGCTGCGGCCCTGATCGACGAGTTCCAGGACACCGATCCCCTCCAGTACGAGATCTTCTCCCGGGTGTTCGGGGGGGGCACCCTGTACCTGATCGGCGACCCCAAACAGGCCATCTACGGGTTTCGGGGCGCGGACGTGTTCGCCTACCTCCGGGCCGCCCGGGAGGCGGAGAACGTCCACACCCTGCCCTACAACTGGCGATCCGAGCCGGACCTGGTGCGCGCCGTGGGCCGGGTGTTCGGGGTGGAGCGGCCCTTCGTGCTCCCGGACATCGGGTTTCCGGCGGTGGAGCCGTCCCCCAGCGAGAAGGACCGGCTGCTCGTGCACGGCCGGACCGAGCCACCGCTGCGGGTGTGGTTCGTCTCCCGGGAGGGCCGCAGCGGCCGGGACGGCCAGATCAACAGGGGGTGGGCCGAGGAGCACCTGCCCCGGGCCGTGGCTGCCGAGGTGGTACGGTTGCTGCGGCTGGGCGCGTCCGGCCGGGCCGCGATCGGGGGCCGACCTCTCTGCGCCGGGGACCTGGCGGTGCTGGTGCGCACCAATGCCCAGGCCGAGCGGGTCCAGCAGGCCCTCCGACGAGTGGGTGTGCCGGGGGTTCTTTACACCGGCAAGGGGCTGTTCGAGACCCGGGAGGCCCGGGAGGCCCTGACCGTGGTCTCGGCCCTGGCCGAGTCGGGCAACGAAGGGCGCGTGCGTGCGGCCCTGGCCCTGGACTGGTTCGGGCTCGACCCGGCCGACCTTCACGGTGTGCTGGAGGACGAGGCCGCATGGACCGGATGGCTCGAGCGGTTTCGGGTCTGGCATGGGCTGTGGCAGGGCCAGGGGTTCCTGGCGGCCTATCGGGACCTCCTGGGCCGGGCCCGGGTGCGGGAGCATCTGCTGCGGTTCACGGACGGCGAGCGCCGGGTCACCAACGTGATCCACCTGGGCGAGGTCCTGGACGCGGCGGCCCGGGCCGGCCGGTCGGGGCCGGCGGGCCTGGTGCGATGGCTCGAGGCCCGGGTCACAGGCCGGGGGGAGCGGGACGAGGCGTACGAGCTCCGGCTCGAGAGCGACGAGCGGGCCGTGAAGATTCTCACCGTTCACCGGTCAAAGGGGCTCGAGTTCCCGGTGGTGCTCGTTCCGTTCGCCCCCCTGCCCGGGAGGGATCCCGCCGGCAAGGCGGCCGCCGAGGGGCTCGTCTACCACGCGGAGGACGGCTCCGTGGTGCTCACCTTCGATCCTGAGGAGATCGCGGCCCACCAGGCTCGGGCCCGGGCCGAAGGGCTGTCCGAGGACCTGCGGCTCTTCTACGTGGCCCTGACCCGGGCCCGGAACCGGTGCGTCTTTACCTGGGGCGGGTTCCGGGACGCCGGCCGGAGCCCGCCCGGGTACCTGCTTCTGGGCCCGGTCCAAGGCGGCGATCCGGCGGGAACCCTCGCGGCCCTGGGGAAGGGCGCCGAGGACCGGGAGCTCCGGGCCGCCCTGCGCCGCATCGAAGGGCCCGGCGTCGAGGTGGCGGAACCGCCCTTCGAGGATCCGGGTCGGCTCGAACCGGCCGAGGCGGAGCCCGAAGCCCTTCAGGCCCGCACCTTCCGGGGACGCCTGCGGACCGACTGGCGGGTCACGAGTTTCACCTCCCTCGCCGCAGGGGTCGAGGCCGAAGGCGCCGACCACGACCTGGGGGAGCCAGCCGAGGAACCCGAGGGACCGGCCGGCGAGTTCCTGGGGTTCCCCCGGGGCGCCCGCACGGGGCTGTGCCTCCACGAGATCCTGGAGCGTTGGGACGAGGCCGGCACGACCCCCTCCGAGCGCCAGGCCTTCGCGGCTCGGGTGCTCCGCACCCACGGCTTCGGTCCGGAATGGGCCCCGGCCGTGGCCCGGGTGCTCGAGCGGGTGGCCGTCTGGGACATCGATGGGGCCGCCCTGGGGGAGGTGCCGCGCCGGGCGCGGCTCCACGAGGTGGAGTTCACCTTCCCGCTCCGGGCCGGCCGACCGACCGCCCTGACGGCCCGGGAGCTGGCCGCCGCCCTCGAGACCCCCGACCTGGCCGGACGGATGGGCCCGGCGTTGGGCACGGCCTTGGGCCGCCTGTCGTTCTCGCCGGTCCGAGGATACCTGCGCGGGATCATGGACCTGGTGGTTCGGGTGGGGGACCGGTACCACCTGGTGGACTGGAAGACCAACTACCTGGGGCCCCGGCCCGAGGACTACGGCCCCGAGGCGCTGGCCGCGGCCATGGCCCGGGACCTCTACGTGCTCCAGTACCACCTCTACGCCGTGGCCCTTCACCTCCACCTCCGGGCCCGGCTCCCCGGCTACGACTTCGACCGCCACTTCGGCGGCGTCCACTACGTGTTCCTCCGCGGCCTCGACCCCTCCCGCCCCGGCCAGGGCGTGTTCACCGACCGCCCGTCCAGGGAACGCCTGGAGCGCCTGCTCACGTGCCTGGGGCCGAACGAAGGGAGGTAGCCGCGCGAGGAAGTCACTCCAACCCAGCCGAAAATTGCCCGAGCGGCCGTAGCGCGCCCGCGGTAGTGGCGCCTGCGGCAGTTTTGCGTGCAGTCAACGACGTGGGGACGGCCGAGTAGGCGGAGGGACGAGGACGATAGCCGAATAACCGAGCGGCGTCCCATCCTTCCAGGCTCAGGATCGAACGCCCCGGGGCCCCATTCCTCCGGGACTCATTCCAAGTTGCCATCCATCGCATATGGATCCGGGGGCGGGGCAAGGGACCTGGCTGCGGCCGGGCGCGAAGCCAGGCATTGAGATTCGCCGCGCAGGCACGGGGTGGGGGAGCTGGCTTCATGGCAACCCGTTGGAATCCGAACCCTTTCGCAGTCCAGACGTCGGAGGCGCTGCGCGGCGAGCTAGGGAGCCGCGCCCGGCTCTCTCCGACAGGCTCCTCGTCTCTTCGGGCAGGGGGCCAATAGTTTCGAGAATGCAACTCGGTATCAGTCCAAAATCTCTTCCCGTTCCAGGGGGGTTCGGCTCTTTACGGGGCGGCAAGGATTTCTCCGGGCACCTGGAGGCCCTTCTCCGAGATCTGCCCAAAGCGCCTGCCCCCGGATAGAGCACCGGCTGGGTCTCGCGCCTACGGCGGGATCCTGGGGGCCCCTTAGGCCCGAACACCACCTCTGCTAGTTCCCCAAGCTCTCCGGATGGAGAATTGACGCGATCCATAATTACACCGCATAGTGTTTTAGTGTAGAAAGGAGGTCCCATGTCCCGCCCCGGCTCCGACCTGTTTCCCATGCTCGACCCCTGCACGGCCAAGACTCCGGTGGAGGAGCGCCCGCTGCTCGACCCCGGGGAGGCCCGACAGGTGGCGGCGATGTTCAAGATTCTGGCCAACGACACCCGGGTCCGGCTGCTCCACGCCCTGGTGCGCACCCCCGGGCTGTGCGTGGGTGAACTCGCCGACGAACTCGGTATGAAGCCCCAAGCCGTGTCGAACCAGCTCCAGCGGCTCGCGGACCGGGGAATCGTGGAGCCCGAGCGCCGGGGCACCCAGGTGTGCTACCGCATCGTGGACCCGTGCGTGGTCCAGCTCCTGTCGTACGGGCTGTGCCTGGCCGAGGATGCCGAGGCCCGCCGGGGCTGATGGGGGCCCACAGCCAGCCGCACCCAGCGCGGCCCTGCCGGCGGCGCCCGGCGGGACGCCAACCCATCCGGAGGGTTTCACCATGCACCACCGAATCCGTCTCTCTTTTTTCGCCCTTGGGCTCGCCTTCCTCGCCGGCTCTGCGTTCGCCGGGTTCGGGTTCCCGTCCGCAAAGGGACTCGACGTGTTCGACGTGCTCGCGGACCCGTTCGCGTACCAGGGCGTGATCACCGTGCGGGGCGGGGTCATGGCGACCGATGTCGGCAGAGGCCGGTTCGAGCTCGTGGACTACCGGGAGTACCGGGGCTGCCGCAGCGTGAGCTGCGCGCCCAAGTGGCTCACGGTGCTCTACGACGGGAAGCTCCCCAAGAAGCGGGACGTGGTCGAGGTGGAGGGCGTCGTCGAGAAAAATGCGGCCGGCGCCGGGGGGTTCGTGCTCCGGGCCCGGGAGGTCCGGGTCAAATGAGCTACTGGAAGCTCGTGTGGAAGAACCTGACCCGCCGCAGGAGCCGGTTTGTCTTCACCCTGTCGGCGATCGCCGTGGGGATCGCGTCGGTGGTGACCCTGCTGTCCCTGGGCACCGGTCTGGAAGCGGAGATCCGGAAGCAGGCCGACGTGCTCGGCGCCAACCTGGTGGTCACGCCCCGGGGCTGGTGCGCGTACGAGCAGATCTCGGTACTCACCGGCGAGTCCCTGCCCGAGGCGATCCCTAGCGAGACCGTACGAGCGATCGAGCGGATCGGCGGGCTCGAAGCGGTGCCGTACCTCACCCAGCGGGCGGTCCTCCACAACCAGCCGGTCCCCCTGGTGGGGATCCTGCCGGAGCGGATGCGGGCGTTCAAGAACTGGCGCGTGGCCCGGGGAGACTACCGGCTCGACGGCTCCCACGTGGTGGTGGGGTCGGGGATCTCGGACAGGTTCCGGCTGGCGGTCGGGGACACGGTGCGGATCCGGGGCCAGGAGTTCGCCGTGAGCGGGATCCTGGAGCAGGTGGGCAACCGGGACGACCTGGCCGTGTACATGGACCTCGCCGTGGCCCAGAGGCTCTACGGCGCCGGGGACAAGGTGTCGTTCGTGGCGGTCAGGGTGGACGACATCGGCCGCACCGACGACTACATCGCCGCGATCCAGTCCGCGGCCGACGTGGACGTGGTGTCGGACAAGCAGCTCCTGCGCTCGGTGCTGGCCATCGTTGGCAGCGTGGGCAACGCCCTCCAGCTGATCGCAGCCGTGGCCGTGCTCGCCGCGTGCTTCGGCATCACCAACACCATGATGACCGCGATCTACGAGCGCAGGCGGGAGATCGGCATCCTCGGTGCCCTGGGCGCCGGGAGGGGCACGGTGTTCTCGGTGTTCGTGGGCGAGTCGGCCGTGTACGGGCTGCTCGGAGGGATCGCGGGCGTGGTGGCGGGGTTCGCGTTCTCGTACTTTGCGGCGCCCTACATCGGCCAGAACGAGTTCACCGCGTTCGTCGGAAGCGAGCAGAGCGTGAGCGTGTTCGACCTGGGCATCACCATCCAGGCCCTGGTGTTCGCGGTGCTGGTCGCGTCTTTGTCAGGCGTGTACCCCGCCCTGCGGGCCGCCCGCCTGAGCCCCGTGGAGGCGATCCGCTATGAGTGATCCCATCCTTCGCGCAGAGGGTCTCACCAAGGTCTACGACGGCGGCTACCGCACGGTGGCCCTGGAGGACGTCACCCTGGAGATCCCCCGGGGCAGCCTCACCTGCATCATGGGCCCCTCCGGCCACGGCAAGAGCACGCTGCTGCACCTGCTGGGGGGGCTCGACCGTCCCACCAGCGGAAGGGTGTACCTGGACGGAGAGGACCTCACCGCGGCGTCTCCAAGGCGCCTGGCCGGGATCCGAAGCCGCCGCCTGGGGTTCGTGTTCCAGTTCTTCAACCTGCTGCCGATGCTCACGGCCCTGGAGAACGTACAGACCGCCATGCTCCTGGCCGGGGTTCCCCGCCGGGAGCAGGAGGCCCGGGCCCGGGAGCTCCTTCGCCTGGTGGGGCTCGAGGACAAGCTCCACGCCAAGCCGAACCAGCTCTCGGGCGGCCAGCGCCAGCGGGTGGCCATCGCCCGGGCCCTGGCCAACGACCCGGACCTGCTGCTCATGGACGAGCCCACCGGCAACCTGGACAGCCGGTCCGAGGAGGATCTGCTGGAGCAGGTCCGGGCCGTGCACGCCCGGGGCAAGACCGTGGTCATCGTCACCCACTCCGACACGGTGGCCGCCCTGGCCGAACGGACCGTCACCATCCGGGACGGCCGGGTGGTGCCGGGGTGAGGCAGGGTCTCGGCGGTCCCCGGTTCTTCGACCGCTGACCGGAGACTGACGACCGAAGTTGCCGGGCCGTTTGACAGGCGTCTTGGGCGCAGGGTAGTATGCAAATATTCGAATATGATCCTAGATGCACACGGCAGGGAGAGAACCGAGATGAAAGACCTGGACATCCGGGAAAAGGCCGACTTGCTGCGGCTCCTGGGCCACCCCACCCGGCTCCTGATCCTGGAGGAGCTCGCCCGGGGCGTGAAGTGCGTGACCGACATCCGGGACCTTCTGGACATCCCCCAGCCCAACGTGTCGCAGCACCTGGCCGTGCTGCGCCAGGCCCGCCTGGTGGACTTCTACGAGGACGGCCAGCTCCGGTGCTACTACCTGCTGCGACCGGCCCTGGTGGCCGCGCTCTTGGAGTTCCTGGGGGGCGAGTACCCGGTGGTCAAGCGCGACCGTGAGGACGTGCGCCGCGAAGGCCGGCTGCGCGAGCAAGAGCGGGGCGTGGCCCCGGCGTGCGAGGCCTGAGGTGCCGGCGGCTGGGAACCTGCGTGGCGCTCTGCCTGGATAGCGGATCTTCGGGGGCCCGGTCACGGCCGGCGGCACGCCCACAGGGCCGCCCAGGCGGCCGAAGGAGGCACCATGATGCCCTGGTGGAACATGTGGAGCGGCGGCTTCTGGATCTTTCCCGTGGTCGGCATGACGTTCATGCTCGTGATCGTGTTCGTCTTTTTGCGGGCCGTGTTCGGTCGGCCCCCGGGAGCCGGCTGGTGGACCGAGCCCCGGCCGCCGGAGTCGGCCCTGGACATCGCCAGGCGCCGGTACGCCTCGGGTGAGATCAGCCGCGAGGCGTTCGAGCAGATTCGCAAAGACCTGGAGGCGCGCCCCTGAGGCGGCTCGGGGCACCGCGCCGGCGCGGTCGGTGCGACACCCTGTCACGAGGAGGCAGTCATGGACCCGTCCGCAATGATGTCCCGATGCATGGAGATGATGGAGAAGCGGGGGGTATCGCCCGGCGCCGTGCGGCGCTGGCGGATCCTCATGGGGGCCCGCACCTTTCTCGAGGGCCCGGGCGCCCTCCTGGGCCGGGCGGAGGAGTTGGGGCTTTCGCAGGAGCAGCGGGAGAGGCTCGAGACGCAGCTTCGCAGCGCCAGGAATAGCGCACGGGAGGTTCTAACCCCGGAGCAGACCGAACGGCTCGGCGACCTGCCCGACTCTCCCCAGAGCCTCAAGGAGGTGTGTCGCGAGATGGCCTCGAAGATGGGCCCGATGGGGTCCGGGATGCCGGACATGGGGGAGATGATAAAGCGGATGATGGGGGGCGGAGGGGCAAACGGCCCGGCGCCGGGCCCCGACACGCCGCAGGGCGGGTAGCGGCCTGGCCGCCAGGAGGATTCTGCCATGGAGAAACGCCCGTCCAGGGACCAGCGGCGCCACTGGACCGAGGTGTACGCCCGGACGCCGGCGTTCTTCGGCGAGGAGCCGAGCGAGTTCGCCCGTATGGCACTGGAGCGGTTCCGGGCCGAGGGTGCGAGCACGGTGCTGGAGTTGGGGTTCGGCCAGGGCCGCGACACCCTGTTCTTCGCGGAAAACGGCCTGCGGGTCGCGGCCCTGGACTACTCCGAGCAGGCCGTGCGGGAGGTGAAGGCGGCGGCCCGGGCCCGGGGGCTCGCGGACCGGGTCGCGGCGGCGGTCCACGACGTGCGGAACCCCCTGCCGTTCGGGGAGGGCGCGTTCGACGCGTGCTACGCCCACATGCTCCTGTGCATGGAGCTCACCGAGGCCCAGATCGCGTTCGTGCTGGCCGAGCTCCACCGGGTGGTCAAGCCCGGCGGGCTCGTGCTGTACACGGTGCGCAGCGACCACGACAAGCACTTTCGGGCCGGCACCCACCTGGGCGAGGACCTCTACGAGGTGGGCGGGTTCGTGGTGCACTTCTTCACCGAGAAGAAGGTCCGCCGCCTCGCCCGGGGGTACGAGGTGGCGGCCATCGACCGGCTGGAAGAGGGCAGCCTGCCCCGGGACCTGTACGTGGTGACCCTTCGGAGGCGTCCGGGACCGATGCCGGACCGGGTGGAGGAGACGAACATGGAGAATCCGATGACGCGGTTCGAGGCGTTCTTCGAGGCCGTGAAGTCGAACCCGGCGCTGGAGCCCAAGACCCGGGGGCTCCTGTTCCTGGCCGCGTCCCTCGCGGCCGGCTGCGAGCTCTGAACCGACTGGAGCCTCGCGGTCGCGAGGGAGAGCGGAGCCACCGACGAAGAGTTGGAAGCCGCCACCGCCATCGCCATGAGCGTGACGGCCCACCAGACCCGGCTGCTGTTCGACAAGGTGAAAGGACGGCATCCCCAGGCCCCGGCGGCCGGGGAAGGAGAGGCCGCCGGTTGCCACGAGCCGGGGGCCACGTGAGGCCGCTGAGCGGTGCTTCGGCGAAGCACGCAAACGTTTCCTCCCCTTTTGAACAGAACACCCGAGAGATGGTTCGACTGCGTTGGAAACGGGCCGTGGCCGTGGGCGCGGCCGTCGGGATCCTGAACCTCGGGCATTACGTGCTCACCGCGGAGGTCCCCGGTCTCGAGCCGCCTTTCGGCATCTTCCCCGGGGGATTCCCGGTGGCGGCGGTGTTCGTGGTGAGCCTGGCCCGTGGCGTGCTCGTGCAGCGCTCCAGGTTCTGCGTGTTCGGGCTGGTGAACCTCGTGGGCTACCGCCACGGGGCCGAGTACCCGGGGGCCTTGTTTCTCGTCGGCGGTGCCGTGCAGGCCGTGGGCTACGCCCTCGGCCGGGGCTGTCCCCTCACCCTGCTCGTACGGCTCGGGGAGGGGAGCCGGTTCCACCTGGCGGTGTTCGCGGGATTCCTGGTGGGCGTGGGGCTGTACACGGGGCTGCTCGCCCGCCCCGTGGAAGCCCTGTTGGGCCCCCTCACGTGGACCGGCGCCCAGACGATCGGGGCGTTGTTGCGCTGAGGGGAGACGGCTGGGGCGGCCCGGAAGTAGAGCTCACGAGGAGAACCACGGAGGGCAGGTGAAGGATCTGCCGGGGACAGTTGGTCGCGTGGATTGATGTGGGTTTACCGGGAAAGAGCTCTCGATATGTTGACAGGCCCGCTTGGACCCTGTATATGCGAATATTCGAATATACACCTGTGCGGAAGCGGAGAGACGATCATGGAAACAGCGGACGAGAGGAACGTTGTGAACGGTGTCGACGTGGACCGGCTCGTACAAACCATTAACGCCGTCAAGGAACACCCGGCCCTCGCGCTTTTCACCTTTCGAGCCAGCACCGAGTGGGTCGAAGGGGGGCACGCCAGAACGCGGATCCAGGAGTTTTTCGGAGCTGGAGAGGAGGATACGACACGACACGCCCCCTTCATCCTCGTGGGGGACGAACCTTCGGTGCTCCTTGGCGGCAACGCGGGGCCGAACGCGGTGGAAGCGGTTCTTCACGCTTTGGGCTCCTGTCTGGTGGTCGGCTTTGTGTACAACGCCGCCGCAGAGGGGGTGCGGGTATCGCGCCTGGTTTTGACCTTGGAGGGAGACCTTGATCTCCATGGGTTCCTGGGGCTGTCCGACCAGACCCCGCCGGGTTACGGCAGCGTGCGGGTGACCTATGACCTCGATTGCGACGCGGCTCCGGCACAGATCGAAGCCCTGTGGGCGCACGTGAAAAGGACATCCCCGGTTCTCGACATCCTCCAGAGACCCGTGACCGTCAACATCGAGGCAGGAGAGGTGACCGCCCGGCCCACCCCTTCGACCGGAAGAGAGGGAACCTGATGCGCGAAGAGGACACGAAGGCGAGAGGTTTTTCCACCCGGTGCGTGCACGCGGGGGAACCCCTGGACGCCCAGGGCGGCATCCACATCCCCCTCTACAACCACTCCACTTTCGGGTTTCCGAGCACCCGGGCACTCCTCGATGTGGTGGAGGGCCGCAACCCGGACGGCAACCTGTACACCCGTTACGGCCTGAACCCCACGATCCGGGCCCTGGAGAGAAAGTGCGCGGACCTGGAAGGCGGTGCCCTGTGCTACGCGTTCGCGTCGGGCATGGCGGCCGAGGCCGCCACATTCCTCGCCCATTGCAACGCCGGGGACCACATCGTGTGCATCGGCGACGTGTACGGGGGCACGTTCGAATTGCTGGCCGACAACCTCCCCACCCTCGGCATCGAGACGACTTTCCTTTTGGGAAGCGAGGTGGACCGGCTTTCCGATGCGATCCGAGAGGGCACCCGGATCGTGTTCTTCGAGACCCCCACCAACCCGAACCTGGAGGTGTTCGACATCCGGCACATCGCTCGGACCGCCCGGGACCGCGGCGCCCTCACGGTGGTGGACAACACGTTCGCATCCCCGGTCAACCAGAACCCGCTCGCTCTGGGAGCCGATCTCGTGATCCACAGCGCCACCAAGTACCTTGGGGGCCACAGCGATCTCACCGGCGGGCTCGTGATCGGCAGTCCGGAGCTCCTAGCCCCCATCGGCCTGTGGCGGAAGAACCTCGGCCAGATCATGGCGCCCGAGGTGGCCTTTCTCCTGGCCCGGAGCATCCGCACCCTTTCCGTCCGGGTCCGGGCCCAGAACCGGTCGGCCCAGCGGGTGGCCGAGTTCCTCGAACGGCATCCCAAGGTCCTCAAGGTGAACTACCCGGGGCTGTCCGGGTTCCCTGGGCACGCCGTCGCCCGTGGGCAGATGCGCGGCTTCGGCGGGATGCTGAGCTTCGTGTACGACGGCGAAGCAGATGCCACCGCTGCCATGGTCGACCGCCTGGAGGTTTTCTCCATCGCGGCCAGCCTGGGAGGGGTCGAGAGCCTGGTCACCCAGCCGATCACCACGACGCACCACGGCATGAGCCCGGAGGAGCGGCGCAGGCGCGGCATCCCCGACGGCATGGTGCGTCTGTCCATCGGGTTGGAGGACACGGAGGACCTGATCGGGGACCTGGCCCAGGCTTTGGGCTGAGCCCCGGCCTCGCGTCGGCGCGGGGTCCTCACCGTGCCAGGCCGCAAGGTTCCAAGGAGTACGGATGAAGATCCGCGAGAGCGGGATGCCCGACCAGGGGGTCTGGGAGGGGTTCTTCACCCCGGAGGCGGTCCTGCGGGCCCTGGGCCTCACCCGGGCGGCCGGGGACGTGGTGGACTTCGGGTGCGGATACGGGACGTTCACCCTGCCCGCCGCCCGGATTACCCCCGGCACGGTGCACGCCCTGGACGTGGAACCGGCCATGGTGGAGCGCACGCTGGCCCGGGCCCGGGCGGCGGGGCTCACCAACGTGGTGGGGCGGGTGCGCGACTTTGTGGAGCACGGCACGGGCCTTCCGGACGGAAGCGCCGGCTACGCCATGCTGTTCAACATCCTTCACTTCGAACGGCCCGAGGTGCTTCTGCGCGAGGCGTTCCGGGTGCTGGCCCCCGGGGGCCGTCTCGGCATCCTCCACTGGAACCCCGACCCTTCCACGCCGAGGGGGCCGCCGATGGAAATCCGGCCCCGGCCTAAGGAGTGCGCGGCCTGGGCACAGGATGCCGGGTTCCGGATGCTGCCTCCAGGGATCGTGGACCTTCCCCCCTACCACTACGGTATGGCGCTGGAACGCCCGGCAGACGGTGAGATCGCCCCGCAGGCGGAGGAGGAGGCTCGCTACATCCCGGAGGGATAGTGCGCAGCCGGACCCTGCCCGTCGGTACTCACCGAACGGGCCGGGTGAACGGGAGCGCCAGGAGGACGGCGAGCCGCAGACGGGCCGGAGGAGCAAGAGCTCCTGGTGGACCCCCAGACTTCGGGAGGGCTCTTGATCGCCCTGCCGCGGAGGAGCAGGCCCAGGCCCTCGGGGGCGGAAGGGAAGGGGGACGCTGCTGTCTTGTTGCTAAGCAACTAAGCAGCAGCGTCCCACTCCCCACCCCCACTCCCCACCCCACTCCCCACCGGGTGGCGGGTGGTGCCATGGACCCAGGTGCCTGCATTCCTCAAAGCCGTGAGTGAGGAGGGACGCAGGCGAGTTTTAAAGTTTTGAGGCCGCCACGGCCTGCCACTGGGTGGCCCTACGAAACCAGCATGCTCCGCGCCCCCGGGGAATGGAGGGCGGGTCGAAAAGGAAACTTGAGGCGCGGGCCCACGAGCGTCCCCAGGCGATTTTCGGCGAGGTGCCGTGCGTGCGGGCCCCGTTTGCCGGACCGGGGCCCTTCCGCTACACTGGGGACCATGTGGAGACCGAACGCCGCCTGGCGCCGTTTGGAAGACGAACTCATCCGTTCCGCCCCCCCGGACCTCGAAGAGGCCTTCCGGACCGTGGAAGCGCTGCTCGAAGAGGCCGTTGCGCTGGGGGTGTGGCCCCCCGAGGATCCCCTCGATGGAATCGAGGTGGACCTGTGCGTCGCGAAGATCGTGAATGTTCCGGTCGATCCTGGCCTCCATCGCAAGACGGCTCGATGAGGCGTCGATCCCCTACATGGTGATTGGCGGCCAAGCCGTCCTCCTCCACGGCGAACCGCGCCTCACGCGGGATATCGACGTCACCCTGGGGCTTCCCCCCGAGGATCTCCCCCGGGTGCTGGCCCTGTTGCCCGGGATAGACCTCACGCCGTTGGTGGACCCGGAGGCGTTCGTCCGCGAGACGATGGTGCTCCCGTGCCGCCATCCGTCCGGCGTCCGCGTGGATTTCGTGTTCTCCTCCACCCCGTTCGAGCGGCAGGCCATCGAGCGGGCCGTGCCCGTGGCGTTATGCGGCCAAGTGGTCCGCTTCGCCTCGGCCGAGGACCTGGTGATCCACAAGGTTTTTGCCGGGCGCCCCCGCGACCTGGAGGATGCGCGCACGGTGCTCCTGAAACGGCCCGACCTGGACCTGGAATACATCCGGACCTGGCTTGCCGAGTTCGACCGGGCCCTGGACGAGGATTTCTCCGGGCGCCTGGAGGCCCTTCTCCAGGATCTGCCCAAAACGCCTGCCCCCGCTTGATTGCCACCTCCCGGATGCTTGCGAAGCCGAAGGCGAGTTCGTCGGACTCTCCATCGGGCAGGAGGCGCCAGCGCTCAGGGATTCTTTCCGGAGCGCCGGCCCCCCAGGAGCACGTGGGTGTCGAGCCGTTTGGCGCCTTCTCACGCCGTTGTCGGCCCGGTAAGCGCGGGGCACCGGTGGCGGAAGCTCTTGATCTCCCAAAGCAATCCAAGCCGAGTGAAACGCGGCGATGTGAGGGGTCGCACCCGACTCTCCACGAGTTCCCCACCTGCTGGTTCTCGCAGCAACAGCGCTGAGATTTGGGAACACTTTTGTCGGTACAGTCAAGAAGGCTCCTTTTCCACAACGTTCCCCGGCTCCGTTGCTGTCAGCACACGAGTTCCTCCCCGGTGTCCATTGTCCGGACCGGGCCGCAAACCTCTCCGTTCCCATCCTGACGGGGCCGTCTGATTCCGCCGAACGAACCGCGGCCTCCGTCCGTCGTCGCTTCATTTTCCCTTCCGTGTTTTGACAAGAAACCAAACTGGTTTACTTTGCTAAACCGAACACCTCCTCCCGCTGGGCGGCCAGGTCTTTCGGCCCTGGGGAAGGACGAAGGTCCGGGGCTCGATCCTCCTGGCGAAACGGCCGGAGAACGATCACGCCTTGGCCACCTCGTACCCAGGAGCCCGTCCCATGTCACCGTTCCCCTCCTCACCAGACACCGCTCTATCACCCCAAAACGCCTTACTCCCGGGTCGGACCCGACGACGCCTTCTCGCTGCCGTAGCAGGGGCCCTTCTGACCGGCGCATGGGGGCAGGCGTGGGCCGCGAGTTCCGACTGCAGGATCGTGGACGTGGCGGATTTCTTCGCGACCCCTTGCGACATCTCCGGTATCTACGCGGCCACCGAGGCGATCGTCTCCGGCGTGCGGGCCGTGGGCGGTGACCTCACCCTCGAGCTCGTCGACACGAGCACGAGCGCTGTGGAGTCGGGTCCCGGAATCATCCAGACCCGCATCCTGATGACGTACCGGGGACGGCTGAGGGTGCCGGTCCTGCGCTTCGATCTGAGCCGGCCGTCCTCTGACCAGGTCACCGGGGGACGTCTGATCGCGTACGACATCAGGGGGGCCATCGAATGGCGCGAGGACGTTCGCGGGGGCATGGGGCGCGTCGAGGGGGGCGCATGGACGCCGGAGAACCCCCCGACGAAAACGGGATCCCCGCTTCCGGCGTGGCCGGGCGCGTCGAGTTCGTCCGGTTCACGGCCACCCTCGACCGGGAATCGCTGCCGGTGGGGGAGCGGGTGGTCGCGTTCGACCACTACATGAGCTTCGGCACGGCGCCGGTGGAAGAGAAGGGGTTCACCGACCTCGGGCTGTGCCGGGGCATCGGGTTTTGGTTCTCCCCGCCGATCTTTGCGCCGCCTCAGGGCACCACGCTTCGCGGGTGCGACCCGCCGGAGTCGTGCATGGAGAACACCGACATCATCTGGCGGGCCCCGACTCGGCTCGTGTTCGATCTGGGCAGGGCGCAGCCCCTCGTGGACCTCGACCTCCCCGAGGGCGAGGTCACGGCTCGGCTGACCTCCACCGAGCTGGTGGTCACCCAACCCGGGGACGAATTCTCCAAGGCCACAGTGCGGGTGCTCCGGCAGGACGGCTACATCGCCCCCCAGGATCCGGACGAACCGAACGAGGCGTTCGCCCAGCGGGTGGCGGCGGCCACGCTGGGGCCCGTCGCCCAGTGCGTGGACTGCGACCTGACGGGAGCGAGCGGACTCGTGTCGTTCCCAGGCATCCCGGTCCTGGAGCGGGCTTCCCTGGGGACCTTGCAGGTGGTCCGCCCGGCCTACTACACCGTCGAGGTCACGGGGGCCGAGGCCGAGGAGCCGGTGGACCTGGCCGTGCCGGACGGGGAGACCCGGACCGTGTACTTCTCGAACGCCACGGTGCGAAACGTGCGGGCCGACCCGGAACCGCCCGGAGCCGAGACCCCGGTTGCCCTGGACCCCCTGGACGAGATCTCGGTCAAAGAAGGTCTGGTGGTGGAGCTCTCCAAGGCCGGGCCCAATCACTACGGCGCCACCGAGGAGGCGGTCCAACGGTTCCTGGAGGGGGTCAAGGCGACCAAGACCCCGGAGGAGCTGGAGGCCGTCCGTCGGGGCATCCTGGCCGAGCGCCTGGTGCTGGGCGGGGCCCGGTTCGCGAAGCCCCTGATCGAGACCATGCTCGGGGCGTTCGAGAACCTGATGGGCGATCTGGTGGACGAACTCCAGTTCAAGAAGGGCAAGGCCCTCACCGAGGCGGAGAAGCAGCTCAAGGTCCTCCAGGAGCGTTTGGACCTGGCGCGGCTCCGGGACAAGACAAGGGATGGAAGATCAAAGAAAGCCGGGAGGTCGCCGAGATCAAGGCGGAGATCGGGGAGCTCATCGGAAGCAACCAGGCCCTCTTCGCATCCTACCTCGCCAAGGTGGCCAAGCTGGTGGCGAAGGGCGTCTTCTCCGCGGTGAACCAGGCCCTGGCCGCGGCGCAGATGGACCGTGGCACGGCCAAGGAGATCGCCTCGTACATGGAGACGATGGTGCACACGGTCATCGGGATCGCCATCCACCAAACGATCGGGGGCAGCCGCAAGGCCATTGTGAAGCGCCTGATCCACGAGGTGCTCCGGGACCAGGCCCAGACCCTTCTGGACGGCCCGGGGTTGCTTTCCTATACCTCGGTCACCCGGGACTCCCTGGAGGCCGCCCTCGCCTTGATGCAGGGATGGAGCCAGGCCGATCGGGGCCGGTTCCTGGCCGACCGGGCGGCCTTCAACGAGATCGACCGGAAGATGGGCGAGGCCGTGCTCGTCACCAACAACTCCATCACCGCGTTCTCCACGGAAATCGCCGACGCGCTTGGGGGGTTCGGAGGCGACGTGGTGGAGGCCATCGGAGATTTCGGAGGCCCCGTGGGGAAGGGACTGGCCGTCGCCACGAAGACCCTCGAGTACACGGCGAACGCGACGAGCTTCGGCATCCCGTTTCTCACGCTTTACGGCGTGCTCGGCGGGCCCAACGTGGACGTGCCCGCGACCCTTTTCGCGTTCGTCTATCCCCAGCCCGGCACCGTGGTGGAAATGGGGCTGGTGGAGCGTGGCGTGGCGGCGGCCTTCGGCCGCACCGATCTGGACGGCGTCGCACCGCCCGGCCGGGCCGCGCCGCGCGAGGCGGCCTCCGGGGGGCCGAACCCGAACCTGGCCGCTCGGCTCTCCACGGCCGCGAACGGGGCGGGTACCGCCCTCGACCCGGTGATCCTGGCGCTCGAGGAGGACCGGCTGGACGATGCCCTCTCGGCCTACGCAACGGCAGCGGGATCGTTCCTGTCGGCCAGCCAGGAGGTGGACCGGGCCGCGTCCGCCGTGGCGGCCACCGTGCTCCAGGGGCTCTTGACCGTCGAGGGCGCGAGCGCTTTCGTGGCCGATGCGGCCGAGCTCCAGGGATACGCCTTGGGGCTCCACCGGATGGCGGCCGACCTGCTCTTCCGCGCCCTGCTCGAGATCTACGCCGGCCCGACTGACGTGTACTACCTCGCGGAGCGCAACCGCCTGGTGGCGGCCTTGGAGACGTACCGGAGGAGGGCCGACGCGCTCGCCGAGGCGGCCGAGGCGCTCGGCGCCGACGGTTCCGGTGCGCTCGCCCAGCCCGCGGTCGTGGTGGAGGAGGTGTCCCTCGCATCCGAGGAAACGGGCGGCCCGGACGTCACGGCCTCGCCCGAGTCCTTCACGGTCACCGCCCGCGTCCGGAACACCGGCTCCACCCCTGTGGCCGGGGTGTCCCTCCGGCTCGATCCGGGCGATGCGCCGTCCCTTACCGTGGACACGCCCGCAGAGGTGACCGTGGGAGCCCTGAGCGCGGACGACGGCGAGGACGGAGCCGGCCCCGACGAGGCCGAGGTGACCTGGCGGGTGACCTACACCGCCGATCTGGACGAGCCTCAAGGGGTGCTCCTCACGGTCCGCGTGCTCGAAGCCGGCGGGGTGCCGGATTCGTTCGTGACGCTCCCCGGAGCAGCCGTCCTGGAGCCCGGCCGCAGCCTCTTGGACGCCGATCTGGACGGCATGCCCGACGGTTGGGAATCGGATCACGGGCTGGACCCGGCCGCGGACGACAGCGACGAGGACCCGGACGGCGACGGGCTCGCCGACGGCCTGGAGGTCTCCGGTACCGCCACCGACCCGCTCTCCCCGGACACGGACGGCGACGGAGTGGGCGACGCGACCGACGGCCGACCCCTGGACGCAGGGACGGCAAACCCTGCCGGGAGCCCGATCCAAGAGGGCGAGCCTGCGGTCTCGGTGAGCGCGGGGGTCGTGGAGCTGACCGAGGATGCGCCCGTCGCCACCCTGGAGGTGACCAATGGAGGCGAAGGCGTGCTCCGCTGGACCGCGGCGTCGAGCAACGACGCCCTGGTGGTCGTCTCCCCGGCGGCCCCGGACGTGCGCAGCGGCACAGGCTTCCTGCTCCTCTCGGTGGCCGACGGGTTCGACGGGAGCGCGGGAACCGCGGCCGAAGGCCGGGTGGTGATCGCGGATGTGGCCGGCGCGGTCCACGACGTTCAAACGGTGACCGTGAGGGTCGGCCGCGGCGCTGTGGCCCAGCCGCCTCCGGACGGCACGGGCGGGACCGGCGGGGGTGGAGTGCCGGCCGGGTCGGGCGGGCCGAGCGGATCCTCCGAGGCCGACGGAACGGACGGTGGGAGAGGGGATTCCACCGGCGACCCGGGGGCCGGGCCGGCCGCGGGCGGAGGGGGCGGGGGCGGCTGCCTCATCCAGGTCCTGAGCCGAGATCCGTGGTACTGAGGCCTACGAAGGTATTGCCGGCCGCGGGTGGGGGGCTGGCTCCGGCCGGGCGCGAGTGCGGCACCCTTTTCGCCGCGCCTTCGCATGCCGTTGTCAGTCCGGTAGGCCGGGGTGCCGGTGGCGGAAGTTGCGGAACTTCCAAGGCGATTCCGGCTTGGTGAGGGCGCGGCGATGTGAAGGGCCGCGCCTGGTTCTCCACCAGCCCCCCACCCGCTTGTTCCCTTGTGAACGCCGGGGATCTGGCAATACTTCCGTTGGTATTAATGAGCCAGCCACGGGCCCTGCCCGTAAATTTTTTGCTTGACGGAGGGACTATAGAGTGTCCCCTTTCCCCTCCCGGACAGGTCACGTCCGTCAAGGTGGTGTAAGAAACCGACCGCGTCATCCTCGGTTGGTAGATCAGGCAGCCACCGGCAGCTCCGGGTTCGTTGGGAGTGGGTTGGTCCGTTTCAGCACTTCGTCCATCGACG
>Ga0256830_1000086_pt1 | contig 79223 bp, 74 predicted proteins | sample 128326metaG_FD_190537 | JGI IMG/M metagenome (GOLD analysis project Ga0256830, IMG submission 190537) | Hydrothermal vent microbial communities from Lau Basin, Pacific Ocean - 128-326 | ecosystem: Environmental > Aquatic > Marine > Hydrothermal vents | place: Pacific Ocean: Lau Basin | collected... | reverse complement strand
ATGAAATGGGTGACACGCTCGCATGTGCACGTGGACAGGGCGGCATGTCCATGGCTTATAACACGTTTCGTGGACTCAGAGGCGGAGTTCATCTTCGTGCCGAAAAGCCGCGTGATCGAGACAGCCGAGAAGGAAGGCGCCATACCGTTTGATTCGCCGGGCGCCGAGCTGGATCATCAGGGGGATTTATGCACCTTTGATGTAATTATAAAAGAGTACGGTCTCACGGACAAGGCGCTGCTCAGGATGGCCAGGATAATAAACGCAGCGGACACTGGCAGGCTGGATGACGATCCTGCGGCGGCAGGGCTCGAAGCGGTCGCCACCGGATACAGCATCAGGTTTCCCGACGACAAGGAGAACATAAGACGGCAGTTCGAGCTCTACGACGCCCTCTATGCGTGGTGCCGTCTGCAGGTGGTTGGTGAGTAGAACCCGGCTGCGGCCTTCGTTCGTCTCTGAAATCTCCGGCTTCCTCGGCCTGCAGAAGAGCACCATCGCGGTGTTGTGCATGGTGATGCTCGTCGGCATGGGCGAGAAGATGGCCGAGCGCTTCCTCCCAATATATCTCCTCGCACTCGGCGGCGGCGCCATCTCCATAGGGTTCCTCAACGGCCTCGACAACCTCCTCTCCGCTCTCTACTCCTTCCCCGGCGGCTACCTCTCCGACCGGCTCGGCTACAAGCGCGCCCTCCTCCTCTTCAACATCGTCGCGATGTTCGGGTTCCTCGTGGTCATCGCCGTACCGAAGTGGCAGGCCGTGCTCGCCGGCGCCGTCTTCTTCCTCTCCTGGACCGCCGTCTCACTGCCCGCGACCATGAGTCTCATCGCAAAGGTCCTACCAAGGCATAAACGGACCATGGGTGTCGGCATGCACTCTCTCGTCAGGAGGGTCCCGATGGCCCTCGGCCCGATATTGGGGGGCCTGTGCATAGGCCTCTGGGGGGAGCGCGACGGTGTCCGCGCCGCCTTCGTCTTTGCCTTCCTGCTGGCTGCCGCTGCAGCAGTGCTCCAGCAGATGCTGATCGAAGAGGCTGCACCCGCCGGAAACCCGGCCCCACCGGAGAAGAACCCCCTGAGACTGCTCAAGCACATGAAGCCGCCCCTCAGACGGCTGCTCATATCCGACATCATGATCCGTTTCTGTGAACAGATACCCTATGCCTTCGTGGTCGTCTGGTGCATGAAGCGGATCGCCGAGCCGGTGAGCGCCTTCCAGTTCGGCATACTTACGGGCATAGAGATGGTCACGGCCCTCCTGATCTACGTACCGGTGGCCTACCTCGCCGACAGGGGCACCAAGAAGCCCTTCGTGATCACCACATTCGCCTTCTTCACGCTGTTTCCCCTGTCGCTCATATTCAGCCGCTCGTTCGAAGCGCTCGTATTCGCTTTCATCCTCAGGGGGCTGAAAGAGTTCGGCGAGCCGGCGAGAAAGGCCCTGATAATGGACCTTGCTCCGGAGCACCTCAAGGCCGGCATGTTCGGCCTCTACTACCTGCTGCGCGACATCACCGTCTCGGTTGCCGCCTTCGGCGGTGCCTTCCTCTGGATGATAAGCCCGGTCACCAATTTCCTCGTCGCCTTCGGCTTCGGTGCGGCCGGAACCGCGGCGTTTGCCGTATGGGGAAGAGACCAAGCGTGACATTCCCACCCCTCACACCAGACCACACCGGGGCAAGATACGTCAAAAAAAAGGCAAAATAGGTCAAGACCGCGGGTGCCGGGGACTGATAGTATTTAACTATAAAGAAAGAAAAAAAGAAACCAAACAGCCGCATCCCGGCGGACGCCGGGGTGTATAACAACTCTTCACTTGGAGGTAACATGATACAGGTCGACATACCAGGCGCAATCGCTGCAGGACAGATCTACGCGCTTCTGAGCAGGGAGTACCTCAAGAAGGAGCAGGAGAGGTTCACACACAGGCTGGCAGGTCCTATCAGCTGGTACTTCGCTCTCTTCTTCGCACCGGTCGGGATGTTCCTGCTCGTCGGCTGGCCCGCATGGGAGTCTATGTACTGGTGGGAGTGGATCGAGAGACCCGCGTTCAACCCGCCGGTGGCGTTCTTCTACATCGCCTTCTATCTCTCGATGATAATCCTCGGAAACACCAGTTACTTCACCGCCCACGCCCTGTACCGCAGAGGCAAGGACGGCACGGTCAAGCTGCTCGCGGTGCTGAGCGTCATCGCCACACTGCTTCCGTTCTTCCTCTGGCCGTGGACCTGGTATTACGTGGGCACGTTCAAGGAGTATCATGCCGACCCGAAAGAGACCGAGACGCTGTTCAAGGCAACCTCGTTCTTCTGGTCATGGCTCTTCGTGATGGGATATTTCGTCGTCACGTCCGTGGTCTTCGGCGTATGGCTGAAGAGGTTCTCCAGCAGGATTGCAAAGTAAGGGGGCAGAGACCGTTCGAATCGACTACAACCGGTCATGACAAGAAACGACAGACAGGTGCCCGCTAACCGCTGAGGCGGGATGAATGGGCATCAAAGGAGGGAACCATATGCTTTTGATCGACGTACCGGTCGGGATAGTCGCAGGACAGGTCATCGCAGACGCCTCGAGAGACGCGATCACCGCAGGCAACCGAACAGAGATATCCAGGGCGAGGGCGATCGCCGTGATATTCGCATATCTGATAACGACACCGGTGATCGTATATTTCTTCCTCGGCTGGCCCGCATGGGAGATGAACTACTTCTGGAGCTGGGTCGACGACGTCCAAGGTACGCCGCGCCTGGCCCTCTCGTCGTTCCTGCTGATAGCCATGTCCCTCGTGCCCACGCTTGCGGGGTTCGAGTCAGGGCGTCTCCTCGTGCAGAGGGGCAGGGTATCGCTGCTCAGGGTGTCGTACGCATCCTTCTTCGCGCTCATCTTCGTGATCGTCTACCTCACGCGCAGGATAACGTTCAACATAGCCGCCACGTACGAGGGCTACATGAACGGTGAGTTCACGTCATTCTGGAACAACCCGTTCTTCATATACTGGCTCGTCCTGACCGTCTTTTTCTGGGGATCCCTGGCCGGCTGCTACGCGTATGTGCGCAGGACGGCAGCCGGATAAGGACGGAAACCCGAGACATCCATGGAGGATATGGAATGAGCAAGGTTACGCTGAAAGACATCCGTCTTCGTGAATACACACTCGAAAACCTCGGCCTGCTCGGGAGACTGAGGAAGGACCTCATGAGGACGAGGCCCGAGGTCTGCATCGAGAGGGCGAGGCACACGACCCGATACTTGAGGGACCTATCCTCGGATGACGAACCGATGGAGACGAGGTATGCAAAGGCCGTGGCATACTTCCTTTCGAAGAAGGCGCCCCTCTTCTTCGACGACAACCTCCTTGCAGGCACCACGACCTCGAAGCCCTTCGGCGCACCGGTCTACCAGGAACTCACGGGCATGACCATATGGCCCGAACTCGACACCATAAGCACGAGGGAGAAAAACCCGCTGATCCTGTCGAGGGAGGATGCCGAGGAGCTGAACTTCGAGATATTCCCCTACTGGATGGAGCGCAACATCCTCGAATACACGAGAAAGAAGCACAACAACCCCGGCTGCATGAGACTGTTCGAACGGATAGTCTTCTTCCTCGCCAGCAAGGCCGGGACCATATCGCATACGGTTCCCGACTACAGGAAGGTCCTCGCCAAGGGGATCGAGGGCATCATCGAGGAGGCCGCCGCGCGGGAAGAGGATGTCAGGAGGAAGGGTGCGGACACACCCGACAACAGGCACAGCATCGAGTTCTACCAGGCTGTACAGATCGTCATGAAGGGGGTCCTCGAGTATGCGGCAAACCTGAGCCGAAGAGCCGAAGAACTCGCCGCCGTGGAGACGGACCCCGCACGCAGGGAGAACCTCCTCAGGATGAGCGAGACGTGCGCCAGGGTACCGGCAAAGCCGGCAAGGACCTTCAGGGAGGCGCTCAACTCACTCTGGATATGCCAGGTGGCCGTACATGCGGAAAACATCAACATGGCTATGAGCCCGGGCAGGCTCGACCAGGTCCTCTACGACTATTACCGCCGTGATATCGACAGCGGCACCCTCACGGTCGGGGAGGCCATCGAGCTTGTCGGGTGTCTCTGGCTCAAGCTGAACGACAACACCAACCTCGTGCCCGAGACCTCGGAGGAGCTCTTCGGGGGCGCCGGCACGGTACCGGCGGTGACCGTAGGCGGGGTCGACGAAAACGGTGAGGACGCCGTTAACGACCTCACGTACATCATGCTCAGGGTGACCGAACTGCTCAAGCTGAGGGACCCGAGCGTGAATGCGAGGTACCACTATGAAAAGAACACCGAGGAGTACCGCGACAGGGTGGCCGAGGTCATCGTCAACACAAAGGCCGTCCCGGCCTTCCATAACGACGTCGTGGACATAAAGGTCCTCGAGAACCAGGGCACGTCGACGGAACACGCAAGGGACTACGCCGTGATCGGCTGCGTGGAACTCGCCTCGGCTGGCAGGAGTTACGATGCGTCGAGCTCGATCATATTCAACCTCGTCTCGGCACTCGAGCTCGCCATGTACAACGGCAAGAGACCGGCTACGGGTGACGAACAGATAGGCCCGCAGACAGGTGACCCCGCCGGGTTCAGTACCTTCGAGGAGTTCTGGGAGGCCTTCAAGACCCAGTTGAAATGGCTCATCGGCGAGGCGATAAAACTGAACGAGTACTTCGGCCGGGCACACCAGGAGATGCTGCCTACTCCGCTGCTCTCGGCGTTCTTTGAAGGCCCCTTGGAGAAGGGGCGCGACCTCATCCGGGGAGGGGCCCTATACAACTCCTCCGGGGCCACGCACATCGGCTTCGCCGACACCGTGGACTCCCTGAGCGCCATCGAGAAGGCGGTCTTCATGGACCGCAAGTGCACCTTCGCCGAACTGCTCACGGCACTCAGGGACGACTTCAGGGGCCATGAAAAGCTCCATGCATACCTCGTATACAAGACACCGAAATACGGCACGGACGACCCGATTGCCGTGAAGAACTCGCGGAACCTGATACGCTTCCTCTACGACTTCTACCAGGGACACACGAACTACAGGGGCGGCAGGTACAGGCCGGGATACTGGACGATGACCAATCACGCAGGCCAGGGCAAGCTCTCAGGCGCCCTTCCCAACGGCCGGAAGGCCCACAAGGTCTTCGCAAGCGGCATCACACCGGCCTCGCAGGCCGCAGGCGACCTCTCGGCGTGCCTCAAGGCAGTCGGCGGGCTCGACGGCCTATGCATCCCGAGCGGTGAGGCCCTGAACCTGAAGTACCCGCACGTAAACGGCAACGGTGACATAAAGACCTTTGCGCAGGCCGTGGAATCGTATTTCCGCTACGGAGGACTCCACGTGCAGTTCAACATAATGTCCTACGAAGAACTCATAGACGCCAAGAAGAATCCCGAAAAGTATCCTGAACTCCTCGTGAGGGTCTCGGGGTATTCGGCCTACTTCAAGGACCTCAACGAGGCGATGAAGGACGAGATCATCACGAGAACGGCCTATGACCTCGGCACAGGCAGGGCGGTCCCGTTCCCCGAGGAATACCGCTCGATGCTTGCATACGAATGACGCCCCGGAAAGGAGACTGGAATGCTTGAGAAGATACTGAACTGGCTGACCCTCAGGCCTCTTAGGATGAGGATACTCAGAAGGAAGTTCCTGAAGTGCCTCGAATCCGAGATTGCCGAGGAGTTTCTCGAGATGCTGCTCAGGTTCATGAGCCTCGCCTTCCTCCTCGACAGGGACTTCAGGCGGAACATCGAGGATTTCAACGGCCGCTACCTCTTCAGGAGCCGCGACAACAGCATAACAGTGGCGGTTGTGTTCAAGGACAACAGGATGAAGGTCTACGAGAAGAACCTCGAGGATACGAACGTCACCGTGACCTTCAGAAACGGAAAGGCCCTCATGGGTTACCTGCTGTCGCCCAAGCCCGACATACTCGGTTCGCTGCTGAGACAGGACGTCACCTTCAACGGAAATCTAAACTACGTTTACAAGTTCGCCTACATGGCCAAACGGCTTCAGTTGATGGCAACAGGAGAGATATAGATGGCGAAAAGAGGAAGACCCCTGATATTCAACATACGGCGTTTCGCACTCGACGACGGTCCGGGCATCAGGACCACGGTCTTCATGAAGGGATGCCCGCTGTCGTGCATCTGGTGTCACAACCCGGAGTCGGTTTCGCCTGCAGCAGAGGTCGCTTTTTACGAGGACCGCTGCATAGGATGCGGTACCTGCCGGGAGGTCTGCCCTGAAGGGGCGGTCTCGGCCACCAGCGGCAGTGAGCGGATCAACAGGGAGAGGTGCACGGCCTGCGGGGTGTGCACTGAAGAGTGCCCCTCTACTGCGCTCAGCGTGATCGGACGGGAATGCGAGGTCGACGAGCTCGTGGAGAGGCTCCTTGAAGAACGCATCTTCTACGAGACATCCGGTGGAGGCGTCACCTTCTCGGGCGGCGAACCCACGCTCTTCATGGACTACACTGCTGAGGTGATGCACAGGCTCAAAAGCGAGGGTATTCACGTGGCGATCCAGACGTCGGGGATGTTCAACCTCCGGGAGTTCTCCGACAAGTTGCTGCCCCACACGGACCTGATATTCTTCGACCTGAAGCTGATCGACAGCGACAGGCACAGGGATTTCACGGGGAGGGACAACGACCTGATACTCGAAAACTTCCGCCACCTCGCAATGAACGCCTCCATCCCCGTCGTTCCGAGAATCCCCCTCGTCCCCGGCATGACTGCTACAAAGCAGAACCTCGCCGACACGGCCGCTTTCCTGAGAGAGACCGGCTGCCGCTCGGCGGTCCTGCTTCCTTACAACCCAGGCGGCATCCTGAAGGCGAAGGCCGTCGGAAGGTCCCCCCACCCTTCCCTGCCGGACCGGATGCCCCCTGTCGGGGAAGAGGAGGAATTAAAGGCCTTCTTCCTGGACAGGCTGTCCGGCCGCTGTGCCAAGGCAATGGAAAAGAGACCGGCACAAGACATCAACCCTTCAACCGGCTTTCATTTTTGCAGTGACCGGCGAACGCAAGGAGGTGCATGATATGGTTGTCTTTACGTCCTGTTGGACCCACCGTCTTACGGTCTCCTTATCCTTACTGCTCTTCTGTGTCGCTCTGCCACTGAGCGGGCTGTGCGCAGGGAGCGACGCTGCAGGTGGCACGGGCACAGTGCAGATGCGTACACTGCAGAGCGGCACTGTCTCGAAAGCCGTTGTCTCAGAAGACGGAAGCGGCGGGAAAGAAGGCGGAAACGGCGGAAAAAGCGTCCCGGCAACTCCCTGGATCATCGGAACGATCGTCTTCGTTATAGCAGCCGTCCTCGGCGGTTTCATCTATATGTTCATACTACAGAAGAACTTCCTGGAGGCCTGCCGTGAGGAGAAGCAACTGTCCCTCTTCTTCCAGAGCCCGGCAGGCCTGCCCACAGGCACGGTCCGCTCGATAATCGCACTCGTCATAATCCTCGTCTGCCTCTACATATCGATACTCCTCTTCTTCAAGGTCGCAGGCAACGACTCGAAATTTCCAGAGGTGCTCTCCGGTATCCTCGGCGCCGTCGTCGGATTCTACTTCGGAAGCAGGACCGCCACGAAGGGGCAGGACGAGGCATTGCAGGGAGAAGTCAAAAAAATGAAGGAAGAGAGGGACCAGAAGGAGTCGGAGAAGACCGGCCTGCAGGTCGATGGAATCATCAGGAAGGTGAAGAAGGGGATAGCCCTGACGAAGAAGGCAGCTCGGCTCCTGCCACAGAACTTGAAAGAAAAGTACAACGACCTCGTCGGCAGGCTCGACGAGGGAGTGAAGACGGTGGAAGGGCTCGTTGGTTCCGGAAACCTCAAGGAGGCGCTCTCAAAGGCGGATGATCTCTTCAAGCTCTTCAGAAAGGGAAACCCCGTCAAGGAGGTCTACGCCAATGCACTCGCCTCGTTCGGCAAGGTGCTCGGGGGCACGGTCCCGGCCGCTTCTGCCATAACGGCGATAGTGACCATCGGCACCAAGCTCGCAGGAACGGCCTACCAGAAATGGAAACTGCGCGTTCTCAACGCGCCGTTCAGCCCTGCCGTCGTCCCGTTGAGGGTGGTGGATGCGAGCACCGGCTTCACGCTCCTTCGTGCAAGCCCCGTCTTCAAGGACGCATTCTCCAAGGATCTGGAGGAAAAGGACTGGCCCTTCATGGATTCTGTCACAGGGCTCCTGCAGCAGGAAGACGTGGAGCCCTTCTGGAACAAGTACAAGGACCGTTTCGAATCGCGGGAGCAGTTTGAGCAGGGATTGAACGAATTCCGCCGGGCAGCAGCAGACCTGGAACTGCAGGGCGATATAGACCCCGCAGACCTGGCCGGCGCCGGCGGATACAGGCCGTTGATGGATTCCATCGACAAGATACACAACGACCCCGACGCCCGCAGCGCACTGGACGCCCTGGTGACGGTAACCGAAGGGCTCCACAGAGACGGAGAACCCGTACTCTCGATACTGGAAAAAGTGAGCAAGGAGGTGACGCCATGAGAACCTCTCCGCGGCTTCTCCACAGGATCGCCATACTCGTCATTGCGGCATTTCTGCTCGCCTCCTGTGGTTCCCTCAAGCAACTCAAGAAGGCGAAGGAACACTGGAAAGAAAACGACTTCGAATGGCTTGCGGGCATGGACGTCAAGTGCAGGGCCTCTGACGAGGGGTGCAACCAGTTACACCTGATCAAGGGGGATGCCTGCTACAGACTGGCAAAAAGCGACAGGGACCCCCTGAAAAACCTCGAGTGCACGGCCGAACACCTCGCGGAGGGTATCAGGCAGACGGATAAGTGGCGGCTCGATGACATTGACCTGAACCAGGCACAGACCTACGAGAATCTCTGCGAATCCCTGAGGGAGCTCCAGTTCATGAAGAAGGGCAAGGAGTCCGAAGGGATCACGAAGAGGCTCCGGCTGACTGCAGGGGAATTTCTCGAAAGAGAACCGGGAAACCCGGCGGCTATATACTTCCTCAACAATGCGATGCTCGTCGGGCTGGCCGACTGCATGAACATGCCGGCTTCATGTCCGGGGCTCTGCGGAGAGTTGCAGGAGATGCTCTCCGACATTGAGAAGGCCCGTTCAACGGCGCGGGGTACGAGGTATGAGCAGAACCTGGAGCAGCTCTACAGGCAGGTGCTGGCAGAGCACAGGCTCGCCGGGTGCCTGTGACGACCTGCCTCTGCCCGCGCGCTCACACGTAGTTGCAAGGAGGACGACCGATGCCTTATACGCGTGCATTGAAATACCGGTTTCCGCTCATGAGCGGTGAAGACGTCCTGGAGCTCCAGATGCGCTTGAAGAGACTCGGCTACTCCACCGTGGGTCAACCTGACGGCATATTCGGGACAAGGACCGACTCGGCCGTGCGTGACTTCCAGGCAAGACACGGACTCAAGGTCGACGGCATAGTCGGCCCCAGGACCTGGAGCACCCTCTTCAGTGACGAGATGCACGAGGTCGGTCTCGACAAGGTCCTCAGGTTCCTCGACAACCTCAAGGAACCGCACAGGTACCGAGACAGCGTCACGTGGCGACTCAGCCCTGAAGGCCTGATCATCGAAGAGGGGCCGCCGGAGACGTTCGGGGGTGAACCCGTGACGGTCAGGCGCGTCTGGAACGACTTCAGAACTGCAATAGAGGAGTGGGCCGAGAAGTTCGGAGTCCCGGTGGAACTCGTCATAGCGACCATTTGCACCGAGACAAGGGGTGATCCCGAGGCGGTGAGGGAGGAGCCGGGCTACGTCTCTGACGAGCACACCCCCAACAAGGTCTCGCCGGGCCTCATGCAGACGCTCATCTCGACCGCAAGAGACGTCCTCGGCGACGATACCATAGACAGGCAGTGGCTGCTCATGCCGCAGAACTCTATCAGGGCCGGAACGGCCCTGATAGCACAGCAGTGGAAGGCGACGCACCTCGACCCTCCGAAGGTCGCCTGCGCCTACAACGCCGGCAGTATATACTACAACGGCAGCAAGGAGAACCGCTGGAGGATGCGGCAGTACCCGATAAACACCTCGGAGCATGCGGACCGGTTCGTCAAGTGGTTCAACGAGTGCTTCATCATGTTCGCTGAAGACGGCACAACCTCTGCCCCGAGCTTCTACAAGCTCCTGAACGCCTGAAGAACCGGGCATCTCAGACGCCTGAGAAGACAAAGAGGAAGAAGCATTAAGATGTCGAGTTATTCAGAGTTGATAATGAATGATTTCCTGGCGGCGAAGAGGAACTTCAACCGCCTCGTAAGGATCGGCCTGATAGTCACCCTATTCTGCCATTTCTACGTGGTTGAACCATACTTTCTTTACAGGGCTGAAGAAAAGGCGGCCTCGGAAGGGTTGAGAGAGGGACAGACCCGCATCCGGGAGCTCTCCGCTCAGCTTGCTCAACTGAAGAAAACACTCGATGATGTCCATCTCGCCCTTGAGGACATCAAGGAGAGGATCAGGTCCTTTCCCGACCACCTTCGCGGCATGCTGCCGGTGCTGGAGCGGCAACTCTCGTCACAGCGGCTGCCTGAGAGGTACGAACGGATTTATCGGCAGTCAGCCTCTCCGGCTCAGCAATACCGGATGAATGCACCTCCTGAACAACCGGGAATACCGGCGGACATGCCGCCGCAGATCAAAACCTTCGAAGAAGCCGTCAGGTGGTACACGAGCCGGTGGTTCGACGGGCTGATCAAGGAACTCGACGAAAAGGTCATAAGGCCCGTTCTCGACATCGGGACAGGCTCGCCCGACGGCACTGCCGAGAAACTGTCCGGCCTCTCCGCAGAGGCGGTCGGGAAGGTGCGCCGCTATATCGAGACCGTCGATCCAGACTTCTGGCGGAGTTACGGCACGGGGAAGGTCCCTGTAGCCAGGGGCCTGTACGAGGTGGTGAGCGGGGCCTTCGACCCCCTGTACCGGGAGATCGAGACCCTCTCGAAGGAGATCCGCAAAGACATAAAGAAGAGGAAAGAGCGTATAGAAGGGATGGAGAAGAGCCTGGCCCGGTCGAGGGAACTCCTGAAGGAGCTTGAATCGAGGCTCGAGAGCCTCGAATCCCCGGTGGGTGATATTCCCGTAGGACTCACGGATTTCATCAAGCTCTACCCGTTTCTGTTGTCCGTCCTCGTTGCAGCGACAGCCTTCCATATGTTCCGGAGCAGGAACCTCTACGCCTCCTTGCTGGAGGAGAAATCGAGGGACGGCTCCGGCATGGATGAAAAGAGCTTGAACTACCTGGGCCGCTGCTGGTATCTGCCGCCCTTCGGTAACGTACTGTATCCACTGATACTCCTATCCGTGTTATCCACCTTCACCGGCCTGTTCATACGTTCTGTCCTGCTCGTCATCAGGGAACCCGGCCTGTTCGAATCCATAACATCGAGGGCGGAGCCCCTGTCGAGGAGTGTGTTCATCGCCGTGTACGCCATCGGGGCCCTCCTGATCACGGGGGCCGTCGCGTCCATCTTGAAGATCCTCGTGAGCAGAGACAAATTCCGGGGATGAACAAAGGAGAAGTTACAACACTTAGGAGGAGAGGATGAAGCCGAGAGAAAACGACGCCGCAGCGGTCGATGAAGGATCAGGCATACTGTATCACGGCAACCCGAGGAGAAGGAGACCCCGTGCTTGGTGGACGCTCGTCCCCCTGGTATTGGGCCTGATCCTCTGCCTGTCTGTTACAGTCGAGGCAGGCATGGTGTACGGCCGGGTATACGGTGCAGAGGACGTCTTCAAGGGGGGCGACGCCTTTGAACTCGAAAAGAAAGGGGGTAAGACGATCGAGGTGAAAACGGACGAGTCACGCGGCTACAGCATCATCCTGGAGCCCGGTATATACAGGGTCAGGTTCAAGCGGGACGGGACGCTCTGGGAGGCCTGGATTCAGAGCTCTTCGGGATCACTGCGTCAGGACATACACCTTAAGAGAAAGTGAGGAGGTTGGAGGTGCCAGCCGACAAGACCACGGATTCAAAAAAGAGAGAGGGAGACTCGCACATCTTCCTGAAGATAGTGGACACCGCCGCCAAGGTGGCGGCTGCGGCGGCGGTCGTGGGAGCCGCGCTGATCGCCAACACGTACCAGTCGAAGATGACCGCGGTCACCATACTGAGCCAGCGAGAACAGGCTGAAAGCGAACTCCGAGCCACCATGTTCAGCAACCTCATCAGCCCGATCGCAGGCCCGAGGAGCGACGGCTCCGAGATACCCGCAGTACGTGAAAAACTCCTCGTCGAACTGCTCGCTCTCAACTTCAACGAGCACTTCGAGTTCAAGCCCCTGCTCGAGTTCGTAGACAAGAGGCTCGCCGCTGAAGGGGCCGAAGAGGAGCGCAGGTCCCTCAGATCGATCGCCCGGCGCGTTATAGACCGCCAGATCGCCTCGCTCCTGAAGGAGGGCTCGGAGCACGACCGCACGAAGGTATACCGGCTGCTCTTTACCGATCCCCCACGCACCGAAGAAGAGAAGAACTACCTGGAAAGCCTCCCGCCGAACAGCAGGGGGAAGTACTTCGGTGAGTTCTTCAGCAGGAACTCCCCAGACGGCAACTGGACGCTCGACCTCACAGCCACAGACCCCGACATGGAGGAATCGAGGGTGAGGGTGCACATAAACCTCAAGAGCAACTTCTCCGCCGGCCGGGTAGGCTACGATGACATACCCATGGACTTCACGCTCACCCAGTTCGACTTCCCGCTTACGGACAACACCCTGCTTGCAGACGGAAACCGCTTCGCCGTGGTCCTCGACGACATGGACGCCGTCACAAGGACCGTACGGCTCAGGCTCATATGGTTTCCAAAGAACTACTTCACACCGCGTGAACGGCCGATCAACTACGGCGAGTTCCGCAAGAGACTCGGCATCAAGATGAACAACACCAGCAGCAAAGCCAAGGAATCCCGGCCTTCCCTGACTCTGGAAAAGGACACCAGAGCCAACTATTGACCCTCGCCCGGTCGGACGTCACCCCGCTCAGAAAGAGAAGATAGATCAAAAGAAAGGGGAAAAAGGTCAAGACGTTGAGGAGTCACTTCAAAAGCCCGCAGACAGCGAGGTCGATTCCATCCCGCCACCTGGCGAAGGCAGCGGGCGGAACCCTCGCTGGCGGCATTCCGGGTACTGAGAAAAAGACTCGGCAAACCCTGTTCTTGATTCCGTCGGAAGAGGCCCTGCACTGTATGGTGCGGGCCTGATGCAACATACACACGGATTTCCTTCACCCAAGCCTCTCCACCGCCGTCAATTTTCCGTCAACCTGTACTCTGGCCATCCAAGTCATTTTCTTGACAAGCCACGTCTTATCCCTTGATTTATAAGCGGAATTCAAACAGGCACGTTCTTTGAATACACTAATCCCGAATGATCACCCTCACGGCGCCGGACGTCAGTGTCCGGACGGAAAAGGAGGACAGGATGGCAGAAGAAGAGAGAGACGAGAGTGTTGAAGAGGAAGCCGCTGAAAAGCCCCCCGAGAAGAAGGGGAGGCTGAAGTTGATCATCATAGCGGTTGCAGCCCTCGCCCTCATCGGCGGAGGCGGATTCTTCGCCTATACGAAGTTTCTCGGCGGAACCGGCGGGAAGGAAGAGACGAAGGTGGTCTCCATCGAAGAGAGCGATCCGAACACTGAACAGCCCGCGCTCTTCTCACTCGCGCCCTTTGTCGTCAACCTCGCCGACAGGGGGAGGTTTCTCAAGGTCACCATGAACTTCGAGATGACCGACATCAAGTACGAGGAATTGGTCAAGGAAAAGACACCTCACATCCGGGACGCGGTCATAACCCTCATAAGCAGCAAGACCGCTGATTCCATCGCAACACCCGAGGGCAAGTTCCAGCTGAAGGACGAACTCCTCATGAGGGCGAACGCCGCGGTGGGCACGGACGTATTCAAGAACGTCTACTTTACGGACTTCGTGATGCAATGAGCGACATACTCTCACAGGATGAAGTCGATGCCCTGCTGAAGGGGGTGAAGGAGGGCGAGGTCGAGACGACGCCTCAGGAGCCTCCCGAGGGGGTGCGCCCTTACGACCTGACCCAACAGAAGATGATCATCCGGGGCAGGATGCCCGGGTTAGAGATGATCAACGAGAAGTTTTCGCGACTCTTCAGGATTTCACTCTCGAACTTCCTCGGCAGGTTCATAGACGTCACGGTCAAGGGCACAACGCATATACGGTTCGATGACTTCATGAAGACGATCCCGCTGCCGTCGAGCATAAACACTTTCAAGATTCACCCGCTCAAGGGATACGCACTGATGGTCCTTGAGGCCCCGCTGATATTCGGCATCGTCGAGTACTTCTTCGGCGCCGACAAGGCGAGCCATGTAAAGGCCGAAGGACGGAGCTTCACCGCTGTCGAACAGAGACTCATAAACAAGGTGTTGACATTGGCTCTCGAAGAGCTCCAGAACGCCATGGAGGAACTGATAGAGGCGAAGACGGAGTTCGTCGGTTCTGAAACGAATCCTCAGTTCGTGACCATAATACCTCCGACCGAATCGCTGATCAACGTGGAGTTCCATGTGGAGATGGAAAACCTGACAGGAAAGATATACCTCGGCATCCCGTACTCCCTGGTCGAGCCGATCAAGGAGAAGCTCTACTCGGGCGCGGTCAGCAGCAGCATAGACGTGGACAGGGGGTGGGTCAGGAGGTTGGTCGAGCTGCTCGGCGAGTCCCGGGTGAACATATCCGTGGATATAGACACCGTGGAGTTGACGCTCGAGGAAGTCCTGAACCTGCAGGCGGGCGACATCATAACCCTCGGCAAGTCAGTGGCCGACGAGCTGGTCGTCAAGGTGGAGGGTGTGCCGAAGTTCTATTGTACGCCCGGATACCGCCGGGGAAGCCAGGCGGTCAAGATTACGCGGGCCATCGAAAAGAACTTAACAAGGAGCGATGAAGATGAATGAAAAGACGAACGATCCGCAGCAGCAAACAACCAAGGAGCCCGAAGAGGCGAAGTTCGACGAACTGAATACCGAGGGCGCCGGAGAACAGACCGCACGGGACATCAACTTCCTGCTCGATGTGCCGCTCGAGGTGACCGTGGAGCTCGGAAGGACGAAGATGCTGATCCAAGAACTGATCCAGCTCGCACAGGGCTCGGTGATCGAACTCGACAAACTCGCGGGCGAACCCATGGAGATACTCGTCAACAACAAGCTGATCGCAAAGGGCGAGGTCGTAGTGGTCAACGAAAAGTTCGGCGTAAGGCTTACAGATACCATAAGTCCGGTCGAAAGGATAAGGCAGCTGAAATGATGGAGGAATACCTGAAGATAGTCGTTGCACTCATCTTCGTCGTGGGCCTGATACTCGTTGTCGCGGGCGTCATGAAGAACAGGAACGCTGCAAGGACGGAGATACTCAAGACGCTCGGATACCTCAACCTCGGCCCGAGAAAGGGCATAGCGATCATAAAGGCCGGAGAGGAGATACTCCTCGTGGGAATCACGGCCAATGACCTGAAGCTTCTGAAGACCCTGCCGGAGAGCGCACTCGAGAGCGAACTGAACACGCTCAAGGACAACATCCGGCAAATAAAGAGCTTCAAGGAGATGCTCTCAAGGAAATGAACGGATACAGGAGAGACATGACACCGGAGCGGGCAACAGGGCATTCGGAGGGCATGAACGGAAGGTTCTTGCGGCACAGGGTCGTCAAGTGGGGACTCGTTATTGCGGTCATCCTGCCGGCGGGGTTTCCGGCCACAGCGCACGCATTCGATCTCGGGCAGATAGACAGCCCGATGATGAACCTCTTCATCATACTGAGCCTGCTCTCGTTCATACCCGCCATACTGGTGATGTTCACGTCCTTCACGAGGATCGTGGTCGTACTCTCCTTCCTCAGGCATGCTATCGGAGGACAGCAGATACCGCCGAACCCCGTCATCATCGGACTCTCCCTCTTCCTGACCCTCTTTGTCATGTCGCCGGTCGTCAAGCAGATACAGGCGGATGCCGTCGCCCCGTACATGCAGGAGGAGATAACCTTCGGTGATGCACTGAAGCGGGCGGAGCCCTCCATCAAGGGGTTCATGCTGAAGCAGACCCGCGAGAAGGACCTCGGACTCTTCATGGAGATAGCCGGTATGAAGAAGGTGGAACGTCCTGAAGACCTGTCCCTGAGGATCGTCATCCCGGCCTTTGCCATCAGCGAGCTCAGGACGGCCTTCGAGATAGGGTTTCTCATCTACCTGCCGTTTCTGGTGATAGACATGGTGGTCGCGAGTGTACTGCTCTCACTTGGAATGATGATGCTGCCGCCCGTGATCATATCACTGCCCTTCAAGCTCCTGCTCTTCGTGCTCGTCGACGGCTGGAACCTGATGATAGGTTCTCTCGTGAGGAGTTTCCAGTGAACATAGATCTGGTACGGGACATAGCGGGCGAGGTCTTCAAGACGGTCATCACCGTTTCAGGGCCTGCGCTCCTTGTGAGCCTCCTCGTGGGACTCCTGATAAGTTTCTTTCAGGCGATCACCCAGATACAGGAGTTCACCCTCACGTTCGTCCCGAAGATACTGGCGGTCTTTCTCTGCCTCTTCGTCCTCCTCCCGTGGACGGCACAGGTTATGGTGGATTTCACGCGTGCGTTGATACTCAACATACCTCTCTACATCAAGTGAAGGAGTTTTCATGAAAGGTACAGACATACCGGCCGGATACATAGTGACCTTCATCCTCGTCTTCCTGAGGCTCGGGATACTCATGACCTTCCTGCCGTTTTTCGGCAGCAGGAGCCTGCCGCCCCAATTCAGGGTCGGCCTCATCCTTGCATTATCCATAGTGATGACACCTGCGGTGCATGCCGTTGTACAGCCTCCGGAAAACTCACATGCCGCGGCAGCCGAAGCTGCCGGAAGTCCCCTCTGGGCTGAGTCGGACATCCCGGTCATGGTGATCAAGGAGACCATATTCTCCTTCGTCCTCGCCCTGACAGTGAGGTTCATCTTCTATGCCGTGGATACGGCCGGGCAGATGATAGCCACTACAATGGGGCTCTCCATGGCCACGGTATTCAACCCGGAGATCGGCCAGTCGACGGAGATCGCGAGGCTCTACGGAATCCTGGCGTTCCTCCTGTTTCTGAGCATAGACGCCCACCACTACTTCATATACGCATTCGTTAAGAGTTTCGAGCACGTAGCCGTGGGCGGAGCCGACATAAAGAGCATGGTGAGCGCGGGGATAGCGCTAAGCGGCAGGGTATTCATACTCGCCGTGAAGCTCTCGGCACCGGTCGTAACCGTGGTCATGATCATAAACATAATGCTCGGATTGCTCTCGAAGCTCATTCCGCAGTTCAACATATTCTTTGTCGGCTACCCAGTGTATATCACCATGGGATACGTGGTCATGCTTCTCGGGCTTCCCCTCATGCTCTATCTGCTCGCCGGCTACTTCACAGACATGAAGGGGGATCTCACCGGGCTGATCCTGTCGGGAGGGACGAGGTAGATGGCCGAAGACCAGGAAAAGACCCAACAAGCGACACCCCAAAGGAGGCAGAAGGCCAGGGAAGAGGGCCGTGTTGCACGAAGCAGGGAGCTGAGTTCGATGCTCTCGGCGGGAGGCGTCGTCATCGTCATGCTCTTCGCAGGCAGCTACACCATGCAGAACATCATGGCCCTCACCAGGGAGGGGCTCAGCCTGCCGCTCTCGTATGCCCCCCTGGACGTGATGAAGGACCTCTCCGCCAAGGGGCTGCTCATACTGCTGCCGTTCATGGCGGCGGCCGTCATCCTGGCGATAGCCGGCAACGTCATACAGGGGGGGTTCGTGATAAAGCCCTTCAAGGCGGAGGTCGACAAGGTGAACCCCGTGGAGGGGCTGAAGAGGATGTTCTCAAGGCACGCAGCCCTCGAGTTCCTGAAGGGACTCTTAAAGTTCACAGCCGGTGCATTGCTGCTGTATTTCATCGTGAAGAAGAGCATGCCGCTCGTCCTGGACCTGATGAGCATGGACGTACGGGCCCTCTCTGTGTCGATGTCCGGCATGCTGTTCCATGCATTAAAGGTCGGTTTCTTCTGCTTCTTCGTCATCTCCATCATAGACTACATAAACGAGCGGTGGAAGCACGAGCGCTCGCTCAGGATGAGCAAGCAAGAGGTCAAGGAGGAGTACAAGTCTACGGAGGGAGACCCCCATATAAAGGCACGCATCCGCTCCATACAGAAAGAGATGGCGCGCAAGAGGATGATGCAGGAAGTGCCGAAGGCGACCGTGGTCATAACGAACCCTACACATCTGGCCGTTGCGCTGAAATATGAAAGGGGCTCCATGGGAGCCCCGAAGGTCGTTGCAAAAGGAGCCGGACACATGGCCGCCAGGATCAGGGAGATCGCCGCAAAGGCCGGCGTGCCCGTAGTCGAGGACAAGCCGGTTGCCCAGGCCCTCTTCAAGCTGGATCTCGATATGGAGATACCGGAGGAGCTCTACAGGGCTGTTGCGAGGATACTATCGTATATCTACAAGCTCAGGGGTGAGGTGGCGTAAGGTGTCGCAGAAGAGGGACCGGGAAATACAGGCGGTCGATCCGCAGGAGGTGGACTGATGGAGAGTTTGAGCTTCTTGAGAAACCGCAGTGACGTTGCACTGGCGTTGAGTCTTGTGATCGTGCTGGCGATCATGCTCCTGCCCGTACCGGCCTTCGCCCTCGACGTGTTCCTCTCCACATCCGTGTCCATAGCGATAGTCGTTCTCCTCACGTCCGTATATATCAAGAAACCCCTCGACTTCTCGGTCTTTCCCTCACTGCTGCTGATGGTCACCCTCTACAGGCTCTCTCTCAACATCGCGACAACGAGGATAATACTGCTGAAGGGCAACGAAGGCCCCGAGGCCGCAGGACGCGTGATAAAGTCGTTCGGCGATTTCGTCGTCGGCGGCAACTATGCGGTGGGCCTCATCGTATTCCTGATCCTCGTGATAATAAACTTCATAGTGATCACAAAGGGTGCCGGAAGGATCGCAGAGGTGGCGGCGAGGTTCACTCTCGACGCAATGCCCGGCAAACAGATGGCTATAGACGCCGATCTGAACGCGGGCCTGATAGACGAAGAGACCGCCCGGAAGAGGCGAGAGAGCATATCGCATGAAGCCGACTTCTACGGAGCGATGGACGGTGCGAGCAAGTTCGTCAGGGGCGACGCCATCGCCGGGCTCGTGATAACCGGCATCAACATCGTTGGCGGTCTCCTGATAGGGGTCCTGCAGAAGGGGATGCCGATCGCCGACGCGGCAAGAACGTATACGCTGCTCACGATAGGCGACGGGCTCGTGTCGCAGATACCGGCACTGCTCGTCTCCACGGCGGCGGGCATTGTGGTGAGCCGCGCCGGCAGCGACACGGACCTCGGCGAAGAGGTGAAGAGGCAGATGTTCATCAACCCGAAGGCCCTCTCCACGGCCTCAGGAGTCCTCCTCATACTCGCCCTCGTCCCGGGACTGCCCCACATACCGTTCCTGATAATATCCGTTACCTCTGGAGCGATCGCCTACATGGTCTCGAGGAAGCCGCCTGAGGAGAAGGAAGAGGTCACGGAGACCGAGGCCCCTGCCGAGCCCTCCATCGAGTCGTATCTCGAGCTCGATCCCCTGAGCCTCGAGATCGGCTACGGCCTGATTCCGCTTGTCGAGGAGCCGGGCGGCCAGCTGCTCGGCAAGATCAAGGCGATGCGCAGGCAGATCGCTCAGGAACTCGGATTCATAGTCCCTCCCGTCCACATCAAGGACAATCTGCAGCTCAGGCCCCACGAGTACAGCTTCCAGATAAAGGGTGTCGAGATCGCAAGAGGAGAGGTGCTTCTCGGCAAATGGCTTGCGGTGGCCGGCGAGGAGGAGCATGAGAGGATCGAGGGAATCCCGACAAAAGAGCCCGCCTTCGGCCTGCCCGCCGTATGGATAGACGAAAGCGCGGTGGAGGCCGCTCAGGCCAAGGGGCACACGGTCGTCGATCCATCGACGGTCATCGTCACGCACCTGACAGAACTTCTGAGGAAGCACGGCTGGGAGGTGCTGACCCGGACGGAGACTCAGGAGATCCTCGACAACGTCTCAAGGAACTACCCGCGGATAGTGGAAGAGCTCGTGCCGAACGTACTGCCGCTCGGCACGGTCCAGAGGGTGCTCCAGAACCTCCTCAAGGAACGAATACCCATAAAGGACATGATAACCATACTCGAGACCCTCCTCGACCACGGCCAGAGGGTGAAGGACCCGGACATGTTGACCGAGCTCGTAAGGCAGGCTCTCTCGAGGGTCATCAGCAGGCAGTACATGCTTCCCGACGGCACCCTGCCCGTCTTCACTCTCGACCCGAGATACGAGCGGGACATACTCCAGTCCGTGGAAGAGGGCACAGGACTGTCACCGCAGCTCATGCAACGGCTCCTCAGGGGACTTGAAACGACGCTCAAGGACGACAACCTCAAGAACATCCAACCGGTGCTCGTATGTTCACCCCAGATACGGAGGCACCTGAGAGACATCGCTGACAGGGTAATGCCATCGCTCGTCGTCCTGTCGAGCAACGAGATATCGTCGAACATAAAACTCTATTCACTGGGGATGGTGAGTTATGAAGATTAAGAAATTCCAGGCAAGGACTTTCTCCGAGGTGCTGAAGGCCGTAAAGAGGGAACTGGGTCCGGACGCCGTGATCCTCTCATCGGAGCAGCTCGATGAGAGCATGGTCGAGGTCGTCGCTGCAGTGGACTACGAGGGACTGGATCCCATTGAGCAGCCGTCCACCGTTGAAGGCACGACGGACCTCTCCGAGCTCAAGAGCGAGGTCGCCAGGCTCAAGGAGGCGCTCCTCCAGATGAAGAAGAGCGGGTACGAGATGAAGCTTCCGGAGAAGAAGCTCCGGGTGCTGAGGCTGCTCCTCAAGAGGTCGATCAAGGAGGAGTTCGCCATGAGGCTCTGCGAAAAGGCTCAGGATGCCGAGTCCCTGCTGAGTGTACTGACGGACGAGCTGAAGACCATGGACGCCATGTCGTCCCGGAAGGCCGTGATGCTCATAGGGCCAACCGGCGTGGGGAAGACCACGACCCTGGCCAAGCTCGCCTCCCAGGCGATACGCTCGGGCAGGAAGATAGCGGTGATGACGCTCGACACATACCGTATCGGTGCAGTGGAACAGCTCAGGTTCTTCTCGCGGGTGCTCGGTGTTCCCCTTGAGGTCGTCTCCGAGATATCGGACCTGAAGGAGAAGGTGGCGAAGCACTCAGGCCGCGACATGATATTCATAGACACGACCGGAAGGAACCCCCGTGACGAAAAATACATCGGCGAGATACGCGCGATCCACTCCCTCGGGCTCCCGATCGAGACACACCTCATAATGAGCGTCAACAGCGACGACGTCTTCATGACCGATGCATACAGATATTACGGGAAGCTCGATATAGACTGCCTCGGGTTCACAAAGGTCGACGAGGCGGTCAATGCCGGCTCCATATACAACCTGTCCGTACTCTATCAGAAGCCGGTAGCCTACATAACCACCGGCCAGCGCATACCCACGGACATCGAGTTTCCCGACAACAGTGCACTCGCAAGGCTCATCCTTAGAAAAGGAGTGGAAGAATGAGACAACTCAAGAATCAGCCCAAACAGATAAGCACCATAGCCGTAACGAGCGGCAAGGGGGGGGTAGGCAAGACCAACATAGTCGCGAACCTCGCCATTGCACTCCAGAAACAGGGAAAGAAGGTCCTGATATTCGACGCCGATCTCGGCCTGAGCAACATAGACATCCTCTTCGGAATGGCTCCCAAGTACAACATACAGCACCTGCTGAAAGGCGAGAGGTCGCTCAGGGAGGTCGTCGTAAAGGGACCGGAGGGCGTCATGATACTGCCTGCGAGTTCGGGAATCGAGGAACTGACGAGCATAAACGAGTTCGAGAGGCTGAGGCTGCTCGATGAGTTCGAGTCGTTCGACGAGGACGTGGACGTCCTGCTGATAGACACCAGCGGAGGGATATCCTCCAACGTGACCTTCTTCTGCATGGCAGCGCAGGAAATCGTTGTGGTCATAACACCCGAGCCGACCTCGCTCACCGATGCATACGCCCTGATAAAGCTCCTCTACACGAGGTACCAGGAGCGGGAGTTCAAGATACTCGTCAACTGTGCGGGCAGCTCTTCGGAGGCATTGGAGGTCTTCAAGAGGCTCCATGTGGTGACGGACAAGTTTCTCAACATCGCCCTCGACTACCTCGGCTTCATTCCGCTCGACAGCGCCATCCAGAGGGCGGTCAGGTCACAGCAGACGGTCGTCACGTTCGAGCCCGAAAGCCGGTCGGCACGGTGCTTCAACGACCTCGCGCTCAGACTCGGCGGCAGCAGCACGGCGAGGCTCAAGGGGAGCATACAGTTCTTCTTCGGCAACCTGTTCGGAGTCAGAAATGATCCAGGGCTATAGGACCATAACGACAGAGGAAGAGAAAGAGGCGGTACTTAAGGAGATGCTTCCGTACATAAAGTACACGGCCTACAGGCTTGCCTGGAGGCTTCCGCCCCAGCTGACGATCGACGACCTGATAAGCGTGGGCGTCATAGGACTGCTTGATGCGATCGAGCGGTACGACCCCGCGAGGCATGCAAACATAAAGACCTATGCCGAATACAGGATAAAGGGCGCGATGCTCGACGAGCTGCGCTCGGCGGAGTGGGCGCCGAAGCAGCTCCAGAAGAAGATAAACGACCTCAAGTCCGCGTACCGGCGGCTCGAACAGAGGCTCAACCGCCCGCCATCGGAGAGCGAGGTGGCCGAGGAGCTCGGTATAAACTCCGACGAGCTCTTCAAGCTGCTCCACGATGCAAACGGCGCGGTGACCGTGAGCCTCGAAGACATTGAACACAAGGTGGGACAGAACGGCGACGGTGACTACAACATATACGAACACTTGCAGGACCGTAACGCTGAAGACCCGCTCCGCCTGATCGAGAAGGCGGACGTCAAGGATCAGCTCGAGAAGGCGATGGAGAGGCTTCCCGAGAGGGAGAAGCTGATACTCTCTCTCTACTACTGGGACGAGATCACGTTCAAGGAGATCGGCAGGGTCCTCGGTATCTCGGAGTCGAGGGTGTCGCAGCTCCACAGCCAGGCGATCATCAGGATGAGGGCGTATGTCGAAGGAAACATCTGAAAAACGTTGCATGTGCGAAAAAACCGGGCCGTGAACTTTCCGTTAAAGTTAACGGCGTCACGGTCCGATATAAAACCCTATGAACTTCAAACGACTCCAGAAGTTGAGGGCCGACCTCAAGGCCGAAGATCCGTCGGTCAGGAGGGCGGCTGCAGAGGCGCTGTCGGATGGCGACGAGAGGGCGATATATCCCCTGATACAGGCACTGAGGGATGAAAACCCCGGCGTGCAGGATGCAGCCATGCGATCCCTCATAAACATCGGGGGAGAGGTCACGGCCTACATGGTGATCCCCCTGCTCAGGGAAGACGCCCTCATAAGGAACACGGCGTATGTCATATTGCGGGAAATAGGCGAGCTCAGCCTGCTGGCCGGACTCCTGAAGGACAAGGACGACGATATCAGGAAGTTCGCCATAGACCTCATGACCGAGATAGGCGATCCCGGCGCATGCAGACACCTCGGCCCCATGCTGAAGGACCCGAACCCCAACGTTAGGGCCGCTGCGGTGAAGGCGGTCGGCAGGCTCGGATGTCCGGACTCGCTCAAGGTGCTGATAAACGCGCTGAAGGACGAGGAGTGGGTCTGCTTCGCCGCGCTCGAGGCCTTGGCCGAGGTCAAGGACCCGGCTGCCGTGGACCCGCTCACCGAACTCCTCTACGGCTCCTCGGAGGCCATAAGGTACTCCGTCATCGAGGCCCTCGGCAAGATCGGCACGCACGAAGCCGCCGCCGTACTCAAGGAATTCATCAAGGACGCATCAGAACTCGAGAAAAAGGCCATTATCAAGAGCCTGACCGAGATAGGCCTCACCCCCGACATGAAGGACCTCTCGGAGACACTCATGGAGATGCTGGAGAGTGACGACGGCGAGGAGACGCTGACGGCCCTCAAGGGCCTCGTCTCGATCGGCTGCTACGACGCGATCCCGGCCATAGTGGACAAGGGTGGCTCGCTCGATCCGTCCCACCCCGACGAACTCGAGATGCTGACCGTCTTCAAGGAGTCGCTCCTGAGGTTCGGTTGCTCTGAAAAGCTGATAGACGTGATCGTGTCGCCGGAGACGAAGTACAGGGGGAAGGTCCTCGCCATAGAAGCGCTCGGCAAGATGAGGTGCAGAAAGGCGGTTCCAAACCTCATCGAGGTGATCAGATCCCCGGCGAGGGATGTCCGCAGGGCCGGGGCGGCCGCACTCGGAGACCTGCATGACGAGGCAGAGATGTTCGATGCACTCCTGTCGGCCACCGAGGACTCGGACGGACATGTCAGGAAGGCGGCCGTCGTTGCCCTCGGAAGGCTAAGAGACCCGTCGGCATACGATGCGCTATATGAGCTCTACATGGCGGAACCGTACAGGGACGTGAAAGAGGAGATCGTCAGGGCCCTGATGAGGATCGACGAGAAGCGGTTTGTCTCGAGGATAGACGACCACGACGAATACACGAAGGAGATGATCGCGCGGTTCTCGGAGGACAGGGATGTGATCATCACCCTCTCCAAGGATGCATCGCCCTCGGTCAGGGTCTCGGCAGTCTTGAGTCTCGCCAGGGTCCCCGCAGACGAAAGGACCGTCAGGACGATCAGGGATGCCACACGGGACCCGGATGCAGACGTGAGAAAGGCCGCAGCCCAGTGCATCGAGGAGATGGGATGCTGCAGGGACGCACTGGCCGACCTGCTCAAGGACGGCGACATGTGGGTGAGGCTCTATGCATTGAGGGCACTTGCATCGTCAAACGGCGCCGAGTCCGTTGCGACCATAATATCCATGCTCCATGACCCGGCGGTCCCGGTGGTACTTGAGGCCATAGAGGTACTCTCAGGCATCGACGACCCGGAAGCCCTGAAGGCGCTCGATGCCTTGAGAGAGCACGAGAACCCGGACATAAGAGAAAAGATAGCGGAGGCGCTCGATTCCGCATGGTAGCTCCAGTGCTCAAGGACGATACCTTCAGGCACCTGAGGGACTTCATCCATGAAAAAAGCGGTATATACATCCCGGATACCAAGAAGTACCTGCTCGAGAACCGCCTTCTCAGGAGGCTCGAAGAAAAGAAACTGAAGAGCTATGAAGACTACCTCTACCTCATCAAGTACTCGGGAAACGGTGACGAGATCGCCGGGCTCTTCGACGTGGTCACAACGAACGAGACGTACTTTTTCAGAGAACCACGGCAGTTCGACGTCTTCATCGGTCACGTCGTGCCGTCAATCGTCTCCGCCGGGGCAAGAGGCATACGCGTCTGGTCCGCGGCCTGTTCGACAGGGGAGGAACCGTATACCATCGCCATACTCTTCAACGAACACCGGGAGACGAGATTGCTCAGGAAGGAGATAATAGGATCGGATATCAGCAAAGGCGTGCTCGAGGCGGCAAAGAGGTCCGTCTACAGCTCCTATGCCGTCAGGAACGTGCCTGAAGAATACCTGAAAAAATACTTTCGGAACTCGGGAAACGTTTACTCGCTCGATCCGAAGATAAAGACGATGGTTAAATTCCTGAACATCAACCTCGTCGACGAGAAACAGGTCAGGACGCTGAGGAATCTCGATGTCGTCTTCTGCAGAAACGTGCTGATATACTTCGACGACAAGAACAAGAGAAAGGCGGTCTCGCTGATATACGACTCTCTCAAACCCAAGGGCTATCTCTTCATCGGGATGTCGGAGAGCCTGCACACGGTGACGAGGGCCTTCAGGCCCATAAGCATCAACAAAACAGTGGTGTATCAGAAGGTTTAGACATGAAGATACTGATCGTCGACGATGACAGCGTAACGAGGAAAATCCTGGGGCTCTATCTGAAGTCCAAGGGATACGACGTCTCATTCGCCGAGAACGGGCTCGACGCGCTCGAAAAGCTCGGCACCGAGAACATAAACATCGTTCTCACCGACCTGAACATGCCGTACATGGACGGCACGGAGTTCATAAAGCACATGAAGTCCGAACCCCTGTACAGCCACATACCTGTATTGATGGTCTCGACCGAGGCCGACGAAGAGGAGAAGAAACGGGCCTTCGATGCCGGAGCCGACGGTTACCTCGTCAAGCCGGTGACTGCAGAGGCGGTTAACGCGAAGGTGCATGAGCTGCTGAGAAGAATTTTCAAAGGAGGTGGAAACATAGATGTTCGACCCTAACATGAAGATACTCGTCGTGGACGATTTCTCCACCATGAGGAAGATCGTCAGGAACGTCCTGAAACAACTCGGTTACAGCAACATCGAGGAAGCGGAAGACGGGGCGCAGGCATACTCCAAGCTCAAGGAAGGCTCATTCCAGTTCGTGGTGTCGGACTGGAACATGCCCAACCTCGACGGGCTCGAGATGCTGAAGAAGATACGGTCCGACCCCGACCTGAAGGACCTGCCCGTACTGATGGTCACGGCCGAGGCCGAGAAGGACAAGGTCATCGCAGCGATCAAGGCTGGCGTGAACAACTACATAGTCAAGCCCTTTACCGCCGAGACCCTGAAACAGAAGATGGAGCAGATCTACGAGCGCCTGAACAGCGGATAGACGGCAGACGGGTCAAGGGGCGTTGTCCTGCGGCTCGCAGGAACGAAACAGAGGGAGGAAAAGGTCATGCCTGACGAGATGGAAGAGATCATACAGGACTTCATAATCGAGACCCAGGAGATACTGGACGGGCTCGACGAGAAATTCGTGGACCTGGAGAAGGACCGTTCGAACCAGGACCTCCTCAACGATATATTCCGGAGCATTCACACCCTGAAGGGCGCTTCCGGGTTCCTCGGCTTCAACCAGATGGTCGAACTCACACATACGACCGAGAACGTCCTCAAGAAACTGAAAGACGGCTTGATCGAGGTCACCCCTTACATCATGGACGTGATACTCGAGGCGGTCGACCTGATGAAGCTGCTCCTTGTGCACATCAAGGAGAAGGATGGCGTGGAAGAGGACCTGAGCGGTATCGTATCGAAGCTCCAGGCCATAGAGAGAGGAGAAGCAGCCGCAGGGAAGGATGATGCCTCAGCCGCATCCGAGGCTGAGCCTGAAGACGCAACACCGGAAGACACCCGGACACACGACACGGATAATGAGCCTGCAGGCCGTGAGCGCGACGAAGAACGGGAAAGCCCGGCACAGGCGGCGAAAGGCGCCGAGCAAGAGGCGTACGCACACCCGGCGGATAGAGAGAAGATACACGTCGAGCAGACACTGAGGGTGGACATCGAACGCCTCGACAACGTGCTCAACCTCGTCGGAGAACTCGTCCTCGCCAGGAACAGGCTCATGAAGATAACCTCGAACATCGAATCAAAGCATCCCGATGCACCCGAGACCTCAAAGCTGACCGAGACCACCGCATTCCTCAGTCTCATAACCACGGACCTCCAGCTGGCGGTCATGAAGACGAGGATGCAACCGGTCCGGAAGGTCTTCAACAAGTTCCCGAGGATGGTCCGCGACCTCGCACGCTCAAGGGGGAAGAAGGTGGAACTCGTCATAAACGGCGAAGAGACCGAGGTGGACAAGTCGGTTATCGAGAACATCGCCGACCCGCTCGTACACCTCGTGAGAAACGCCCTCGACCACGGCATAGAGAGCCCCGAGGAGCGCGAGAGCGCCGGCAAGCCGGCACAGGGCACCTTGAGGCTTTCAGCCGCCCAGGAGGGCAACAACATCGTGATAGAGATCGAAGACGACGGCCGGGGGATCGATTCGGAACTGATACGGCGCAAGGCCGCCGAGAAGGGCCTCATCACGGAGACCGAAGCGGCGTCGCTTTCGGACAGGGAGGCCCTCGACCTCCTCTTCACCCCCGGGTTCTCCACCGCAAAAGAGATAACCGACATATCCGGCAGAGGCGTCGGCATGGATGTGGTCAAGACGAACATCAGCAAGCTGAACGGCACCATCGACATTCAGACCGAGAAGGGAAAGGGATCGAGGTTCACAATCCGCTTTCCTCTCACTCTGGCCATAGTACAGACCCTGATGGTCGAGACGGCCGGAGACGTCTATGCCATACCCATAGGGGCGATCCTGGAGACCGTGAGGGTGACGGAAGAAGACGTCGAGACCGTCAACTCACAGGAAGTCATACAGCTCAGGGGTGACGTCCTCCCCGTGGTCAGGCTGTCGAGACTCTTCGGGTCATTCTCATCCGAGGCCTCCGGAACATTCTACGTGGTTGTGGTCACGGCCGAGAACAAGAAGTTCGGCATCGCCGTCGACAGGCTCAAGGGCCAGGAAGAGGCGGTCATAAAGGCGGTCGAAGGAAACCTCGTGAATCTCAACGACACGAATATATTTGCCGGCGCCACCATAACCGGAGACGGCCGTGTGGTGCTGATAGTCGACGTAGCCACCGTAATGGAGTCGATTGCAACCGGAGCGCTCGTATATGCCTGACGAGAGAATCAAGGTCCTGATTGCCGACGACTCGGCCTTCATGCGCAACGCGCTCTCGAGGATGATATCCTCGGACCCCGAACTCCAAGTCATCGGCACGGCGAGAGACGGAGTTGAGGCCGTAGACAAAGTGAGCAGCCTCAGGCCGGACATCGTCACACTCGACGTAGAGATGCCGAGGATGAACGGTCTCGAGGCACTCAAGGTCATCATGGAGACCAATCCCGTCCCGGTCCTGATGGTGAGTTCTCTTACTTCAGAGGGTGCTGAGGTCACGCTCGAGGCCCTCGATGCCGGGGCCGTCGACTTCATTCCCAAGAACCTCGCCGATCTCTCGGTGAACATCCTGAAGATACGGGAACTGCTTCTTGAAAAACTGAAGGCAATAGGCAGGAGAGGCATAGTGAGGAGAAAAGCGGTGAGGCGGACACCGCTGCCTCACAGGAAGACCTTCGAAGGCCAGAGGAGGATATCGCTCGTGACCATCGGCAGTTCCACCGGCGGTCCGAAGGCCCTGCAGGAGGTCCTGCCTCACATGCCGGAAGACCTTCCCGTGGGCATCGTGATAGCCCAGCACATGCCGCCGAGTTTCACAGGCCCGTTTGCCGAACGTCTTGATTCGATGTGTAAGGTGCATGTGAAAGAGGCGGAGCATGGTGAGCCTGTCAGGCCGGGGACCGTCATGATCGCGCCCGGTGGAAAGCACATGAAGATCGTCAGGAGAAGGACCCTCGAGGTGACCGCTGAGATAGTGGACGGAGAAGAAGAGGCATATATATACAGGCCCTCCGTCGACCTGCTGATGCTATCGGCAACAAAGGCGTTCCCGGGCAGGACCCTGGGGGTGATACTCACGGGCATGGGAAACGACGGCCTCAGGGGCATGGAGATGATAAAGAGAGACAACGGAAAGACGATCGCACAGAGTGAGGAGACATGCGTGGTATACGGCATGCCGAAGGCGGTGGTCGATGCAGGGATCGCAGACAAGGTCGTACCCTTGGAAGAGATAGCAGGTGAGATCATAAACTCCGTATAGCTCCCATTTCTCCTCCTCCAATCCTCCAACGGCCGGCTCATACCTCCCGATGAGCCGGCCCCCTCCCCTAAAGTCTTCCATGGATGCGGCCGATAAGAGTATGACTTTCGAACCTTGAAGAACGAGTAAAGTGTTCGAGAAATCACGGAGGCGAGACAATGAGTACACTGCAGGAAGAGACGAGGGAAACGAAAGGCGAGGTGCTGCAGCTTGCTTCGTTCCGCCTGGGCGGGGAAGAATACGCCATCGACATATCGGCCGTCCAGGAGATCAACCGCATGACCGAGGTCACGAAGGTCCCGAACTCCCCGCCGTACATCGAGGGTGTCCTGAACCTGAGGGGACGGATAATCCCCGCGGTGAACCTCAGAAAGAAGTTCGGGCTCCCGGAGAGGGAATACGACCGGCATACGAGGATAATGGTCGTCGACGTAGATGGGACGATGGTCGGACTCATTGTAGACGCGGTATCCGAAGTCCTGAGGATATCGCCCGAGACCATCGAACCCGCTCCCGAGATGTCTGCAGGGGTGAACTCGAAGTACATAAGGGGGGTCGGAAAGGTCAACGGCAGGCTCGTCATTCTGCTCGATCTTGAGAGACTCTTCAAGTAAAACAAGAAGTAAAAATCTCAACATACACAGACCGGCGGTGTTTCGCCTGAACGGCCTCCCGCAACAGCGTCTGTGGGATAAGGAGAGGAGACAATGCTCAAGAGAATGAAGATCGGGATGAGGCTGGCAATCGGTTTCGGCACGCTCATAGTGCTTACGGTGGTGCTGGGAGGTGTCGGTATCTACTACATCAAGTCGGTCAGCAGGGATGCAGAGAAGATGTATGTCGAGGGAGCCGTGACACTCGAGACACTCGATGACATCAAGTCCGCTGCATACCGCATCCGGGGCGACACGCTCGAGCACGTCCTGTCTGACAGGAGCGAAACAATGAAACGCCTCGCAGCCGAGATAAGTGAACAGAAGGCCCGTATCAGGGAACGGATCGGCGAGTACAGGAAGACCGGTTTGACCGAGGACGAGGAACGGCTCTTGAGCATTTTCGAGTCTTCTTTCCAGAGGTATATCGAGCGGGTGGAGAACGAGATACTGCCCTTGAGCCTTGCCGGACGGAAGAACAGGGCTGAGGCCCTGGCGCGCAAAGAAGCGGTTGAGGAGTTCCGCAGGGCCAGAGAAGCCGTAAACAACCTGATGGACAGCGGCGTCGAACAGACAAAGGGACTTTACGACCACTCCGTCATTAACTATAGAAACGCGCTCAGGTCGGTCCTCCTGATCATCGGCGTGATCCTCATCCTGGGGATATCCGTCTCCGCCGTGATCACCCGCGGCATTACGCGTCCTCTGAGTGAGACCGTGACAGTGGCCAACAGGATGGCGGACGGCGACCTTACCGTCGCAATCCGTGCAGAGGGCGGTGACGAGACCGGACGGCTCCAGGCCGCCGTCAAGGAGATGCAGGATAAGTTCAGGGAGATAGTCGGACGGATAAACGGTGTCGTGACCACGGTGGCCAGCAGCTCGGAAGAGCTCTCCGCGACGACCGAGCAGCTCACGTCGATCATGAACGACCAGAGCAACCAGCTCGAGCAGTCTGCCACGGCGACCACAGAGGTGTCGCAGACGATCATGGATGTCGCCAAGAACGCATCGGATGCATCGTCTTCCGCAAAGGAGTCCGTTGAGACCGCACGGGAAGGAAAGGCGGTGGTCGAACAGACGGTGACCAGCATAATGAAGATAGCCGATACCGTCGAGAGGTCCTCACAGACCGTGGCGAAACTCGGAGAGAGCAGCAAGAAGATAGGCGATATCATCGACGTGATCAACGACATCGCAAGCCAGACCAACCTCCTTGCACTGAACGCGGCGATCGAGGCCGCGCGCGCGGGAGAGCACGGGAGGGGCTTCGCAGTGGTTGCGGACGAGGTCAGGAAGCTCGCCGAGAAGACCTCTGACTCCACTGAAGAGATAACGGAGATGATCAAGGAGATACAGACCAACACCGAGGAGTCGGTAAGGAGCATGGAGGAGAACAAGGCCGAATCCGGAAACGGCGTGAAACTGGCTGAAAAGGCGAAGGAATCCCTCGAGAAGATCGTGAACGTCTCCACGCTCTGTCTCGATCAAGTCAGTTCCATCGCAGCGGCAACCGAAGAGCAGTCGGCAGCAGTCGAACAGGTCTCGTCGAACGTCGAAAACATCGCAAACTCGTTCGGGACTTCGAGGGAGGCGGTGTCACAGATAAACCAGTCCGCCATCGACCTCTCCCGCATATCAAACGACCTCGTCAGCCTCGTATCGTGGTTCAGGATGGACTCGGCCGCGGTCGAGATGAAAAGGGTCGAAGACATCGATGCAAAACCGTCGAAGATTGTGTATGAGCCCGGGGAATACACCGCACAAGGGGTGTAGATCAATCCATGGATACAGGGCATGAAAGACGCCTTCGAGACCTCACATCAATGAATGACGAAATCGACGGATCGTTCGTCTTTCGGTCATCAAACCTAAAGGAACAGGAGGTGTGATGTTGTCAGGACAGCACATCGGCTTCAAGATCGGCAACGAAGAGTTCGCCATCCCCATACTGAGCGTCCAGGAGATAATAAAGCCCGTGCAGGCGACGAAGATACCCGAAGCGCCCGAATACATACTCGGTGTGATAAACATGAGAAACCGTGTCATCCCGGTTATAGACCTGAAGAAGAAGATGTACTTCTCTTCGGACTCCGGAGCCGATCATGACCAGAAGATCGTCCTGGTCAACGTGGGAAGCCTTACGGTGGGTGGTCTCGTGGACGGCATCACAGGGGTGGTAAACGTTCGTGACGAAGACGTTGAAAGGAACATAGGTGCACTCTCCGGAACATCAGGGGAGTACATACAGGGCATCGTAACGATGGGTGAGGACAAGCTGCTCCAGCTCCTGGACTTCTCGAAGCTCCTCACTCTCGACGACATGATGTTCATTGAAGGACAGGGCCTGAGTGGAAAATCGAGCACGGATGGATCGGCGGCCGTCACGGAAAACACCTGCAAGCCCAGCGGCGACTTCCTGGTAAAGGAGGTGAGGGACGAGATAATAAGCCGTGCGGAGTCGAAAGGCCTCGAAAGGAACATGGTCCAGCAGATTATGACCAAGGTGCAGCAGTTCCTCGACTCCCTGTCCAACGGCGACCTCGAAGGGGCTGAGACCATCCTCGTCGAGATATCAGCCATGGGAGAGAAGGAACTCTTCACCGAGATCGGCAAGATAACGAGGAACCTCCACAACGCACTCGGCGAATTCAAGACGATGATCGACCCGAGGCTCAAGAACATAGCACTCGAGGAGATGCCGAACGCCGCCGACAAGCTACACTGGGTCATAACAAAGACGGAGGAGGCGGCTGGAAAGACCATAGGCCTGATCGAGAAGAACCTCATCCTACAGAGCGACATCATAAAGCGGCTCGACATCATAGACGAACGATTGAAGGAACTCGACGGAGCCGCGCAGGCAGAGAAGGAAGCAGTGCGGTTCCTGAGAAACGCCGTCGAGGAGATGAACGCTGACTTCATGGAGGTCCTCCTCGCCCAGGAGTTCCAGGACCTCACGGGCCAGATCATAAAGAAGGTCATATCACTCGTGGCAGAGCTCGAATCACAGCTGGTGCAGCTTGTGAAGGTCTTCGGAGTGAAGGTCGAACCGAAGAAGAAAGAGGAATGGCTGAGCGGACCGCAGACTTCCGACTCAGGGACGGAAGGGACCGTAGCGAAGCAGGAAGACGTCGACTCCCTGCTGAAGGACTTCGGGTTCTGAGAAGGCCGGAGATACGACGGCAGCGAGCGCGTTCCGGGTTCGTTCACACTGAGCGAAAGCCGTAACAGGTTAAAGTTTTCAGGAGACCGGACGATATATTAAAGTAACGCGGACTGTCCACGATACAGTCGCCGCGAACGGGCGGTGCTGTCATTCCCCCGAAAATCAGGAGGTCAAGTCATGTTCAAAGGGCTCAAGCTGAGAAATAAATTCATCCTCTTGCTCACATTCCCGATTCTCGGGCTGCTCTTCTTCTCGCTGAACGAGGTCGTGGACAAGTCGAGGCTCGCTTCCGAGATGAAAACCCTGCAAACCCTGTCGGCGCTCGCCCTGAACATAAACGCACTGGTCCACGAGACACAGAAAGAGCGCGGGATGACGGCGGGTTTTCTGGGCAGCAATGGAACCAAGTTCCGCGGAAGGCTGAGAGAGCAGAGAAACCTGACCGACGGTAGGATAACCGAACTGAGGGAGTTCCTTAAGGGATTCGACGTCGATGGTTTCGGAGCGGACTTCAGGGACGGCCTCGAAAGCGCCCTGAAAGACCTCGACTACATTTCCGGCACCAGGAGTGCCGTCGATGCACTCAGCATATCGGTGCAACAGGCGATCGGGTACTATACGGACATGAATGCCAAGTTCCTGCACATCATATCCGATGTCTCGAAACTGAGCACAAATGCAGAGATATCAAACATGTCGTCGGCCTATGTCAACTTCCTGATGGCCAAGGAACGGGCCGGGATCGAAAGGGCCGTCGGAAGCAGCACGTTCGCCGCCGGCAGGTTCGCACCCGGAATGTTCATGAAGTTCAACCGCCTGATAACGGAGCAGGACGTATACACCAAGGTGTTTCTATCCTTCGCCACGAAGGAACAACAGGAGTTCTACAGGAAGAAGGTTTCCGGACGCGCAGTAGACGAAGTCGAGAGGATGAGAAAGATAGCCATCGACAGGGCGTCAAGGGGCGATTTCGGGGTGGATGCAACATACTGGTTCAAGACGATGACAGAGAAGATAAACGCCCTGAAAGATGTGGCGGACAAGCTGTCCGAAGACCTGATCGCAAAGGCCTCTGCACTCAAGGGCAGGGCCCAGTTGTCCCTGTTCATAACGATATCCCTGACCATCATCATGATCACCTTATCCGTCCTCTTCGCCTTCTACATCGTGAGGGGAATACTCAGACAGTTGGGCGGCGAACCCGAGGTCGTGGTTGAGGCGGCAAAGAGGATATCGAGCGGCGACCTGACCGTAGCCCTGAACAACAGCGGCAGAGAGGCCACCGGGCTGTTCGCGGCGATGAAGAACATGGTGGAGAATCTGAAACGGATCGCCTGGCAGATAAAGGGGGCCGCAAACACCATAGCGAGCAATTCCGAGGAGACCTCTGCAACGACTGCACAGATCACAGCCGGGATAAATCAACAGATACTCCAGATAGAGCAGTCCGCGACCGCCACGACCGAGGTATCTCAGACCATAATAGAGGTCGCAAAGAACGCGTCAGACGCTGCCGGCGCAGCCCGAGAGTCGGTCGAGGTCGCCAACGAAGGCAAGAAGGTAGTCGAGCAGACCGTCACGCGAATACTCAGTATAGCCGACACGGTGGCGGCATCAGCCAGGACCATCGAAGAACTCGGTGAGAGCAGCAAACAGATAGGGGATATCATCAGCGTCATCAACGACATCGCCGACCAGACGAACCTGCTCGCACTAAACGCGGCGATCGAGGCCGCAAGGGCCGGAGAACACGGTAGGGGGTTCGCCGTAGTTGCGGATGAAGTGAGGAAACTGGCCGAGAGGACGAGCAAGGCGACCGAAGAGATATCCGAGATGATCAAGAAGATACAGCAGGATACCGAGGTATCCGTAAAGAGCATGGAGGAAGGAAAAACGCGGACCGAAGACGGAGTGAGCCTGGCCGAGAAGGCCCGGGAGTCCCTCGATAAGATCGTGAGGTCCTCAGACAAGTGTCTCGACATGGTGCAGGCCATAGCCACTGCAACCGAAGAACAGTCTGCAGCAATCGAGCAGGTCTCGACGAACATGGAGAATATCGCAAACGTCTCCAAGACTTCCCAGGAGGGAATCTCCCAGATCAACGCCGCAACCAACGAACTGGCAAAACTCGCAAGCGAGTTCAAGAACCTCGTTTCATGGTTCAAGATCGACGCGGCAACTGAAACTGCTCCCGCCGCGTACACGGATGCCGCACCGGTGACGGCCACCGGATACCAGGTGGCCGCTTCTCACCCCGGTAACGGCGAGTCCGCTGTACACGACGGCGGGTTCGGTTCCTGACTCCTGCGAAAAAATCCGCATGACCCTAAAGTTTCGGAGATGTCGGCCGATATATATAAAATGACAACGACGTCGGAATGAGCGGAAAGGTCTGATTTCAGAATACGGCAACCTCTCTTAGTTCCTCCGCTTTTCTCCTCCAACGGCCGGCTCACCACCTCCCAGTGAGCCGGCCCCTCCCTCTTACTAAAGTTTTTGATGAATATGGACGATAATGCTTGTAAGGGCGCGAATTTCTTCATCCGCCGGAGCGCCAGCCCTTAATTCCGGACGGCCCAGACGGCGATATATCACAATCAGGCACTGGAGGTATGACAAAATGTATGATATAATGTCTTATATGATCAACGTCTTCATAATAGAGGACCATGCAATAGTAAGGGACGGCCTGAAAGACCTTTTCAGCTCAGTAGACGGCTACAAGATAGTTGGCGAGGCGGAAAACGGCATCGAGGCGATAGAGAACATAAAGGCGATAAAGGATACCCCACCTCATGTGATAATACTCGATATGAACCTGCCCATAATGCATGGAGCCGACGTCATCAAGGAGCTGAAACCCCTGGTGCCGGGTTCGAAGATAATCGTACTCACCGGAATAATGGATGTCAACAGGATAGCCGACGCCATAAGGAGGGGGGCATCCGGTGTAGTGATGAAACCGACACCGTTCTCCGAGCTCAAGGAAGCCATAGTTTCAATACTGAAGGGAGGACTCTACTTTTCACCTTCCATATCAAAGCAGGTCATCAATCAGCTATCCTCCCAGGAAGCATAGACATGTAGGTTCATGCAGCAGCCGATCCGGTTGGTCAGATATGAACAAGAATATCTCCAGACTGAAAGACCTCCCCACCCTGCCCGTGATTCTGCAGCGCCTCTTCAATGTGCTCCAGGACGAGCAGTCCACGTTCGTGGATATCGCCAATGTCATAAAACACGACCAGACCCTGACGGAAAAGATTCTCAGGGTCTCGAACTCCCCGTATTTCGGCCACGCAGGCAAGGTCAACACGCTGGAACAGGCCATCATGTTCCTCGGTTACGATCTTGTCAAGGGAATATGCCTCGGCACTTCCGTCTTCAAGCTCCTCGGAAGGGGCGAACGTGAGAAGTTGGGAAAGCTCTGGCAGCACTCATACGAGGTGGGCATAATAGCCGCCAACATCTCCGACCACGTCTGCAACATAGAGAGGGGAATCTGTTTCGTCTCAGGCCTCCTTCACGACATCGGCAGGGTCATCTTCCTAACGCTCGACAGGGAGAGATACCTCTCGATCCTCTCAACAGACGAGACCATACAGAAGGAACGCGAGATATTCGGAACAGATCATCCGGCGGCAGGAGGCTCCTTCCTTGAAAACGCCCTGCTGCCGGAGGAGATCGTATGCGCGGTCAGGTATCACCACACCCCATCGCAGTGCACCCGCTACAGGGAGACATCCTCGATAATAGCCCTGGCCGAGGCACTGTCGAGGAGCTTCTTCCCGAAGATCGAAGACGACGGCGCATGGAGCGACGAACACGATGCAATAGTCCTGGAACTCTCTCTCGACGAAGGGAAGATGAAGGACATCAGGGAGAACTCAGAAGAAGAGAGTTCCTCGATGAAGGAACTCTTTACTGTATAGACGCAATCCTTGATCAGGGGTGCTGCCCTGATTTTTCACATGCCCGACAGTGTTGAATCGTGGTAAAATGACCTGTGGACTCCTGCGTTCACGCTGTTGAAACCACGTTGAAAGACCTTGACCGATGAGGCTCAGGATCATACATAAACTCAAGAGCGCAAACATTTGGCACATCGTATGGATGACGGTGGTCCTGACCGAGGTTTTGACGGCACTGCTGAACGTGGCAACGAGCCTTGTACTGTACGGGACACTCGACGCCGATCTGCTTCTGGCCGGTACATTTCATGCATTCGTCGTCTCGTTGGTCATAGCATCCATTGCCGTCTGTCTCGTCAGGCAGCTCCGCGAGACCGAGAGGTCGCTCACAGAGAAGACGCTCTACCTCGACAACATCATGCGGTCGTTCACGGACACGGCCCTGGCTGCAACGGACCTCGACTTCCGTATCATCTATTACAACCCAGTGGCCGAGAGGTTCTTCGGTTACAAGGCCGAGGAGGTCATCGGCCGCACCGTCATGGAGATGCATACAAAGGAGAGAGTGGATCCGTCCCGCTTTTCAAGGGCCATCGACACGGTCAGAAGGAACGGTGAATACAGGTATACGATCAGGCAGGAGACGGGCGACGGCGTCAGGATACTCGAATCAAAGGTATCAGCCATCCTTGACGAGAACCGCCGGCTCACCGGATTTGTACTTACCGCCAACGACGTCACAGAGAGAGAGCTTGCAAGGGAGAAGCTCGGTGTCCGCGCCAGCCAGCAGGCGGCTGTCGCGGAACTCGGACAGCTCGCCCTCTCCGGAGCCGCCCCCTTCACCCTCATGGAAGAAGCCGTGTCATTCGTCGCTAAGACCCTCGATGTCGAGTATTGCAAGGTCCTGGAACTCCTTCCAGACGGAAGGGAGTTGCTGCTCAGGGCAGGCGTCGGCTGGAGGGACGGCCTCGTGGGCCGTACGACGGTCGGCACGGAGAGGGACTCACAGGCAGGGTACACGCTGGCATCCAGCAAGCCCGTCATAGTCGAGGATCTCCGGACCGAGAGACGTTTCAGTGGCCCGCAACTGCTCACCGACCACGGGGTGGTAAGCGGGATGAGCGTGATAATCCACGGAAAGGACCGTCCCTTCGGCATACTCGGAGCGCACACGACCTCGTTCCGAAAATTCACCAACGACGACATCCATTTTCTCCAGGCCGTATCCAACGTCCTTGCCGCTGCGATCGAGAGATCCAGGGCCGAGGAGGCGATCGCCGCTGAAAAAGAACGGCTCGCCGTAACCCTCCAGTCCATCGGCGACGGTGTCATCACCACTGACACCGGCGGAAGGATAGTCCTGATGAACAGAGTGGCCGAGGAACTCACCGGCTGGTCCCAGGGAGACGCAGCTGGAAGACCCCTGTCGGAAGTCCTGCACCTGCTAAACGAGAAGACTGGCCGGCCGGTTGAGAACCCTGCCGTGAAGGTGCTCGAGACGAGGGGAATGGTCGGCTTTGCAGACAACACGATCCTCAAAGCGAGGGACGGCACCGAGCGTCTCATTGCAGACAGCGCCGCGCCCATCTGCGCCAAAAAGGGCGAGATCATCGGCGTGGTTCTCGTGCTCCGCGATATCACCGAGAAGCATAAACTCGAAGAAGAGATTCTGAAGGCTCAGAAGCTCGAATCACTGGGCGTGCTCGCCGGAGGGATCGCGCACGACTTCAACAACCTCTTGACAGCGATTCTCGGTAACATCTCCATCGCAAAAGCACACTTAAGACCCGAGAACGACATGTTCGAGAGACTGACCGAGGCGGAGAAGGCATCTTTGAGGGCCAAGGGTCTCACCAGACAGCTGCTCACCTTTGCCAAGGGTGGAGTGGTCGTGAAGAAGACCGCCTCAGTGGCGGAGTTGATAAAGGATTCGGTATGTTTTGCACTCAGGGGGTCCAACGTCAAGTGCAAGGTCTCCATAGCTGAAGACCTCAGGCCGGTCGAGATAGACGAGGCACAGTTCAGCCAGGTCATAGACAACCTCGTCATAAACGCCCAGCAGGCGATGCCCGACGGCGGGACCGTCGAGGTGAGCGCCGAGAACGTGACCGTAAGGCCGGAAGACCTGCTGCCCGTTAAGGAGGGGGACTTCATAAAGTTGTCGATTAAGGACCACGGGATCGGCATCCCCAGAAAAAACATGCAGAAGATTTTCGACCCCTACTTCACCACGAAGGAGAAGGGCACCGGCCTCGGGCTTTCAACCACTTACTCGATCATCAAGAAACACGACGGATTTATCACCGTGGAGTCAGAGCCGGGTAAGGGAACCACCTTTCACATATATCTCCCCGTCTCAACGAAGCCCGTCTCCGAAAGGACGAAGTCGAACGACAAGATACTGAAAGGCAGCGGCAGGATTCTCGTAATGGACGATGAAGTGATAGTGAGGGAGGTGGCCGGCAAGATGCTGAGTCTCCTCGGATACGAGGTCGAGTTTGCGGCGAACGGCTCGGAGATGATAGAGGTATACAAAAAGGCAGAGGAGGCCGGGAGGCCCTTCGACGCCGTCATAATGGACCTGACCGTTCCTGGTGACATGGGAGGCAAGGAGGCCGTCAGGAGACTGATCGAGGTAAACCCCGGCGCCAAGGCGATCGTATCGAGCGGCTATTCCAACGACCCGATAATGGCCGACTACAGGAGGTACGGCTTCTGCGGCGTGGTGGCAAAGCCCTACAGGCTCCAGCAGCTCAGCCAGGTGCTGCATGGAGTGCTCTCCGAAGAGGGAATATGATCCGCAACTTGTCAGATCAATTCAAGGAGGAGAAATGGATTACAGGACCGGAAGCATAGGCAGGGTGATAGTGATGCGTTTCAATGACGGAGACGACCTGGTCGGCGGCCTTACGGAGGTCGCTCGTAAGGAGGATATCCGCTCGGCCATCTTTCACGTCGTCGGAGGACTCAAGAGAGGCTCGTTCGTCGTCGGCCCTGAAGAGGAGAAGATGCCGCCGAAACCGGTGTGGAGAGAGCTGAACGAGAGCCACGAGATATTGGGCACCGGCACCATATTCTGGGACGATGAAGGCCCGAAGATACACCTTCACGCCGCATACGGCAAGAGGGACGCTGTGAGGACAGGCTGCCTGAGGAAGGACTCCGAGGTGTTCCTGATAATCGAGGCCGTCATTTTCGAGCTGAAGGGTATCGACGCAAGGAGGATTCCGGATGCGGCAACGGGGCTCTCACTGCTCGGATTTGCCGGCTGATGCACGCCTCCTGCAAAGAGGGCCGGGGTTCGTAACGCCGGGAAGTGCCTTTCTTCATGGCATGTACGGCTTCAGGAAAACCTTGAATGGTGCGTGCGCCCTTCCGAGGGCTTGAACCATGAGAGAGGTTTCACGCCGGGCGGGAGCGATCGACCGTCGAATCTCTTCCGGAATACGGCTTTGCCCTGCCCGCCGCGTATTCATCATGGTATCATCCGGTGTCTCTGCAGGCGCTTCGGCACATACCATTCGGGCAGGTTGTAGGATATGCCGATCGGAGAGGGTTTAATGCCCCTGAACCTCTTGTGCACGATTGTGAGTGCATCAGGCACGTAGAGGAAGACATACGGGACCTCTTCAGCGAGTATCTCCTGTATCCTGAAATAGGCCTTCTTCCTCTTTTCGATGTCGAATGTCCTCCTTCCGGCCTCGAGCAGCCTGTCCACCTCCTTGTTACTGTATGAGACGAAGTTGAACTCCTTCTCTCCAGTCTTGCTCGAGTGCCAGATATCGTACTGGTCGGGGTCGAGCCCTATAGACCAGCCGAGTATGACCGCCTCGAAGCTCCTCTTGTCTATGAACTCGTTTATGAACGTGCTCCACTCGAGAATCCTTATGTTCACCTTGATGCCGACCTGCTTCAGGCGCCACTGGATGATGGCCGCGGTCCTCTCCCTGAGGCTGTTGCCCATGTTGGTCAGGATGGTGAACTCGAGGGGGGTGCCGTCCTTGTCGAGTATGCCGTCGCCGTCGGAGTCCTTCCACCCGGACGCCCTGAGCAGTTCCTTCGCCTTCTCCGGGTTGTACTCATATTTCCTGACATCGGGGTTGTAGGGCCATGTGCCGGGCACGTAGGGGCCCGTTGCAACGGAACCGAGGCCGAAGAGCACCACGTCGATGATCTCCTCCTTGTCTATCGCGTATGCGATCGCCCTTCTCACGTTTATATCCTTGAAGAATGGGTGTTTGAGGTTGAAACCGAGATAAGTATACGCAAAGACGGGGTAGCGGAATTTCTGAAAATTCTCCCTGTAAAACCGGGTATCCGTCTGCTTGCTGTACTGTATTGGCGTCAGCCCCATGAGGTCGACTCCTCCTGCCCTCAGTTCCATGAACATCGTCGCCTGGTCCGGGATCACCCTGTATATGTAGTAATCGAGGTAGGGCCTGCCCTCGAAGTAGTCCCTGTTGGCCGCGAGCACGAGCTTCTGTCCAGGAATCCACTGTTTGAGCTTGAAAGGGCCGAGACCGACGGGGTTTCTGCCGAGAGCGGACTTCGTTATGTCCTTGCCCTCGAGCAGGTGCCGCGGCAGCACCGGGAGGTTTCCCCAAGTGCTGAGAGCCGGGGCAAAAGGCTCTCCGTACGTGACCCTGAACGTATACCTGTCGAGCACCTCCGCCTTCCTGACCTGCAGGAAGTCCTCCTTGTAGGCGGTCGGGGTCTTTTCGTCGATTATGGTCCTGTAGCCGAACATCACGTCGTCGGCCGTGAACTCGACTCCGTCGGTCCACCTCACGCCTTTCCTGAGGCGGAATGTGATGGTGAGGCCGTCGTCGGAGACCTCCCAGGACTCTGCAAGGTCGCCTATGATCTTGAGATCGGTGTCGTACTTCACAAGGCCGTTGAATATGAGGCCTGCGACCTCGTGGGAGGCGCTGTCGCCTGCGAGCACTGGAATGAGTGTGCTCGGCTCGCCGATCGAACCGACCACGAGGGCATCTCCGTAGGCGGGGGTATCGGCCGGAACACTTCCCGTGCCTGAAACAGTCCACGGCACAAGGAGCGCGGCCGCCACAAGTATCGTTACCGCAATATGTGATCTCATCGGTGTGGGTATATTATATCACAGATGTAGCCCCTGCTCTTCTGCGGCACTGTCTCACCAGCACCCCGGCCCTGATGGGCCGGTGGAGGTTCACCGGGCAGGAAAAAAACGATGATATTTTGTCGTCTCTTGGGATATGCTCATTGCTAAACGCCAAACTGGCGCGGGATCCACCAACTACAAACTTAGGTAACCAGGAACTCCAATATTGCTGCAAGCAGAACCGCTCCGGATGCAGGCAGCAACTTCCTGAACACCCCCCACATGTCGGCCTTGAAATACTCCCTCGTGAGGATGAGGCAAACGTGGACCGGAGAAAGCAGCACGCCGATAAAGCCTGATGCAAAGGCGAGTGTGAACGAATGCGGGTCACTGCCCGTAAGGCTCATTATCAGCGGGAACGTGCTGCCCACGAAACCGACGGTTATTCCGGTCAGCACGCCGGTCAGAAACGGCAGCAGAAAGAGTATCGGCATCATGGGGATGTGGTTCTCAGAGAAGGACCTGCTGATGTTGCCAACTGCACCGGAGACCTCGAGCGCCTCCTTGAAGAACATCACGCCCAGGATCAGCACAACCACGTCCCGGGAAAAACCGTATCTGAGGGCCTCGGCCGCCTTCCGGGGCGGATACCTGAAGTATACCATCAAGGCCAGGACCAGGATCACGAGTGCGGCGTGGAGTTCCATCCGCCATATGATGACGAGCCCGAGCAGGATCACTATCGGGAGGAAGCTCCAGAGCCCCCTGCGCGAGACACTCTCGCTCCTGCCGTAGCTCCCCCTGATCCCCTTGAGCCCGATGAGCCCCACCACGAACATGGTCACCGCGTAGGAGAGGTTGAGAAGTATGAATGTCCTCACCGGGATCGAGGTGAGGACGGAGGCGAGTATGATGCCGGGATACAGTGGGAGTATGAACTCCCAGGGGTGCCTGAACCAGTAGTTGGCAAAGGTCTTCTCCTCAGGCGTGATCGATAGGTCCCTCGTCGCCTCCTCCACCATAGGGGCCGAGAAGTAAGCCCCGCCCACGGACGGCAGCATGCCGATCAGAAGCGGCATGGATATGACGACGGCCTTCTTGTTCCGGAAGAGCCCCTTCATCGACTCCATCATCCGAGCGAGGATGGCCTTGTCCCTGAGTATGAATTCGAATATCCGTATGAACGTCAGGGCCACGAGGAGTTTTATAGTGATGCCCGCAGTCAAGGCATTCCTCACGACCAGCAACAGGCTCGACGGCTTCATGAGATAGAGAAGGGCGAGTGCGCCCGAAGCGGTAAGCAGCACATAGCCGACGTTCCACTTCCGCCTGAGCAGAAAGAGGATCAGTGCGAAAACCATCACCAAGCGGAGCAGGTCCAACATGGGCCTTAATTATACCAGAAAGCACGGCCTCCATCCATGCCCGGCGCATCCTACCGGTTCGCGGTTTTTTTCCCTTCAGGAGTAACGGCGCTCGACTTCGACTCTCACCGGAGTGCCGCGGTTCAAATACCAGAAGGAATCCTGTAAAATAGTACTTGGGAAGGGGGTGTAAACAGAGGAGGAGTTCATGGGTTACTATGTCATTCTGAGCACCCTGACGGACGAGGGCAGGAAGACCCTCAAGGAGAAGCCCGACAGAGTCCTGGAGGTCAACAAGGAGCTTGAATCCATGGGGGTCAAGGTCAAGGAGCAGTTTGCCGTGCTTGGACCTTACGACTTTGTAAACATCGTCGAAGCACCGGACAATGAGACCATAATGAAGATGTCCGCGGAGATAGGTTCAAGGGGAACGGTTCAGCTTCTCAGTATGGCAGCCATCCCTGTCGGTGAACTGATAAGTAAAATGAAGTAGAAAAAAACACCCCCTTCCTTAATTCACGGTCTCTTCGGTCCCCGGCGTGTTCAGCCCGGAACCTCGGTTCGGCCCTCAGACCCCGTGACTGCCGCAAGGGGAAACTTGACATTCAAGGGGCGAATATAGTTAAATAGTTTAGAACTTGCTTGACAAGCTGGCCCTTAGGTTCAGCCATACATAAATCCGTTGAAGAAGGAGGTTCATCATGCCAGAGGCAAAAGCCGACCAGGTACTCGACACAAAGGGGCTGAACTGTCCGATGCCCGTGCTGAAGACCAAGAAGGCCCTCGACGGGATCGAGTCCGGACAGGTCCTCGAGGTCATAGCCACTGACCCCGGCTCGAAGTCGGACATCCCGGCACTGCTGAAGAGGCTCGGACACGAACTCGTGGAGACACGGGAAGAAGGTGGTGTAATATCCTTCCTTATAAGGAAAAAGTAGTCTGACCGCCTCCAGCGCAGGGAGCCGTCACCCTGCGCTGGGGCATGACCAGTGCTTTCGGGATTGACTTAACCGCCTGTAAATGTTATATTTTCTTATGCTGAGGCTTACGATCTGTCTAACCGTCGCAGTGCTGCTTCTTCCTCGATCCGCATTCTCCGAGATATACAGGTATGTCGATGAGAACGGGAACGAGTACTACACGAACACCCCCTTGCAGAAGGACGCAGAGCTCATAGTCAAGGACAAGAAGGCCCCAGCACCCGCTGGGGCTGATGAGAACGCCCGTGCATACATCAGCGAGGCCTCGGTCGAAGAGTACAAGGTTATCGCCGAGAAGACGGCGAAGAGATATGCGCTGGATCCCGACCTTGTAAAGGCGGTGATAGAGATCGAATCGGGCTGGAACCCGCGTGCCGTCTCAAGCCGCGGCGCAATAGGCCTCATGCAGCTCATGCCAGAGACGGCCTTGGAGATGGGTGTCGGAAATCCCTATGACCCGAGGGAGAATATCGAGGGCGGGGTGAAGTACCTCAAGCGCCTGCTCAGGAGGTTCGGAGATATCAAGTTGGCCCTCGCCGCCTACAACGCAGGCCCTTCGGTGGTGAAGCGCTACGGCTCCGTACCGCCGTATGCCGAGACCCTGATGTATGTACAGGACATCCTCTTCCAGTACAACAACGACGGTGCAAAGCGGGCGAAGCAGGACGGAAGAGGGAGGGAGCGCTTCTACAAGGTCGTCTTCGAGGACGGACGCGTCCTGTATACGAATACACCCGTATACCTGAATGGACCCTCGTCATTTTAGGTCCCTTTGTTTTATAATCTCCGTACATTATGGAAGAAGAACAGAAGAAGATCGCAGAGGAGATACTCGGGCTCAAGGAAGAGCGTCGTGCCGTCATTCTCGCTCACAACTACCAGCGGGACGAGGTACAGGAGATTGCGGATTTCACCGGCGACTCGCTCGAGCTCTCGCGCAGGGCCGCAGGTGTAGACTGTGACGTGATAGTATTCTGCGGCGTGAACTTCATGGCCGAGAGCGCTTCGATCCTCTCTCCGGAGAAGACCGTACTACTGCCCGAACCGGAGGCGAACTGCCCGATGGCCGACATGGTGAGGGTGAGCGGTGAACGGAAGGTCTGGAAGACGTTTCCGGGTTATGATGAACAGCCCGGCTTCACCTTTCCGCACGACTTCACGCTGAGGGACATGAAGAGGCAGCACCCCGGCGTGCCGGTCGTGACTTACGTGAACACCACCGCCGCCGTGAAGGCCGAGAGCGACATCTGCTGCACGTCAGCCAATGTCGTGAAGGTGATCGAGTCTCTACCGGACGAGGAGGTGATCTGCATACCGGACAGGAACCTCTCTGCGTGGGCCGCCAGGAATACCGGCAAGAAGATAATAGCATGGGACGGGTTCTGCCACGTGCACGACAGGATCACCGCAGAAGACGTGGAGAAGGCGAGAAGGCAACATCCCGACGCCCTGCTCATGGCACACCCTGAATGCCGCCTCGAGGTGCTCGAACTCGCCGACCACGTGACGAGCACATCCGGAATGCTCAGGTTCGCAAACTCCTCCGACGCCGGCGAGTTCATCGTCGGGACGGAGATCGGCCTGCTGTACAGGCTCAGGAAGGAGAACCCCGACAAGACCTTCCATCCCCTGAGGAAGGACATGATATGCCCGAACATGAAGAAGACACGGCTGTCGAGCGTGCTCAGGGCCCTGAAAGAGCTCACACACGTCATAAAGGTTCCCGAGGACGTGAGGGTGAGGGCGAAAAAGGCGCTCGACAGGATGTTAGAGATAAAGTAGTGGGCCTCGACGGGACGTTTCATATCCTCACACTCGGCTGTCCGAAGAACAGGGTCGACTCCGAGACGGTCATCTCGCTGCTGACCCGCAGGGGGCTCCGCCATGTCGACGACGCAGCAGACGCCGGTACCGTACTCATCAACACCTGCGGCTTCATTCAGGACGCCAAGAAGGAGTCCATAGAGGAGATACTCGACATCGCCTCTCGGAAGGCCGACGGCCAGAGGATAGTGGTCTTCGGCTGCCTTGCCCAGAGATACGCCGAGGAGCTCAAGAGGGAACTGCCCGAGGTCGACGCATTCTTCGGGGTCAACAGCCACGACGATATACTCGGGTACATCGAGACAGAGAGTCCCGTCCCCGCGCACGCGGGACAGGGAGCCCGCCCTCCCGCCCCCTATGCCTACATAAAGATCGCCGACGGCTGCAACAGGGGCTGCAGCTTCTGCGCCATACCGGCGATAAGGGGCCGCTTCGCGAGTCTCCCGCCCGAACATATTGTGCAGCAGGCTGCGGAGCTGATAGACTCCGGCGTAAGGGAGCTTGTACTCGTCGCCCAGGACACAACGTCCTACGGCAGGGAGTTCAGGGGATACGGCCTCTGCGAGCTCATCGAGGATATCACCTCCATCCCCGGGGACTTCTGGCTGAGACTCCTCTACCTCTACCCCTCCGCCGTGGACGAGAGACTGATCGAGACCGTGGCAGGCAACGACAAGGTCTGCAAGTATCTCGACATCCCGCTTCAGCACTCGGAAGACAGGATACTCGGGCTTATGAGGAGGAAAGGGTCGAGGAACGTGTATTCGGCACTCGTCGGCGGCATCAGGTCCAAGATACCCGACGTCACCCTCAGGACGTCTTTCATCCTCGGCTTTCCGTCCGAGAGCGACGAAGAGTTCAGGGCACTCCTCGACTTCGTGAGAGAGGCGGGATTTGAGAGGCTTGGGGCCTTCACATACTCGAGGGAGGACGGCACGGCTGCCTATGGTCTCGGCGACGACGTGCCTGAAGAGGAGAAGGAACGCCGCTACCACGAGCTCATGATGCTCCAGGCAGGGATATCACTCGAGAAGAATCGCTCGATGCTCGGCAGCGTGGTAAGGGTGCTCGTGGACGAGACAGACGGCGACGTCGCCATCTGCCGCTACCAGGGTCAGGCCCCGGAGATAGACGGCGTGGTGATCGTCGAGCACACCGGCAGCAGCGTCAGGAAGGGCGGGTTCATCGAGGTCGAGATCACCGAGGCATACGACTACGACCTGAAGGGTGAGCCGGTATGAGTCTCCGTCAGCTCGGCCTCCACGTCTCTCTCTTCGTCGTGACGTTTTTCACCACACTTGCAGCCGGTGCACTGCAGATGGGGATAAACATCATCGAAGAGCCCTACAGGCTGATCGAGGGACTTCCGTTCTCCGCCTCGCTGATGGCCATACTGCTCACCCACGAGCTCTCCCACTACTTCGCTTCCAGGAGGCACCACACCTCTGCCACCCTGCCCTACTTCATCCCCGCACCGTCCATCATAGGCACATTCGGCGCCTTCATCAAGATGAAGTCACCGATAATAAGCAGAAAGGCCCTCATAGATATAGGCGCGTCAGGTCCGATTGCAGGGTTTGCAGTCGCACTCGCCGTCACCGTCTACGGACTCTACCACTCTGAGTTCGTCTCCATATATTCCGGCCAGATCGGGATCGTCCTCGGAGACTCCATCCTCTTCTCGCTCCTCTCGAGGCTGATCCTCGGCGCCCCTCCCGAGGGTAAGGACATACTCCTGAACCCTGTGGCGTTTGCCGGCTGGATCGGCTTCTTTGTCACCTCGATGAACCTGCTCCCCATCGGCCAGCTCGACGGCGGGCACATCGCGTACGCCCTGCTCGGCGGAAAGAACCACAGGAGGCTCTCTTTCACGCTCACAACCCTGCTTGCAGTGGCAGGGCTGTCAGCCATATACCTATCCTACGGCCTGCCGTCGTCGCCCCTGATCTCAGGGCTCAAGAACCTGCTCTGGGAAGGGTGGGCCATATGGGCGCTCCTGCTCTACATACTCGGGCTGAACCACCCGCCGGTCATCTACTGGGAGATCCCGATCGAGCGGAGCAGGAAATACATCGGCTGGATCGCCCTCGCCATATTCGTACTGACCTTCATACCCGTGCCCTTCAGGGTGATGTAGCCCGGGGCTCCCCGCCGCTGCCTGTCATCTCATGCCCATCATGCCGCGGCCTCCGCACATGTGGCCACCGGAGAGAGACCCGAGGAACGCGGCAAGGTCGTCTATCTCGGCATCGGTCCAGACCTGGCTCCTTATCTGTGTGATCACGGGCGACACCGTTCCGGGAAAATCACCCTCATAGGGGTCGTCGATACCCGACACGGTACCCCTGACCACGAATTCGACCGCATCACGGATCCTGTAGTACTTGCCGTTGTGCATGTATGGATAGGTGCAGAGCAGCTGTCTCAGGGTCGGGGTCTTGAACTTGCCGATATCTGCGGGAGCGCCCGTGACATAGTAGCGTCCGAGGTCATACCCCTCGTAGTCAGGCACATCCGGATTCGGGAAGAGCGGCTCTCCAGTGGCGTCGTTCGTTCCTGTCTCGTACCCCTGGCGGAAGACACCGATGTTGTGAAAACCGCCATCCGGTGAATCGGAGTACGTTACGTCCGTAAACAGTGGAGCGGGATGACACGCAGTGCAGTTGCCCTTTCCCTCGAACAGGGCCAGGCCTCTCAGCTGGGCCTCTGAAAGTGCGCCGGAATCTCCTGCAACGAAGGCGTCATAGGGCGAATCGAATGCAAGAACAGTCCTCTCGTAGGAGGCGATCGCCTTTCCCACGGCCTGGAAGACGACGGGGACTTCATAAGGTGTACCCAGATACTGTTCCACCTCGGGAAACGCCCGCAGGAGAGAGTCCCTGTATCTGTTGAGCACATAGCCGGCCACGTTTTCTGGCGTGTTGTTCATCTCGAGTGGGTCCTGTATGGGGCCGAGGGCCTGCGCTTCGAGACTCGTGCCGGGCAGCGGGTCACCGGTCAGGGGATCTGTCAGGTAACGTGCCCTGCCGTCCCAGAACTGGCTGTGCTGGAAGGCCGCATTGAACACCGTGGGAGAGTTGCGTTTTCCCTGCCGGCCGTAAACACCGGTGGAACGGACACCGCCGTCGGAAAAGCCGAACATGGGGCTGTGGCACGTAACACATGCGACCCTCGTCCTGCCCGCATCTGGATCGGACAGGTTGCGGTCCGCAAAGAGCCTCTTGCCGAGCTGTATCTTCTCAGGTGTAAGTGGATTCGACTCCGGCACAGGGACCACAGGCTCGCCAGCCTCTGCCGTGAACCCTGGAGACCCCCAAACAGCGAGTCCCGGTGTCAAAAGAAAGAACAAAACGACCGAGACGAAGACTTCTACATGGAACCGTCTTTTCATCGTGACCCTCCCTCCTCTAAAAGTTGTCCATAATGGCTGCCCCATGTCCTCCTTATATCACACCCGGTCAAGCCTGTCAAGCCGGCATTGGATCGGTCCCGACAGGCCCCCAGGCGCATTCAACCCGTAAGGTGCTGCAATGAACAGCCTGCGCGGCTGCTGACAAAAGACCGCCCATGCAACGGCCACACCATCCCCGGGCAACCCAACCCTCGTGCCGGCGACCGGCCTGCTGATTGACATTTACACCCTGCATTCACTATACTTTCTTTAGAACAGCCCGAAACAAGACAGCGATGTCCCTGGGGGAGGCGGAAGCCTGAGAGCCCTGCAATCATCCGTGCGGGGGACCCCTTGAACCTGATCCGGGTCATGCCGGCGTAGGGAAAGGGATGGAGGCCGTATTCCATCCAGGGATACGGTTTTTTGTTTTTCCACACGGAGCCGGGGCATACGGAGGACTCTTCCGGCGGGCTGAAGCCGGAAGCACCAAGAGGTTCGATCCCCGGTTCGTGCATGGACGGCACTGCGGCATACGTCATGAAGATACGTTTGAACGGCGAGGAATACGTAACCAGGGATGCAAGGAGTGTGGAGGACCTCCTCAAAGAGCTCGACATAGACCCAGTGCGGGTTGCGGTGGAGGTGAACCTCGAGATCGTCAGAAAGTCGGACTACAGCGGAGTCATGCTGAAAGACGGGGACACGGTCGAGGTCGTGAGTTTTGTCGGAGGTGGATGCATGCGCACTCCGAGCCGCGGGCGCGCGGATTTTTAACGAACCAAGGAGAGTCTCATGGAAGACAGGCTTGTCATAAGAGGTATAGAGTTCAGATCGAGACTATGGGTTGGAACCGGCAAGTACAAGGATTTCGAGGAGACTGCAAAGGCGGTCGAAGAGTCCGGGACCGACGTGGTGACCGTTGCTGTACGGAGGGTGAACATACTCGACCGCAAGACACCCAACCTGCTCGACTACATAGACCCGAAGAGATACAAGATACTGCCCAACACCGCCGGCTGCTACACGGTCGAGGATGCCCTGAGGTACTCGCGTCTTGCAAGGGAGGCCGGCGTGTCGGACATGGTCAAGCTCGAGGTCATCGGTGACGACAAGACTCTCTTCCCCGATGTATGCGGACTCCTCGAGGCCACCGAGATACTCGCCAAGGAAGGCTTCATAGTCTTCCCCTACACCAACGACGACCCCATAGTCGCAAAGAGGCTCGTCGATGCAGGAGCTGCTGCAGTGATGCCCCTCGGTGCACCCATCGGCTCGGGGCTCGGCATAAGGAATCCGTACAACATAAAGATAATACTCGAGACCGTTGACTCGCCGGTAATCGTGGACGCCGGTGTGGGAACCGCCTCGGACGCCGCAACCGCCATGGAGCTCGGCTGCGACGCCGTGCTCATAAACACCGGCATAGCCGGGGCGAAAGAACCTGTTGCGATGGCTGCGGCCATGAAACACGCCGTCATAGCCGGCAGGCTCGCTTACAAGGCGGGCAGGATTCCGAAAAAGCTCTACGCGACTGCAAGCAGCCCGCTTGAAGGGATGCTGCTGTAGGTGAAACGGGCCGGAACAGCCAGCGGCATGAACAGCCAGCGGCAGTCGAAGCATGCTGATCCAAGCACGTATTGAGTGAGACAACGACGCCCCGTGGGCCGACAAGCTTAACCGGATCATCTTTATACCAAACATAAAAGAAAGAGGTTGAGATCATGACGCGGATAGAGAAGGCCAGAAGAGGAGAGATAACCGACGAGGTCAGGATATGCGCCGAACTGGAGGGTGTAGATCCTGAAAGACTGAGCAGGGACATCGCAGACGGCGTGACCGTTATCCTCAGGAACAAGACCCACAACATAGAACCGGTCGCGGTCGGCAGGGGACTCAAGACGAAGATCAACGCCAATATCGGCACATCGAGGGACCGCGTCTCGTTCGACGAGGAGATGGAGAAGCTCGACATACTCGTCCGATACGGTGCGGACGCGGTAATGGACCTCTCCACCGGAGGGCCGATAAAGGACATGAGGCTCATGATGCTCAGAAAGTCTCCGATCCCCGTCGGGACCGTACCCGTCTACGAGGCGGTCGTGAAGGCCGTAGAGGATCACGGCTCAATGGCTAAGATGACGGCCGACGACCTCTTCGATGTAATCGAGGAGCATGGCAGGGAAGGCGTCGACTTCGTGACCGTGCACTCCGGCCTCACGCTCGAGACAGTGAAGCACCTCCGCAACGAGAGCAGGATACTCGACGTCGTGAGCCGCGGGGGGGCCTTCCTGGTCGAGTGGATGATATACAACGGGCGCGAGAACCCGCTCTACGAGCACTACGACAGGCTGCTGGACATCGCCAGGAAGTACGACATCACGCTCAGCCTCGGAGACGGGATGAGGCCCGGCTGCATTGCCGATGCCACGGACAGGGCTCAGGTCCAGGAGCTGATCACCCTTGGAGAGCTGCATCAGCGGGCAAAGGATGCCGGGGTCCAGAGCATGATAGAGGGGCCGGGGCACGTGCCGCTGAACCAGGTGGAGCTGAACATCCGGATGGAGAAGGAGATATGCAACGGCGCGCCGTTCTACGTGCTCGGCCCGCTCGTGACCGACATCGCAATGGGCTACGACCACATCGCCGCCGCCATTGGCGCTGCAGTGGCTGCTTCGGCAGGGGCCGATTTCCTCTGCTACGTGACCCCTGCGGAACACATCCGGCTCCCCTCCACAGAGGATGTCAGGGAAGGGGTGATCGCCTCGAAGATCGCGGCCCATGCAGCGGATATCGCCAAGGGCATACCGGGTGCGATCGAGCGCAACAGGGAGATGGCACAACGGAGGAAGTCCCTCGACTGGAACGGCCAGATGGAGCTGAGCCTCGATCCCGAGAAGGTGAGGCGTTACCGCTCAGAGGTGCCGCCTTCTGAAACCGAGGTCTGCAGCATGTGCGGCGAGTTCTGCGCAATCAGGACTGTCGAGAAGGCCCTGAAGCGGGGATAACCGCTCCGCTGTCAGAGAGAGGGGGCCCCTGGATGGCCTGAGCCGGGCTCAGAGGAGCCTACTGTAGAGATCTTCGAACCGGTCGGTGATCCTGTCCCAGTGGTAGGTATCGAGGACGTGTTTCTTCGCACCCTCTCTCACCCTCTCAACAGCCCCGCGGTCCCCTGTCAGAGTGCGAAGCTTCGCCGCAAGGTCGCCGACATCGGCGCTTCTGAAGGTGTACCCGAAACCGTCTATAACATCGATGTTCTCGGGTATATCGCTGACAAGGCAGCAGTTGCCGTACACCATCGCCTCTAAGAGCACGATCGGCAGGCCCTCCATCTCCGAGGGCAGGACGAAGAGGTGGCTGTTCGATAGGAGTTCACGGAGCATCCTTCCCCTGACAAACGACGTGAAGACTATCTTATCGTCGCCTCCGGCGAGCCTCTGGAGCTCAGACTTGTATGCCTCTTCATGCTTGGCGTCACCGGCTATCACGAGTTTCAGGTCGGTCTCAAGCCTCCTGTACGCCTCTATCAGGTAGTGGGCCCCCTTCTCCCTCACGAGCCTCGCGAGGAAGAGGATGTAATCGTCTCCCTCCAGCCCGTACTCCCTGATGAGGGCCGGCTCCTCCGGCTGCGGCGGAGTGACTCCCGGAGGAATGTAGACGGCGTCTATCCCGTAAGTATCCTTCAGGTATCTCTTCTGCGTTGCGGAGACCACGGTTACGACATCGGGAAACTTGACGGACGGATACTCCGCCGCCCTCAGAAAGGACCTGCCGAACCTTCCGAACCTCGACCTCTTCCACTCGAGGCCGTGTCCCTGCACGACGACCTTCCTGCCGAGCAGCCTCGGTATGAAGCAGAACATCGCAGGGCCGAATGCATGGAAGTGGACGATGTCGACGTCCCTGTCGAGGCACTGTCTGAGGGATGCAAGGAACGAGGCCGTCAGCTTCTCGAGGCTCTTCGTCCTCAGGGTGGGTACGGTCTTTATCGTCATGCCCTTGTAGCGGCCGTCCCTCGCGCCGTAGTGCCTCATCGCGTAGACGACGACGTCGTGTCCCCTGCCAGCGAGCCTCGAGCCGAGTTCCTCGGTATACTTCTCGATCCCGCCTCCAAGCGGCATCCCTTTCAGCACGATATATGCGATCTTCACGTCACGACCTTCCCGTAGAGCTCACTAAGCCTCTTATAGTGGACCTCGTCGCTGTATTCCGCCTCGGCCCTCCTCCGCGCCTCCCTGCCCATCGCGACGGTCATAGACCGGTTGGAGGCGAGGTAACCGATCTTCTCCCTCAGGTCCTCGTGCTCACCGCACCTGAAGAGCAGGCCCGTCCGTCCGTCGACGACGAGCTCGGGAATGCCGCCGATGTCGGAGCCGACCACGCACTTGCCGTAAGCAAAGGCCTCGAGCACCGTCATCGGTGCATTCTCGTACCACTCGGAAGGAAGCACCAGGAAGGCAGCACCCCTGAAGAGGTCCTCGAGCTCCCTGCCGGTCTTATAGCCCTCGAACACGACGTTCTTCATCATCTTCTCCTCTGCATACGCCCTGTACTCGGCTTCCATAGGCCCGCCGCCGACTATCCTGAGCTGAACATCCAGCCCCTTCACCGCATCAAGCAGCGTACGGACACCCTTTTCTCTGGAGAGCCTTCCCACATAGAGGATATAGCCCCGGCCTTCGTAGTCGGGCTCGTAGCCGGCGACGTTGACGAAGTTGGGGATGTGGACAAGCCTCCTTTCGTCCACGCCTATCTCCGCATGCTTCTCGAGCGAGAAGAGGCTCGGGCATATGAAGTACGCGACGTTCCTGCCGTATATGTCGAGCAGGCCGTGCAGCTCGGCCTCGACGAAGTGAAAGAGGCTCAGGACCCTTGACCCCTTCGTGCACCGGTTCCTCACCACCCTGATCCTGCCGGCCGAGAGGCACTCGGTGCATATGCGGCCGTCCCTGTAGAAGCTGTACGTGGAGCAGCCGAGTTTGTAGTCGTGAAGGGTCATGACGACCGGAATCCCACGCCTGCGCAGCACGTCGAGCACCGAGGGACATACCCTGTGATAGATATTGTGGGCGTGGGCCATGTCGGTCCTGTGCTCTGAGAGCAACCTCCACATCAGCCTGTTGTTCTCGAACGAGTAGAGCATCCTGCAGGCGGTCCCGAGCTTCTTGAACAGGCCCTGGCCGGTGTCGAAGCTCATGGGCCTTCCGAAGTAGGCCTCGTAGGGTGAGGGCAGGTTCTCCTCGTGCTTCACCGAGAAGCAATGCACGCGGTGGCCGTGTGCCTCGAGCAACCGCGTGAGCTCGAAATAATAACGCTCGGCACCGCCTCTCACGTAGTGGTAGTTGTTGATCTGGAGTATCTCTATCTTCTCAGACCCCGATGTATTCCCTGATGGAGACGAATTCATACTTCTTCAGCAGGGTGTTCAGTTTCCTCTCGGTACTGAAAGTGAGCGGAGACTGAAGGATTTTATACTTTAGACGCACATTACGCCTCGGCTGGTCCCTGTTGAACTCCCAGGGGTGTACGTAGAGCATCACAGGCTGACCGGACCTCCTGTACTGGGCAAAGCCCCTGTTTATTATGAACTCGGGCAGCAGCCTCAGGTATGTACCTCCGGAGAAGACCGTCCTCACACCGAGTATGCTGACCGAAGAGGGGAACACCCGGTATATGCGGTCCTCATGCACGGTGCGGCAGAGACCGCCGTCCTTCTTCTTGCTCGAATCGTACATGTAACCGTACTTCTCGAGCAGGCCGTAGAAGGTCGTCTCGTCCCTCGGGATCGTGTAACCCATCGCCCTGAAGCCGAGGATACGACCTCCGGTGAGAGACGAGAGTATCTCGGACGACCTCCTTATGTCCTCCTCCAGTTCATCCAGGGGGACATCACGGAGCGACTTGTGCAGGTAGCTGTGAGAGGCTATCTCGTGTCCCTCGTCCATTATGTATTTCACTATCTCGGGATGCCTCTCGGCCAGCCTTCCCACGACAAAGAACGTGGCACCGGCGTTGTAACGCCTCATGAGAGAGAGAATCCTGAGGGTGTTCTCCACCACCTGGCCCTCGTACTTCGGCCAGTCGTTCTTGTCCGCGAGCTCTTCGAATGTGAAGTTGTCCTCTACGTCGACGGTCAGTATATGCCTTTCCATAGAACCTTTCTTCCCGACTCCCTGAACCTCCTTATGTCCTCCTTCTTGGGAAAACTGAAATAAGTCGCCTCCTCAGGCGGGTTGGGCCTCGTCGGCGGCTCACCACCGTGTTCGGAGAAGAGCCTGAATGCCTCGAGCAGCGCGTCGACTGTCAGGAGCTTGGTCTTCCTGATCAGTGAGTCGAGGGTCTCGTCCTCCGAGATCTCCACCCTCATCTGCACGACTATGTCGCCGGTGTCGATGGTCTCGTCCATCAGGTGCACGGTCGTGGCCGTCTCTCTCTCTCCATGGTACAGGACCCAGAAACTGGGCAGCATGCCTTGATATCTCGGCAGCGGGGCATTGTGAACATTGATGGTCGCCCACCTTGCAATACGTATCACCCTCCTGGAGAATATCTGGCTCGCCGACAGGGAGACGATCAGGTCCGGGGCATCGGCCCTGATCTCCTCCACGGCCTCTGCCGAGTTTATATTCTCTATCCTCGACAGGGGCACACCGTACGCCCTTGCAACCGCATCCACCGAGTAATACCTCCCGAACAGCTTCAGGTTCAGCCTCGACAGCACCTTGAAGGCAACGTACTGCACGCCTCTGTAGAGGAAGTATATATAGCCGAACCCAAGCTGCTCCGCCATGAGTGTCTTCCAGGTCCTCTTCTTCGCCGTAGGCGGCAACAGTACGATCTTCTTTATATCCGGCCCGGCGTGCGTCTCGAGCAGCCGCTGGATCGTCACCGGCAGGTAGAAGGGCTCGTCGGTCGTCACAATCACGATCCTGGCCATGGCGGATCACACCCCGTAACGTCCGACTATCCCGACCAGTGGACGGGCCGGCGATGCAGGCAGCGGTGATTTCACCTCAGTCTCCTCCTTATGGCTTCAGGGATATTCTTCATCCGCTTCAGGTTGAGAACGAACGACAAGGAGAGCTTCACGGGCAGGAGCAGGAAGTACCAGAGCAGCACCAGGGGATTGACCCCGACCGGCAAGGGCTCATAGCCGTACCTCTCCATCAGCGGACCCGTTATCTTCTGGCAGAGGTATATCTCCGTCCGCGTCAGCCCGCCTTCCCTCTTCCACGCATCGAGCCTGCTGCCGTCTATGCCTTTCTTCGTTGTGAAACTCCTCAGCGACGAGCCCCCCTGCGGGATATCGAGCATCTCGGCATGAAAGTCAACGCCGAGGAAGGTGCATATCCTCCTCACTTCCGCCTCTGGCTCTCTCAGGAGATCCTCGTACTTCACGATCAGGACCCTCGGATGGTCGGTGAACGGACTCACGGCACGCACTGACGCCTTCCAGATCATGCTTATGGTGACCGGATGATAGTTTATCTTCGTCCTGATCGATTCCTTCAGCGGAAAGTTCCTGTATCCCTTCCACCTCCGCTTCCACTTGTACTTCTGCGAGAGCAGCACGGGACGTGGATCGCGGATCATGTTGATGACACGGGCATCAGGATACAGCCTGAGTATGTCGGCTATGTAGAGCACATACCTCGGGGTCTGGTCGCACGGGACCGGCTTGCCGTTCTTCATCGCCACATACCTCAGAAAGCGCTCGAAGACGACAACCGGCGTCAGCGGGCTGTCCTGGATCGAGAGAACGACGGTCTCGGCCTCGCCGGTGAAGCGTGACGGATCACCCTGCCTCCAGTAACTGTCGTGATCGATGCACAGGAGCCGCGCAGCCAGCCCGACCGCCTCGTCGAAGGAGAGCACGCGGCCGTAGTCGCGGGATGCACACAGCTGTTCGAAAAAGTGCAGCTCATGATGAAGCGTGAATATCATGGGATGATTACGCAGTATATGCCCCATCATCGTGGTGCCGCTCCGGCTGTTCCCCACGACGAATACAGGCCCTTTGATGTCGAAGTCGTCTCTGTTCAAATACGCTCCTCAGCTCCGCGAGCCCGGCTCTGTCCAAGGCAGAATCAGGGACGACGGAGGCAGACGAAAGTCTCTTCAGATGCGGCACTACGCAATGGAGAGGATGTTTCTCTCTTCCAGGAACTCGACAACCCTTCTGACCGAATCCTCGAGGTCAAACACCTCCGTGTCTATCACCATGTCGGGGTTCTCGGGTTCCTCGTATGGGGCCGATATACCGGTGTAGTTCTTTATGATCCCTGCCCTCGCCTTCTTGTACTGTCCCTTGGGGTCTCTCCTTTCGCACTCCTCTACAGAGCACTTCACGTATATCTCGAAGAAGTTGTCCTCCTTGAACCGCTGCCTGATATACTCCCTGTCCTCCCTGTACGGCGAGATGAAGGCCGCGAGCACGAGAATGCCGGCATCGGCAAAGAGCTTCGAGACCTCGGCAACCCGGCGGAGGTTTTCCTTGCGGTCCTCACGGCTGAAGCCGAGGTTTGCATTCAGGCCGTGACGTATGTTGTCGCCGTCGAGCACGTAGGTCCTGATTCCGCGGTTGAAGAGCACCCTCTCGACGTTGTGCACGATGGTGGACTTGCCAGAGGCGGAAAGGCCGGTGAACCAAACGAGTCCGCTCTTGTGATCATTGAGGCGGTTTCTGTCCGCCCTGTTGACGTATCCGTCATGCCATACTACATGATTTTTCATGGGCTCCTTGTCTCCGCATGTTTGCTGTTTACAGGACTCCCCCATCCCGGGGCGCTCTGCTTTCGTGATGCTTCTGCACGAGGCCTTCAATGCCCTTCACGTACGATCTCTCCGATCCTCTCCATCATCGCATCCAAGACCTTTCCTCTATTATACACCAGTTCCTCGACAGGAAATCTGAAGCCGTCACCCTCGATCGCGGCCTTGAGTTCCTGCCTCAACCCGGCCGCGTCCTCTATCTCGCGGTCCGGCCTGCACCACTTCTCGGGCCTTTCCGTCCCGTAAATCGCGAAGTACCTCGGCGCGGGCAGGAAGACGACGGGCTTCTCCATGGTCAGGAACTCGAGGGCCATTCCGCTGACATCCGTGATCATGACGTCCGAAGCGAGCATCACCGCGTCTATGTCGTGACTCACGGCAACCCTCACATGGGGATTGCCCCTTTCGATGGAGGAGAGCTTCTCCCTCCAGTCGACACCCCCTGTCTTCCATTTCGCGGTTCCCGTCATCACGATGGGATGAAGCCGCAGCAACAGGTTGACGCCCATATCCCCGCACACACCGACGACCCTGTCTATCCACTCGGCCGTCGAAGAGAAGTCACCCCACGTAGGAGCATACATGACGGTCGGGAGGTCTGAAAGCCCGAGGGACTCGAGGAACGCCCCCCTGTCGAATGTCTCGGCCATCCTGACGAGCCTGTCCCCCCTGAGGTAACCCACCTCGTACATCCGGGGCAGTTCAGCCCCGTGGTGCTCGGCTGCGGCAAGGAGGGCACGCCTATGGAGCGGGCCGTTCAGGAAGAGGGCGTCGTACCTTCCAAGCAGCCTGACGTGCCTGAAGTCCTTCGAAAAGTTCAGTCCGGCCATGCCGTGGGTATACAGGACCCTCGGACACCTCAGCTCGGCACCATAGGAGGTGACGCTGAGTTCGAGGAAGAGCCTTACGTCCACCGACTTGAGCCACGGGTAGGCGAATATGTTTTCACCGTAGACCATGCCGTACCTTGAGGAGAGGAAGCTGAACATCTCGCTCTTCTTCTTCCTGGTCACCGGAATCCTTCCCGTCGTGGTGAACAGCACCGGATGCATCATGTCGTCGTCCCTCAGGGCCTCGATCAGGTCCCTGATATGCTCCAGAGTGTACAGCTGGAAGACCGGAAACGCCACAAGAGACTTGGAGCCGAGCCGCTCGCAGTACTCCTTGACGGCACGCCCCTCCCCGCCGAGCAATGCCCTGTAGAAGGTATTCGATACACGGCGCACCGTGGGGCTGAAGAACATCGTCTCCCGCAGCTTCGCCTTTATCCTGCCGGACATGAACATGAGATTACACCCCTGGAGGCCTTGAGCTCACGGCACGACGGCCCAAGGCGGATTCTCAGTCGAAGAACTCCCTCACCCTTTCAAAGTCCTCCTTGAAGTCGACCTCTATGCACTTGCAGTTGGAGATGTCAACCGGGTAGAAGTCCATCCCCTCCGCTATGCATATCTCTATGCCCTTCTCGAAGTAGTCGTTGTCACTGCACCTCCTCAGGCCGTCGAGGAACCGGGCGAAGTCGCGCCCTGAGATCTTGTTCACCCCGACGGACTCCCCCTCGGGATCCTCGACGGACTTCGATATCTCCACGATCCTGCCGTCAGCCCCGGTCCTGTACCTTACTTCCTCGTCGTTGCATTTAGCCCTGTTCACGGCTATCACGTTTCCTTCCCCAGAGACGACCCGTTCCAACACCTCGGGCTCGAGAAAGACGTCGCCGTTCAGCCAGACGGTGTCTCCAGGGTCGATGCTGTCGAGCGCCATCATGAGGCTCTTCGAGGTGTTGGTCATGTGATACAACGGGTTGTACCTGTAGATGACCCCAGGATATCTCTCCATGATCACGTCCTTCTTGAAGCCCACAACGACTACGATCTCCCTGATATCCTTGTCACGCAGTATCTCTATCTGGTTTCCCAGGATGGTATTGCCCGTAGGCAGCTCCATCAAGCACTTCGGCAACTGGTTACCGATCCTCGTACCTGCTCCTGCTGCAAGAATCACCGCTTTCAAGGCAGCCTCCTTGTATCTCGTTTTATGGTCCTCCCGCCGTCATCCTCTCGGGGGTCGCAGCGTGTTCACCCTCCTCCCGGCTCCTGTAGTACAGCGACATGTAGATGCCGCAAAGGGCGAAGAACGTGTAGATCACGAAAGGCTTGTTCAGGCCGGTGAAGAAACACATTATTATCAGGGCGATGACATAGTTCTTGAGCACGGTGCCGATCCTGTGCAGATCCACGTCGGCCCGCGACTTGAACCACGCCGAAATTCTCGATATACCCCGGTACAGGGCTATCCAGATACAGAAGTAGGCGAGAAAACCCACTATGCCGAGTTCTGCGAATATCGAGGGCCAGAACGCATCGAGGCTGCCGAGGTTGTAGATCATGTTCCTGTAGAAGGTCGGCCATTCACTGTAGTAGGGAGACCTGAAGAGCACCGAGGCAAGCCCGCCGAACATCCCGGGGCCTGCGCCGAAGACCGGGTGCTCCAGGAATATCCGGATCGCCTCGAAGTATGTGAAGCTCCTGTAGTAGAGCTGAGGAGTCAATCGTTCAATCGACGGCAGTGTCATGGCGGCAATGCCTGCTATGATCAGCAGTCCCGGCCATACCAGCCTTCTCTTCGTCAATACCATCATTGCGAACAGGCCCATCCACGTCTGCCTCGAAAACGTGAGGAATATCAGCCCAAGCGCGGAGAACATGCCGAGGAACCTCCTGACCTTGTCCTTCGTGGTCGCATATATCAGAAACAGCCCGAGCAACGTATACATGCCGAGATAATTGACCCCTCCGGAGCCGGTGATCGATATGACCCTGTCAAGCCCGAGCCTCTTCTTGTGTTCGCCGTACATCCTGACAAGGGGGTTCAGTCTCGGGTCTATGCCTGCAACCGCCAGGATCTCGGCTATTATGCCTGTGACGGCAAGGATGACGATCACCACCTTGATCCAGAACACGAACGACATGAGTTCCTCCTTCCGCCACCTCAGGGTTGCAAAGACGTAGAAGACGAGGATGTTCTTGAGCACGTCGTACATTCCGAAACCGCCCTGCAACAACGGCACCCTGTTGTACACCATGGAGAAACCGGCCACGGCCAAAAAGAGTATTATGGGTACAGTCGTCGGAAGCTCCATCATCCTGAACGTATAGACCCGCGGCTTGAGCGCAATGAAGGCGAACAGGACGGCGAACATGAAAAGGGTGGATATCTCGTCTGAGTAGGAGACCAGCTTCACGAGAAAGTGATAATTGGCGAAGGTCCTCTTGAGCAGATGTTGCAGCGGCAACAACAACAGGAATACAATGAGGAGTCTCTTCGTTATCGGCACGACATCGAAGGGTCTCGTCATATATGCATTCTGGGTCTCAGTCATTCAATCCCTTGCGCAACCCGGGCGGAGACCGGGCGCCGCTGCACGACGCCCGTCTCGGCCTTACGCCCGTGGTTCATCGTATGTCATACACCTCGGCGGCAGAGAGTACCTGTCCGTGGCTCCGTCGATGTAGTAACGGTAAAAGCTCACGAGTCCTTTAATGTTGCATCTCAGGTTCACGAGGTAGTAGACGGTATGCTTTATTATGGTCTTCACGTGTTTCGACAGTCCGTAGTATCTGGAATGGAGATAACCGAGGTTCCTGTAGTATATCCCGGCCTTGTCGGGTGGTCTCACTATGACCCTGCCGAGCAGACCGAACAGGAGTCGCTCCCTCTTGCCCTTTCGCGGCGGATGCCAGTGCAGTGCGGACGTGACAGTGCCCACCCTTATGCCGTTGGATTGAGTCCTCAGGACGTACTCCCTCTCGTCACCCCATATGAACATCTCCTTCTTGATGTTGCCGACCCTCTCGACCACCTTCCTGGATACGAGAGTACCGTTGAAAGGCGTCACCCAGTCGTAGATCACTCCGTCCACCGCCTCGGTCATTATCGCACTGACGCTGTTGCGTACGTTTCTCAGGTGGGCGGGCCTGAATGTGAGGGCCTGTTCATTGTCCATGTCTATCACGAGTGGACACGTGAAGAGCAGCCCCTTTTCAGCCGACTTGACCAGCAGCTGCTGGAGCTGATCATCAGCGGGAACGCCGTCGTCATCCATCAACCACAGCCAGTCGAAACCGGCATCGTAACCGCGCCTTATACCCTCGTAGAAACCGCCGGCTCCCCCCGTGTTCTCATGCATCCTGACATAACGAATCTCGGCTCCGGACGTCCCTGCCGGTTTGACCCCCTCGATGGGCTCCCTGTCGGGATGAAGCACGCTCTCGATGAAGCCCTCCTCGACGAGAAACTCGGGAGTACCGTCGTTTGAGGCGTTGTCGATTATGTAGACAGCGTCAACAGGCCTGGTCTGCCTCAAGACGGCGTCAAGACACTCCTTGAGCGCCTCCTTCCTGTTGTAAGTCACGATTACCGCGGCGACCTTTTCTCTTTTTATTTCGGTCATGTATAGTATATTTTAACCCATCGCCGGTATGTTACACAAACGGAGAATGTGCGGAAAAAAGGACGGTCCGAGCATCAGGGCTCTTCGCGCGCCGGCGGCAGGGTGAACCTGTCGGAAGCGCCGTCCAAGTAATACCTGTAGAACTCGAAAAGCCCCTTGATGTCGAATCCGGCGTTCACGAGGAAGTAGACCGTGTATTTCGTCATGGTCTTCAGTCTCTTTCCGACGTCATGGTACCTTCCATGCTGGAACCCGAGGTTCCTGTAGTAGATGTGAGCCTTCGGGTCGGTCCGGACGCTGACTCTGCCGAGAAGTCCGAAGAGGACTTTCGCCCTGTTCGCCACCCTCGCAGGATGGCGGTGAAACGCGGAGGCCACGGTCCCCATCTTCACGTTGTTGTGTTCAGCCCTGAGCACGTATTCCTTCTCATCGCCCCATATGAACATCTCCCTCTTTATGTTGCCGATCCTGTCAACCACCTCTCGGGATATCAGCGTGCCGTTGAAGGGGAACATGCAGTTGTATATGACGCCGTCGACTGCGTATGACCTCAGGGTATCGACTCGGTTCTCCGGATTGCCGGCGTCTCCATGCCGGAAAGCGAGTATCCGCTCATCGTCCTTGTCTATGACGATCGGGCCGGTGATGAGCAAACCGTTTCTGACCGCTTTGTCCAGCAGTTCGGCAAGCTGGTCCTCGCGGGGGACGCCGTCGTCGTCCATCAGCCACATCCAACCGAAACCAGCGGCGTGGCTGCGCTTGACCCCCTCGTGGAAACCGCCGGCACCGCCCGCGTTCTTGTGCATCCTGACGTAATGAACCTCGACCGTCCCCTTCCGCCGACGGGACGGCTGGAGCAGCCTGACCCTCTCTTCTGGCGCACCCACGGCATGCAGCGGCTCGTCGATGATCCCGGCCTTCACGAGATACTCCTGCGTGCCGTCGGTGGATGCGTTGTCGACGATGTAGACCGCCTCGGCAGGGCGCGTCTGTTCCAGCACCGCATCAAGGCACTCGCGCAGGGAGTCGACTCGGTTGTGGGTCACGATAACAGCAGCGACACTGTTGCTTCCGCCTCCGTTCATAAGCACAAGTTTAACTCAATTCCTCAAATAATTCTAACGCCCCCGCCACCACCTGGTCCATGTTCAGATACTTGTACTGGGCGAGCCGCCCGATGAAGTAGACCGACCCGAGCTTGTCGGCTTCCCTCTTGTACTTCAGGTATATCTCCTCGAACTCGGGCTTCGGGATCGGATAGTACGGATCCCCCTCGGCCGTGGGATACTCGTAGCATATGGTCGTCTTGGGGTGCCTCTGCATGTAGAAGTGCTTGAACTCGGTCACCCTCGTATAGTCGTGCTCGTTTGGGTAGTTCACGACTCCTGCATTCTGGTGCCTCTCCTTGTCGAGCGTAACGAACTTGAAATCGAGGCTCCTGTAGGGAAGTCTGCCGTACTTGTAATCGAAGTAGTAGTCGATCGGCCCGGTGTAGACGAGCTTGTCGAATCTCACCGAGTCCACTATGTCCCTGTAGTCGGTGTTCAGCAGTACGGGGTTTATGTTGCTGTTGTCGAGCATACGCTCGAACATCCGGGTGAAGCCGTCGCTCGGTATGCCCTGGAACCTGTCGGTGAAGTATCTCGTGTCACGGTTGAACCTGACCGGCAGCCGCTTCGTCACTTCAGGTGCAAGCTCCTCTGGATAAAGCCCCCACTGCTTCTTCGTGTAGTTCTTGAAAAAGAGCTCGTACAGCTCCTCGCCGACCTGTGAGACCACGACATCACGCGAGTTTCTTATCTCGTCCACCCTCACCCTGTGCCGCTCGAAGAACCTCTCGAGCTCCTCCGGCGTGAAGCTGCGGTCATAGAGGCGTTCCATGGTATCGAGGTTTATGGGGAGGTACACCTCTTTTCCCCTTACAACGGCGAGCACCCTGTGGACGTAGCCGTTCCACCTCGTAAACCGGCTGAGATACTTCCACACGGCCTCTGAATCGGTGTGGAATATGTGGGGTCCGTACTTCTGGACGAGTATTCCGTCTTCGTTGTAGTAATCATAGGCATTCCCGCCGATGTGGTCGCGTCTCTCCACCACGAGCACCGTCTTGCCGAGCTGAGTTGCCAGCCTTTCGGCCAGTGTGCACCCGGCAAAGCCTGCTCCGACTATAAGGTAATCAACCCTCATTCCGTCATTCCACCTCCGGTTGTCTCCATCGCGGCTCCAGGGTCCGCATCGTGACGGCACTGATCAGGCGCGGAAGCCCCGCTGCCTCGACGATGTGGACGCCGGCATGGCGGCGTCTCTAACCGCGCGATCCAGCACCTGAGCAGGCTACGGTCAAACATGTTGTGAGCCGGCCGTCTGAATCCGCGCCTGGAGCGGCTGCCGGGTGCAGGCGGGGCAGCGTGAAGCGGAAGCGCGCTCTCTCCACCACTCCGCCGGGAGGCCGTCAGTACGGGGATATACAGCGGAGAAAATCCTTCACTCGTCTCCGGGCCTCAAGGACAGATGCTTCTTCAACGTCTCCATCTTGGCCCTGTATGCCGGATATCGCGAGACCTTCTCGATGTACTCCTGGAGAAAGCACGTAAGCACGGACACAATGAGCCCCGCGAACGCGGCGATCATGACCATGCGTCTCCTCTTGGGCTTTATGCGTTTCTCGGGCGGTATCGCCTTCTCCAGCACCTGTATCATCACCGCGTCGCGTCCCTCGTCCAGCCTCGCCGCCTCGTACTGTTTGAGAAAGAGGTTGTACAACTCCTCGGTGAAGTTGAGCTCCCTGAGCCTCCTCAGGTACTCTATGCTCACCTCCGGCATACCGCCTGTGGACATCAGGTAGTCGTATCCCTTCCCCTCTCCCTTTTCGAGTTTCTTCAACTCCGCCTTCAGCCCCCTGATCGTCTCCTCGAGTTTCTGGAGGTCCGGATTGTCGGGCGCGGAATAGGTCTTCATGACCTTGAGCTGCACCTCTTTCTCGGCGATCTTGGCCCTCATGCTCGATATGGCGGATATCACAGCCTTTGCCTGCGCGTCGAGCTTCAGCACGCCGGTCTTGGCCTTGAAGTCGGCCATCTCCTTCTCGGCCTTTATCAGGGCCTCGCGCGTCTCCTCGAGCCGTTCACCGAAGAAGACCCTTCGCTGAGCCGCCTCGGTGATCGCGAACTTCTTGGTCAGGTTCTTGAGTTCTTCGACAAGGGCGTTGGCTATGTCGGCTGCCAGCTCCGGGTCCCTGTCGTAGACCGAAATGGTTATGATCCCGCTCCAGCTGCTCGATCTCACCTTGACATTCGATGAGAGTTGATAGCTTGCAGCCTGCACAGAGTCGGCGCCGTACCGCTCCATAAGATCGAAACGCTCGACAACGGCCTCCATGACGGGCCTGCTGGTAAGAAGCGCAATATACAGGGCGTTGGGACTGTTCAGCCCGAACAGTCCTGCCGCAGTCGCAGCGGCGCTGCCGAACTGGCTGAGGAGCTTGGAGACGACGGCGGAGCCCTCCTGCTGGGGCCGGAGTATCCTCGTCCTGGCCATGTATATCTCGGGCATCATGAGGCTGACGACCGCTGTGACCACAACGAAGGCGAGGGTTATCGAGAGGACCGTCCTTTTACGCTTCAAGGGAACTATGATGAGGTCGAGAAGGCTGATGCTGTCGTCCACCGGCTCGGTCTGCTTTCTCTCCAATCCTTCCTCTCCTTTGAACAGTGCGGAACTGACTGATGGCTGCTGCTGTTACGGCAACGGACTTCAGGGCGCTCGGTCATCAAACTCCCGTACACGCCGATGAACCCTGCTCGCCGTAATGTATATCCGGCTCAAAGCCATAAGGACGGGTTTGAAATCCATAAAAAATAATAATAGTTTTCACCCCCAAAAGTCAAACAGGCGTTGCGCGCAATCCCTTGTTCAGCCGGTCTTACCGGCCAGCGAACGCAGCTTCTTCCGCAGGCGCATCATGACCGGCTGAGTGGACCAGAAGGTCGATACATAAGCCTCCTGGACCTTTTCGCCGACGACCCGCCTGTCGCCCCTGATACTCGGGACCAGCTTCAGAAACAGCAGGAGGCCGTGAAGGGCATACCCTATGGTGGTGAGACCGTCCTTCCGGAACTTCAGCATGTTCCAGAAGAAAGTACGGAACATGAGCACCGGCATCCTCCTCAGCGGGAAGTAGAGGTATATGATCGCCAGTTCGTTCCTCGTGGTGAAGGTCCTCAGCCTCTTGAAGCTCCTGTGGGTGGACGAGGCGCGATGGTTGACGACGCAACGCTCGAAGTACTTTATGCCGAACCCCTCGTTCAGGACCCTGAGGCCGTACTCCCATTCATGCGAGTAGAGGAACATCCAGTCGGCATACCCGCCTATCCTCTCGACGACTTCTCTCCTTATGATCGCCCCCGCACCTATGAAGCCGATCCAGTCCTGCAGGTCCGTGCGCTTCAGGGTCGTGAATGCCCCGCCGATGATCTTGCAGGCCAGGACCCCGACATTCCTGTTCTCCTCCATGAAGGCGACCGCATCCCTGACTCCGCCTACAGGGTGTGAGTCATCGTCGAGCACGAGGAAGTACCTCCCCCTCCCGTTGACAAAACCGTAGTTCCATCCGGCGATGCCTACATTGCGTGGGATCCTGAAGAGCCTGACACCGGAAAACTCGCTTCTGACCATCTCGGAGGTACCGTCGTTCGAGGCGTTGTCGTTGACGATGATCTCTATCCTGTCTCTCGGGTAGTCGATGTTACCGGTGATCTCCTGGAGGGTCGTCCTCAGGTCGTCCCTCCTGTTGTAGGCGAGTATATTGATCGTCAGTAAGGGCCACTCCTCCATGCTTCCACTCAACGGAGTTCCTCGAACGTCCTCAGCGCCCTTGCAACGATCTGGTCCATGTTGTAGTACTTGTACTCGGCGAGCCGCCCTATGAAGACCACGTTGTGGAGCTTTCGCGCCTCCTCGCTGTATTTAGCGTAGAGGGCACTGTTTTCATCGTTCGGGATCGGATAGTACGGATCATTGCCGCCCCTCTCGTACGCCTGGGGATACTCGTACGCAACGGTCGTCCTCTCGGACCTCGTATCGAGGAAGTGCTTGTATTCGGTTATCCTCGTGTAGTCGTGGTTCTCAGGATAGTTCACCTGAGCCACGGGCTGGAAGAACTCGGTATCGTAAGACTTCAAGGAGAAGTCGAGACTCCTGTAGGAGAGCTCACCGAACCTGAAATCGAAGAACTCGTCTATGCACCCCGTATATATGAGCTTTTCGAACTTTACTGAGTCCTTCACGTCCCTGAAGTCGGTATTCAGCTCGACCCGGATGAGGGGATTGTCGAGCATCCTCTCGATGAGGCTCGTATAGCCGTTCTCGGGTATTCCCTGATACCTGTCCTGAAAGTACCGGTCGTCCCTGCTGATGTAGACCGGCACGCGCGCGGTGACCGATGGATAGAGGTTTTCTGGTGTCAGCCCCCACTGCTTCAGCGTGTATCCGAGAAAGACCTTCTCGTATATATAGCCCGACAGGAACTGCAGGTCCTTGTCCCCGAACTCTTTCAGCTTGAGTATGGGTATCTTGACATTGTACCCGAAGGTGTCTACAAGCTTCGTCTCCAGGCGGGAGGCAAGGCCGGGAGGGAAGACCATGTAAAGGGCGTTCAGGTTGAAGGGCAGCGGTATCTCGATTCCGTCCACTATCGCCCTCACCCTGTGGAAGTAAGGGTACCACTCGGTGAACCGGCTCAGATACGCCCAAACCGACTCGTCGTTGGTATGAAACGCATGAGGACCGTACTTGTGGATGAATATGCCCTCGCTGTCCTTGTAGTCGTAGACATTACCGCCGATATGGTCCCTTCTCTCGACCACGAGGACCTCTTTCTTCAGTACGCTGGCTATCCTCTCGGCCAGAACGCTTCCTGCCAGGCCAGACCCAGCTATCAGGTACATTTCGCCTCCCCGATCCTTTCTTTAACGTCTCCATACAGTTTACAGTGCCAGTTCCATGCCGTCTCGATGATCTTCCGCAGTTCGAAGTACCGCGGACGCCACCCGAGGACCTCGGTGGTCTTTTTCGAACTCCCCACAAGGACCGCCGGGTCACCGGGCCTTCTTGGAGATGGGACGTCCACGATCTCCCTTCCGGTCACATCCCGCGCGGTCTCGATGACATCCCGCACCGAAAATCCGTTGCCGTTTCCGAGGTTGAAGACATCGCTCGCGCCCCCGTTGAACAGGTACTCAAGTGCGAGTATGTGCGCGTCGGCGAGGTCGGTTACATGGATGTAGTCCCTGATGCACGTCCCGTCGGGCGTATCGTAATCCGTTCCGAAGACCTTGATGTCAGCCCTCCTGCCGATGGCTGCATCGAGCACGAGAGGGATCAGGTGCGTCTCAGGGTCGTGCCACTCGCCTATCTCCTGATCTGGGTCAGCTCCGGCTGCATTGAAGTACCTCAGTGCCACGCTCTTGAGCCCGTAAGCGGCACTGTAGTCCGAGAGCACCTTCTCGACCATCAGCTTGCTCTGTCCGTAGGGGTTTATCGGGTTCTGGGGATGGTCCTCGGTTATCGGTATCTCGACCGGATCACCGTACGTTGCACAGGTCGACGAAAATATGAAATACCTGACGCCGAACTCCCTCATCACCCGAAGTATGTTCAGCGTGTTGGCGACATTGTTCACGTAGTACTTCTCGGGGTCCTGGACGGACTCGCCCACGTATGCAAACGCTGCAAAGTGCATGACGGCCCTCACCGGATACTTGCTGAAGGCGAGCCTGATCTGCTCGATGTCAGAGAGGTCCCCGAGGACGAACTCCCCCCACTTGACGAACTCCCTGTGTCCGTAGACAAGGTTGTCGAAGACGACCGTCCCGTATCCCCTCTCGTTGAGGAGCTTGTTGACGTGAGAACCTATATATCCTGCGCCGCCTGCCACGAGTATCATTTCCGATCTCCTTCGACGAAGCTCCTGAAGTACTCTATGGTCTTCTTCAGGCCCTCCTCCATTGACACGGTGGGTTCCCAGCCCAGCTTCTCCTTTGCCAAGCGTATATCCGGCTGCCTCTGCCGGGGATCGTCGGCCGGCAGCTCCTTGAAGGTGATCTTTGACTTGGAGCCGGTCAGCTCTATCACCTTCTCCGCAAGCTCGAGTATGGAAAACTCCGCCGGGTTGCCGAGGTTGACGGGTCCCGTAAAGTCGTCAGGACTGTTCATGAGCTTGACGAGGCCGTCGATCAGGTCGTCGACGTAGCAGAAGCTCCGCGTCTGGCTGCCGTCGCCGTAGACCGTCAGGTCCTCTCCCCTCAGGGCCTGCATTATGAAGTTGCTGACGACACGGCCGTCGTTCGGATGCATCCTCGGCCCGCTCGTGTTGAATATCCTCGCCACCTTTATCCTCAGGTTGTGCTGGCGGTGATAGTCGAAAAACAGTGTCTCGGCACACCTCTTCCCCTCGTCGTAACAGGCCCTGAATCCTATCGGATTGACGTTTCCCCAGTATGTCTCAGGCTGTGGATGGACCCGCGGGTCACCGTAGACTTCACTCGTTGAGGCCTGCAGGACCTTTATCTTCAGCCTCTTTGCGAGCCCGAGCATGTTGATGGCACCGATGACCGACGTCTTCGTCGTCTGGACCGGGTCGAACTGGTAGTGTATCGGAGACGCAGGACAGGCGAGGTTGTATATCTGGTCCACTTCGACATAGAGGGGAAAACAGATGTCGTGACGTAGTATCTCGAAGTATGGATTGTCCCTGAGGTGGGCTATGTTCTCCTTACGCCCCGTATAGAAGTTGTCCAGACATATCACCTCGTGCCCCTCGTTCAAGAGCCTCTCGCATAGATGCGACCCGAGGAAACCGGCACCACCGGTGACAAGAATACGTTTGACCGAGTTGTAATTTCTCATCTTCTTCAAGCCTCCATAGTAAAAAGTCCGGGAAGATACCGGCGAGAATCAAAACGTCACAAGCAGCACACCCGATGTGACGGCAATCTGGTACAGTATCTGGGTGATGTCCCTGATGTTACGCATCCACGCTATCTTTTCGAGCTTCTCAGGCACGACGATCGTGTCGCCTGATTCGACCTGACCGGCGCCGACATCCCACCTCGAATACTTGCTGTTCCAGGAGAGGCCGAGGAACCCCCTGCCCACCTTCATCGCGGAGCCGTCGGCCTTGAGTATGTAAACGTTGCCTTCGTCGGCGTTCTCGGTGTAACCGCCTGCAAGCGTTATATAGTAGTCTACGTTGCGGCCCTCCTCGTACAGGAAGGCGGTCTGGTTGTAGACCGCGCCTATAACCTGTACCGTATGAGGGTCGGTCGGTACATATATCGAATCACCGTCTTCGAGCTCTATGTCGTAGAGTGTGCCTCTAAGCCTCTCCGGCGGCTCGAGCCGTATCGCCACCCTTCCCTGAGCCTTCACGGTCCTGAGCTTCTCGATGAACCGCCTCTTCTGTTCGGCCTCGATCTGCATCAGCCTCGCCTCGCGCGAAGACGACGCAGAGGAAACACGTGCACTCCCCGAACTAAGAATCTCCCGCTCGAGCCGGTCTACCATCTCGTTGATCCGTCTCTGTTGCAGTCGCTCCACGCGTTTCCTCGTGAATACGGCACCCCTGAGGAACGCCTTGTCGGTGAATCCGCCCGCCCTCTCTATGAGGGAGGAGAGCCTTTCACCTTTCTTGATGGTGTAGGTGCCCGGGAACCTGACCTCGCCCCTTATCTCCACGGTCTGATACAGTCTCCACTCGGGTATGGCACGGACAAAGAGGTAGTCGTTTTCCTGAAGGGGGATGTTGCTCTTGGGGTCTCCCGACAGGGCCTTTTCGAGGTTGACGAGTATCTTCTCGGTCACAGGGCCTTCGGCCGTAACGTGTATGCGCGTCAGCTCGGCCTCCTTGCCGTAGGCGTAGTACTTCAGCCCGCCCGCCATCTCGATCAGGTCCTTGACCGTCATGACAGGGGTGAATGCGTACTCACCCTCTCTCTGCACCGCACCGGCCAGCTTCACCACCCTCTCGTCCTTGACGACCTGGAATATCTTGACCACATCGCCCGCCTGCACGGCGACATCCTTGTCCCGTATCTCCTCGAGATCGGACTCGAAGGCCGTCTGCCGGGTGTTGTCGACGATCCGCTCTATCTGTACCCTTCCCTTGAAGGCAACGGCATTGAGCCCTCCGGCCATCTCTATGAGCTGCGAGACAGTGGTCTTGCCCGAGAGCTCGTATATGGCGGGGTTGTTGACGCTCCCTGCGATGGCGACAAGCGGTCCGACCGGCGGGATGAATATGACGTCTTCAGGCATCAGCCGGACGTCCTTCGACTTGTCCCCCTTCAGTAGAAAGTCGTACATGTCGAACCGGACGATGGTCTTGCCGTTGCGCTTTACCTGTATGGCCCTCATCGTACCGGTCTTGCTCGGACCACCGGCCTCGAAGAGCGCGTTTATGAGCGTAGAGAGCGAAGAGAGCGTATATGCGCCGGGCCGCCTCGCATGTCCGACCACGTACACCCTGATCGTCCTGAGCGACCCCATGCTCACGTTCATCTCGAATCCCGTATAGTATTTGGAGAACTGCTTGTACAGGAGCCTCTTCAGCTCGCTGAACGTCAGGCCCGAAACACCTAAAACACCGATCTTCGGGATGTTTATGTTTCCGTCCCTGTCCACGACGAGGTCCCACTGGCCCTCGACCCTCCCCCAGATGGACACCTTCACCTCATCGCCGGGCCCCAACACATAACCGGGACCGACAGGCACGTTGTCCACCGGCGCGAACGTCGAAGGGGACCGCCTGAAGAGCTCATATCCGAACTGCCTCAGGTTGGTCGAGACCGTAAGCGACGCCTTTCCGGAAATATAGTCCTCGAACTCCGAAGGGCTCTCCGCCTGAACCTGCTCGGTCTCCAGGCGCTGACCTTCCTCGACGCCGGGGCTTGCAGGCTGCTGAGCCTCCTGTTGCACCTCAACCGGAGGACCCTCTCTTGTTTCCCTGGAGTCGGGGGTTATCGGTATGGTTTTGAAATCAGTGGCATTCAGGGGAGCCGCACATACGACGATGTACAGTAAGGATACGATTATGAAAATATTTTTATATTTCATAAGGTTATTTTATATCTTACTGAAAATCAGGGTAAAAAGTCAATTCACAACCTCCCCAAAACAAAGGGAATTCAGGTATAATGGTCGTATCGACGCATCCTGGCCGATGAAGACGAGAGGTGCCGGAGGAGCATGCGATGGAGGCGTACAGGTATCAGGAGCTTGCATACCTCATAGTGCCCGTATTCCTTGGGACGGAGTTCTTCATCAGTGCGAGAAACGAGCGGAGGGAGAGGCGGGAAGCGCCTCTCGGTTCCTATGTTTTAGACTTCTGCGGTTTTCTGTTCACAGCACTCGTCCCCGCAATATTCATCTTCACCATATGGGCGATCGAGAGCAAGGCGTTTCCCCTGAGGGAGTCGACCCTCGCCCGTCTCGACCGCTACGGGGTGATGTTCCTCTTCATGGGCTCGTGGTGGCAGGTCTACATGATAGGGGCGCTGAGGGCCGCCAGGCTTGCCGACAGGTACAGGCCCGTGTATCTCTGGGGCCCTTTCATCGGCCTCGGTGTATTCATATCACTCCTTGTACTATGGGTCTCACCGTGGAACCTCAAGTGGATATCAGTGGGGTGGTTCCTCTCGGTATCGGCGATACTGCACTTCCTAAAGGTCAAGCCAAAGAACATGGCACGCATATTCTGGGTGCTGACCGCTGTAACCTTCTTCTGTGAAAACATACTCTTCATATGGCTCGAGACCCTTGTCTGAGAGAAGGCGTATAGGCTTCAGCCTCTATCTGATAACCGACAGGAGGCTGATGAAGGTGCCTCTCTACGAGGGGATTGAGGCTGCGCTGAGAGGTGGCGTGAGGGCCGTCCAGCTGAGGGAGAAGGACCTCTCCGTGAAAGACCTCTATCGGGCGGCCTGCAGGCTTCGGAGTCTCACCTCGCGTCACGGGGCACGACTGTTCGTGAACGACAGGCTCGACGTGGCAATAGCGGCCGGAGCAGACGGCGTCCACCTCGGAGGCAAAAGCATCCCTCTGAGGGCCGTCCGCAAGGTCGCGGGAAAGGGAATGCTCGTAGGGGTCTCCACCCACTCGTTAGAGGAGGCCATAGATGCTGAGAGGGACGGCGCGGACTTCATAACCTTCGGCCCGGTCTACGAAACACCCTCAAAGATGAGATACGGTCCGCCGGCAGGGATCGAGAAGCTCCGGGAGGTGACCTCGAGGGTGAAGATACCCGTATTCGCTATAGGTGGTGTGCAGCCGGCGAGGGTTCAGGATGTGGCGAGGGCCGGAGCGGGCGGAGTGGCTCTCATATCGGCCGTGCTGTCATCCGACGACATCGAGAGAGCGGCTGCACGGCTCACCGCATCCGTTGAACGGGCCTTGACCGAGCCCCCATCCTCCTGCTCACGGCCCTGAACAGTGACGGATAGACTATGCTCGATATGATGGCCGTGAGTATGAGCGAGCCGTTCGTCTCCGGCGTCAGCAGGCCCATCTTTTCCCCGAGGGTGCCTGCCACGACGATCATGGAGAGGGGAGCCGAGAGTATCAACGACATGCCGACCGCCTCAAGAGACTCCAGGCCCATGAAGCGTGCCAGTAAGAGCGGAAACGAGTTACTCACCAACACCATGAGCGTCAGAAAGAGGGAGAAGGATATCCCCTGAAAGGACCTCAGCAGTTCCACGTCGAAGTCCGCCCCTACCCCTATGAAGAAGAACGGAGTGAAGAAGCCGAACCCCACTGCGTTTATCTTGTCCTCGAATCTGCCCTTGCTCTTGAACACATAGCTGAATATGAGTCCTGCCATGAAGGAGCCGAGAATCGGTTCGACGCCGGAGCCGTATGCTATCAATGCGCCTGCAAACGCTATGGAGAGGACCGCCCTTATCCCTTCTTCAACGGGATCGTTGCTCTCCATCACGTTCTCGATCCTTTCGGGATGCCACCATGCGACAACATAGAGCATCTTTAGAAACAGCGCCGCCAGGACCAGCAGCAGCAGGAGCTTGATCCCCTCCAACGCCGCCATGATCGTAAGCCCAAAACGGTGGTATATGTCGATGCCCGTAAGCACCACGATCGAGAGGAGCTCACCCGTGAGGGCCACCCCTATGATGTCACGCCCCGTCTCCGTCTTCATCATCCCCAGCTCCTTGAGCACCGGAATTATGATCCCTGCGGAGACGACGGACACCGCTACACCGACATAAAATGGATAACCCGCCAGTATGAAGAAGAGCGGGGTCAGCAGCAGGGAGAGGACCGAGATGACCAGATACCAGAAGAACCTCCCCTGTCTCATCAGCCCCCTGATGTCGAGCTCCATGCCGGCGATGAACATCAGGTAGATGAACCCTATGTCCTTGAGCAGTGTGAACCACTCGGGTTTCCTCGACAGGAAGGAACTGAAGAGAACGATCCCATAGATTATCTCGAGGGCCGCGGAGGGGAGCATGAACTTTCTGGCGAAGAAGGGCACGACAGCGGCGCCGCCTATGACGACAAACATTATGAGGAGCTGTTCACCCATGCTTCATCCCACTCGAGGGCGCGGCGGAAGAGGCTTCTGCATCTGAGAGCGGGCCGTATCCAGCCCGGCGCAGGCCCGGCACATCACAACGACTCCTCCACCGGAGGTATCAGGAGAGTGGATATGGCAGACCTGCTGACTATGTGCCATACCACGTCTGGGTTCAGCATCAACGAAAACCAGCCCCTCTTCTTCCATCCCCCTGTGTCGACGATCAGCAGGTTGTAATCCTTCAACGCACCGGAGATCGCCTTCACTGGGTTGCCCTTCAAAACCGGGGCATTGATGCTGGTCTTGTACACAAGCGCCATGTCGGAGACGCTCTTCTTCATCTCTTCGAACCACCGGACCTCCTCCTCGGTCGATATGTAGCTCGAGGGCTCGACGAGCAGTGCGGTCAACTCATTGTTCAGCGACGATGATATCTCAAAGGCGGTGTCCATCACTCGCTGGACGTCCATGCCCTCTACACATGGGACGACCATCCTCTCGTAGGGAAACGTCCCGGCAGCGAGCAGGATCGGACAGGCGGCCGCAGAGGCGAGGCTGTTCAGAAAACTCCGCCTCCTCAGGTCGGAAGAGGCCGCAACCGGGATATCCTTTGAAAGCACGATGAGGCCGTGCTCGCCCCTCTCCTCCTTGAGCAGACCCTCAATAGCGTTGTAGGGTGAGAGGACTGTCTCCCTCTCCTCAACGTTCTTGAAGCCGTTCCTCTTCATCAATTCACGGAGTGACGCCGCCTTTTTTGAATAGATGAACACGATCCTGTTGAGGTGGAAGACGGAGAAGAGGTATTCGAGCTCATCGAAGAACCCCGCGCTCTCCCTCCCGCTCAGGTATGCAACGACCGTCGAGCCGTACTCGAGAGGAAAGCGCTGAAAGCTGAAGGTGAGTATCTCAGAGACGGTCTTAAGCACAGCGGGATCGCCGAGTATGATCACCCGGTCCCTCGGTTTCAATATCCTGTCCTTCCTCGGCATTATGATGTTGCCGTCCCTGTAGATGATCCCGATACGCCACCTTATGGGCGCGAGCGCCCCTATGGGCTTGTTGGCGAGACGAGAGTTGGGGTGGACCTCCACCTCCAGAATCTCGTTCTTGCCGAGGCCTATCGCATGGGCCGCTCTCGACCTCTGCTCGATCCTGTTCCGTATGCCGGTGGCGCTTGCAATGTAAATATTCTCGACCTCAACACCGAGGCCCTCCAGCGCCTCGACGTTCTCCTGCGTGACCCCGACCGATATGACCCTCTTCGCATTGAAATGCTCCCTCAGGAGACGGGCGGCCTCTACATTGACCTTCTCGTTGGTGGTGGTGATTATCACCACGTCGGCCTCATCCACGCCGGCATCTTCGAGGACGAGCCTGCTCGTGGCGTCCCCGGCGATGAACCTGACGTCTTCACCCTTGAGTTTCCTCGCCCTCTCCTTGAGCTCGGGATCGAGGTCGATGCAGGTTATCTCGAAGTCCCTCGGGAGCTTCTTCAACAGCTCCCGCCCTATACGGCCGAGGCCGATGATCACTATCCTGTTGCGTTTCACCCAAGCCCCTCCGCCGCCCTGAGCACGAGGTCCCTCAGTGCCGAGATGAAGAGCGGGCGTGTATTGAGCGACTCCGCTCTATCGAGTTGCATCCCGTGTCTTTCCGCGAGGTCCCTGTAGAGGACGTCTATCTCGTAGAGCGTCTCCACGTGGTCAGAGACGAAGCTGACCGGAACCACCAGTATCCTCCTTACACCCTTTCCGGCAAGCTCGACTATGACCTCCTCGGTCGAGGGCCCGAGCCACCTGACAGGACCGCTCCTGCTCTGATAGCTGATGTGATAAGGAGGAAGCGGTCCTTCAGCCCTCAATCTCCTGACAACAGCCTCCACAGTCCCTTCGATCTCATCCACATAAGGATCTCCCTCCTCAATAAAGCTCAGCGGCAGGCTGTGCGCACTGAAGAGGAGATGCACATCATCCCTCTCAAGGTTTTTCAGCCCTTCCTTTATTGTATCCACGAGCGATTCAATGTAAAGTGGATGGTCATACCACGACCTTATGAACGTGGACTTCACCCCGAACTTCCCGGCCGCCCTGTCGAACTTCTCTTTTGTAGAGCCGGTGGTTGCCCTTGAGTAATGGGGATAGAGACTAAGGCCGATAAGCCTCCTGATACCGTCTTTCAATGCCTGGTTGACTGAATCCTCAATAAAGGGATGCCAGTACCGCATGCCAACGTATACACTGAAATCCCCCTCATCCATGAGTGCCTCCCGGAGGGCGTCAGCCTGCTGCCTGGTAATCCTCAGAATAGGAGATGCACCCCCTATCTGCGCATATGCCTCTTTCGTCTTTCTTGCCCTGAGTCCTGATATGAGCCATGCAAGAGGTTTCTGCATAAAGGCCGGTCCAAGTGGAATAATCCCCCTGTCTGAAAAGAGATTATAAAGAAACGGCCTGATTGCCCCCGGACTGTCGGGCCCGCCAAGGTTAAGCAGAATAACGCCTGTCTTATCCATCTTACCCATCAACCGCCTGTCAGGCAGGATATCTCTTTCAGCAGCTCACGTAACTCGGGCCTTCCGGCAGGGAGCAATTCTTTTGAAGTATGTTTATGGTGAGGATAGGTAGAAAAATGCCTGGCTTTTGGGTCAAGGGCATTGTCATATCGAAAGATAAGAGAACCATCTTTTGCCGAGTAGTGATAGGCATACTTGAGAAAGGTAACACGTCCTGATTTAATAACTATAAATTCCCTGAAATTGAGAACTGAACCATTAAGAAAAGTGAGAGAACCGGTTATGTATGCAGCATCGGGTGGACGTTCTTCAAATGAGAGTTTCTGAGCCTCTACAAAGGGACTCTCTGCAATTACTGCGAGAACCTCGTTAAGGTAATCCCTTATTTGCATATCTCCACGGATTCGAGTTCCTTCAATTCAGACTCAAGATGCCTCATAAGCTCAATCTCGCCTTCAAGCTCCAGAAGCAGAAATTCATTAGACTCGGTGTGTTCGATTTCGCCCTTCATGAGTTTGTCAACATCAATATCAAGAGCTTTTGAGATCCTGCTGATCTTCTCTTTTGCAATCCTGAGCGATTCCGTGAGTATGCGTTTCTCTCTCTCTATCGCACTCCTTAAAAGAGGGATAACAGTATCAGGAGAATTGCTCTTTAAAGAGATTGTTTGCATAGAAAGCACCTCCTCTTTTGCTATTTTAACATAAAGATTAAAGAGGCGGCACATTCATCGGAATGTGCCGCCTCTTTTCGGAAAAAAACTACTCCTGAAACTGCGCGTTACTTACAGCAGGAGCTGGAGCATCACCCTCAGGGTGTTGAAGTCCTCGGTCTTGACGTTTCTCACGGTGCCTTCCTTCTCAAAATCAGTCATTGCATACTCGGCACT
>Ga0256830_1000085_pt1 | contig 79646 bp, 79 predicted proteins | sample 128326metaG_FD_190537 | JGI IMG/M metagenome (GOLD analysis project Ga0256830, IMG submission 190537) | Hydrothermal vent microbial communities from Lau Basin, Pacific Ocean - 128-326 | ecosystem: Environmental > Aquatic > Marine > Hydrothermal vents | place: Pacific Ocean: Lau Basin | collected... | reverse complement strand
AAGGATAAATCGTTACACAAATATAAAAAAAGCGTGCGCTTTTTATATATCGCTTTATTGAGATTGTCATTTGAGGGTGTGAACTGTGAATTCTGCGTGGAAGTTTGGTTTGTTGTGTTTAACCTTATTGGTCTTAATGAGTTCGGCTCATGCTCATAAACTGAATCTTTTTGCTTTTGAAGAAGCGGGCAAAATATTTGTTGAAGGGTATTTTTCTGATGGTATTAAGCCCAAGACCGGTAAAATCAAGGTATTTGACAGTACGGGAACCTTATTATATGAAGGGAAAACGGATAATAATGGCAGCTATATATTTCCAAAACCGAATGTCGATGAGTATCGAATTGAATTAGATGCAGGTTTGGGTCATAAATCTGCGCTAGGTATGAAAGGTGGGGAAATATTTTCCAAGGAAGAAGATCAAGCTTCTGGAAGTAAAGAACTTCATTCTAGCAGTAATACGATGCTTGCTCTGGGCTCGAATGACGAGCTAAGGTCAATTGTTAGGCAAGCAGTAGCGGAAGCGACACGACCACTTGCTAGAGAAATTGTCGAATTAAAAACTAAAACTAAGTTTTCGGATATTGTTGGCGGAATCGGATTTATTCTAGGTTTGTTAGGAATTTTCGCATATTTAACAGCACGAAAGGGTTAATTGATTAATGCATGTATCTGATGGTCTTCTTTCCGGAGCCGTAATTACGGCGGGCTTTGTCGGTACCGCTATTCTTACCGCAGCGACATTACGAAAAATGGAGTTGGAAGAAATTCCTAAAATCTCTGTCGCTACTTCTGTATTTTTTGTGGCATCGTTGATTCATATTCCTGTCGGCCCAAGTAGCGTACATTTATTATTAAACGGTTTAGTTGGCATTATTCTCGGGTGGAGAGCCTTTCCCGCTATTTTACTCGGCATTATTCTGCAAGCCATTTTATTTGGTCATGGCGGCGTCACGGTTATTGGGGTGAATAGCGTCATGCTTGGCGGTGGTGCTTTAGTCGCTTTTGGGATATGGCAGCTCCGGCATAAATTTTCTTTTTCCAAAAATGAAGTGATTTTTGGCGGTTTGGCGGGAGCGAGTGCAACCATTGCTTCTGGTCTTATTCTCTCTGCGGCGCTGATTACCACTGGCGAAGAATTTACAGTAACCGCCGGCATCGTGTTAGCTTATCATATACCGGTAATGATTATTGAAGGATTAGTAGCAGGTGCCTGTGTCGGCTTCTTATTGAAAACCAAACCGGAGGTTCTTTCTGGTTTTCGATATTCATCTCATCATCCTTCCATTAACAAATCTGCAGCTACTTCCGATTCGTCTAAAGATTAACTTTATCGATGAAAAACTCATAATGGAATTATAATTGTGGCATTAGATATTGATCGATATGCACATGTTGAATCTTTTCTAAGTCGTTGGGATCCACGCTTAAAAATACTTTCGTTGGGTATTTTTGTTTTTTGCGTTGCCTTATTAGATAGTATTCCGGTTGCACTTATGGGGTTTGCATTAGCATGCGGTTTTTTATGGCTGTCTAAATTGCCGCTGAATTTTGTACGTGGTGGTATCGTATTTGTTCTTATTTTTCTTATACCTCTGATTTTTATTATGCCACTGTCTTATCCTGGCCAAGCCGCTTTCAAGGTCTTGGGTATTCCCTTTGCGTGGGAAGGTTTGCGAATTGCTTGCATCATTATCATTAAGGCTGTTTCGGTGGTGATAACCGCCTATAGTATTTTTGGAACCAGTCGATTCGATGTTTCTATGATCGCTTTACAGCACTTGAAAACCCCCAAAATGCTAGTTCAGATGTTGTTGTTTACCTACCGGTATATTTTTGTGTTTATTGCAGAAATGCGCAGAATGGATATAGCGATGCGTTCCAGGGGGTTCGTCAAAGGTTTTAATATGACAACATTAACTTTGATGGGAAATTTTGTGGGTACCTTATTGGTTCGCAGTTTCGAAAGAACTGAGCGGGTATATAAAGCGATGCTCTCTAAAGGTTACAACGGAGATTATCCAACCTTAGTTGAGTTTAATGCGATTCCGCAAGATTTTGTAAAAGCTATTCTGATCGTGTTAGTAACTATTCTATTGGTGGTGATCGATATTACGGGTCCTTTTAAACCAGCAATGCTTGCATGGTTTTAAATTGTGAACAAAAGTAGGTTGAAATGAATGAGATTACGATTAATGTTGAAGGGGTAGATTTCACTTATCCCGATGGGCATCATGTTTTAAAGAATGTGAATTGCGCTATTAGGAAGGGTGAAAAAGTTGCGCTCATTGGCCCTAATGGAGCCGGAAAATCAACATTTATGAGTTTGCTTAATGGTGTTAGCATTCCTACTCAAGGGCGGGTTTCTATTTCCGGTCTAGAAGTTTGTAAAGAAAACTTTGTGCAGATTCGACGCAAGGTAGGTATTGTATTTCAAGATCCAGATGACCAACTTTTTTGCCCGACTGTTTTTGACGATGTCGCTTTTGGTCCGTTGAATTTAGGCTTACCAAAAGATGAAATCAAGCAACGTGTTAAAGAGGCACTAGAAACGGTGGGTCTTGAAGGTTTTGATGAAAGATCATCTTTTCATTTATCTTTTGGGGAACGAAAAAGGTTGGCCTTAGCCACCGTATTATCTTACCAACCTGATGTTTTGGTATTTGATGAACCATCAACCAATATGGATCCATTGAATAGAAGAAAGCTCATTACTTGGTTGCAGCAATCTAATCGTACCATGCTATTGTGTACCCATGATTTAGATATCGCGTTGGATGTTTGTGATCGATGTTTAGTCTTGTCCGATGGACATTTTGTCGCTGACGATGAAGCGAGAACAATACTTAACGACAAGCAACTCTTAGAAAAAAATAATCTTGAGTTGCCATTGGCCTTAATGACTCATGAGTTGTTACTGGAAAAATTACGCACAGGACAAATGAGTTCGGAAGAAAAGCATATTATTGAGAAATTTTTGCATGCACATAGGCACACGCATGGGCCTAATGGGCAAGAACATATTCATATTCACTTTCATGGTCATGAGCATGAACACCTACATGATGACGCAGTACCTGATGATCATATGCATTCGGATACTGATGCGGAAATAGTGTGGAGTGAAGATGGACATCACCATCATTCACATCCTAATCATACTGACAAAGATAAAACCTAATTATTTATTACTCAGTGTGGTACCCGCAGTATCCGGTAGACGCGGTAAGGATATTTGTGGAAACTCTCCGGTAAGAGAATTGAGAAAACTAACAAGGTGGCGAACTTGCTCATCGCTTAGTTTTTGCTTGAGTTGTACAAAAGCCATTATGCGTATTGCCTCCTCTAACGTGGATACCGACCCATTGTGGAAATAAGGTGCGGTTAGTGCAATATTTCTAAGTGGTGCCACTCGAAACAAATGTTTGTGGCCAGCTTCGAGTGTTAGCTTATATAAACCCAAGTCGTCTGCTAATTTATAAACTTTTTCATAATGGCTGCCAAGATGGTTTGGAAACAATTCGTAAAATGCATCTCCCATTTTCAACGCAGGTCCTGGTGCTGGGCCGGCGAAGTTAACCCCAAAGTGGCAAGACATACACTCGACTTCGTGAAAAAGTTCCAAGCCTTTTAGCGCAGAAGCATTTAATGCTTTTTTATTGCCTTTAATGTATTGGTCAAAAGGACTATTTGGTGTATTCAGTGTGCGCTCAAAGCTAGAGATTGCTTTGGCGATATTTTCCAGAGAAACGGAATCTTGCTGCTTAAATACCTGGTTGAATTTTTTTCGATATCCCGGTATTGCCTTGATGCGTTGTGTAACCTGAAGCGCGGAGCGCATATTCATCACCCTGGGGTCTAATATATGTTCTTTTGCTTGTGCTTCCAAGCTGGTTGCGCGTGAATCCCAGTAGTTGACGGATAAATAGCCCACATTCCACAAAGTAGGCGCGGAACGTTTCAACTGGCCGTTCGACAATATGTTTATTCTACCGTCATCATCTCCGCCAGCGCTAAGGTTGTGACAGCTGTTGCAAGACAAGCTGCCATCAAATGATAGCCTGGAATCAAAAAAAAGTTGCTTACCCAATTCAACTTTTTCGCTTGTCGTTGGATTGGATTTTGGTGTAATTGGAGTGCTTGGCAATGCTTGAAGAATGTCAAAACCCAAGGCCCAATTGGAATAGCTTAAAATAATAAGGGTGAAAATAAATTGATATTTTGGCTGCTTCATTGAAGATAATTCCAGTAGGTTAAAACAAACTAACTTATTTATTTAAAGATTGAATGATAAACAATCATCTGCTCATTGCCAGGATGCGCGTATTGTATTCTGGAAATGCACAGGAATGAAGCATTTATTAAAATAAATAAGCGCACTTAAATCAACTATTTATCCTGGTTATCTTAAGAATTATAAAATTCTGTCGATACTTACGGTATGCACTAATCCAGTTCATCTGGAAGGAATAAAAGTAAGTAATAGGGAATGGTTTAAGTCATGAACATGATTGTTGGTGTATTGGTAGTGATATTTTCCGTGTTTGGCGGCTTTGTATGGTCGGGCGGACAACTCATGGCCTTGGTTCATCCTCCAGAATTGTTGATTATTGGTGGCGGTGCGTTTGGGGCGTTATTGATTGCAAACACTCCGCAGGTCATTAAGCAGGTATTTACCGGAATACCGGGCCTAATGAAGCCATCAAAATATAATAAGCAAGCCTATCTCGATTTATTAGCCCTGCTTTTCGAGCTTTTTATGAAGGCAAGAAAAGAAGGCTTGATGTCATTAGAAGCACATATTGAGGAACCTGATAAAAGTCCTATTTTTACCAAATATCCCGCCATCCTTGCTGATCATCATGCCATGGATTTTATCACCGACTATTTGCGCATGATGGTTACGGGGGCAGCCAATGCATTTGAAATGGAAAACTTGATGGATCTTGAGTTAGAAACTCATCACACAGAAGGTGCGGTTCCTTCAGGTTCCTTGCAAACCATGGCGGACGGTTTACCAGGATTTGGAATCGTGGCGGCAGTTATGGGCGTGGTGATCACCATGTCATTTATTTCTGAAGGGCCTGATGTGATTGGTGCAAAAGTTGCCGCCGCATTGGTCGGTACGTTTCTCGGTATTCTTTTAAGTTATGGGTTTGCTGGGCCACTGGCTTCGGCCTTAGGGACTCGTGCTGTTGAAGAATCAAAATTCATCGAAGTGATTAAGGTTTCTTTACTGGCCTCACTCAATGGATATAGTCCGCAGGTTGCGATCGAATTTGGTAGAAAAGTGATATTTTCAATTGATCGGCCGGGTTTTTTTGAATTAGAAGATTATGTTAAGCGTAAGTCTTAAAATAGGTTATTTTTTAGGGTGAGATCTGCGCGCTAAATTTAGGCTTTTACATATTCGATAAGATAATTTGTGGTAATCGCAAGGAAGCTTGATGGCAGAAAATGCACAACCCATTATTATAAAAAAAGTTAAAAAGGGCGGCCATGGTGGACATCATGGGGGTTCTTGGAAAGTAGCCTATGCGGATTTTGTAACCGCAATGATGGCTTTTTTTCTGTTACTTTGGTTGTTAAATGTCTCTGAGCCTGAGCAAATAAAAGGAATTTCTGGGTATTTTCAAAATCCATCTCCGATCAGTGCCGCAGGTGGGGCGAGCACGAGTATGATTTCTCTGGGTAAAAATAAGGATGAGTCCAAAGGCGATGGGCAGCAATCACGCGAAAGCAACGAGCAAGATAATTTTACGCCTGAATATACAAAAGCATTTCTGGATTTTGAGCGTCGACAGCTTGAAGCGTTGAAGGAGGAATTGGAATATGCCATTGATACCATTCCCGCATTAACCGCATTTAAGGACCAGCTTTTTTTAGAGATTACTGATGAAGGTTTGCGAATTCAAATCGTCGATAAAGATAAACGTCCGATGTTTGATCTTGGTAGTGCGGTAATGAAATTTTATGCAAAAAAAATCTTACAAGAAATTGCGCCGCTGTTGGATAGGGTGCCTAATAAAATTAGTCTTTCTGGGCATACTGATTCCACTCGTTATATCTCGCAACGCGGTTATAGTAATTGGGAGTTATCGGCGGATCGAGCGAATGCATCACGCCGAGTGTTGGTTGGTGCAGGAATTTCTAGCGACAAGATCAGTCGGGTGGTTGGTTTAGCATCTAAGGTTCCGTTTGATGCGGAAAAACCATTTGCACCGATAAATCGCCGAATAGCGATAATCGTACTTAATAAAAGAACGGAGGACGCTATTATGAAAATTGAAGGTGTTGATCAAAACGATATCATTAACCCTCGCGTAGTGAAAAAGAAACAGCTAGGAGAGGAGATAAAAAGTGGTACTGTGCGCCGATCTGGTGCAGTCATTCGCTTTGAGGGTCAGTAAAAAGAACCTCGTAATGCTATTTTATTTTTTCAATAAAGGCATAGGCCGAATGGTTATGGATCGATTCGAAGTTTTCGGATTCAACAGTATAAGCCGTAATTCGTTCATCAATATTTAATTGGGCTGCAATATCTCGTACAATATCTTCGACAAATTTGGGATTATCGTAGGCTTTTTCTGTGACATATTTTTCATCGGGCCTTTTGAGTAAGCCAAACAATTCGCATGAGGCTTGCTGTTCAACGATATCGATCAAATCCTCTATCCACACAAAGCCTTTTGTTTTCACCGATACGGTTACAGCTGATCGTTGATTATGCGCACCGTATTCCGATATTTTTTTAGAGCAGGGACAAAGACTTGTTACCGGTACAATAACTTTGATAGTGAGTTCGGGTGTGTTGTTTTTAATTTCACCAATAAATGTTACTTCGTAGTCAAGCATGCTGATGACTTTTGAAATAGGTGCTGATTTGTTGATGAAATACGGGAATGCCATTTCGATATGTCCAGATTCTGCTTCTAAACGCTTAAGCATTTCGATTAACATTTCTTTAAATGATTGGACGGTAATTTCTCGTTCGTGTTGATTTAAAATCTCCACAAAGCGCGACATATGGGTGCCCTTAAAATTGTGCGGGAGATTGACATACATATTAAAACTCGCAATGGTATGTTGCTCACCACCGGTTCGGTCTTTTACTCGCACGGGATGACGTATATCTTTTATGCCTACTTTATCAATCGGAATTTGCCGAGTATCCGAACTATTTTGCACATCTGCAATATTGCTGTTTGACATTTTATTTTAATCCTCAGAGTAGCGCACACATGCACGGTCAGTTTCCCAAACCGTAATTGCACTGAGCTTTACCGTGTCACTATTCATCACTTTTTGTAGCTCAGTAAAAATATACTGTGCAATGTTTTCGGCGCTTGGGTTGATTTCAGTAAATGGCGGAATATCGTTTAAATGATAGTGATCAAGCTTGTCTAATACGCGGTTGGTCATTTTTTTCATTTGCTTGAAGTCGATACCGATACCTAGTTCATCTAATTTGCTGGCCACCGCTTCCACTTCGACTTTCCAATTATGGCCGTGCATGCGTTGACAGGCGCCAGGGTAGTTTCGCAATGAATGAGATGCCGCAAAATCAGTCAGAATTTTTAAAGAATAGCGTTTTGTCATGTGTTTTTAGTTTCAGTTTTTTTAATCACAATTTACGCTAAGAAATAGGATTAGTATTCTAACGAATCAAGTTCAATCAGGTCACCCATAATTAATGAGGGTTGGAGAGAAAAGAACATATTTGTGATGTTATTGATAATACCTAAGTATTTTACTAAGAAATAGTCCCGGTGGGTAGTACTTTGGGGGAAGTATCTTGTAATTTACTGTTCGCGGCGCGTAAAATCCCATTTACGTTTAAACCACAGATATCGAGTAATTCGGCATGTGTTCCATGTTCGATGAAACGGTCTGGAATGCCAAGATTGATACTCGTAGGAGGATGTTTCATGCCAGCGATTAATTCATTCACCGCACTTCCAGCACCGCCCATGACTGCATTTTCTTCAATGGTTATGATTAAATCATGTCGTGTTGCCATGCTTAATACGGTCTCATGATCCAGGGGCTTGACAAATCGCATATTTACAACAGAAGCATCTAAGATGACACCGGCTTCTTCTGCGGGGGCGACCATTGAGCCAAAAGCAAGAATCGCAATTTTTCGACCGCGTCTTCTCACCTGGGCTTTACCCACAGCCATAGATTCCATTTGCGGGTTGACTTTAACACCCGGCCCCAATCCTCGTGGATATCTAACCGTTGCGGGAGATTCCAAGCAATGCCCGGTATACAGCATTTGACGCGTTTCATTTTCGTCAGCAGGTACCATAATAGTGAGATTAGGTACTGTTCGGAGATAGGACAGATCAAATGAACCCGCGTGAGTGGGGCCGTCAGGCCCTACCAGACCCGCACGATCAATCGCAAATAAAACGGGTAAATTTTGAATGGCAATGTCGTGAATTAACTGGTCATAACCGCGTTGTAGAAAAGTCGAATAAATAGCGACTATTGGTTTTTGGCCTTCAACGGCGAGACCTCCAGCAAGGGTCACCGCATGTTGCTCGGCGATTCCCACGTCAATATATTGCTCGGGAAATTTTTCAGAGAATTCAACCATTCCTGAACCTTCACGCATCGCAGGAGTTATGGCAATGAGCTTAGGGTCTTGCTCTGCCATATCGCATAACCATTGGCCAAATACTTGGGTATAGCTGGGGCTGCAGTTTGTGTGGTTTTTGGCTGCGGTTCCGGTCTCAGGGTTAAAGGCAGACACTCCGTGATATTTACAGGGGTTTTCTTCCGCCGGGCCGTAACCTTTACCTTTTTTGGTAATGACATGCAGAAATTGTGGGCCTTCTAATGCTTTAATATTGCTGAGTGTAGTAATCAATGTTGGCAGATCGTGGCCGTCAATGGGCCCTATATAGTTGAATCCCAGTTCTTCAAATAATGTTCCGGGTATCACCATGCCTTTCATATGTTCTTCGGCTCTTTTAGCCAGTTCGGCTACCGTAGGCAAACCTTGCAGAACTTTTTTACTACCCTCTCTGACATTGGAATACAGCTTTCCCGTGAGGATTTTAGCTAAGTAATTTGACAGGCCGCCAACATTGGGAGAGATGGACATTTCATTATCATTGAGTATGACTAAGATATTGGCATCGAGGTCACCGGCATGATTTAAGGCCTCAAACGCCATCCCTGCCGTCATTGCTCCATCGCCGATAATTGCGGAGATTCGTTTCTGGCTATTTTGGCGTTTGGCCGCAATGGCCATTCCTAAGGCAGCACTAATGGAGGTGCTTGAATGGCCTACGCCAAACGTGTCATATTCACTTTCATCTCTTTTCGGAAAACCCGCTAAGCCATTTTTTTGCCGCAATGTATGCATTTGCGATCTTCGGCCGGTGAGTATTTTATGTGGATAGCTTTGATGGCCTACATCCCATACTAGTAAGTCTTCCGGGGTATTCATTACATAATGTAAAGCGATGGTTAATTCAATGGTGCCAAGGCCTGCAGATAAATGCCCGCCAGTTTGTCCTACCGATTCAATGATGAATTCTCTAAGTTCTTTCGCTAGCGTTGGGAGTTCCGTTTCATCTAGCTCACGAAGTTGTGTCGGCGTATCAATACTGTTTAATAATGAATGTTTTATGTTGTCAACCATGCTTTACTGCCAATTATTATCTTGAAGCGCTAAACCGCGTATGATGACTTTAAAGCAAAAGTAATGCAAGGACATTATCTGAGCGAAATGTCATTGATATTTTGTAAGCTTTTGGTCTGACTCAGTTTTTTCGATTCACTATGTAAGAAGAAATCCCTCGTAAAGTATCTGCCTTTTGACCTAAGTGGCTCAATGCATCTAGCGCTTTTTCATGTAAGTCCAGGGCAATTTTTTTTGCATTTTTCAGGCCTAGAAGCGCGGGATAAGTGGGTTTATCACGTTCTATATCTGAACCTTGGGTTTTGCCCGTTACCGCGCTATCACCCTCAATGTCCAGTATGTCGTCGCGCACTTGAAATGCTAAACCAATTGCTTGCGCATAATCATTAAACCTGGCAAGAGTCTCGTTATCATTGCAGCCAGCACCGCGCACGCCAAGCTCTACACTGGCGGAAATCAAAGCACCTGTTTTATAACGATGCATTTGCTCTAGCTGTATTTGATCCATTTTTTTGCCAACTGAGGCCAGGTCTATTGCTTGGCCGCCCACCATTCCAAGGGATCCGCTTGCTTGCGCTAAAAGTTTTATCATTAAAAGACGCTGATGATCATTGATCACTGTGTTGTCTGCTCTGGCCAGGATTTCAAAAGCTAAAGTCTGTAATGCATCACCCACTAAAATGGCCGTGGCTTCATCAAAGGCTTTATGGCAAGTGGGCTTACCGCGGCGTAAATCATCGTTATCCATCGCTGGTAAATCATCATGTACTAAGGAATAAGCATGAATAAGCTCTATGGCAACGGCAGGAGCATCTAGTTGATCAGGTGATGCGTTTAAAGCATTTCCAGCCGCATAGACTAAAAAGGGTCGGATACGCTTCCCGCCACCCATCACCGCATAATGCATCGCTGCATGCAGTTTTTTCGGTAAACTCGATACCTGTGGTAAAAAAAATTTTAGCTTTGATTCAATTCTTTGCTGATAGATGTTAAGGCTTTCATTAAAGGGATTACTGTTTGGCATCAGGTTTTATTTCTTCTTGTATATCATCTTCTTGTATATTTATATTAAAGGGTTTTGTTGAGTTTTCGCTGTTATTGATTAGAATATTTACCTTTTGTTCCGCTTCTTGCAAAGCTTGTTGGCAAGTTCTGGTTAATTGTATGCCTTGCTCGAACGATTGCAGTGATTCTTCAAGGCTTAGCTCCCCTTGCTCCATTCGCTCAACAATGTCCTCAAGGTCTTTTAGGGCATCTTCAAATGAAGGTGTTTTTTTCTTTCTAGGCATGCGTTTATCGTGTTCTTAGCTGAGATTGAGAAAGGCGTAAACTACATGAGCAAAGATCAAGCGTCAACGTAGAGTGTTCGTAAATTTAAAGAAACCTTTGTAATCGAAGCAAGCTTGATACAATGAGCAAAGCTAATTAATAACCACGAGAATACATCTGCAGCCATGAGTACTTCAAGCGATACCCTGGAAATCATTATCTCAAGCCAGCCAGATAAGCACTTAGCGCAATACCTTCGTGCGCACTGCCCACGATTGAGCACTCTTCTGGAGCGCAGTAAAATAGCAGAAAACGCGAGTGAAAAGAGGAACTTTATAACGACCTTATTAACTGAAATATACCCTGAGATTAATAAACCCGCTGATATTCCGGTAGCCGCAATACGTTATTTGGGGCAAACGGGAAAACGCCCTGAGGCTTGGTGTATCTGTGCCGATCCGATTAGTTTATTTACCTCAAGATATGGGCAAATCTTAGAAAGTCCCGTGCAATCGGGATTGAACCAAGAGCGCGAAGCACATTTTTTTAATGCATTGAATAGCTTTTTTAGCGCGCAAGAGATAGCGTTTTGTAGGGGTAACGCAAATGAATGGTATATCTTCGCAAAGCAATATCATCAGGTAAATTCAACGCCAATTGAAAGAGTCATTGGGCAGGAGGTTCACAATTACCGGTTAACCGGGGATGATAGTGAATTTTGGCAAGGGATAATGCATGAATTTCAGATGTGGTGTCACCATTATTTTCTGGATGAAAATCTTTATGGAAAGCCTTCAGTGGCGTTTAATTCTATTTGGTTGTGGGGCGAAGGAGATCTAAGCTCGATGGGCGTAGATAACCCTAGCCCCTATTGGAATCGTTTAATCACTGATTCCGTGCTGGCTAAGGGCGTTTTTAGTTTAAGTGGCTCGGCTAATGATGTTACTGGCACGATGAGTTCAGTGGATGCGAGAAGTTTGATTAACGGTAATCTGGTGGTATTAAGCCAGCAGCCTGATCAGCAAAAAGAAGAATTAACACTTCTTGAAGGTAAGTGGCAAGCAATGATTGAGCAAAATTTAAAACAAGACACTATATCTCATCTAGTCATTGTTTTTAACGGTAAACGTTATGTTTACAAAAAAACGAAATGGTTTAAATTTTGGTGAATATGAGATGAGAATTCACCCGGCAATTAAAATTATGCTGTTTATTGTTTTTGCATTGGCATTGGCGATTAATCCTTTTTCCAGTTGGATGCTCGCAATCTTATTAATGATTGGTGTTTGGGTTGTCGTCGCAGACCTGTCGACACGCAAGAGTTTCGTTTTGCTTAAACGACTTAAATGGTTGTATTTATCTTTGTTTATCGTTTATGCGTTTTTTACACCCGGTGAGTTACTTTTGCCTTGGGGCTATGGGCCAACGTTCGAAGGACTTGAAGAGGCCTTTGTCAGGATTCTCGCGCTGATGCTTATTATCTTAGCCGTAGGTATATTGCTGGCTTCAATGCAGCAAAAAGATTTAGTGGCTGGATTGTATTTATTATTTCTACCACTGAGATACCTTGGATTTGAGCATGAAAAATTTACGGTGAGAGTCTATTTAACCTTAGAAAAAATAGCTGAGACAACAAAAGAAAATTATTTGAATGCCGAGATAGCCCATCGGCTAAAGCCAAATGAATCAAATCCACACGGATTAACCCAGCAGCAAAAGATAGCGCATTTTATGGATCGACTGGGCAATAAATTTTTGAGTCTTATGCGGCAAACCTCACCGGTTTCTCATCTGGAGATTGATTTGCCTGCGGCGCCCAGATGGTTTGAATGGTTGTTACCGGGTGTATTAGGACTGCTATTTATGGTGGTTGCTCATTATGCATAGAATAGTCGCGGGAGTAGAGTATTTTGGTGCCTCATACCATGGCTGGCAAATGCAAAAACACAGCGATCAAACGGTTCAGGAACAGGTTGAAAAAGCCTTAGGCCTGGTCGCCAATAAACCGGTCAGAATCATCTGTGCAGGTAGAACGGATGCTGGGGTACATGCCTCTGAGCAAGTGATTCATTTCGATATCGATGTTGATCGTACGAATCGCTCATGGGTTTATGGTGCGAACTCTAATTTGCCTAAGGATATTTGCCTCTTATGGGCCATGCAAAGTTCGAATGATTTTCATGCCCGGTTTTCAGCGCTGCGTCGGCGCTATTGTTATATTATTTTTAATCGCAATATTCGCCCTACATTCAATGCCTATCGTACCACTTGGTGTCATCAGATACTGGATGAAAACTTAATGCACGAAGCGGCAAAACATCTGATTGGTAGCCATGATTTTTCCTCATATAGAGCACTGGGGTGTCAAGCTAAAAGTCCGGTGCGCGAGATATACCATCTTTCAGTGGCGAGAAAAGGCGCGTATGTTTTGATAGATATAGAAGCAAATGCGTTTTTACACCACATGGTGCGAAATATTGCAGGTGTGTTAATGGATATCGGTAAAGGCAAGCAACCACCTATTTGGGCCAAGGAAGTATTGCAGTACCGGGATCGATGTCTTGGCGGGGTTACCGCCGCACCTTTTGGTCTCTATTTGATGAATATTAGGTATCCGCAGAAATATGGCTTGCCAAAACTTTCACCTAGCCTCCCAATTTGGTAATCTACTGCGCTTTGGCTTTCTAGGCATAAGATGTTACGTACCCGAATAAAAATTTGTGGAATTACTCGCCTTGAGGATGCGCTGTGTGCCATTAATGCGGGAGTTGATGCCTTAGGTTTTGTGTTTGCGCGCAAGAGTCCACGTTATATTACCCCCGATGCGGCAAATTTCATCATTTCACAATTACCGCCCTTGGTGACCATGGTCGGACTATTTATGGATAATCCTACGGATGATGTTGCGGCCGTTGTATCTCAGGTTAATCTTGATTTGCTGCAGTTTCATGGCGCAGAGTCTGTGGCGTTCTGTGAGCAATGGCAATGTCGTTATATTAAAGCGCTGCCTATGGGACAAGACGGGGATACTGGAGCCGTGATAGACCCCTTGTCTTATGCTGCTCGCTATCCATCGTCGATTGGTTTTTTATTAGATAGCAATGCACTGGGTGAAGCCGGTGGCAGTGGAAAAACATTTGACTGGAAGTCTGTTCCTACGCAATTGAGCAAGCCCATCGTGGTTGCAGGAGGGCTTAATCCGCACAATATATTTGCAGCGGTAACCCGCATCAAACCTTATGCGGTTGATGTGAGCAGCGGTGTTGAATCTGAGAAAGGTATTAAAGATCATCAAAAAATGATCGCATTTATTAAAGCAGTTAAAAAAGGTAATGAAGCAAATGCAATCAATTCCTAGTTTGCCTGATGAGAACGGGCATTTTGGTATCTACGGTGGGCGTTTTGTCGCTGAGACACTGATGGAACCATTAGACGAGCTAAAAAAAGTCTATGAACGATTAAAAACAGACAAAAATTTTATCCAGGAATTGGATCAAGATTTACAGCATTACGTCGGACGTCCATCGCCGGTTTATCATGCAGAACGCTGGAGTAAAATTCTTGGCGGTGCGCAGATTTATCTCAAACGAGAAGACTTAAATCATACCGGTGCCCACAAGGTGAATAATACGGTCGGCCAAGCCTTATTAGCTAAACACATGGGGAAGACCCGAATTATTGCGGAAACTGGGGCCGGGCAGCACGGGGTGGCATCTGCAACGGTTGCGGCACGTCTCGGATTAGAATGCGTTGTCTACATGGGCGCGGAAGATATCAAGCGACAAGCCTTGAATGTCTATCGAATGAAATTATTAGGGGCCGAGGTCATACCCGTTACATCGGGATCGAAAACATTGAAAGATGCCTTGAATGAGGCAATGCGCGACTGGGTTACGCATGTTGACAATACCTTTTATATTATCGGAACCGTCGCTGGGCCGCATCCCTATCCGCTATTAGTGAGAGATTTTCAAGCGATTATAGGCCGTGAGGCCAGAGAACAAATTCAAACGATGGCCGGAAAATTACCCGATGCATTAGTGGCATGTGTCGGCGGAGGATCCAATGCGATTGGTTTATTTTATCCGTTTTTAGAAGATGAGTCGGTGGCAATTTATGGCGTAGAAGGCGGTGGGCATGGCCTTGCTTCGGGCCAACATGCTGCGCCTTTATGCGCCGGTAAACCGGGTGTTTTACATGGTAATCGCACCTATTTAATGGAAGATGTCAATGGTCAAATCATCGAAACCCATTCGATCTCGGCAGGACTTGATTATCCAGGAGTAGGGCCGGAGCATGCATGGTTAAAGGATGTAGGCCGTGCAAACTATGTTATCGCTACGGATGATGAAGCCTTAAAAGCATTTCATGATTTAACCCGTATTGAAGGCATTATGCCCGCATTAGAATCCAGCCATGCGCTGGCTTATGGCGCAAAACTCGCGCAAGAAATGAACCCAGAGCAATTAATATTGATTAATCTTTCGGGGCGCGGGGATAAGGATATTCACACGATTGCTGCTTTAGAGGGAATCAAGGTATGAGCCGCATAAAACAACGCTTTGATGATCTTAAATCTAAACATAAAACCGCGCTTATCCCGTTTATTACCGCCGGTGATCCACGCCCCGATATAACCGTTAAGCTAATGCATGCACTGGTAGAAGCTGGGGCAGATTTACTGGAATTAGGTGTGCCATTTTCCGACCCCATGGCGGAAGGCCCAACCATTCAAGCGGCTTGTGAAAGAGCACTTGAGCATGGTACTAGCTTGACGGATGTCTTAGACATGGTGGAAGAATTCCGTAAATCAGACTCGACAACGCCTGTCTTGTTAATGGGATATTTAAACCCCATTGAGGTAATGGGTTATAAAAAGTTTGCCCAGCATGCGGGTTCTATAGGGATGGATGGGTTACTGACAGTTGATATGCCTCCGGAAGAAGCGAGTGGATTATTATCCGAATTAGCGCTGGCTAATATTGATCCCGTTTTTTTGCTTGCCCCCACGACCACTCAGCAACGAATTGAAATGATTACGCAACAGACAAAAGGCTTTGTATATTATGTTTCCTTAAAAGGAGTGACTGGGGTTAAGTCTCTTGAAATCAAACCAGTAGAGAAAAAAATTAAAGAAATAAGACAGCTTACTGATTTACCCATCGGAGTTGGTTTTGGAATAAAGGATGCTGAATCTGCAGCAAGTGTTGCCCAGGTGGCTGATGCCGTCGTCGTCGGCAGTGCGATTGTCAGTTTAATGGCTAAGCATAAAGAGGACGAACAAGCGATATTGACCCAAGTGCCCTCATTTCTGCAAGAACTGAGGCGGGCAGTTGATATATAATAAACTGAATTTAAACGGAGTAATAGGTCAGACAAAATGAGCTGGTATGAAAAGTTGATACCGAGTCGAATTCGTACGGATGTGACTTCAAAAGGAACGGTACCTGAAGGTTTATGGACTAAATGTCCAAAATGCCAGGCAGTTCTTTATCGTTCTGAGTTAGAGCGCAACCAAGATGTTTGCCCGAAATGTGAACATCATATGCGAATAGGTGCGCGCAGGCGCTTAGCGTTTTTCTTAGATGAAGACTCTACGGAAGAAATAGGCGCAAGTCTGGAACCGCTGGATGTTTTAAAATTCAAGGATAGTAAAAAATATAAGGACAGAATTACCGCAGGACAAAAAAATACCGACGAAAAAGATGCTCTGATTGTAATGCGCGGTAGTTTGAAAAAAATGCCTATCGTTGCTGCGGCATTTGAGTTCAAATTCATGGGTGGTTCGATGGGTTCTGTTGTCGGGGAGCGGTTTGTACGTGCGGTCAATATTTGTTTGGCCGAAAATATGCCGCTGGTCTGTTTTTCTGCGAGTGGCGGTGCACGGATGCAGGAAGCGCTATTTTCTCTCATGCAAATGGCGAAGACTAGTGCCGCGTTAAGAAAATTGAGCGACCAAGGTATTCCTTTTATTTCAGTTATGACGGATCCAACAATGGGCGGTGTATCTGCGAGTCTGGCAATGTTGGGGGATATTAATGTGGCAGAACCCAAGGCGTTAATAGGATTTGCGGGGCCGCGAGTTATTGAACAAACCGTACGCGAGAAATTACCTGCTGGATTTCAACGCAGTGAGTTTTTGTTAGATCATGGAGCCGTTGATTTAATTATTAAGCGTGGTGAAATGCGAGATCGCTTACATAATATTTTATTTCTACTCACTGATGATGCAAAGTTTGTGGTTACCGAGGATGAAATAAACGAGATCGCCGAACCTGATGTTGAGCAAAGTGCTGAGCCAGAGGCAGAGCAAGAACCGAAAATTGAGAATAATCAAGAACAAGAAAAAGTTGTGGATGTTGAAAAAGGGTGAGTTTCACAACGCTTCAGCAATGGCTGGACTGGCAAAATCAACTACACCCTAAAAATATTGATCTCGGTTTAGAGCGAGTATCTGCGGTAAAATCTGCACTTCATCTTGATCAGCTTGCACCGGTGGTTATTACGGTTGCTGGAACGAATGGCAAAGGTTCGGTTGTAAGGTTTCTTGAGGAAATTTATCGTGCTGCTGGTTTTCAAACAGGGGCTTACACTTCACCCCATTTACTTCATTATAATGAAAGAATTCAAGTTAATGGTATACCTGTCTCGGATAAGGTCATTTGTGAAACGTTTAAACAAATAGATGCGCTTAGAAAAAATATTAGCCTCACTTATTTCGAATTTGCGACATTGGCTGCCGGGCATATTTTTCAACAAGCGGAGCTTGATGTTGTTATTCTAGAAGTTGGTTTGGGTGGACGTCTTGACGCAGTGAATGTATTTGAGCCTTCATTAACAATTATTACCAGTATTGGCTTAGACCATACTGAATGGCTGGGTGATGATATAGAATCTATTGCGTATGAAAAGCTGGGAATTAGCCGCGCCAATATTCCCCTAGTCTATGGGAATTTACCACCCATGAATTATATCGATAATGAAACGCAGCAGAGAAAAACACCGCTTTATAAATTTGGCGATGTTTTTTCATTTAATAAAACCCCGGAATCTTGGACTTGGGAAAATAAAGACCAAAAGAAGTTTGCGGCATTACCGTTACCAAAATTGTTCGGAGAACGCCAGTTAATTAATGCTTCAATGGCCTTACAGGCGATTCATTTGTTACACGACAGATTAACCGTCAGTACACAACATATTCGCAATGGCTTATGCAATACGGAGTTAGCAGGACGGTTTCAGTTACTACATGAACGCGGGAAACCCGCTTTAATTCTAGATGTAGCGCATAACCCGGATGCCGCTCAGGTCTTGGCGGATAATTTGCGAAAAATTCCAAGGCCGGGTCAATTGCATGCAGTATTTGGCATATTAAATGATAAAGATCTGATCGGTATATTAGAAAAAATAGTGCCGTTCGTTGACTATTGGCATGTGGTGAACTTAGCCACAGAGCGCGCTTTACCTGCACAAGAGATTGTCGCTGGCCTAGAATCGCTCGCTGTTTCTAGCGCTTGTATTTCTATCCATGGTAGCGCCGCTGCTGCGCTAAAAGTAGCTGAGAAAAATGTTGATGACAGGGGAGGGATCGTAGTCTTTGGCTCATTTTACTGCGTTTCCGAGGTTATTCAAAAGCTAGCTTGACTTTACTATAGAGCAATATTTATATGGACGGTTTATCTTTTACTCAGAGAATGTTGGGCGCAATTGTTCTTTTATCACTGGCTATTATATTTGTGCCGATGTTGCTGGAACAAGAAAGTGAGATTTCTGGTGGTATTTCTGGAACTAATATTCCCGCCATGCCGGAAAATGTTTCTACACTCGTTTTTCAGATGGATGATGAGGGTGTATTTAAAGCGCTAAACAAACAACAAGAACAGGGTAGAGAAATATCCATATTAGAAGCTTTAAAAGACACCAATAAAGAAATACCGACATTTTCCGAAGAGTCGATTCCCGATACTTTAAAGCAACAAGTCGATGCTGAGGTTATTCTGGAAGCCGATAAAAAAAATGCGCTGGCCTGGATGGTGCAAATTGCGAGCTTTAGAAGTGAAAAAAACGCGAGCAAGCTTAGAGATAAACTCAGGGGTTTAAATTATGCAACGGTAGTTAAGAGACGAGGCTCCCAAAAAGGTGATATCTGGGCCGTTAGAGTAGGGCCAGAGGTCTCGTTAGCAAAGGCCGAGCAACTAAAGCGTGCGTTAAAACGGGAAACCGATCTTGACGGACTCATTATCAGGCATCATTAACCAATTGCAAGCTGCTCTGATATAATATGCGGCCCAAATGTTGGTGGTTTCCGTATGGTAAAAATTAAATTTAATACAGATGTAAGGCGCTAATAACCGTGCTTTTTATTGATACTACGATACTTATTATCTTTCTTATCTCCGCAGTTATCAGCTTGGTTAGAGGATTTGTGAAAGAGGTATTTTCGTTATTAGCCTGGATTATCTCTATTTGGGTGGCGGTAACGTTTACTTCTCATGGAGCGGTGTTGTTAGCACCTTATGTTGAAACTGATGTGCTACGTATTGGCATTGCTTTTGTTGTTCTTTTTGTTATTACATTATTCTTGTTAACAATGGTTAACCATCTACTCAGTCAGTTTGTTAAAAAAACAGGCTTAAGTGGAACCGATAGAATGGTCGGATTGATTTTTGGTATTGCCCGTGGAGGCTTAGTGGTTTCTATTCTGGTCTTGCTTGCAGGCATGACTACCTTTCCGCAAGAGCCCTGGTGGACGGAATCGTTATTACTCAAGCATTTTGAACCAATGGCGGGCATGTTGAAAAGCAATTTACCTTCAGAGCTGGCAAGTAAAATTGCTTATAATTAATTAGAATATCTTTGGTATTTGGCCAACCCTAAATGCAAATCGTTACGGGTATGTGTAACGATTTTTAAATATTTATAAGCGGAGTCATATATGTGCGGTGTAATTGGTGTAGTTGCCAAATCGGAAGTTAATCAAATCATTTATGATGCTTTGACTGTTTTACAGCACCGAGGTCAAGATGCTGCGGGTATTGTTACTTGTGCAGATAACCAGTTTTTTTTACGCAAAGCAAATGGCTTAGTACGCGATGTTTTTCGTACGCGGCATATGATGAAGCTACGCGGAAGCATGGGCTTAGGCCATGTTAGATATCCGACTGCTGGATCTTCGTCGTCGTCAGAAGCCCAGCCATTTTATGTTAATTCTCCATTCGGAATATCCTTGGCTCATAACGGTAATTTAACCAATACTGAAGATTTAAAACGCGATTTATTTCGTGAAGATTTACGCCATATCAATACGAGTTCAGATTCCGAAGTACTACTGAATGTGTTTGCGCATGAATTGCAAATTCTCAATAAAATTGTTATTGATGCGGATGATGTATTTGCTGCCGTAACCAAGGTTCATCAACGATGTCGTGGTGCGTATGCGGTGGTGGTGATGATTAATGGATATGGAATTCTTGCTTTTCGTGATCCTTACGGCATACGACCTCTGGTCTATGGTAAACGCACAACAGCGCAGGGTAGCACTGAATATATGGTGGCATCTGAAAGTGTGGCGTTAGACTCACAAGGGTTCGAATTAATCGCAGATGTTTTGCCGGGCGAAGCTGTATTTTTGGGAGTTGATGGAACATTAACGGTAAAACAATGCGCAGTGAAAACCCAATATTACCCCTGTATTTTTGAGCATGTTTATTTTGCTCGTCCAGATTCAATTATTGATGGCATTTCTGTTTACAAAGCACGCTTGAGAATGGGTGAGTTTTTAGCGAAAAAAATACTAAAGAATTACCCTCATCATGGCATTGATGTTGTCATTCCCATTCCAGATACGAGCCGGACATCGGCGCTGCAGCTCGCCTATTTCTTAAAGGCGAAATACCGCGAAGGGTTTATTAAGAACAGGTATATTGGACGCACTTTTATAATGCCAGGCCAAAAACAGCGAAAAAAATCGGTACGCCAGAAACTAAATGCCATTGATCTTGAATTTAGAGATAAAAATGTACTTCTCGTAGACGATTCCATTGTTCGTGGCACTACATCATCACAAATAATACAAATGGCAAGAGACAGTGGGGCCAAGCAAGTATTTTTTGCTTCTGCTGCACCGCCAGTGAGGAACCCCAATGTATACGGTATTGATATGCCTAGTCGGCAAGAACTTATTGGATATAACCGAGATAATGCAGCGATCGCCGCAGCAATTGGTGCTGATTGGCTAGTATATCAAGATCTCAGTGACCTAATAGCCTCTACTGAATATAAGGGTGGTGCAAAAATTGATGGATTTGATGCTTCATGTTTTGACGGTGAGTATATTACGGGAGATATAACAGAATCTTATCTTAATGCGTTAGAGGTTTCGAGAAATGATGAATCAAAGAACGGCCAAAACCTAGGTGAGAATGAGGTGCTTGATATTCATAATGCCCAATAAGTCGCTATTCCCAGTCTCAGTGAATTCTATATTTGGTTCAGGTTTTAGCTCAGGTGTCGAAAACTATGTTATCAAAAGGTCGATTATCAATTAAGATCTTGTAAAGCAGAGATAAGACCAAGGAAGGACATTGTCAACACGTATTTCCGAAAAAGTAGTAGCTCGCGCCAAAGCCGTCAAAATCCTAAAAAAAATAACTGTTTTCAATGGTTTGCTTGAAGATGAATATTTTAAGGTATTGGCAATGTGTAGTAGTGTTACGGCTAAGGAAGGCGCAGTGCTTTTCAATGAAGGCGATGAAGGTACGAGTATGTTTATTTTGCTGGCAGGGGAAATTACCATAGATATAGCTGGCATTGGTACGGTGCATACTATGCGTGGTGGCGAGATTTTAGGAGAAATCAGTCTGGTTAAACAAGTGCCGAGGACTGCATCAGCCAATGTGGGTAGCAACTGTGTGATGCTACAGCTTTTTGCCGAAATTTTTCATGAAGTAGTAAAAAAAAATCCTAGAATGGGTTATACCATCATGCGTAATGTTGCACGAATATTAGCAGATAGATTAGTGCAAAGTAATGAGGATAAAAAATAAAGCTAACGATATGCCTTAGCAATGGGCATGCAAAAATTTCCCAGTTTGGCATCCCTTAGCGTATTCATCTTTTGCTTACTAATGGAGTAAACTTTTTCAATAACATTAAGCCAGTAAACCAAATAACCGCACTAAGCGCACCATAAAAATGTGCATCTACGAGAACCGGGCCACCCGCCGTATCCTCCGAGCCAGGAAGTGCACCGTAAATTTGCTCCCATAATAATTTAGTAAATATGATGCTTAGAAAAAAGATGCTTTCCCAACGACGCACTTTATAATCATATAATCCTCCCAATACGAGTAAGCCATGTAAAACTCCCGATAGGCCAACATACCATATTAGGTTTGGGTTGCTTAAATATAAAACGAGGCTTATAAGAATAGCTGAAAAAAATGTAAAGCAAGCCCAGTTCAGAGTATTGAGTAAGTTTCCAAAAAAAACAAAAACTAAGGCAAAACCAGCCAGGTTCATGAGTAGATGAGACCAGGTTAAATGAGTGAAATGGGCGCTAACAACACGCCATATTTCACCTTCACGGATGAGATTTCTGTCATAACGTAAAACATTGGCTAAGTCATTAGTGTAAATGCCAATGAACAAAACAAGCAATGTAATAACTAAAAAGTATATATTTCGTTTTAAATGAAAGTATTTCATGTTCTTTTTTTCAAGCCGTGACAAGTATCTGAGTCAGTATGATGTTATCTGAAAAAGTCAGTGATTAGCGGCATTATTTTAATTGTTCTGTAGCTAAATAGAAACATATTGGGGTGTAACAGGACTTTGCACACCTTTACATTTGCTAGGTGTGTCTGGAATTCTGGCTGCGCCGGGCGCAAACGCTGGTGAAAATGCAACGGGTGTGACGGATACGGAGAATAATCAAACAGTTTACATGCAGCGAAGCACAGGGATGTGCGAGAGCGTGCGAAACGATCGCTGTTAGGTTCAAGCGCTAACAATATGTAGTCGTTAATACGAAGGAGTTTCTAGCTAGGCGCACAATATTTGTAAGTTTGTGCGGTTTTCGGCATATTAATCGCATTTTGAGGCGTTGGCTGTTTTGACGTCAGTTAATGGATGTAGACGTAAAGAATTTAGGGAAATATGGTTTTTTCATGAAAATTACTCGCTTAGGTGAAGTTTATACGCTATTCTCGCAACGCCAAATCTCAGGAAGGAAAATGTACGCAATCAGGCTTGTAGTAGGTCAGTCTGTTCTCGGACAGGCTCCAGGAGCTTGTCCGAGAACAGTGATCGTAGCGAGGGCAAACCATTTTGAGTCAGATTTTTCGACTCAATGAGGCGAATATTGAGCATATTTAACGAATTTAATCGGAAAATCCGGCCAAAATGGTTTGTTCGCAGTAGGTCAGTCTGTTTTCGGACAAGCTCCTAGGATTCGTTGTACATAATAAGGATTACATGGATATTTACGTCGCTTCACTCATCGCATTTTTAACGACCTGCCTTTTTGTTTGGACACTCCAGCCTATCGCTCGCCATATTGGCCTGGTTGATAAGCCCGGAGGTCGAAAAAAGCACTCCGGAAAAATTCCGCTAATTGGTGGAATTGCAATGTTTATCGGTTTGTTGGTTGGTTTAGTCGTGGTTAATTTTCCTTTTTCACAGATTAAAGGTTTGCTTATCGGGGGCGGCATTCTATTAATCGTTGGGACGATCGACGACTTTGTTGATTTAAACGCTGCAACTCGGTTTCTTGCCCAAATAACAGCCGCTTTGATTTTAATTTTTGTCGATGGAATTGTGTTAACTGATCTCGGTAGCTTGATGGGCGGGGAGAATTTAGAGCTGGGAGTGGCCGGGGTTTTATTTACTGTTTTTGCTATTGTTGGTGTTATTAATGCGACTAATATGTCCGATGGGATGGATGGTTTAGCGGGAGGACTGGCATCAATTACCTTGGTTTGCTTGTTACTCGCAAACACCATAGCGGGCGGCCAGATGTTAGAAATACCATTACCCGTCATATTATCCATCATCATTGCTTTTTTAATGTTTAACATGCGTACGCCGTGGAACCGGAACGCCCAGGTATTTATGGGCAACGGCGGTAGTATGTTTTTGGGCTTGGCCTTGGCATGGTTATTAATATATGCGGCGCAAGGGGAAAAGCGAATAATTGAGCCTGTTATCGCATTATGGATTTTTGCGTTGCCTTTATTAGATACTATTTGTGTCATGATACGGCGATTAGTAAAAGGTCGATCACCCTTTGCGCCTGATAGAGAGCATTTTCATCATATATTACTCGTTGCGGGATATACTGTTAAACAAGCTGTTTGGATTATTATTGGTATTGCTTTAGTTTTAGCCTGCATTGGTTATCTTGGATACACTGCAAATCTTCCTGAGCATATATTATTCGTAGGCATTCTATTTATTTTTACGCTTTATTTTTGGGGAATGAGTCATGCTTGGAAGCTCATGAAGGTTATTCGGAGAGACAAGCCCACGGATTCCCAGTAACAAGCTAAATCTCAATCGCTACTATACACATAAGTTATTCATTCAATAATCAACCTTCTGTGCTGTGTTCATTCATTTAAGTCTGGGCTTGGACAGGCTCCTGGAGCCTGTCCGAGGAGAATAGAAATCGTAGCCCACGCTCTAGCACATCCATGTGCTTCGCAGCATAAGGCCATCCGTGGCCAAAAGGGAAAGTTATTTAGAATCCATTTTTTCGACTAAATGAGGCGAATAGTGGGCTTTATTTAACGAATTTATTCGGAAAAAGGGGCCGAAATAGATTTTCCGCAGTAGGTTCTCTCTATTCTAGGACAAGCTCCTAGCGATAGAATAGATAATTAATTAGACTATAAGCATAAGCAAATTTACCCTGTTGATAATCCTAAAAATCTAGAACAATACAATGAAAACATAGGAACCGTTATGTCTAAACCTGTTAGAAAAGCTGTATTTCCAGTTGCTGGTCTTGGAACTCGTTTTTTACCCGCAACCAAGGCAAACCCAAAAGAAATGCTAACTGTTGTGGATAAACCCTTAATTCAATATGCGGCTGAAGAGGCGGTTGCCGCAGGTTGTGAGCAACTTATTTTTGTAACAAGTAGCTCAAAACGTGCGCTAGAAGATCATTTTGATAAGAATTATGAATTAGAATCAGTACTCGCAGCAAAGAATAAATTAGATGTGTTAGAAATTGTGCGCAATGTATTACCCGAGGGGATTTCTTGTGTCTATATCCGGCAAGCCGAAGCGCTGGGCCTAGGTCATGCTGTTCTTTGTGCGAAAGATGTCGTTGGGGATGAGCCATTTGCTGTTATTTTAGCGGATGACTTAATTGATGATAATAGTCAAGGTTGTCTTTCGCAGATGGTGCAGTGTTATAACGACCGAGGATGTAGCATCCTCGGCGCTGAAACGGTGGCTCCTGAGGAAACGGATAAATACGGTATTGTCTCAAGCTCCCCATTAAAAAACAGACTCAGTAAATTAGATAAGATAGTAGAAAAACCGAAACCTGCAGAGGCACCTTCGAATTTAGCGGTTGTAGGTCGCTATATTTTAACGCCCCGAATATTTGAATTGCTTGAGAATACACCTAAAGGTGCTGGCGGCGAAATTCAACTTACCGATGCAATTGCAAGTTTACTCGATTTTGAACATGTTCTCGCTTACAACTTTGAAGGGACTCGTTACGACTGCGGAAGTAAATTAGGTTATTTGCAAGCGACAGTGGAGTATGGCTTAAAGCATAAAGATCTGGGAGAAGGTTTTCGCAAGTATCTCAGCCATTATTGTGATCCTGCAATGTTTAAAAACAATGGATGATTCTTTTCCTACTATTGAGGCCTTTGTCGGAAATACTCCGCTGGTACGATTGCAGCGAATGATACCCCGTAGCAGTAATACTCTATTGGTTAAATTGGAGGGAAATAACCCTGCTGGCTCTGTAAAAGACCGTCCGGCTTTAAGTATGATCACTCAAGCCGAATTAAGAGGAGAAATTAAACAAGGTGATACGCTTATAGAAGCGACCAGCGGTAATACGGGTATAGCTTTAGCAATGGCTGCAGCGATAAAGGGTTATCGCATGGTTTTGATAATGCCTGAAAATATGAGTATTGAAAGACGAAGCTCGATGAAAGCTTTTGGTGCTGAAATTATTTTGGTTAACAGAAAGCAGGGAATGGAGTATGCCCGTGATCTTGCAAAAGAGATGGAGCAAGAGGGCCAAGGGAAAGTGCTCGATCAGTTTTCAAACCCTGATAACCCACTCGCTCATTACAATGCAACAGGTCCAGAAATTTGGCGTGATACACGACAAAAAATAACGCATTTTGTCAGTGCGATGGGTACCACTGGCACTATAATGGGGACCTCACGTTATCTCAAAGAAAAAAATTCCGCTATTGAAATTGTAGGTGTGCAGCCTAAAGAAGGTGCCAGTATTCCGGGTATTAGGCGATGGCCAAAGGAATATTTGCCAACCATATTTGAGGCATCAAGGCTTGATCGTATTATCGAGCTAGGTCAGGATTATGCCGAAGATATAACACGTAGACTTGCTGTTGAAGAAGGTATTTTTTGTGGGGTGTCATCTGGGGGTGCGGTTGCTGCAGCATTACAGTTATCCCAGCAAGTTAATAATGCAATAATCGTTGCGATCATCTGTGATAGGGGAGATCGTTACTTATCTACTGGGGTATTTCCTGCAGAATAATAAAGAGTATTTTTGTTGTTGTCATTCTGTTCGCGAACAGGCTGGCCTACTGCGAACAAATCTGATTATGTACGTTTCTTGATCAAATTCGTTAGCGACGGCTAGCGGAATTTAGGTTTAAGTAGATAAACTTTCTCTTCCCGCTTGCTTAAACCGCGAGCTTTAAACCTGGGTTCGTTTTCTAATATTTCTTCAGATTGCAGCAGCGTGAGCTGGAAAGAGTCTCTATATAGCGATATCACTGATTTCTATACCGATAACCCGCAGGCCTTTGTTAGCTAACCAAAGAATATCAAGTGTTTTACCACAGAGCGGGATAAATACCGTAGATCCTGCTAATCTATCCCAGTGCTTAATAAGATATTCATTTACCTCGGGTTGGTGAAATTCCGTTTTCGCATTTTCCCAGCGTTGAAGCCAATCGTTATTATCCATTCGAATTATGGATTAAGAGTTGCAAATTTAATTAATAACGGATGGTTATAACACGGATTCGGTTACTTCACTAATTGGACGGCAATATCCCAGCTGTTCTCATTAAGTGCGGACTGTTAAATATTTGATATTAGCTTATTGAAATAGTGCTACAAAACCACGTAAATTATGAATACACCTCTTTGTTGAATGAAGGAATTGACGTAATGTTTAGGTTTATAAATAGGTGGCAACGAGGGCTTGTTGTTTTTTTTCTACTGGGAATGATGTTGTCAAACGTGGTTGTCGCAGCTAAACATGAGTTGAATTCGCTTTCTCAGTTACAAGAAAATTCTTTTTTTGAAAAAAACAATGGGCAATATCCCGTCGATGTTTTGTTTGCTTTCAAAGGCAAGCGTGGCATGTTTTTTATAAAAGAAGATAAGGCTGAGTTTATTGTTTTTTCCCCTTCGATAGCTTTCAGTAAGTCTACGGGGATTGAGCCATCAAATAAAACCTCATTAACTAATGCTGTGTTGGTCGAGATGCAATTTTTGAATGCCTTAACCGAAAAAAATATAATGGGTGTAAATCCGCTTGATGGGTATATCAATTATTTGACTAAAAACCATCAACAAGCTCAGACCAAAAATGGGACTGTTTCCGCATTAAAAAATACCAGGGTCTCGCTTTTTAATAAAGTAAAAATAGAAAATATTTACTCCGGCATTGACTTAGTCTTTCGTTTTAGAGATGGGCGTTTAGAGTATGACTATATTGTTCATCCAGGTGCCGACCCGGATAATATAAGTATTAAAATTGTTGGTGCTGAAAAAATTCAATATTTACAAAGTGGGCGACTGCTTATAAATACTGAGTTTGGTGATTTGATACATAATATACCTGAAATATTTCAATTGGAAAATTACGCAGAAACAGTGAGGCGAGGCAAGAGCATCAGTGGGAAATTTAACTTGAATGATAATATCGTTAGTTTTTCTGTTGCAGATTATGATCAAGATAAAATTTTAGTAATTGATCCTGTTATCAATTTTTCTACTTATTTAGGCGGCGTTTTTGTTGAGCAAGTCAAGGGATTAAAAGTCGACTCAGCCGGTAATATTTTTGTTGCGGGATTAACCAGCGCATCCGCCGTTTTACAGGAAGATATTAATGAGGCTTCAGGATTTAGGCTAACCTTTGGCTATGAGAAGTTTATTGGCGACGATTTTGTTTTTGATAAGGAAGATTTTATTGCTGTTGAACAAGAAACTAATTTTATAGATCCAGATTCTGCGAGTTCAAGCACAGCACTACAAACCGTGCATGGAATCAAAAATTGTAACTATGAATACAAGCCTTCAAAACGAGGGATCGATATACGTATTGATTATGATGCTTTCTTAGCAAAATATGATCCAGAGGGTGTTTTATTATACGCAACTTATATAGGAGGATGCGGTAATGATGCCGTTCGTGGTATGGATATGGACTCTGATGGAAATATCTATCTCGGTGGTTTTACATTGTCAGCAGATTTTCCCACACAAGCTGCCTTACAGAAGAATCTTTCTACGCCTGCTGCTTATGAGGAAGACATCGAGGATAGAGGCACAGTAAATTCTGATGGCTTTATTATGAAATTTGATAATGATGGGGGCTTGATTTATTCGACCTATATTGGGGGCGATGACTTAGACGGTGTACGTGGGATTGAAGTGGATAGCAATCAGCGCTTACATATTGTCGGTTATACCTACTCACGAAATTGGGTAAATGCTAATCCGGTCTGTATTACGGATGATAGTGGAAGCTCAGAAACAAAGTGTTTCCAAGGTAGTGATGGTTTTGTGGCAAGACTCGCTGCAACCGGTGATGTGTTGTCATATGTCCATATAATAGGTGGATCGGGTGATGACTGGACAAATTCTATTACATTAGTAGAAAATCCTGCCGACATCAACGCAACGCAGGTTTATATCAGCGGCAATACGGTTTCTGCCGATTTATTTCCAAGTTCAATAACGCCAAGCTATCAAAGTTATAAACCGGGTTCAGGAGAATGCAGTCGTGCTGATCCGCCCGTTCCCTTTGATTTACACCCCTGTGAAGATGCGTATTTTATGCGTTTATCGAATAATGCGGCGACCATAGATTTTGCCAGTTTTCTCGGTGGTGATTTTGATGATACCGCTGTAGATATCGGTGTTGATACTCTCACTGATTCGGCAACAGGTGCGATTGGAAATATTTATATTGCAGGTACCACGGCTTCAAGAGGAGGGACTATTGAAGCAATGCTTGAAATGGAACCATCTATTGCAACTACCCAGATTGTTGTAACGAGTTCCGATAGCGCAGATTTAGTAGCAACCAAGCAATTGTTACTTCAATTATTTCCCTTGTATCGAAGATATCTTGCTACGCCGTTAATCGATGATGGGCAACGGCGTGCTTTTGTGACTAAGTTTAATCCTATTGGAAGCGAACTCATTTATTCGACTTTTCTAAATGGCTTAAACCACGATGCTGGGAATGTGATGGAAGTCACTGATGAGGGCATTGTATATCTTGCGGGCCAAACCACTTCGTTAGATTTCCCGGTGGTTAATGCATTTAGTAATTTCCCAAAAGATGTGGATGCCTTTGTGAGTAAAATTGAAAGCGAATTAATTCCTGCAACCCGTCAAGATGGGAAAATAGTAGAGCAAGTGAATCTCAGTTTTTCCACTTTGCTGGGTGGAGAGGGAGATGATTATATTACCGCAATGACATTAGGGGCTGGGGATGCAGGTAGTGCCGATATTTACGTTGCTGGAGGCACCGAGTCCAGAAGCCTTCCAATAACTGATAATGCCACTGAAGCCGAATATCAGGGGGGAGAGTCTGATGTATTTCTAATGCGTATCGTGCAACAAGCTCCGAGTACAGATTTGGTATTAGTGATGACGAAGTCAGACAAAGAACAGCATTTTATCAATGAAAACCTGGTGTACCGTATAAATATTCAAAATAATAGCGCTGTAGTTGCTGAAAAAGTGCAACTTTGGATCGAGATTCTAGGCGGGAATGTGGCGGCAAGCATTAGTAGTCCAGATTTTACGTGCATAGACAGTAATGCATATAAAGTTGACAACCCCCAATCTGGGCAGCAGGCTGAGGCAGGCGCGATTAAGCCAGGTACTCATCGGTGTGATTTAGGGGATATACCGGCAAATCAAAGTATTCAGCAAGGCGTTAACATAACGCTGACCCCATCTAATGCTGGAATCATCACGGTATCCACGGGTCTTTCAAGCTTAACTTCTGATTCTGCGCCTAATGATAACGTAAGCATTTCAACAATACAGGTGTTCAAACCGCCCTCGCGTGCGAGTTTATATTTTCCTTTTTTGATTTTAGTCCTATTTTTCTTGTTATTAGCAGGTATATTTTGCGTTAAACCTAAGTTGACCGCTTTCAGTAAGCGGTAACTCGCAGAAATATCGAAACTGCGCGCACCCGCGTGAATCATCATGCCTATTTGCGAAAGATAGGCCACTGTTTTATCGGGTATGATACTTGCCCAAGAGATTTTATAGGACTATCAAATGAGAAAAGAATTAAATGGGTCATATCAATGCAGGTTTGGAGTGGTTGATTCAATCTATCAGCTTGATGGCCCCCTTAGTATTAGCAACCTTTATGGGAGCATGGTTAGCCTTCCAGCATTTTCGTCATCAGGAAAATAGAAAAGAAAGTGAGAACCATTTACGAACGCTAAAGCATATCAGTTTTGTATTAACCAGCCAGCTCGAGCAATTACAACGTCTTAAAACCGATGTATTAGATCCCAATGTGAACAATAGCCGCCGAGGTTTTGTCATGCAATCGGTGTTAATCCATAGTCAATTTCCGAGTTTGGATATGTCAGAACTACCCAGTGTATTTAATGACGACGAATATTCTTTAGTCAATGATATCACCCAGGCGGAGCAAAAATTTAAAGAGATTACTGATTTATTGCATCTACGTGTTGATCGGTTAATAGAGTTCGATATTATTGATGATTCAACTGAACATCAGATGAGAAGGAAATCTGCGCTGGAAAAATCAATTAATAAGGCCGCTGATCGTATTTTCACTCAAGTAGATGATGCCTTAGTTTGCTGTCAGTCAGTATTGAGCCGATTATCTGAGCATGTCAATGTAGAAGTTAAGAAAAAACCCAGCGAAATATTAGAAAATTTGTCTTGGTTTTTTCTGGCCGGTGCATGTGCCATCATTGGTGTGTTTTTCTTCAGTCACTGGGCGGTGAATACCGAGTTACTCGTGCAAGCGGGATTAGATATTTCGTTGGTTTCGGCCATCGTGTTTGCAAGTTCTTTATATGCGTCGCTCGCTATAGGTTTAATGGTTGCCATTCTAACCCTTTTTTCTTTTCTAAAAAGAATGAAAAGTAGCTCGATTTATTTATGGACATTTATGATTAGCCTGCAACCCAGCTTATTTCTCTTGTGGTTCAATTAAGTCGCTTCCTGGTTTTAATTTATAAATTATGTTCTTAGAAACTTCATTTGATCGATTATTTCTCTCCACGGTAAGATTAAAAACTCGAAGTAGTAATAATGAAATAGTGGATGCTTCTGCGTTTATTTATATTTATCCAATGGAAGAAGGTGATTTTCCTTTTTTAGTGACAACGTATTCGGCGGTACAACGTGCTGTTATTGGAAGCATGAGCTTTTTTCAGCAATTAGACGGAGAGTTTGCCCTGGGTAAGCCACACGTTTTAGATATTGATAACTTTTCAAAGCTCTGGTATTCAAAGGATGAGGCGGCACATAATGTCGCAATTACGCCATTTCTTCCATTCGCAAAACACCTTGATAAAAAAGGAGTGTCTATCGTAACTCAGGGTATTACTGAGCAACACTTGCCGACGAGCAAGAGTTATTTTGAACTTTCGTTTAATCAGCTACTGTATTATATCGGCTACCCCATGGGTTTGTGGGATTATAAAAACTATTTGCCAATTGTACGCAATGCGGCGATTGCATCCTTACCCATGGTTAATTACCAGGGGAATTCACAACTTCTCTTAAATACGACGGTCTTACCAGGGTCGGAGGGCAGCCCGTTATTTGAATCAAGATTCAATGATCGATCGAATCCACTGTTGCTAGGTATGCTGGTGCCACCCAAAAACAGTTTAATGAATGATCGTGTTAGAATGAATACCTTGGAAAAGACCGATATGGGTGTGATGATTAAATCCGACTATATAATCTCTTTGATGAAATCTTATTTAGCCGAAAAGGAATTTATTTAACGTGACAAGGCCGCTGACACCTGCGCTAACGGTGGATATTATTATTGAACTACCTTTTATAGAAAACAAGCCCATTGTTCTCATCGAAAGAAAGTATCAGCCATTTGGCTGGGCTATTCCAGGTGGTTTTGTTGATGTCGGTGAAAACTTGCAATCCGCTGCGTGCCGGGAGGCGGAAGAAGAAACCAATTTAGCGGTGAAGCTGATTCAGCTTTTAGCGTGTTACTCCGATCCACGGCGTGATTCACGAGGGCATACGGTGAGTGTTGTTTATATCGCTACTGGACAGGGCGAAGCAATGGCTAAGGATGATGCAAAAAGCATCGGTTTATTTACGATGGATGAAATTCCGCAATTATTGGCTTTTGATCATGCTAAGATTTTAGCGGATTATATACGTTTTCGTGAGCAAAACGTTTTACCCGTTGTGCAGACGTGTTAGGCACAACAGGTCGATTTGAATCGAAAGAATGCGGATAAACCTCGATCCATCCCTATTGGCTAATTAGTAGAATTGAAACGGAGTTAACTATGCAACCAGAATCAGAAGAACCTTCGGCGCAGTCAATTCGCAAGGCTAAACAATCCGCACGACAAATAATGCGTAAAAGTACTATTCTTACGCTGTCGCTGATGGTGTTGTTGATCGGTATATCGGTGGTTATTATTAATAGTAGCGTGTCTCCATTCGCGCGCTTTGCATCCGTCAACAAACAAAAAGGCGTTATTCCCGTTAAGTTGGGTGCTTTTCTAAAAAGTTCAGATGGAAAACTGATTGAGTTACAGCGTAAGGCTCAGTTAGGTGATTTAATCTCATTTAAAGTATCCACCACACGGCCGATCTATACCGGTTTGGCGATTGCAATTAATCATCAAAAACCGCAAATTGCTTTTAAAGACGCTAGAATTCCTCCGGGGCGAGATAGATTACTTGAGAAAGAGGATCATTTATATACTTACGAGCTTAAGAGCACTGATAGGGATATTAAGTTTTGCATTATTACCTCGGGTAGTTTTGAACGTTTATATGCTTTGCTGAGAAAGGTTCAAGATTTTTGGGATAGGATTGATGACCATGCATGTGTTCAGGTGATGTAATAAGCTTTGCTGGATTTACCATCATGATCTTATGTTGAATTATATCATTAGCCGACTGTTTAGCGCCTTTTTTGTGGTGTTAGGCGTTATTATTCTAGTGTTTTTGCTGATTCATTTAATTCCAGGTGATCCTGTCGAAATTATGCTGGGTGAGTCTGCAAGGCCAGCGGATAGAGATTTACTTCGGGCTGCGCTGGGCTTAGACTTGCCTATTCATATTCAATTATGGAATTATCTCAGCGGCCTTTTTACTTTGGATTTAGGGACTTCCATTCATTCTCATCGGCCAATCACCTCTATCTTAGTAGAGCGAATTCCCGCAACGGCGCAACTCGCTTTGTTTTCCCTATTGATTGCAATCATTATCGCAGTACCTCTCGGTATTTTAGCCGCAGTTAAAAAAGGTAGCGCCTGGGATCATCTTTCGATGGGTGTTTCATTGCTTGGGCTTTCGATTCCCAACTTTTGGATGGGTCCTATTTTGATCTTGGTTTTTTCACTTTGGCTAGGTTTGTTTCCGGTCAGTGGCAAAGACGGTTTTTTATCATTGATTTTACCTGCACTGACTTTAGGAACCGCAATGGCGGCCATACTGGCGCGTATGATTCGCAGTACGATGTTAGAAATATTGCATGAAGATTATATTAGAACCGCACGCGCGAAAGGTTTGAGTGAAACGGTCGTCGTCACGCGTCATGCGTTGAGTAACGCACTATTACCGGTCATTACCATTCTAGGCTTACAATTGGGAACGCTACTTGGAGGGGCTGTTATTACCGAAACGGTATTCTCCTGGCCTGGAATTGGGCAATTAACCATAGATGCGATTAAGAGTCGGGATTACCCGGTGGTACAAGCCTGTGTTTTGCTCATTAGTTTGAGCTATGTCATTGTCAATATTTGTACCGATATTGTATATGCCGCGATAGATCCGCGGATCAGAATAGGGGATGAAAATTAGTGTTGCCAGCATTCCCCATTATCATTGTTGTGGTTTGGGCTTTACTTGCCATTCTGGGGCCGGTTCTGCCGTTGCAGCCGGATGAAATAAACCTCGAAAAAATACTACATGGCCCAAATAGTGAAGCATGGTTAGGACACGATGACTTAGGGCGACCTATTTGGGATCGATTAGTTGTTGGTGCTAAGACTTCATTTTTTGTTGCATTTGGTGTGATGTTTATTTCGCTATTGATCGGCACCACCATCGGGTCGGTGAGTGCTTATGTGGGTGGCTGGGTTGATCAACTTATTGTTAGAATCATTGACATATTTCTCGCTGTACCGGGTATATTATTGGCGATTGCCTTGGCTGGGATAATGGGGCCAGGGATAGAAAATGTTGTCATCGCATTATCCGTTGTTGGCTGGGTTGGTTATGCCCGGTTAGCTCGTGCTCAGGTACTCACTGTAAAGCATAGAGATCATGTGACTGCTGCGATCTCCCTAGGTACTCCGCCCACAAGAATTATTAGTCGTCACTTAATACCGCTGATCAGCGCACCTTTAATTGTTGAGGCGACATTTGGAATTGCGGGTGCGGTGATTGCCGAAGCAAGTTTGTCATTTTTAGGGCTCGGTGTTCAGCCTCCTGCGGCGTCATGGGGAAGCATGATAAGAGATGGCACAAGCTATATGCTGGTTGCACCCCACATGGTCATTGTGCCCGGTATTGCGATGATGTTAATTGTATTGGCCATTAATTTATTAGGCGATCGATTGCGCGATGCATTGGACGTGAGAAGCAAAAAAAGCTAAAGAGGTAAGAGGCTATGAAGTTAGGACCGGTTATGATTGATTTAGAGCATACTTCTTTATCTGCAGAAGAGCGTGAAATCATACAACATCCATTGATCGGTGGTTTGATTTATTTTACCCGAAATTTTGAATCCAGAGAACAAATAACTGAGTTAACCAAGGAGCTCAGATCCCTACGTAAAAATTTACTCGTTTGTGTTGATCATGAAGGCGGTAGAGTGCAACGGTTTCGTGAGGGTTTTACCCCTATTCCTGCATGTGGGAAGTTAGGCGTTGCCTACCAAAAAAGTCCAAGTGATGCGCTACAAGCAAGTTTTGCGATGGGATGGTTAATGGCGATAGAGTTGCTTGCTTGTGGGATTGACTTTAGTTTTGCCCCGGTCTTAGATCTGGATTATGGGCATAGTGAGGTTATTGGCGATCGAGCTTTTGCTGCTGATCCACACCAGGTTGTTCTGCTTGCCGCTGAATTTATAAAGGGTATGCGAGATGCGGGCATGGCAAATGTTGGCAAGCATTTTCCGGGGCATGGGTTTGTGGTGGCCGATTCACATCTTGATTTACCTGTAGATACTCGTTCATTAAGTGACTTACTGAGTAGTGATATGGTTCCGTTTTCACAATTAAATGAAAATAATTTATTAGATGCCGTCATGCCGGCACATGTGATTTATGAGAAAGTGGATCATTTACCCGCAGGGTTTTCGGAACAGTGGATAAAAAAAATATTGCGTGAACAACTACAGTTTAATGGCATTGTGTTTAGCGATGATTTAAACATGGCAGCGGCCCATGTAGCAGGTAGTTTTGCACAACGCGCAGATGTGGCAATGCGCGCAGGTTGTGACATGGTTCTTGTCTGCAATAATAGAAGAGGTGCTATCGAAGTTCTCGAACAATTTAACTGGAATACTTCAAATGAAAACTCGTTTCGTCTTGAAAAAATGCGTGCACAGCAAGCACCGCAATATTCGAGCGTGATCAGACAAGCTCGCTGGATAAATGCGGTTGCATGGGCAGATCGACTCAAGCTTTTTTGATATCTATTTGCGGGGTATATTTGGCTTAGGTTTTGCTTTTTTCGTTTAGTTATGTTCAGCATCGCACATTACTAATTGACAACCCTATGACAGGTTAAATTGAAAATGTTAAAAAAATTGGCGTTAATTGCCCCGCATCCTTATAATCCACACATTTTTACCACGGTAGTATATTTAATACATGGATTTAAGGCCCTGACTGGAGAAAATAATGGCTGATAAGTTATTGATAATAATGGTTAATACAGACCCTGCTAATCCATCGGAATTAGGCGCTCCTTTTTTTCAAGCAACGGTTGCTGCGGCAATGGAGTTTGAAGTAGAGATGATTTTTAGTGGTCGGGCAGGAGAATTAGCAAAAACGGGTGCTGCTGAAAAGATGCATGTACAGGAAGACAGTAGTAAAAACGTATATGACTTGATTAAGGATGCCCATGAAGCGGGTGTTGTTTTTAAAGTCTGTACTCCAACCCTGGATTTATGGGGTGATGATTTAATTCCTGAAATTGTAGAGACCGTTGGAGGTGCTTATTTGATTAGTGAGGCGATGGATGATGCTACGGTGACGTTTACTTACTAGCCATATAGCGCTAGATTATCAATATCTGGTTAACCAAATTTTCAATTCTTTTATTTTCTAGTTTGCTTATACTTTTTCCCATAAGCAATTTGATCGCGGAGCATACGTGAAAATTACACCTCAGTTAGTTGAAAATGTTTATGATAAAGCGGATTGTTTGTATACCCACGAACAAGTTGATACAGCTATTACCCAGTTAGCTGATCAGATCACGCAGACACTTCACGATACTAACCCGATCATCTTATGTGTGATGACGGGTGGAGTCGTTGTTGCGTCAGAATTGTTATTGAAACTTCATTTCCCGTTACAACTGGATTACATTCACGCCACTCGTTATGGCGATGAAACCAGTGGTAATGAATTAAAGTGGTTGGTTTCTCCCCGGCAACCCTTGGGTGGCAGAAATGTCTTGGTAGTTGATGATATCCTTGATGAAGGATATACCCTTCAAGCGATTATTAAGTATTGCAAAAGTTGTGGTGTAGCTGATGTAAAAAGTGCGGTACTTGTTGATAAACAGCATGATCGGCGAGGCGGGTTAGCGGCCGCTGATTTTTATGCCTTAAAGGTACCGGATCGCTATGTGTTTGGCTTCGGAATGGATTATAAAGGCTATTTGAGAAACGTACCTGGAATATATGCAGCACAAAAAGAACATGAATAAACTGGCAATAATCGGTGGCACGGGATTGACCGCATTAGAGGGATTAGAAATCACCCGGCAACAGAATATAGAGACGCCGTTCGGAGAACCTTCGTCGCCCTTATTATTTGGTGAAATGGCAGGCCAGGAAATCGTTTTTCTGCCGCGTCATGGGGGACAACATACGATACCACCGCACCGCATAAATTATCGAGCGAATATCTGGGCATTAAAATCCCTCAATATTGAAAATATAATCGCCGTTGCCGCTGTAGGAGGTATACGTGCAGATTGTTATGCAGAGCGGATTGTTATACCTGACCAAATTATTGATTATACCTGGGGAAGACCCAGTACTTTTTTTGCGGAGGATTTACCCGAAGTAACCCATATTGATTTTACTTATCCTTATGCGCCAAGTGTTAGAGAAAAAATTATTGAGGCATGCGATCATTTATCAATAAATGCTTGCACAGAGGCGACTTATGCGACAACTCAGGGGCCGCGTTTAGAGAGTAAAGCTGAAATTGATAAACTTGAACGTGATGGTTGCGACATCGTCGGCATGACCGGTATGCCAGAGGCCTCGTTGGCCCAGGAGCTTGAACTTAAATATGCAGCTATTACTGTGGTTGCAAATTTGGCGGCCGGTCGTTCACAAGAAGTATTGAGCATGGAAATGATTCAACAATGTTTGAAATCTGGAATGCAACAGGTAAAAAATATTATTCGACAGGTGGTTATCACTTCTTCTTAGTAGGAACAAAGGTCTCAATAGACAAGCAAAAAATATGAAAAAGAATACTGCGGTGGTTAAAGAAAGTGAAATACATGGAAAAGGCTTATTCGCTACCCGAAAAATAAAAGCGGGTGAAGTGATTGGCTTTGTTGTTGGCCAAAAAACAGATCAAAACGGCCCTCATGTTCTCTGGGTAGATAACAAGACTTCTATCCATGTGACCTGTGATTTAAAGTATATTAATCATAGCAAAACACCGAATGCTTGTTATTGTGATGATTTAAGTGTGATAGCAATGGGGGATATATTGCGTAACCAGGAAATAACTCATGATTATGGTGAAGACTGGAGCTAGGAGCCTGTCCGAGAATAGAAATCGTAGCGAGGGAAAGTTATTTAGAACCCATTTTTTCGAATAAATGAGGCGAATAGAGGGCTTTATTTAACGAATTTATTCGGAAAAATGGGCCGAAATAGATTTTCCGCAGTAGGTTCTCTATTCTCGGACAGGCTCCTAGTAGGCTGTCTGAGAACAGACTGACCTACTGCGAACAAACCGGATGCATACATTTCTCGATCAAACTCGTTTAATAGCGACTAGGTTTGTTTATTCTGCGGCAATCGTCTCAGGGTTTTGCTCCAGTGGCAGTTCATACTTATTGACCATTGTGATTACTCCAAATAATGGATGGTCGAAATAATATATTTTGCCCGATTTTATACGCATTGAGTCCTTTAAACGATATAAGATAGGAAGTGCGGGTGTATTGTTAATGGTATTGATCGTATTTTTAGCGCTGAGTGCATCATTTGATAATAGCGCAGTTGCTCCTACAGAGTTGTCATCCATATATTCTTCCAGGCTGAAAGAAGTTAAAATATTTTCATCTAGTCGATTTAAATGAGCGCGATATATAATATCGAGTTCCAAATGAAGAAACCTCCCCAGGCGCAAACCTAAGGTTCCAAAGACTGAGTGATTAGGTGGCCCCATAGTCTCCCTAGGGGTAAAATTACTGGCATAATTTGCATACTCCGGGGTGAAATCGCTAAGGTAAAGCTCCCAGTTATCATTTAAATCGTTATCAAATGAAGCTAAGGGCGGAATCATTGTTGGAAAAAAAGTTGGCCAGTCAATAGAGGCATCTAATTCTTCTATAACAAAAAAATCCTGTGCCAGTTTTTCCGTAGTGTCTAGTAAACGATCGAGAGAGCGTGTGTTCTTTGGAATATTCGGAATAGATTCATCGGCTAATGCTTGGTATGCGTTCGTGGGGTGGTCACTGTCATCAAGCAATACTGGGATGCTTTTTTGGTCTCTGGCGACAGACTGTATCCAAGCCTTATGAACTAAACGTTTATAGCGCGGTGACTTTTCGAGTTTGGCATCAGTTAGTTTTAGCTCAAAAGCATTTTTAGAGAGTTCTTGAAATGGGACTGCAAGTTCGAGGGTTTTGGGCTGAGATTGTATTACAAAGGGTTTCGTCAGATCAACAGAACTCGCGAGTAATTTATTGCTACTTGCGGTTGGCCAGTTCTCAGAATGAACGCCAGATTGATCAGATTGTGAAAAAATTATAACTTCGATTTGATACCAGCTTGGTGCCTTCTCAGAGGCTAAAATCGATGTAGAAATTGAGCTTGCTAAAAGCACTACAAACAAAAACTTAAAATACTTCATAGAGAGTTGTTTGCCTTCATCAACGTTTGTAAACGACTAAATAGATAATATTGTAGAAGAATTGATGACAAAAAGATAGAACGCTGGGAGTGTGTATGGCGCAACGAGATCTGTTAAAAATGGGTAACCCCCGATTGAATGAAATATCAACTATACTGATTGATCGGCACAGCAAGGAAACTCAGAATCTCATCACTGATATGTTGGAGACGATGCTCGCTGCGAATGGTGCCGGGATTGCCGCTCCGCAACTAGGCGTGTTGTCGAGAGTTATTGTTTTTGGTATCAACCAAAACCCTCGCTATCCAGAGATAGAGCCCATTCCGCAAACAGTTTTGATTAATCCTGAGATTGAGATACTTGATGAGGAAATGGTGTTTGCTTGGGAAGGGTGTTTAAGTGTACCGGGGATGAGGGGACTTGTTCCGCGCTATAAAAAAATTCGCTATTCGGCTTATGACCAACTGGGCACAAAACGTAAAGTAGTTGCTGAAGATTTTCATGCGCGAGTAGTACAACATGAAATTGACCATCTAGAAGGTATTTTATACCCTCAAAGGATCAAAGATTTGACGAAGTTTGGTTTTATTGATGAACTCGAAAAGACAGGTGTCATTCCGACGATCACTAAAACAGAGAGTGGTTAAGATGCTCCTAGGAAGGATGCCAGTTTGTACCCGTTTCAATCAAGGTGTTTAACATTTCACTTATTTTGCTTTGTTCGTCGGAGTCGGGTGGTGTAGCGCGTTGGGACATTTCTTTAACGACAATTTCTAGTTTACGCGCTACGTTACCGATTCCATCAGCACCAAAAATTCCGGCTGTTCCGGTGATACTGTGAATGTTTCGATGGAATTCATTGATATTATCCGTCATATTATCTTGAGAAGTTAAAATGCTCGTCCATAGAGATGACATAACTTGAAAACGTGATGGTAGGCTATCCTTGAATTTCTGTTGCAGGCCAAATAATGCATTTTCTAAATCTTCTGGGTTTTCCATAAAAAAACTTACGCCTATTTTATTATTGCTTTAGTGTAGGTCATTGATATTCGCAGTTAAGCCATTAACTACTGCGATCAATTTTTTTTGATCAATGGGTTTGCTTAAATAGCTTTTAAAACCGGCTGCAAGAGCACTTGATTCATCGAATTTATCACTAAACCCAGTGATCATTATAATAGGGAGTTCTGGACGAACTTGCAGCAGGTATTGTGCGAGTTCGAGTCCCGTGAGTCCCGGCATGATTTGGTCGGTAACGACAACATCAATTGAGTCGGGGTTGTTCGCAAAATGGGCTAATGCGGATTGAGCATCGTTTTCTACCGTAATATCATAGGATTGATTACTTAAAATATCCCTGATCACGCCGCCTACAGCGCTTTCATCATCCACTATTAAAACACGTTTTTTTCTACTACTATTTTCAATTTTGGGAATGGCTGAGTGCATCATAGTTTCTGGAGCAGATGATGCGAGCGGGAAAAACATACGGAATGAAGTTCCTTTACCGAGTTCTGTATGTACAATAATGTGCCCATTATGGTCGTGTAGTATTCCATGCACCATGGCTAATCCCATCCCCGAACCTCTACCCACTTCTTTGGTGGTAAAAAAAGGCTGAAAAATATTTTCAAGAAGTTCGGGTTTTATGCCTTCACCAGTATCTGTTACTTCTAATTCGATAAAGTTTCGGTCAATTTTTTGGTTACAAGTACTGCAGGTATAGCTTAGATTTTTAACTTTACGCAGGTTGATGCTTAGTTTTCCTTTGCCCTGCATAGCATCACGGGCGTTGATGCATATGTTAGTCAATATTTGATGAAATTGTACCGGATCGGTGTTAGCCTCAGGTATCTCTCCAGTCACCGTAAATTTAACTTCGATGCTTGAGGGAATAATGGATGTGAGCATTCCTAATACTTCATCTACCAGCGGTGGAAGATTCAAGGCCTGGGGGGTACATTGGCCTTCACGACTAAAAGAAAGCATTTGTTGAATAAGCTGTCTTGCGCGCTCACCCGCTTGTGATATTTCTTGTAAATAGCTGGTTAATTTTTTATTTTCTGGCGAGGAAAATCGTTCAAGCGCTAAATTGGAATAACCCATGATTGAAGCAAGGATGTTGTTAAAATCATGGGCTATGCCACCCGTCAATTGGCCTATAGCTTGTAGTTTTTGGGTTTGTTGTAGTTGTTTTTCTAACCAGTTTTTTTCTTTTTCTTGTTGTTTTCTTTCTCGTATATCACGACAGGTAATTTGTATAGAAGACAGCTTTTCGTTTTCATGAATAGGTGCGGCATTAATTTCTACATCGATTTTTTGATTATCGTTGCTGAAAAAAATGGTCTCGAAGCTCTTAATTTTTACGCCTTTCATAAGCCCTGCAAATGCTGTTTCTGTTTGCTCTAAGAGTTCAGGAACGATAATACGTAGAAAGGAATGCCCCATTATATCTTCTTTTGTACAAGATAAAGTACTCAGATATTGCTCGTTTGCATCCAATATTTCTAAGTCTTTATTGATAATTAGAATCATATCCAAGGCGTTATCAAAAAGTCCACGAAATTTTTTTTCGCTGGCATAAAGTGCGGTTTCTGCATTTTTTCGGCTAACCAAGTGTTTCCATTCCCTAAGAACTCTTTTGATTGTGCGCGGGAGCATGAGCAATGCATCTCTGGATTTTACGACATAGTCTAATGCTCCAGATTTCATGACATCTACAGCCATTTGCTCATCTCCAAAACCCGTCATTACAACAACAGGATAAGGCAGGTTTTGATTACCGTTCGCTAAAATTTGGGTACCGTTTCCGTCAGGTAATAGATAATCCGTAATAACGATATCGGGCATATGAGTGTTAAAATAGAGGGTGGCTTCGCGTAATGAATCAACGACAGTAATGTTGTATGTATCGTTATGAGTGCTGAATACAAGTCTTATCAGGTCGGCATGTACTTCATCGTCCTCTACCAATAAAACGCTAATGAGACTAGTATTCATCCTGTCCATCCTATTAATTTACTAAAAATTTTCCATTTATATTTGATACTATACTGTTTTTCCCGCTCTTTTTTGCGTAATACAATGCTTTGTCAGCCTCATTACAAATTGTATACGTGTCGTTAAAATTGGGGTAGCAACTTATACCGCAACTAATCGTGACTTTGAATTCTCTACCTTCAGATTGATGAATCATTTTTCCTTGAAGAGCACTAATTTTTTTAATCGTTCTAACCGCATTTTCAATGTCTGTATCCATCAAAATGACGGCAAACTCCTCTCCTCCATAACGCCCTATAACATCTGTTTTTCGCAAGTTGAGCTGTAACAGTCGAGCTAAGTTTTTTATGACCTTGTCACCGGTAGGATGACCATAAGTGTCATTGACCGCTTTAAAGCAATCAATATCGATCATCACGAATACTAATGAAGTTTTTCTTCTCTTCGCGCGTTCTAGCTCTTGCTCAAGTAGTTCCTTGACTCTGGTGTGATTATATAAGCCTGTGAGGCTATCTCTTACCATAAAGGAACGAAGATAACGATGTCGTTGAGCTCGATTGGAAACTGATGAATAAAGATATAATGGGTCAATGGGCTTTGTTAAAAAATCATCTCCGCCAACACTCATTGCTTGCAACTGAACGTCAACATTGGTCTCTGATGATAAAAATACAATGGGGATGCTAATATAAGAGGGTTGTTGTCGAATGATGGTGGCGAGTTCTATACCTGTACAATTAGGCATATACAGATCCATTAATATTAATTCAGGTTGAAATTCGTTAAGAGTTTGGGTGAGTAACATTGGATTATTTACAATTCTTGTTTGCATTCCATGCTGCTGCAAGGTGATTGAATAGAAGCGAGATAGTTCTTCGGAGTCATCAACGATTAAAATACGGTATCTCATATCATCTTTGGCACTAATATGAAGATCTAGTTTTTCTACCAGTGAAAAAACATCGAAAGGTTTTACCAAAAAATCGGTAAATCCCATTCTTACCGCCTCTAATCGTGAGCTTAAGTCATTATTGGGAGATAATAGTATCGTTTTAAACCGCTTTGAGTCTTGCAGTGTCGTAATCCTACTGACTGTTTTTTTAGATAAAAACTCATGGTCTAAAATAACAATATTGGGAGGCGTGGTATTTATGGCTGTTAACATATCGTCAATCGTTAAAAACAACACGATATGATATCCAAAGCAGTTAAGTTTGGTAATAATATTAGTTTCGATAGATTTTTTGTTATCCAGTACATAAACAGATACGCCGGTCTCAGTTGAAATCTCATCCGCATCGTGTAATAAAGTCATATTATTTGCGGGTAAGGTTTTTTCTATAGTCGCTGTGCATTCTACAATAACTTTTTTGAGTGAAATAAGAAGATTTGATATTTCCTTGATTTTTATATCCGAAATGAGGCTGTCTTCTTTAAGAATATCATGGCATAAAGTTTCTAAAGCTCTTGATGTATCCGTTATTTTAATGAAACCAAAAGTTGCCCCGGATCCTGCGAGCTTATGAAAATCAAAAAGCAATCTATTAAGTACTTCATGGTTTTTAGATTTAATTTTTCTGGATTCCCATACTTGATTTATAAACAGATACTGAGGAAGTAAGCTCGAGACGTATTCTTCTTTTAATTTTTCAAGTTGCTGATATAAGTCTGGAGCTGGAGAATTCATCTGTTTGTATAGATCATTGGCTTATTATTGGTTAATCGGTATTATCGTTTTCGTCTTTAGGATTATAATCTTTAGAATTTAAGTATTGCTATTAGGATTGTTTATCATTATCTCCTTTTAATAGTTGACCAATGTACTTAATATATTTTCTTAATTGCCGAAGTAATAATCGAATATATCGTTATAGGCTTTCGCCGTTTATTTGTTGCTTTATCAAGACTCGGTTGATGGGGTACTTGCAATGATTTCTGCAATATAAAGGCAAAATTATGATAAGGAAAGAGACTATTGAATTCTCAAAAACTGGGTAAAATTCTCTTAGTAGAAGACGAGAAAGATATTCGCACGGTGGCTCAGTTAGCTTTAGAGTCGGTCGGTGGATTTGAGTTGAAGTTATGTGAGTCGGGTACCATGGCCTTAGAGACCGTGTCTGAGTTTCAACCAGACTTATTTCTTCTCGATGTAATGATGCCTGGGCTTGATGGGCCAAGTACACTTAAAGAACTCAGAAAAATTGCCGGTTTTGAAAATACTCCCGCAATATTTATGACGGCCAAGGTGCAACCACATGAAGTCGAAGAATTGAAGGCATTGGGTGCAATCGAGGTGATTGCTAAACCCTTTGATCCAATGGCTTTATCCGGGCAAATACAAACATGTTGGCAATCACAAGCAAACTAGCCCTTTGTGTCAGGATGATGAGAAAATTGAGCCTATGAATAATACTTCTGAAAATAAAAATATGGTTGATGTTAATCAATTTCTTCAACAACTAAAAGAAACCTATTTAGCCGAATTACCTGAACGCACGAGTGAAATCGAAAGTTTAATACTCGCATTAAATTCTTCCCGTTCACCTAACGAGGTATTTGAAGAATTATATCGTAAGGTACATAGTTTAAAAGGAAGTGGTGGTACTTATGGCTTTGGTATTATTACATCAATTTGTCATCATTTAGAAGACTTATTGAATGAAAGTAATGGAGTTTCTACTAAAATAGATGACATGTTAATCGATGCGTATCTAAAACATGTAGATCTCGTTAATCGAGTATCGAATGAAGCAACCCAAAATATGATATCCGATTTTTCTGCTATAGAAGATGATTTACGGGTATTGAGAAATACTTCCACCAGTAAACATATTTTTGGAATGGTTGTCGAATCCTCACATCTTATAATAGATCTCTGTATAAAAAGTTTGGCAGATTTTCCAGTGAAACTTGTATTTGTAGATGATGGCTTAACAGCTTTGCAACGGTTATTAAAAGAAAAATATGACTTTGTAATTATGGCAAAATCTCTAAGGGGATTGAATGGCGTCGCATTAACAAGCGCTCTTCGAACATCAGAATCGATTAATAAAGATGTGAAAATAATTACGCTTACTTCGGCGGGTGAATCAAAATATTTACATGGTGCAAAACCTGATTATGTATTAAATAAAGACAAAGCGCTTATTCATAATTTAGTAAATGTCGTTGATGAAATTATTCAAAAGCATTAGGATTTTGTTTGAATGCTTGTAGTGGGAAGTTATTGCGAACCCATTCCTAATGTTTTATAAAAGTGAGATTATGATCTTTACCCCTTGCTGGGTACATGATAATTTAGCCGCCTTGTTTTATCCAAAGGTTTTAACCCCCCATGAATTCTGCTATTCGTATTATTGATTCCCACTGTCATCTTGACTGTTTGGAAGGTGCTGAGAATATTAATGTAGTGCAAGATTATCTGACTCGCGCGAATGAACAAGGTGTCTCAGATTTCCTTTGTGTTTGTATTGATATGGAGCACTATCCTGCTGTTAAAGCCTTGGCGCAGCAGTTTGAGCATGTGTATGCGTCGGTAGGTGTTCACCCGAATCATCATGACGGACATGAACCTACGGTTGAGGAATTGTTAGCGGAAGCGAAGGCACCGAAGATTGTCGCAATAGGGGAAACCGGGCTGGATTATTTTCGCTCTGAAGGTGATCTGGATTGGCAGCGTGATCGTTTTCGGCGTCATATTGACGCCGCGAAACAATGCGGAAAACCACTGATTATTCACACTCGGGAAGCCCAGAAAGACACTATTGATATTATGCAGACTGAAAATGCCCGTGCGGCAGGCGGAGTAATGCATTGTTTTACCGAAGACTGGGATATGGCCAAATCCGCTCTTGATCTGGGTTTTTATATTTCATTTTCGGGCATTGTTACTTTTAATAGTGCCAAGCAAATACAAGAAGTGGCGCGCAAAGTACCCAATGACCGAATCTTGATTGAGACTGACTCGCCTTATTTGGCCCCGGTTCCCCACCGAGGTAAACCTAACCAGCCCGCATACGTACGACATGTCGTTGAATATATCTCTGAATTAAGAAATGAACCGCTGGAGAAAATTGCAGCGCAAACAACACAAAATTTCATAGATCTGTTTTCTATATCTGACTTAAGTTAGCAACTATAGGGTTATGTTATTTAACCCTTATTTTGTTTTTAATAAGAATAGAGACTTATTAAAACTGTTTTTAAAGCGAAGCATCAGTTAGAATCAGCCCCATGCTAATATATCCAGAAATTGATCCCGTTGCACTTGATTTAGGCCCGATAAAAGTCCATTGGTATGGACTCATGTATTTGGTCGCTTTTGCGATTGCTTGGTATTTAGGGAAGATTCGTGCCAACAAGCCTGGTTCCTCGTGGAATACAGATCAAGTCAGTGATGTCATATTTTACGGGGCTTTGGGCGTCGTTCTCGGTGGCCGGATAGGCTATGTCTTATTTTATAATTTTGGCGAATTTGTTTCCGACCCACTTATTTTGTTGCGTGTATGGGAAGGAGGAATGTCCTTCCATGGTGGCATGTTAGGTGTGTTCGTTGGAATGTTTCTTTTCGCGAGAAAGACCCATAAAACATTTTTCCAAGTCATCGATTTTATTGGACCTTTGGTGCCCTTAGGTTATTTCGCGGGACGCATGGGAAACTTCATTAATGGTGAACTATGGGGTAGGGCGACAGATGTACCTTGGGGCATGGTCTTTCCGCATGCGGGCGATTTTGCACGCCATCCTTCCATGTTGTATCAAGGTCTATTGGAAGGGCTGGTATTATTTTTAATACTTTGGGTTTATTCTGCAAAGCCACGACCCACCATGGCAGTGTCCGCCGCCTTTTTAATCGGTATGGGATTTTTCCGAATTGTAAACGAGTTTTTCAGACAGCCGGACGCGCATTTGGGATTCATCGCGTTTGATTGGATGACGATGGGCCAATTACTTTCAATTCCTATGGTGTTAGTCGGTGCGATTATGATGTGGTTTGCTTATAAAAGAGCCGAGTTTCCTGATTCTATACCCGCAGCGCCACCCACTGACAAGCAGCCGGTCAATAAATCGAAATCAAAACCTAAATCCAAATCTAAACCTGGGAAGAAGTCGAAGTAATTATGCAACAATATTTGGATTTACTGCGCCATGTTTTAGCAAATGGTGATCAAAAAGAAGACCGAACAGGTACCGGAACACGGAGTGTTTTTGGCCATCAGACCCGATATGATTTAACCCAAGGCTTTCCGATTGTAACCACAAAAAAACTGCATTTGCGCAGTATTATCCATGAGTTACTTTGGTTTCTTAAAGGCGATACTAATATAAAATACCTGCAAGACAATAAGGTGAGTATTTGGGATGAATGGGCGGATGAAAAAGGTGATCTTGGCCCAGTTTATGGGTCACAATGGCGTCAATGGCAACAAGCCGATGGCTCTCATATCGATCAAATTTCTCATCTGATAAAGCAAATACACGCTAATCCAGATTCTCGTCGATTGATTGTATCTGCATGGAATGTGGGCGAAATTGATAATATGGCTTTACCTCCTTGCCATGCCTTTTTCCAGTTTTATGTTGCCAATGGTAAGTTGTCCTGCCAGCTTTATCAACGAAGTGCAGATTTGTTTTTAGGAGTTCCTTTCAATATTGCGTCTTATGCATTGTTAACTCATATGGTTGCGCAAGTGACGAATTTAACAGTCGGTGATTTTATTCATACGCTGGGTGATGCTCATATTTATTCGAATCATCTGGAACAGGTAAAATTGCAACTTTCGCGTAAACCACATCCATTGCCGCGCTTAACCATTAACCCAGATGTTAGTGATATCTTTGAATTCAAATATGAAGATTTTGAATTGCTCGATTATGCCTGTGATGATCCGATCAGAGCACCTGTTGCGGTATAAATGGTGAAAGTATCTTTGATATGGGCGATGGCTGATAATCGCGTGATAGGTTTTAATAATAAGTTACCTTGGCGATTACCTGCAGATTTGCAGTATTTCAAAAAAACGACTTTAGGTAAGCCCATCGTTATGGGGCGCAAAACCTTTGAGTCGTTTGGAAGCAGGCCGCTGCCTGGCAGAAAGAATATAATAGTCACGCGTGATGCGGATTATAAACCCGATCAACAAGTCCGTGTTGTTAGCTCAATTGAGGATGCGATGATAGCAGCGGGTGATGTTGACGAAGTGATGATTATCGGCGGTCAGCAAATCTATGCACAAACCCTAGAATATGCTGATCGTTTATATATGACAAAAGTACACGGCAATTTTCAGGGGGATGCCTTTTTTCCTGAATTTGATTTAGCGGATTGGAAAGAAAGCCAATGCGAAGATTTTTCAGCGGACGACAAAAATCCCCATGATTATAGTTTTATTTTGTTGGAAAGAATTACCTAAACGTACAAATCCACTCCAAGCATTTCTTGTATCTCTTGTAATTTATTGAAGTTTTCATTTATTTTGTAATTTGATATTGCGATCTGGGCCTTTGGGTGATGGCTGTTTATTTGGAGTTGACTGGCAACTCCTGCTTGATATTCTTGATATGCACCTAATTTCTGGGTGCTTGGATTAGATGGTAACTGCGGAGCTGGACTCGCTTTTTGTGTGGTATTAGCTGCTTTCTGAGGGAATTTATTTAACGGAGCATTGTTTTCATTCGCTATGGCAGCGACGGGGAGAGTGATTATATTCGATGCGATTTTATTGCGTGAAACGGCATTTGCTCGCGCGTACAAAAAACCTTGTGAAGATAAAGCGGAAATTGACATTCTAGAAGAGAATAACTAAATGCAGATCATTTTAAATCCTGCAAAACATGAAGTTTACAGACTCAAAATAATAGGTAGAGAAGGGCAGTTTTAGCTCATCGCAATCGTCACTGTGGGTATCTACCAAGATATCGCGGCTTGTCAACTGCCTTCCTCCAAAACAAAAAGATGTCTTGCATAACTATAGTAGAAGCCAAGCCAGAATCAAGAAAGTTTTGGAATTATTTTTGGCCATCGTTTCGGATCTCAACGGCATCAATGAGCAGTTGAGAAGATGGTAAAAAATATAAACAAATCAATCAATTGATTATGGTTTTTATATTAGAAGCTCTTGCTAATCCGATAACTGAGTTTCGGTTTTTTGTGGCGGTAAAATTGACATTATCTAAGTTTGCACCACTGACATCCATTTTATGAATATTTGCCTTGCTAAAGTCTGCATCGCGAAGATCGGACATGGTGAAAATTGTCCATTTGTTGATGGTGGATTTAAATTGGGACGCCTTTAGTTTTGCGCGCTTAAAGCTAGCCTTAGTCAGATCAGATTTTTCAAAATTGAGCTTGCTTGTTCGAGACCAGTCAAAGTTTGCAAGCTTTAAATTAGATTGTGTAAAGCTGATATCGCTGAGTTCTGCTTCTTCAAATCTTGCCTCGGTGAGGTTTGCGTTGTTAAATGTAATACTCGAAAGTTCACTGCGATTGAACCTAACGCCAATGGCTATAACATGGTTGAATGTGGAATTATCGAGCGAGGAAGAAGAGACGTTAGCAACTTGCAACGAAGCACCATTTAAATTAGATTTTGAAATATTGACATAACTTAAATTAGCGCCGTATAAATTGCTATTGCTTAAGTTTATCGTATTAAATGTTGAGCCGAGAAAATTACTATAACGCATGTCTAAACTTGACAAATCTGAATGAGAAAAATCGGCATACTGTGCATTGATGTGATTAAGTCGTGATTGAATAAAGGAGCTTTCTTTTACATGAGTATCTGTTAAATTGCTTTTAGTCAGAATTGAATTATAAATATACACATTATTAAGATTAGAATGACTCAGGTTGGCACCGGTTAAATTAACATTTATTAAAATAGCATGTTTAAAGTTACTGTTTTCAAGGTCGCTATTGGCTAAATTTACATCTGTGAGAACAGCGCCCGAGAAATTTATTCCGGATAAATTACAGCGTTCAAGATTAACTTCTGATATTTGGGAGTTGCTAAAATTTCCGTTGGTTATATTACAATTTTTCAATTGAAAGTATTGAGTTATCGTATTTTCTGCATGGATCTGTTTGAGATGAATACTGTTAAGTACAATCAGTTTTTCAGTCATATTATTCGATTTATTCAAAAATATTTCGTTATCCATAATTATGTATTTTCGATGGTCCTTATTTTGCGAAATAGCACATGAAAATAATAGGGGTAGCGCAGTCAGGATAATGAGAAATATTTTCAGGTTAGCAGCGGTGGACGTAGAATGTTTATTGGGAAGACTTTTTGGCAACATTATTTCGTAAGTAGACTGGTATGGCTTTTTCGGGTGGATAAGTATTACCGTCGGTTAAATCTTGTAATGCCAAGTATGCTATATTCTCTGCGCAAGGTAAAGAACAGGTATTAAAACCTATAATGTTGGAAATAAGTTTTTGCTCAAATTGATCGTGGTAAACTTTCCAGGCATCCCCCACCGCGAACCATTGATGTTCATCAGTAGCATGCAATGCTTCGGGGTGACAAATTCCTTCCTTAGAACCCATCAGCTTGCCTTCGGTAAAGTGAAAACGTCCCCAATATACTTCCTGCATTCTAGCGTCTACCGCCACTAATATATTATTTTTTTGGCTATCTGAATGTGTTTTTTGCGCGAGAGCTGCTAATGAAGAAACAGGAATAACCGGAATATTCGCTGCAAAAGAAATGCCTTGAGTAACTCCGGCTGCAATTCTAAGCCCGGTAAAAGAACCAGGGCCACGCCCGAATCCAATACCATCAAGTTGGGAGGGCAATAATTCAGCCTCTTGTAGAAGCTTATCACACATTGAAAGAATTAAATCTGAATGAGCTCGCGGTGTTATTTCAAAAAGCGTTTTAACTTCATTGTTTATCATTAGCGCTGCGGAGCAAGCAGCTGACGAAGTGTCCAAAGCGAGTAATTTCACGCTTCTGATGCTTCTATGGGCTCTTCGAGATCATAAAAGTTTTGCACATCCGTTATATTTTGGGTAATAGGCATGGGCGGTAAGCTGTGTAAAAAAGTTCTACCATAAAATCTGCTTTGAATTCTAGGGTCGAATATTACCATAACACCGCGGTCGGTGAAATCGCGGATAAGTCTGCCTACGCCTTGCTTCATCGAAATGACAGCTTGCGGTAGTTGATAGCTTTTGAACGGATCAAGACCAGATTCTCTGAAATGAGTGAGCCGCGCTGAAGTAACGGGATCACCCGGCGAAGCAAATGGAAGTTTGTCTATCATGACACATGATAAGGCATCACCTCGAATATCAACACCTTCCCAAAAGCTCGTGGTACCCAATAAAACGCCATTTCCGCTTTTTCGAAATTCATTGAGTAAAACACGTTTTGGCTTACTGCCTTGGATAAAAAGAGGATAGGGTGACTTTTCTAACAAGTGGGCGGCTTCTTGTAAGCTTCGATGACTCGTGAATAATAAAAAAGCTCGACCTTTGCTGTAGCTAAGAATTTCTAATGCGTGATTTATTAGTTTGGATACAAAGTTATCCGATGAGGGGTCTGGCATTTTTTTCGGAAAATACAATAAGGTGTTTTTGCTATAGTTAAATGGGCTATCCCAGGCATAACAAATCGCTTTTTCAAGCCCTAATTGATATACAAAATAACTAAAATCGTTTTCTACTGATAATGTAGCAGAGGTAAGTACGACTGATTTGAATTTTTCAATCGGTTCTCTAAATTTGTCTGCAACATCTAAAGGCGTTGTATGGAAAAAAAAATTTCGGTCGGTTGTTTCGTACCATTGAATCTGATTGGATTTAATCTGAATCATTTCGTTTAATAAAGAGACTATTTTATCACATCGAATCGAGCATAATTCCAATTGTTTTCCGCGTTCAGAAAACTTTTTTAGATATTTTTGTAAATCGATGAGATTTTTCTGACATTCTGAAATAGATTCTACAATTTTTGGCTCGCGGTTAAACGCAAACCACGGTCCACGATTAGGGAGTTTCTTCAGTAAAATTCTAATTTGCTGAGATGAAAACAAAAGTTCATCCGTATACTTTTTTACGGTGGCCAATAAGTCAGAAGCTTCGTCTTCAATAGCTTCAAGTACATCATGGATTAGTTCGTGCAATTGGCGAAAACTGACCGTTTTGCCAAAAAAGCGGCTCGCGATTTCGGGAAGATGATGGGCTTCGTCAAAAATAATACTATCTGAGCTGGGTAGTAGATCATTAATGCTTTCTTCCTGTAAGGCAAGATCAGCAAAAAATAAGTGATGATTAATAACTACAATATCGGCTTTTTGCGCTTCTTTTCGCGCTTCTACCACACAACATCGGTCTATATCCGGACAGTCTGAACCCAGGCAATTATCCGCATTGGAAGTCACTAAGGGCCAGACTGGAGAACCTTCTGCAATATCTGCTAACTCAGAAATGTCCCCTTTTATAGTGCGTTGGGACCAATCCATTATTTGGTTAAAAGCAATGACATGCTCACGTGAACTGAGTCGTGCTTCTTCCGCATTTTTATGTAATCTGAAATGGCAGAGATAATTAGCACGGCCTTTCAGCAGTGCAATGTTTACGGACATGCCGATGACGTTGCGAATTTTGGGCAGATCATCAATAAATATTTGATCTTGCAAATGCTTAGTGCCCGTGGAGATAAGTACTTTTTGGCCAGCTAAAATAGCCGGCACGAGATAGGCGAAGGTTTTGCCTGTGCCAGTGCCTGCTTCGACGATAAGCAACTGGTTTTTTTCCAGGCCTTGTTCAATTTTTTTAGCCATTTCGATTTGCGCAATACGTGGAGCATAAGCATTAATCGTAGCTGCGAGCTTTCCCTTAGCCCCGAAAATGGTATCAATGGAAGACATTAATCTCTATTTTTAATTGCTCGCTTGATTTTCCCAAATTTCATCATTGATGTTACCTTCTTCTTGGGTCCATACTAGGTTTGATATAATTTTGAATTTAGCGAGGGACATGGCTCCGCGCTTGTTTCGTTTACTATTTGGGATTTTATCAGACTCGTCAAGAATAATATCTTTATCGCATTCAAATATTTCAATGGGTTCGTAATTTTCATTCATTATGACTAATATGATTGAATCCCATTCTTGTTCAAGTTTAAGCTGACCGATGCGTTGACCCGATTTTTTTTCATCAAAAATCGCACGCCCTTTGATTTGTACCCGTTTTCCTTCGCGAGTGCCTTTGCCAATCGCATCATATGTACCTGTTTTTTCTCTGCATAGCTCAAGATTGAGTAATTTAGCGGCATCAAATTCAGCTATTTCGCTACTAATGCCCAAAGGTTTACCTGTCGCCTTACGGTATTCAGCCGCTAATCGACGTGCTTCAGCAACGAGTTTTTCGGTAGAATATACGCTCATAATGACTTTGCTTGCACCAGATAAAAGCTTAACTTGTCTATATTAGCGTACTTAACGCCACAAAACCTAAACCTTTGAATGAAAATAGATTTAAAGCAGTGATTTTTGTGGGATTTTATTAGGGTGGTCTTATGCAGCGAAGCACAGGGATGTGCGAGAGCGTGCGCGATAATCGTTGTTCTTGGACGGGTAGGTTTTAAATAACCAGGTCTATATTGTTTGTAACGGTATTTGCCTCAGGACTGTCTTTAAAACGAGCTACTTCCGCATAGGTATTTGAGGCGGGTTGAGATTCTTTGTTTTCCGCATTTGATTGAGTTGTCGCTTCGTCCCTTGTTTCATTAATCGCATCTAATCGTTCGGTGGCTGATGCTTGTCGAGCCGCAGCGATTAATTGGGTAGCAGAAGCGGCGACAGAGCGATCTTGAGGTGAAGGTTCTGCAGGTGCAAGTGCAGATGCTTTTATTTGTTGGGCTTTGCGAACAGTGGCTTCGGGATCTCCAGGGATAGCTGAAGTGTCTATTTTGACTTCCCCGCCCGTTGCATAGGACTTGCCATCGGGGCCACGCTGGAATGTGTAAGTAGGTCCGCCTTGGGCGTAGGCTCCCGCTGCAGCTGAGTGTGCTGCCTCATGACTACGAACCTCCCTGTCTCTGATGTTTAATGCTCTCACTTCTCGCATTTCTTCCTCAGATAACTCAATGTTTGCGTTGGCTGAAATGGAAACTTTTTCGCTATCATCTGGCTTGGTATTAGACTGAGTACGGGTAATATTTTCTTTTTCTTGGGTTGTATTTTGCGAGGAAGATTGTAAGCCAGCATTTTGCTGGTTGGTGGATTCAACCGGTTTATTCACCCCAGCAGCCGTTGCACGGTCTTGTTCTACTTGTTGTTGATATGCATTGGTGGTGTCAGTATTTTGTTGACTCGTATAAAGATGATTTGAAGATATTTCACCGATAGCCATAGGTTAATTGCCTCTATTAAGCCATTTCATTAAGCAGTGACCCAATCAGTTCATTTTCTGTTTGCATGACTTTTGCTGAAGCTTCTACTTGATGAGTATCGACTATCAGGTTTACTAAACCTTCACCCATTGATTTGCCAGGTGATTTACCTGGTGAATATTCAGCAAGTGTTTGGGTGCTGGACAATAGTGCGGTTCCCGTGTTTGCAATATCTTGCGCGTCTTTACGCACATTCTCCATGCCACGTTTTAGACCGACAATACTACTGGTGAGGGCTGAGCTTTGAATATCCATTATTCTCCAAAAGTCTTTTAGTTAACCACAATAGCGGCTTATATACTGAATTAATTAATAGTTTAAGTCATGACACGGCTATTAAAAATACAATCTGAGACATAGGTCTCAAATGCGGAATTTCGGACAGGCTCCTAGATTTCCAAGTTTCCTTACCTGGTTCCATATTTGCTTTTGGAACTGATCGAGAATGATTTGAAGATGTAATTCCCCAGGAGCCTTAATGAGTTCCTACGCTCAAGCTTGGCTTTTTCTGCTCGATACATTGCTTGTTATTTTTTATTTTCACATTATGAAAATGGAGTTTTTGTATGAATTATACACCGGATATGTATGTGGGAAATATTGAATACCTAGAAGCCTTGCCCGATATATGTCTGCAAATTGACGAACTTATTGAAAACCCCTATTCATCCGCGCTGGAAATTGCTGAGCTTATATCGCGAGACCCTTCACTTTCTACTCAGTTATTGCGTATTGCCAATAGTCCTTTTTATGGGTTTCCTTCTCGAATTGACACCATAGACAGAGCAGTAGCCGTTATTGGTACTCGTGATATCAAAGATTTAGTGACCTGTGTTGCAATCATTAATAAAAACTCAAGCATGCCTAATGATTATTTCAATCTGCAAGCATTTTGGAAGCATGGTGTTTTTGTGGGAATGATAGCGCGAAATTTGGCAAAAAAAGCAACTGTTAAAATTCTACATAAAGAACGATTGTTTCTCGCAGGTTTGCTGCATGATATTGGCCATCTCGTTTTAAGCACTAAGTCACCGGATTTATTTGGCATTATGGTCAATCGAAATTTGGCGGAAAAACATGAAGATTTCACGGTCTCGCAAAATATCATATTCGATATGAATTCAATGGATGTGGGTGCTGCTTTATTAAGAAAATGGAAGCTGCCTACAAGTTTTCAAACAATAGTCAAAAATCGAAATCAAATAGAAAAACTCAAGGTTGATAGATTAGAAACTTCTATTATTCATATTGCGAATGTTGAAGCAGGGAAAGCGGGGTTATCAGGTTCGGTTGTTTATGAAGACGATTCTATCCATGCAGCAGCGTTAGAAACCACCGGTCTAAGCAGTGAGCAGATACAAGAAGTCGTAGAGCAAACGAGTGATGAGTTTAAATCCACTATCAATGCATTTGTCGCCACGCCAAGAGGCGAAAATGCAAAGCTTAAAAAACAAGCACGCGTAGTAGCCACTTAAAATATAATACTTATCACCTTTGCAAACTTCTGATAGTATCTAACTTTACTTTCTATCTCAGGAAATACCAATCCATTACTGAAATCATAAGGGAACTCTCATGAAAAAAACAACTCTATGGGCATTGTCGGCCTTGAGTGTGTTGTCATATACCGTTAACGCAGCAGATTTGAAATTGACGACTGATAAAGAAAAACTAAGCTATGCATTAGGGGTTCAGATTGGTCAGGATTTTAAGCAAAGAAAATTTGATATTAATACAGATACTTTTGTAGTTGCGATAAAAGACATGCTAGCTGATAAAAAACCACAGTTAAGTAAAGCCGAAATTACTGCTGTATTTCAGAAACTACAAAAGGCTCAAATGGAAATGCAACAAGCTGCAAGCGGTGAAAACTCAAAAAAAGGCAAGGCGTTTCTTGCTAAGAATAAAAATGAAAAAGGAATAATCACCTTAGATAGCGGTGTACAATATCGGATTATTACTGAAGGCAAGGGCAAACGTCCTTCTGCAAGCAATAGTGTTGTGGCGCATTACACTGGTACTTTGATTAATGGAACTGTTTTTGACAGCTCTGTGGAGCGCGGAGAGCCTGCTACATTCCCGGTAAATGGTGTTATTAAAGGATGGCAAGAAGTCTTGCAACTGATGAAAACCGGGGCAAAATGGAAAGTTTTTATTCCACCAGAGTTGGCTTATGGTGAACGTGGAGCGGGCGCAGATATTGGTCCGAACGAAACCCTCATTTTCGAAATTGAGCTTTTAGAGATTAAATAAATTGTTTCATGAAGTTAATAAAAGGCCAGGGCCCAGCCCTGGCCTTTTTTAGTTTGTTGACTATGATAGATACGCATTCAGTATTAAAGGCAACATTTGGATATGATGCGTTTCGTCATCAACAAGAAGAAGTTATTAATACCATACTCTGTGGTGATGATGCGTTTGTATTAATGCCTACCGGCGGTGGTAAATCCTTGTGTTATCAGATTCCGGCGATGTTACGTAGCGGTGTTGGGATTGTGGTTTCTCCGTTGATTGCGTTGATGCAAGACCAAGTCGATAGTTTGTTGCAACTCGGTATAAAAGCCGGATTTCTAAATTCTACCCAGACCCAAGTCCAACAACAAGAGATTGAACGAAATATCATTTCGGGTGAAATTGATGTTGTCTACGTAGCCCCGGAAAGACTAACGACCGCACGTTGTCTTAATCTACTCGATAATGCAGATATTGCGCTTTTTGCGATAGATGAAGCACATTGCGTATCCCATTGGGGACATGATTTTAGAAAAGAATATCAAAAGCTGGGTATCTTACACCAACGGTTTCCCGATGTTCCGCGGATTGCGCTCACAGCAACCGCAGATAAACGAACTCAGCAAGAGATTATTACTCAGCTTGGTTTGCAGCAAGCTAAAGTATTTGTTAGCAGCTTTGACCGTCCTAATATTCGATACAGTATTAAAGAAAGACAAAATAGCCGCGATGCGCTATGGCGATTTATCAAACAACAACATCCGAATGACGCGGGTATTGTTTACTGTTTATCGCGAAAAAAAGTAGAAAGTGTTGCCGCTTGGTTAAGTAGCAAAGGACGTATTGCCTTACCTTATCATGCGGGGTTGTCGAATGAATTGAGAGAACGTAATCAAAAACGCTTTCTGCGAGAAGAGTCTGTCATTATTGTGGCAACGATTGCATTTGGCATGGGTATCGATAAGCCCAATGTAAGATTTGTGGCGCATTTAAATTTGCCTAAGAGTATTGAGGCCTATTATCAAGAAACGGGTAGGGCGGGTCGTGATGGAAATCCAGCAAATGCTTGGTTGTCGTATGGTTTGCAGGATGTCATTTTATTGCGACAAATGTTGCAAGACAGTGATGCCAATGTTCAATATAAACATGTTTCTCAACATAAGCTCGAAACCATGCTGGGTTTTACCGAGCTTACCAGTTGTCATCGAATAGCTTTGCTTGAATATTTTGATGAAGTTTATACTAAACCCTGCGGCAATTGTGAAAACTGCTTGAACCCGCCTGAATCTTGGGATGGTCTCGAGGCTGCGCAAAAAGCGCTGTCTTGTGTTTACCGTACAGGCCAGCAGTTTGGGGTAAAATATATTGTTGATGTCTTATGTGCTGGAGATGATAAACGAATAAAAAGTTATGGACATGATCGGCTTCCTACTTATGGCATCGGTAAAATGCTTTCTACCACGGAATGGTCAAGTGTATTTCGGCAGCTAATATCACTTGGTTTTCTTGATATAAAAAAGGACAGCTATGGCGCTTTATGTCTTACTGAAAAAGCGCGCCCCTTGTTACGTGGCGAGATATCGCTACAGCTGAGAAAATCGCTGCAATCAACTAAGACTGCTGAAGATAAGCAGTCATCTAGCAAAGAAATAAAGTCTATAGACAAGCCTTTATTCGACGCTCTGCGGTCTTATCGACTCAAAGTATCTAAGGAACTTGGGGTTCCTCCTTACATTATTTTTAATGATAATACCTTGGTCGAAATTACCCAAAAAAGGCCGGAATCAGCGGATCAACTTCGTTATATTTCGGGTATCGGTGAACACAAACTGGCTAAATATGGTGAGTCTATACTCGCAGTTGTTAAAGAATGTTGCTTACCGGAAATATTTAGCAATCAATTAAGTGACACTGTTAATGAAACTCTTTTTCTTTATGCGCAGAATAAATCGATTGAGGAAATCATGGCACAAAGAAATTTATCTATTGCAACTGTTTATGCACATTTTGCTGCCGCCATTAAAGAAGGGTTATTAGATGCGCGTGATGTGGTCTCACTCGAAGAGAAAGAATATGCTGAAATAGTGTACGCAATAGAGATGAGTGATGGTTCTGAAAAAGGATTTTTAAAGTCTTTGTATGAAAGTTTGAATCAAGAGTACGATTACAATATCTTAAAATGTGTGCAAGCTGACGTCTATGCACAACAGTGAAACTGTCTTGATATAGCTACACTATTTATATAAATGAATTTAACTTAGAATGTGACTGTCGGCTAGATTAATTAGGAGTTTTTATGCGAAAAAATCAATCAAAAGTATTGCAAGATGGGTTTTTACAGCAACTACAAGATGACAAGGCACAAGTGCATATTTTTTTAATTAGTGGAATCAAGCTTGTTGGAAAAATAGTTAATTTTGATCAATATTCGATTGAGCTGAATAACGGTAGTTCACAGGTTGTATTTAAGCGCGCTATTTCTACGGTGCAAGCCGGTTAAGTGAGTGCGTAGGAACAGTCTTAAGATGTATCACGTTTGTAGTTTTAGATCTAATTCACACAATCGCAGATTCTTTTTGAAAGCGTATGTTTAACTTCTTTCTTTTTTCGTAGGCTTCACGAGCAATGACACAATCTTCTATAAAATAAGGTAATTCATTGAGCCGTAATGCTTGGGGACCATCTACTAAAGCGCTGCTAGGATGGGGGTGGAAATCGACGAGAACCATATTAGCGCCGGCAATGATTCCTTGGGCGGTAACATGGAATACGTCCATGATATTGTCAGGTGAGGTTTCTCGACTGCCTACGGAGTGTGAAGGATCAATGCATACAGGCATCCGTGTTAAGCGCTTAACGACGGGTACTTGTGCAAAGTCGATGAAGTTGCGATGCGGATCACCCATATTTGTTTTCATGCCGCGCAATGCAAATATGACATTTGAATTTCCTTCGCTGGCGAGGTATTCCGCTGCATTCAAAGATTCTTCAAGGGTGATTCCAAATCCTCTTTTGAGCAGTATGGGATAATTCGTTTGCTTGCCTGCGGCTTTGAGTAATTCAAAATTTTGTGTGTTCCGGGTGCCGATTTGTAGCATAACACCCGTAGGATGACCTGTTTGTTGCAACGCTTGGTTGATCTCTTGGATATGGCTGTCATGCGTGATTTCCATCGCAATGACTTTAATATCGTATTTACCTGCTAGCTCGAATACGTAAGGAAGGCAGTTTTTCCCATGTCCCTGAAATGAATAGGGGTTAGATCGGGGCTTGTACGCTCCCATGCGTGCACATACCTGACCTTGACTTTGCAATGCTTGCATCATTTTTTCGACATGTTCTTTATTGTCTACAGCGCATAGTCCGGCAAATATATGCAGATTATCTTGACTAAAAGTAACACCATTGTAGGCAAAAGAACTTGCTCGTTTATCGTCTTTATGTCGCCCCAATATTCGATAATCATCAGAAATACGTATGACTCGCTCAACCGTTGGCAGATCTTTCATATCTTCAAGGACAAGACTTGCAGTGTCGCCGATTAAATAAATCTCGGTTAGCGTTTGCTGAGCACCTTTTACTTCGTGAGTTTGGGTTTTTATTTTGGGTAATTGAGCTAAAAACTGCTGAAGTTGTTGGTATTCATCGCTAGTGCTCGACGTATTTGGGTGCAAAATAAGTATCATTGGTTTTCCTTTTTAATAAGAGCGCTGTTGACTTTTCAGGTTGTTAAATTTTACCTCAAACAGGCGTTTCTTAGTTGAGAAATCGGCGAACTAAATCAAAATAATGATCAATTCTTCGGTCGCGCAAAAATGGCCAATTTCGACGTATGTTTTCGGTTGCAGATAGATCGAGTTCAGCGCTTAAAATAGCTTCATCTGTTGCGTTTGCATGAGCAAGAAATTCACCTTGTGGGCCAGCGATAAAACTTGAACCCCAGAATTTAATTCCAGACGTTTGCTTAGACGTATCGCTTTCATAGCCACTTCGATTTGCGACTATTACCGGCAAGTTATTACTGATTGCATGTGCTCGTTGTATCGTTGTCCATGCATTAAGTTGCTTTAATTGCTCTGCTTCGTTGTCGCTGCGATCCCAACCGATTGCTGTTGGATATACTAATAGATCGGCTCCCGCTAACGCCATCAAGCGTGCTGCCTCAGGAAACCATTGATCCCAGCATATTAATACACCTATTTTTCCTATCGATGTGGGGATGGGCTCAAATCCTAAGTCGCCAGGGGTAAAATAGTATTTTTCATAATATCCTGGGTCATCGGGGATGTGCATTTTTCGGTACAGCCCTGCGATGCTTCCATCGGTATCAAAAACAACTGCAGTATTGTGATACAGACCAACCGCACGTTTCTCGAATAATGAGCATACAATAACGACATTGAATTGTTTGGCTAAGCTGGAATAGATGTCTGTTATAGGGCCGGGAATTTCTTCAGCAAGATCAAAATTTTTGGGGTTTTCTGACTGACAAAAATACAGGCTATTATGTAGCTCTTGCAGCACAATAAGCTTTGCGCCTTTTTTTGCGGCGATTTCAATATTGTGTTTGCATATATTAATATTAGTATTTATTTCCGCAACACATTCGTGTTGAATACAGGCTGCTTGCAGTTTTGCTGAACGCATTAAATATCTCTCTAAAACTGAATTAACAAGCAGCTACAATGCCATGCGGTAAGTGCATGGTGAGGCAATGTAAGCTTCCATTTTGCTCAATGATTTGCTCACAATTTATTCCTATAACCTCTCTGTTCGGCAAACAGTTTTTAATAATTGATAATGCATTATCATCATTAATATCTCGGTAGGTAGGAACCAGAACCGCTTGGTTAATAATTAGAAAATTGGCGTAAGTTGCGGGTAATCGTGTTTTATCCTTAGAATATTTTGCGCTAACCATAGGGAGAGGGATTAAGCGATACGGCTTTCCTTGTTTTGTTCTAAACTGTTTAAGTTCCGCTTCCATTTTCTGAAAATCAATATAATGCTCGTCGTTTTCAGTATCACATTTTACATAGCAAATCGTCTCTGCATCAATAAACCGGGCAATAGTATCAATATGACCATCGGTGTCGTCGCCAATTAAGTTGCCATGGTTTAGCCAAAGAATTTCTTCGGCGCCTAGTTTTTGCGATAGAAAATTGCTGATTTCTGATTGACTTAGGTTTGGATTGCGCCGCGCAGACAATAAACATTGTGCAGTGGTTAATAAGGTTCCTTGTCCGTTGCTCTCAATGCTTCCGCCTTCCAGCACGAAATTTTCGCTGCTTAAGTTACCTTTAAACGCATTTAAACGATAGAGTTCTCGCGAAATATTATTATCGAGTTGTGAATCGTATTTATTCCCCCAGCCATTGAAGCGAAAGTCAATTAATTCTGCTTGACCATTTTTGTAAATAGTCATTGGGCCATAATCACGTATCCAGGTATCATTACTTGGAATGCAGAAGAAAAATAGTTGAGTTTGGTCAATTGTTTTAGCGTTTAACAAAGACTGGATATGTGTTTTATGTGTAATATTATTGCAGACAATGAATAGTTTTTGAAATCGAATAAGTTGTTGTGCAATTTCTACAAATGTTGGTTCCACTGCTTCGAGCGAATGACGCCAATCAGTTTGCGAGTGCGGCCACGTAAGCATAACCGCATCTTGCTTTTCCCATTCGGCCGGTAGTCGGGTGTTGGGTAAATGACAGTCCAAGTTGTTTTTATCCGGTTTAACGGATGTTTTTTGCTTGTTGAATCGCATTTCCGATATAAGTCGAAGGAGTTAACGCCATAAGATTCTTTTTTGCTTCTGCTGGAAGTTCTAAGCCTTGTATAAAGTTTTTCATAATTTCTGAATTCACTTTTTGTCCGCGCGTCAGTTCCTTTAGTTTTTCATAGGGTTTTTTGATGCCATGGCGACGCATCACGGTTTGTATAGGCTCAGCAAGCACTTCCCAGTTATTGTCTAAGTCCGCTGCGAGTGTGGATTCATTGGCTTCGAGTTTGCTAATGCCTTTTAATGTAGATTCGTAGGCAATGATGGAATGAGAGACTCCGACGCCCAGGTTGCGCAACACTGTTGAATCAGTGAGATCGCGCTGCCAACGGGAAACGGGGAGTTTTCGTGCTAGGTGTTCCATGATTGCATTAGCGATGCCCAAATTACCTTCTGAGTTTTCAAAATCGATTGGATTAACTTTATGTGGCATTGTTGAAGAACCAATTTCTCCCGCGACCGTTTTTTGTTTAAAAAATCCAATGGATATATAACTCCATATATCTCGGTTGAAATCAATTAAAATGGTATTGAAACGGCAAAGTGCATCGAATAACTCGGCGATGTAATCATGCGGTTCAATTTGTGTGGTGTAAGGATTCCAGCTGAGGCCAAGATTGCTTACAAATGATTGCGCGCATTGCTCCCAATCGATAGTAGAATAGGCGGAGTAGTGTGCATTATAGTTACCAACGGCACCGTTAATTTTCCCCAGTATGTTTACCCTAGAAAAACACTCTTTTTGCCGTTGCAATCGGTAAGCAACATTCGCCATTTCTTTTCCAACCGTTGTTGGGGATGCAGGTTGCCCATGAGTGCGGGAAAGCATGGGAAGTGTAGCGTATTGTTGAGCTAAACTAAATACAGACTCGATAATACGATCAAGCAAAGGTGACAATATTTCTTTACGTGCTTTATTTAACATCAAAGCATAGGCTAGATTATTAATGTCTTCAGAAGTACATGCAAAATGAATAAATTCCGAAACGGCATTTAATTCACTATTGTCCGCAATAAATTCTTTGAGAAAATACTCTACGGCCTTAACATCATGATTTGTCGTGCGTTCAATTTCTTTGACACGCATTGCATGTGATTCATTGAAATTCTCGGCGAGAGCGTCTAAAAAAGCATTGGCTTGATCACTAAATTTGGGAACTTCTTTTATCTTTGAGTGATTCGCGAGCAATTGTAGCCATCGAATTTCGACGATGACCCGGTGCTTGATTAAACCGTATTCACTAAAAATGGGTCTAAGTAGTGCTGTTTTATTGCCATACCTACCATCAATAGGTGAAATTGCGGAAAGCGCTGATAAATCCATTGGAGTTCCTATATGTGTTCAGATGGGTGTATTTTACATAAAAAAACACTTCTGTTCCGTTAGTTTGCGTGGATGCTGTAAAATAATCAGTGAATAATAATTTAGCCATTAAAACGGCTGTGCATTACCCAAATGTGTTTAATTTTTTGAAAATTCGGTAAAATAGCCGCAAATTATTGTTTATACCGAATATTTATAACGCTTTGGGTAGATACCTAATTGGTCGTTATAATGACTAAATCTATTATGAATGAGGTGAAAAGTGCTAGAAGCCTATTTAGAGCATGTTAAAGAGCGTAATAATCAAGGCTTGCCGCCGCTTCCTCTGGGGGCGCAACAAACATCGGAATTGCTTGAGCTTCTCAAAAATCCACCTAAGGGCAAAGAAGAATACCTTTTAAATTTATTGATTAACCGGGTTCCCGCCGGGGTGGATCAATCTGCTTATGTTAAGGCGGGTTTTCTTGCAGCGATTACTAAGGGCGAAACGGCAAGCCCCTTGATTGATGCTAAAAAGGCCACAGAGTTATTAGGAACGATGTTAGGTGGCTACAATATTCAGGCGCTAATTGCATGTCTAGATAATGACGCTCTCGCGCCTATTGCTGCTGCGGCACTGTCAAAAACCTTACTCGTTTTTGATGCCCACCATGATGTTTTCGAAAAAGCAAAAACCAATAAATTTGCCAAGCAAACCGTTGATGCCTGGGCGAATGCTGATTGGTTTATGCAACGTGATGCGCTGCCGCAAGAGATTATGGTAACGGTATTTAAGGTTCCCGGTGAAACTAATACTGATGACTTGTCTCCTGCTTCTGAAGCATGGTCACGTCCTGATATTCCACTACATGCCAAGGCAATGTTAATGAGTAAAATGCCCGGCGCATTAGAAAAAATTACCGAGCTTAAAAACAAGGGTTATCCCTTGGCCTATGTTGGCGATGTTGTGGGTACGGGCTCGTCAAGAAAGTCTGCGATTAATTCGGTGTTATGGCATATGGGTCAGGACATTCCATTTGTACCTAATAAACGCCAAGGTGGCGTTATCTTGGGAGGACAAATAGCACCGATATTTTTCAATACGGCTGAAGACTCAGGCGCACTACCGATTGAATTAGATGTTGCTAAGCTCAACATGGGTGATGTGATAAAAATCAAACCGTATGATGGCATCGTGCTGGATGAAAAAAATAATATTCTCGCTAAATTCAATCTGCGTCCTACTACGATGCCTGATGAAATAAGAGCCGGTGGTCGTATTCCGCTAATCATCGGGCGATCATTAACCGATCGCACACGCAAGGCCTTAGGCTTGCAGCCTTCCGACATTTTTTTACGTCCGGTTGCTCCTGCGGATTCAAACCAAGGGTTTACCTTAGCTCAAAAAATGGTTGGGCAAGCATGTGGAGTGTCGGGTGTACGTCCTGGAACTTATTGCGAACCTCGTATTACCACGGTGGGTTCACAAGATACCACCGGAGCAATGACTCGAGATGAATTGAAAGAACTCGCCTGTTTAGGGTTTTCAGCAGATCTTGTCATGCAAAGTTTTTGTCACACTGCGGCATATCCAAAACCTGTTGACATTAATTTACAGCATAGCTTACCCGATTTTATTCAAACACGTGGTGGTGTGTCGCTACGACCTGGTGATGGAATAATTCACTCATGGTTGAATAGAATGTTATTACCCGATACCGTTGGTACCGGCGGTGATTCACATACTCGTTTTCCTCTGGGAATTAGTTTTCCTGCAGGTTCTGGTTTAGTGGCATTTGCGGCGGCGCTAGGGGTTATGCCCTTGGATATGCCTGAATCGGTGCTTGTGCGTTTCAAAGGAAAAATGCAAACAGGCATTACCTTGCGTGACCTAGTTCATGCAATACCTTATATTGCGATTCAAAAAGGCTTACTCACGGTAGAAAAAGCTGCTAAGAAAAATATATTTTCTGGGCGTGTATTAGAGATTGAAGGCTTGGATCATTTAAAAGTTGAACAAGCTTTTGAATTAGCCGATGCCTCCGCAGAACGTTCTGCAAATGGCTGTACGGTGAAGCTAGGCATAGAGTCTGTGAAAGAGTACTTAAGGTCTAACATCACCTTGTTGCAGTGGATGATTGCAAATGATTATGCAGATGCGCGAACATTACAGCGGCGTATAGAAGGTATGCAGGCTTGGTTGTCAGACCCTTTACTTTTAGAACGCGATGCTGACGCTGAATATGCTGAGGTTATCGAAATTGATTTAGCTGAGATTACAGAGCCTTTGGTTTGTTGTCCGAACGACCCTGATGATGTTAAGCCGATATCAGCAGTAGCAGGAGAAAAAATTGACGAGGTGTTTATTGGTTCATGTATGACGAATATAGGGCATTATCGAGCTGCTGGAAAAGTACTTGATGATGTTGTCAATGTGCCCACACGTTTGTGGATAGCACCTCCCACTAAAATGGATCAACACCAACTCACCGAAGAAGGTTATTATTCCATATTTGGAAAAGCAGGTGCACGTATGGAATTGCCAGGTTGCTCTTTGTGTATGGGTAATCAGGCAAGAGTTAAGGATAATGCAACCGTCATGTCTACCTCTACACGTAACTTTCCCAATCGATTAGGTAAAGATGCCAATGTTTATCTTTCCTCGGCAGAGCTTGCGGCAGTTGCTGCACGTTTAGGAAGAATTCCAACGGTTGACGAATATCAGCAATACGTAGAAAAAATAGCACCTGTATCGGACAATATTTACCGTTACATGAATTTTCATGAAATGGAAGACTATGTGTCTGTTGCTGCAAAAGTGATACCGATCATTCCAGAGTTATAAATTTTGTAAAGAACACTACGCAATCAGGTTTATTCGCAGCAGGTCAGTCTATTTTGGCCCATTTTTTTGAATAAATTCGTTAAATAAAGCTCACTATTCGCCTCATTTAGTCGAAAAAATGGGTTCTAAATAACGTTCCTTCGCTACGATTTCTATTCTCGGATTGGTTCCTAGGTTGATGAGGTGCCAGCGTTAAATCTGATTCAATAAACGCAATGCTTCTTTTTGTATTTTTGCTCGTCCGAATAAAAACATCATTCGAGTTCCGCCTTTTTGTTTCCAAAGCACGGCTGAGCGCATTATTGCAAATAGTAAGGCGCGTATTTTGTTTGCATTTGCAGGGTTTGTTAAATGCATTTGTTCCCCTGATACGATAATTCGTGGTTTTAGAGTACTAATGGTTTCTGCATAGGTATCAGCAAGATTTGCAACAATGTTTTCATGGGTGATTGAAAAACTCTCAGTTTGCGCCTCGGCCCGTTCTATGCCAGCCCCCAATTTTGCAAAGAGTGTTTTATTTTTTGTGAGTTGTTTTTCTAGTACAATGATTCCTAGAACATAACGAGATATTTCCATATCACGTTCTTTATTTTCTCGATTAAACATTGTAGACATCATTCTTAATCCAGTTTCTAAATTGGCGATTCCACCATAGACATCTTCTGTAGATTTGGCATTTGAATTAATGATACTCTTAATTGCGGTTTCAAAGCCCGTGGTATCACATTGGCCTGTTCGTGCGACATCGCGGACTAGACTTCCGGCTTGAAACATACTCGCCATTGCGATTACTTTTTCTGTATAAGACATCTTATTTTATATTAACCTTATTGATATATTATTTCCGGTACTTTATCAATGACTCCGCCACCTAGGCAGTTGTCGCCATCATAAAACACAACATATTGACCGGGCGTGACTGCTCGTTGGGCTTGAATAAATTCAACAGTATAGCGGTCGTGCTCTACTGGAGTAATGATGCAGTCTTGGTCTATTTGTCGATAACGCGTTTTAGCACTACATTGTAATGGTAAAGAGGGCAATTCGCCCGAAATCCAATTTACCTCTATTGCCTCTAACTTGCTACTAAAAAGTAACGGATGATTGTGACCCTGGGCGATGACCAAGACATTTTCTTTTATGCGTTTACCTATGACGTACCAGGGTTCTTCACTTTCTGAGAAATTTAATCCACCGATTCCTAAGCCCTTACGTTGTCCTAATGTGTAATACATGAGTCCTTGATGGATGGCAATCACTTTTCCTTCGGGTGTTTGCATTTCTCCGGGTTGTGCGGGTAAAAACTGAGACAGAAATTGAGTGAAATTTTTTTCTCCAATAAAGCAAATTCCTGTACTGTCTTTTTTATCGTGGGTTTTAAGTTTCATGCTTTTTGCTAATTCTCGAACTTCTGGTTTTAGCATCTCTCCTAAAGGAAATAAGGCATGGGATAATTGCTCTTGATTGAGAGCATGGAGAAAATACGACTGGTCTTTATTGATATCTATTGCTTTTAATAAACTATATTTTCCGTTTTCTTCTGTGACTCTTGCATAATGACCGGTTGCAATTTTTTCAGCGCCTAAAGAGAGTGCTTCTTTGAGAAATACGTCAAATTTAATTTCTTTATTGCATAATACATCGGGGTTTGGTGTTCTACCGGCCTTGTATTCATCTAAAAAATGCGTAAAAACCCTGTCCCAATATTCAGGGGCATAATTGACAGAATGAAATTCTATCGCTAAAGTTTGACTAATTTTTTTTGCATCTTGCAGGTCTTGTGCAGAGCTGCACTGGTCTTCTTCGATTTGCAGATCAACCCAGTTTTTCATAAACATCGCGGAGACGTCAAAGCCTTGGTTTTTGAGAAGCAAAGCAGTGACTGAGGAATCTACGCCACCCGATAGACCGACTATAATTTTAGGAATGGAATTTTTCACGAATTGACAACAACGTTTATATATTTTTAAGGAGCTATTTTAGTTAGACGATCTTGATTATATCAACTAGGAGTCTGTCCGAGAATAGTCTCTTACAGTATTTGCAGAAGGAATATAAAGGACCAAATAAACTGGTTTTTCATGTAAATAGGGGTATTTAAGTGTAATTTAAAATAAGTAAGTAGTATTGGAAAACGTAATTGTTTAAAATTAGTGGCTTTTTGAACGTAAAATATATTAACACCCCCTCTAGGCATTAAAACATTATTATTTGGAGAAACTATGTCATATCAACATATTCAAGTTCCGGAAAACGGCGAAAAAATCACAATAAATGATGATAATTCGCTCAATGTTCCGGCCAATCCTATTGTCCCTTTTATCGAAGGTGATGGAATTGGTGTTGATATTACACCGGTGATGCGTGAAGTGGTTGATGCTGCTGTTAAGCAAGCCTATCAAGGAAAGCGTGGTATAGCTTGGATGGAAGTATATGCGGGTGAAAAGGCCACCACCGTGTACAACCGGGATACTTGGCTACCATCAGAAACTCTCGCTGCATTGAAAGATTTCTCTGTGGGTATTAAAGGCCCGTTAACAACCCCCGTGGGTGGCGGTATTCGATCGTTAAATGTGGCATTACGCCAGGAGCTTGATTTGTACACCTGTCTCAGGCCAGTGCGCTATTATGCGGGCACTCCGAGCCCGCTGAAAGAGCCAGAAAAAACCAATATGGTGATTTTTCGTGAAAACTCTGAAGATATTTACGCTGGTGTTGAGTGGGAGCAAGGGACTCCTGAAGTCAAAAAAATTATTGATTTCATGCAAAACGAGCTCGGAGTCAAGAAAATCCGTTTCCCTAATACCTCAGGTATTGGAATTAAACCGGTTTCTAGTGAAGGCACTTCCCGACTAGTAAGAAAGGCTATTCAGTACGCAATCGATAACGAGAAAGATTCGGTAACCTTGGTTCATAAAGGCAATATTATGAAATTTACCGAAGGTGCTTTTAAAAACTGGGGCTATGAACTCGCGAAAAAAGAATTTGGCGCAACTGAGATTGATGCTGGTCCTTGGTGTGTCATCAAAAACCCAAATACCGGTAGTGATATTATCATTAAAGATGTGATTGCCGATGCCTTCTTACAGCAAATTCTATTAAGACCCTCTGAATACAGTGTTATTGCCACATTGAATCTTAACGGCGACTATGTTTCAGATGCTCTTGCGGCACAAGTTGGAGGTATTGGTATTGCGCCTGGTGCGAATCTATCGGATTCTATTGCAGTGTTTGAAGCGACGCATGGAACGGCGCCCAAATATGCAGGTAAGAACCAAGTTAATCCTGGTTCACTTATTTTGTCTGCCGAAATGATGTTGCGCCATCTTGGGTGGATAGAAGCCGCTGACTTAATTGTGCAAGGAATGTCGGAAGCCATCGCGGCAAAAAATGTAACCTATGATTTCGCACGTCTAATGCCGGAAGCAAACAAAGTTTCGTGTTCTGCTTTTGGCGCAGAAATAATTAAGCATCTAAAGAGCAAGCCTGATTAGCGTAGATTTTTCGATCAAATGAGGCGAATAGCCGTCGCTATTTAATGTTGTGATCGAGAAATGTACGCAACCAGGCTTGTTCGCAGTAGTCTAGCCTGTTCTCGGACAGCCTCTTTGAGATGTTTAAAGCCTATTGTCGAAACTAAGCAGGGGCTTCCATGTCGGTTTCTAATGGTTCTTCATCATGACTGTGGGATCTGATTTTGACCGCTTGCAGGCCTCGCGGACCATCGATTAAGTCAAATCCTACTTTTTGGCCTTGTTTTAGTGTTTTATAGCCTTCCATTTCAATGGCGCTAAAATGCACAAATACATCGGTTCCTCCTCCTTCTGGGGAAATAAAACCATATCCTTTTGCGTTATTGAACCACTTTACTATCCCGCTAGTCATTGTAGTTTCTCCCTGCTATTTATGTTGCTTTCAGTCGTTAGCCATATTGTTATTATTGGCTAACGTAAGCAGCGGCTTCTTTATTAATGTTATTTTAACTGCAATGAATGACTAGAATACACTTTTCTAGAATAGTCAAGAGTTTTATTGTGTTTAAGTAAAACTATTATAAATTCCTTTATTTCTATAAGAGATATTTATAGGAGGCATAAACATCAGTATTTAGGTAAAATGAATCGTTCTTAACCGGGTTTCGGTTCTGCAAAATAACCGGGTTAGAACAAAGGCGATTGGCTTGAAAAGAGGTGTTTTCATCAATTTTGGGCTGTAATATTAAAAAAACATGTAATATGAATTAAACTAAATAGCGATGAGTGACGAAAAATACATTGAAGGCGATAGCGATCTAGATGTTCAGGAAGCTAAGCCGAAGCTTAAAAAGCCTCCCTTATACAAGGTAGTGTTGCTGAATGACGATTTTACTCCAATGGAGTTTGTTATTCGAGTACTGGAAGCTTTTTTTGGGCATAACAGGGAAAAGGCTACGCAACTTATGTTGCAGGTGCATAAAGAAGGTAAAGCGGTGTGTGGTTTGTATACCCGCGAAATAGCTGAGACCAAAGTCAATCAGGTATGTGAGTACGCTAAGCACAGTAATCACCCTTTAATGTGTACTATGGAGCAGGCTTAATCCCCCTGAAGTGAAACGATAATTATGATAAGCAAAGAACTTGAATTTACCTTAAATCAAGCTTTTAAAGAAGCGCGAGAGAAGAGGCATGAATTTGTAACGGTTGAACATTTGCTGTTAGCATTGGTAGATAATCCCGCAGCCTCAGTGGTGTTAAAGGCTTGTGGAACGGATATTACTTCTCTAAAAAACGAGTTATCTGTATTTGTTGATGAGACGACTCCTCATTTAATCGGTGAAGATGATAGGGAAACCCAGCCTACCTTAGGTTTTCAACGAGTACTGCAACGTGCAGTGTTTCAAGTCCAGTCTTCGGGAAAAAAAGAAGTCACTGGTGCCAATGTTTTAGTGGCTATTTTTAGTGAACAAGAATCCCAAGCGGTGTATTTACTGAACAAACAAAGCGTCACGCGCTTAGATATTGTTAATTTTATTTCACATGGCATATCCAAGGTAGCAGGCGAGGACGACTCCCATAGTATATCTCCTGCAGTGGAAGAGGAGGCAGGTGGTGAAACACCGGCGAAGAGTCCACTCGAAAGCTATGCTATTAATTTAAATGAACAAGCGAAAATGGGGAAAATTGATCCCTTGATAGGTCGCAAAGATGAAGTGGAACGTACTATTCAAATTCTTTGTCGGCGCAGGAAAAACAACCCTCTTTATGTCGGCGAAGCAGGGGTAGGAAAAACGGCTATCGCAGAAGGTTTGGCGAAAAAAATTGTTGACGGTGAAGTGCCTGAGGTTTTAAGCACGGGAGTCGTTTATTCATTGGATCTCGGCGCTTTGTTAGCGGGTACTAAATATCGTGGTGATTTTGAGAAAAGATTAAAAGCACTGCTTGGACAATTATTAAAAGAAGAAAATGCGGTTTTATTCATTGATGAAATTCATACGATTATTGGTGCTGGTTCTGCATCAGGTGGGGTGATGGATGCCTCTAACTTGATAAAACCAATGCTTGCATCAGGTCAACTAAAATGTGTAGGTTCTACCACTTATCAAGAGTATCGGGGAATTTTTGAAAAAGATCGTGCCTTAGCGCGACGTTTTCAAAAAATCGATGTAAACGAACCGAGTGTCGAAGAAACCATTCAGATTTTAAACGGGCTTAAATCGAGGTTTGAGGAGCATCATGAAGTTAGATATACCCGCCAAGCGCTAACCACTGCCGCAGAACTAGCCGATCGTTATATTACTGATCGGCATTTACCGGATAAGGCAATTGATGTTATTGATGAAGCAGGTGCTTTTCAGCGTTTATTAGCGCCGTCAAAACGTAAAAAGACCATTGGAATTCATGATGTCGAAGTGATTATTTCTAAAATGGCTAGAATTCCTCCGAAACAAGTTTCACGTTCTGATACTGAGTTATTGAAAAATTTAGATCGCAACCTCAAGATGGTTGTCTATGGACAAGATGCCGCCATTGAAAATCTATCAACTGCTATTAAATTGGCACGTTCAGGTTTAGGTAGTGAAGATAAACCGATAGGTTCTTTCTTATTTGCGGGGCCGACGGGCGTAGGTAAGACCGAGGTGACTCGGCAGTTGGCTCTTGCTTTAGGTATTGAGCTTATCAGGTTTGATATGTCTGAATATATGGAGCGTCATACGGTCTCTCGCTTGATTGGAGCGCCACCAGGCTATGTAGGCTATGACCAAGGTGGATTACTGACAGAAGCTGTTAATAAGGCACCACATGCTGTTTTGTTGCTGGATGAAATTGAAAAAGCACATCCAGATGTTTTCAATTTATTGTTACAAGTCATGGATCATGGAACGTTAACGGATACCAATGGTAGAAAGGTAGATTTTCGTAATGTCATTATCGTAATGACCACGAATAGTGGTGCTGAGCAAATTTCACGTGCCTCGATTGGTTTTACAGAGCAAGATCATTCTGCGGACAGTGGCGAAGTGATTAAACGAACTTTTAGCCCGGAGTTTCGTAACCGCCTCGATGCAATCATTAATTTTGAAGCGCTCAATACCCGCGTAATTGTCAGCGTTGTCGATAAATTATTAGTCGAGCTTGAGGTTCAGTTAGATCAGAAAGGCGTTACCATTGAAATTGATGACAATGCGCGTAATTGGCTAGCAAGCAATGGTTATGATAAGACAATGGGAGCAAGGCCTATGGCGCGCTTGATTCAAGAGCAGATCAAAAAACCGTTGGCCAATGAGTTGTTGTTTGGAGAGCTTGATCGAGGTGGAAATGTGAAAGTCACTAAAAAAGATGATGCTCTTTCATTAACCTATGAGCCAAAAAAAGAAAAAGTGGTATAGATGTTGAATTAAAAACCTAGAAAAACAATAATCTCTAACGACAAAAAACCGACTCAATAAAACGATTGAGTCGGTTTTTTTGTTTGTATGAATGACTCATTTGGCGCGATAAACAATACGGCCTTTACTAAGATCGTAAGGGGTTAATTGGATAGTGACTTTATCGCCAGTTAAGATTCGGATGTAGTTCTTTCTCATTTTTCCAGAGATATGAGCGGTAACAACGTGGCCGTTCTCTAGTTCTACGCGAAACATCGTATTTGGTAACGTGTCAATGACCGTTCCTTCCATTTCAATGTTTTCTTCTTTTGCCATATTAGCTTCTTTTCTACACCTTTTGCTGAAATCGATTTTGTTAAAGGGGCGAAATTATACCTAGGTATAATTGATAAGACTAGAAACAAAGTCACTCAATTCATAAAAAAAATTAAAACTATATGAAAATAAGGAATAACAGCTTGTTATTAATGAATATTATCCCTGTGATTAGATCTGAATCAGTTCTGTCGTAAATACTCTCTAGCATATTTCTTGAATAGTGGTTTAGCCCAACCCATCTGGAGTTATAAATGTCAAAAATTACTGCGTTCCATATAACCAATGATGAGCAAACAGTGGGCTTATTACGGAAAGCAGGAATGAAAGGATTATACTTAGCCTGGAAAGATCCATTATATGAAGGACCTGTTAGTAAAGACAATTTAGAATTACGTACCTCAAGCAGAGCGGATTATTTTTCTCAGCAGGGGTGGGGCGATAAACAGTCATTGTTAGCTCATTTTCAGGGTCGAAATAGTCAGCTACAACAAATTTCTCGATATAAAAAAGTAAGCTTATGGTTTGATCGCAATATGTACAATCAGCTGCAATTGATTGAGCTTCTCGATTGTTTGTCTCAATCCCCAGATATTCCTTTATTCATGATCGATGTATCAACGATAGCTCATCGTGAAAATCTGCTTAACTTGGAAAAATTGTCGGTTGCAGATATAAAATCGCTCTACCATGATGAAACTGAAATAACGGTCAATCAGCTGAGTATTGCGATTGATGCATGGCGATGTTTCGCAGCGCCAGATCCGAGGTCTTTGCTACAATTTAGACGCCAAGATATGAGCACTATGCCCTTTTTATTCGACGCTATAAAAAGACTCCAGCAGCAATATCCATCAATTCTGAACGGACTATCGAGAACCCAGCGCCAAATTCTAGATGTTGTGGACGGGTATCCTGAAATAAGCGTTCAAAATGCTTTTGAGAAGGTGCAAGCGATGGAAGAAAGTCCTTTTTTAAGTGGCGCAATGTTTTGGATGGTGTTGAAAGAATTATCCCGATGCGAAGTGCCTGCGCTGGAAATATGGAAGCAAGAGGATGCTAAAATATCTTCCTCTAAACAAAATCTGGAGGAGTTATTCCCCATTTGCTGCTTAAAAATAACAGCCACGGGGAAGAAAGTACTCAGATACCATCTAGACTGGTTGCAAATCAATGGGATTAATCGCTGGATCGGTGGTGTGCATTTGCAAGATGGTAATATTTGGCGCTATGATCCTAAACGACGTCAGTTAGTTAATACTTTTGCCTAGGAGGTCTGTTCTCAGACAGCCTTCAGAAGTTGTTAGTTTGTCAATGTTTTGAGCAAGCCTTCTATGCATCGAAACTTATCCGTTATTTCTGCAAAATCACGAATGATTTTTAGTTTATTTTGTCCGTCTAGTTGGTATTGTTTGGGCCTGGTTTGTATGAGTTGAATGATTTTCATAGGATCTATGCTTGGGTTTTCTGCAAAAACGATGCGACCCCCTTTTAGATGCATATCTATTTTGATAATACCCAATGGGTTAGCTTTTAGTTTTATTTCGGTAATATGAATTAAATTTTTTGCATGTTCTGGTAATAGGCCAAAACGATCAATCATTTCAACTTGTAGTTCTCTTAGCTCTTCGTTTGTTTTACAGCTTGCTATACGTTTATAGATGGTCAACCGAATATGGACATCTGAAATATAGTCTTCGGGTAGCAATGCTGGAATTCCAAATTCTATTTCTGCACCATGATCAAGTGGTCTATCGAGTTCTGGTTGTTTACCCTCTTTGAGTGCTTGGACGGCTCTTGAGAGTAAATCGTTATACATATTAAATCCAACCTCCTGGATTTGTCCGCTTTGTCCATCACCTAACAATTCGCCAGCTCCACGAATTTCTAAGTCATGTGATGCAAGCATAAAACCCGCACCAAGATCTTCAAGAGACTCAATCGCTTCTAAACGTTTAATCGCATCGGGTGTGAGTGATTTTTTGTGCGGTGTTAACAGATAAGCGTAAGCGCGATGATGTGAGCGGCCTACACGTCCTCGTAATTGATGCAACTGCGCCAACCCGAGTTTATCTGCTCGATTTATAATGATTGTATTAGCCGTTGGTATGTCAATGCCACTTTCTATAATAGTAGAAGCGACTAAGACATTAAAACGACGATGATAAAAATCCATCATCACTTGTTCTAGTTCTTTTTCAGCCATTTGACCATGGGCAAATTCAATCTTGGCTGCAGGCAGAAGTTCACTTAACTCGCGCGTCATTTTTTCTATCGTGGCGACATCATTGTGGAGAAAGTAAACCTGTCCACCGCGTTTTATTTCACGCAGAAAAGCTTCTTTTATCGTTGAGTTATCCCAAAGCGTTACAAATGTTTTTACCGCGAGTCGGTGTGCCGGTGGTGTGGCAATGATGGATAAGTCACGCAAGCCTGACAGTGCCATGTTCAAAGTACGAGGGATGGGTGTTGCTGTCAAGGTAAGCATGTCTATACCGCTATACTTTGCTTTTATTTTATCTTTTTGGCGGACGCCAAAGCGTTGTTCTTCATCGACAACGATTAAGCCCATGTCCTTAAATATAACGCTCTCCTGAATAAGTTTATGCGTGCCTATAATGATATCGACATTCCCACTTGCTATGCCTTTTAATATAGCGTCTTGCTCCTTTTTTGAATTAAAACGAGACAATACCTCAATACGAAAAGGCCAGTTTGCGAATCGATCTTGAAAATTACGATAATGTTGTTGGGCTAACAGGGTGGTAGGGACTAAAACGGCGACTTGCTTATTATTATCAACGGCGACGAATGTCGCGCGCATTGCTACTTCAGTTTTACCAAAACCAACGTCTCCACAAACAACGCGATCCATGGGTTTTTCCAGTTCCATATCGTTTAATACAGAATCAATGGCAGATTCCTGATCGGGTGTTTCTTCGAATTGAAAAGCACCAGCAAAGGCGCTGTATTCTTCGCGTTGAATTCTAAATTTTATGCCTTTCGCCGCCGCACGTCTGGCATATACATCTAAAAGCTCTGCCGCAACATCACGTACTTTTTCAGCTGCTTTGCGTTTTGCTTTATCCCATTGCTCCGATCCTAAGCGATGAAGCGGTGCTTTTTCTGGATTGGAACCTGAGTAGCGATTGATTAAATGTAGCGATGCAACGGGTACGTAAAGCTTGTTATCGTCTGCATATTCTAAGGTTAGAAATTCCGCTTTTGATCCGCCGACTTCCAATATCTGCAAGCCTAAATAGCGACCTACACCGTGATCTTGATGAACAACCGCAGCGCCTACCGTCAATTCTGTTAAATTTTGAATGATGGTATTGCTATCACGTCCTGGTTTTTTTCGTCTTCGACGCTGCGAAACTCGATCTCCGAAAATTTGAGCTTCGGAAATTACCACAATATCTGGGTTTGTTACCCATAGGCCATTTTCTAATGGTGCTATTGTTATCGCTAGCTTTGCACTTCCGTTAACAAAATATTGCCAATCATCGGCTAATCTAGGTTGGATATTATTATCTTTTAGCATTTCTAATAATGCTTCACGCCGACCCTCACTCTCGGCAGCAAATAAAATCCTACCTTCGTATTTATTAATAAACTCAACAAGATTTGAGGCCGCATTTTCACTCTGCGGGTTGAATAATAGTAAAGGTGGTTTTTTAGAGCTAAAATTATAATAGTTTTCCTGCTTTGATAAGACCGGGGTGTGTTCATAATTTTGCAGTATTAATTGTGAATATTTCCCAACTAAACCGGAGACTTCAGCGGAAGTTAAAAATAGCTTGTTGGGCTCAAGAATAGCGCGTTCTATATCATGTCGTCGTTGCTCATAGCGTTCTTGGGCTTCATTATGAAATGTTTTTGTAATACTATCGAAACCCTCAAACGATAGAAATAAAGTATTTTTTGGCAGATAATCAAATAAGGTTTCTGTTGTATTAAAAAATAAGGGGAAGTAGTATTCAATCCCATTGGGTAAAATACGATTACTAACATCTTTGTAAATGCTGCTGCGCTGAGGATCACCTTCAAAGGTTTCTCTGTATTCTTGCCTAAACTGCTGAATGGCTTCTTTGGTAAATGGAAATTCTCTGGCTGGAAGTAACTTTATAGATTCAGTTTGTGATGTGGTAATTTGTGTCTCTGGATCGAAGAAACGAATGCTTTCCACTTCGTTATCAAACAGATCTATGCGAATAGGCACATTACTCCCGGTCGGAAATACATCCATTATGGATCCACGAACGGCGAATTCTCCATGTTCCATTACTTGTGACACGCAGGTATATCCACTGTGTTCAAATGTAATTCTCATCTGTTCGAAATTTAAGAAGTCGCCGACCGCTAACAGGATGGTGTTTTGTTGTAAAAATTCTCTCGGTGGTAGGCGCTGCATTAACATTGCTGCGGTGACAATTAAGCATCCACGCGTAATACTAGGCAAGCGGTAGAGTGTTTCTAAGCGTTGTGCAATGATGTCTTGGTGTGGAGAAAAGACATCATAGGGTAATGTTTCCCAGTCTGGAAATGGAAGAATTGAATGCGCAAATGTTTCATTCGCAAAAAACTTTAATTCAGTTTCTAAACGATATGTGCCAGCCATATCTTCAGTGATGATGACGATAGGGCCGGTTGTTTGCTCAATAACCTTACTAATCAATAAGCCAGTGGCCGCACCATACAAAGAACCCATATGTAGGTGTTGCTTATTCGAACTGGGCAGAGTAGGGTTAAAAACACTACTAGTGTGGACGTTCTCTGTTGTAATAAAGGTTGACATATCAATACTTCTAGAAATAATTTGGCGGCGCATTATCCCACATTTGAAATTAAGATTTAACTGATAATCTTAAAATCCATAGTTGAAGTATGTATTTGTGACGGTATAGCTAGAGGCGTAGGGGCGCGAAATAGCGAGGGTGATTCCA
>Ga0256830_1000084_pt1 | contig 79744 bp, 70 predicted proteins | sample 128326metaG_FD_190537 | JGI IMG/M metagenome (GOLD analysis project Ga0256830, IMG submission 190537) | Hydrothermal vent microbial communities from Lau Basin, Pacific Ocean - 128-326 | ecosystem: Environmental > Aquatic > Marine > Hydrothermal vents | place: Pacific Ocean: Lau Basin | collected... | reverse complement strand
GACCTCCTGGGCCAGTTGGTGCCACTCCTGCTTCAGGTCCAGGGGGGGAGGGGCGCGGTCGGGCCGCTCGGGGTCGAGGACCGGCGCGGCCAGGAGGGCCAGCACGCGGAGCATCCGGGCGGGGTCGCGTTGGTGGGCGCGGGCCTCCTCCGCCGCCCGGACGATCACCTGCTCGGCCCGGACGATCACGTTGTAGGAGCCAGTAACCAAGGTAGAATCGGTGACGTCGCCGCCAACCTGGATGTCGTGGTCCATAGCAGTCGGGTGGTCGCTTGGTCACTTGGTCGGGTGGTCACGTGGTCACTTGGTCATTTGGTCGGGTGGTCACGTGGTCGCTTGCCCCTTGCCCCTTGCAACTTGCAACTTGCCCCTTCCCCTTGCCGCTTGATCGGCGGTCTGCCGTCGGCCGTCGGCGGTCGGACAGCGTCCTCAGTCCGCCGCTAAGCCGCTATCCGCTAGGCCGCTATCCGCTCGTGCTCTTCGTGTCCTTCGTGTCTCCCGCCGCATCGCCCCGGTTCTAACCACCAAGCGCACAACGAGCACAAAGGACACTACGGGGATATGAAGTCTTCACCCCTCGGCCCGCCGCTATCCGCTATCCGCCAGGCCGCCGGCCGTTCGTGCTCTTCGTGTCCTTCGTGTCTCCCGCCGCATCGCCCCGGTTCTAACCACCAAGCGCACGACGAGCACAAAGGACACTACGGGGATATGAAGTCTTCACCCCTCGGCCCGCCGCTATCCGCTATCCGCCAGGCCGCCGGCCGTTCGTGCTCTTCGTGTCCTTCGTGTCTCCCGCCGCGTCGCCCCAATCCTAACCACCAAGCGCACAACGAGCACAAAGGACACTACGGGGGTATGAAGTCTTCACCCCTCGGCCCGCCGCCAAGCCGCTATCCGCTAGGCCGCTAGGCCGCTTGGTCGGGTGGTCGCTTGCCCCCTGCCCCTTGCCCCTTGCCCCTTGCCCCTTGCCCCTTGCCCCTTGCCCCTTGCAACTTGCAACTTGCCCCTTGCCCCCTATTGCTCATCCTCCACCGGCCGGCAGGTGACGTGGAGGAAGCTGAACTCCCCCATCGGGGGGATCAACTCCTCGACCTCCAGGACCTCGAAGACCCGGTCGCCCAACTGCACCCGGTCCCCCACCTCCGGCGCTTTCTCCTGGTCCAGCACGGCCCCCGGGTGGTCCGCTTCCACGACCAGGTAGCTGACTTTGTAGATCATCCTGCGCCCCTCCTCTTCTCCCTCAGCCGGCGCCCATCCGATCGGCGATGTTGCGCAGGCGGATCTTGAGGGAAAGCTCGGCCGCCAGGTTGCGCATCATCACGAAGCCGATGTGGGTGTTCTCCTCACAGAGCCGGAGCAGGGCGTCGCTGGGGATGGCGTAGAGGACGGTCTCGTCGGTCGTCGCCCGCACCGTCGCCGAACGGGCCCCCCGGTCCACCAGGGCCATCTCGCCGAACACCTGGCCGGTCCCCAGGTTCAGCACCGGGCGGGCGTCCTGGTCCCCGGCCCCCAACACGATCTCCACCATCCCCTTGCCGATGACGTACAGCTCGTTGCTGGCCTCGCCTTCCCGAAGGACCACGTCCCCGCGATTGTACTGCACGGGGCGGGAGAGGGCCGCGACCTGCTGCAACTCCTCCTGGGAGAGGCCGGCAAAGATGGAAACACGCTCCAACACCTCCGTGGGCAACATGCTCTTCCACTCCTTCCTGTCTGAACGCCGGAACAACTACCCGAAAGACGCGAGGTCTTGCGATGGCCCCTATTGTACTCGTCCTTGCCCTCTCGGTCAAGACAGAACCTGCGGGAGATCACCCTCCCGCAGGTCCCAAGGTATTCGGCGATGGCAACGGCTTCCCGGCAGCGGCCTACGACGCGCTTTGGGCCGTGGGAAGGACCTGCGGGAGGGTTCCCTAGGGCTGCACGCTCCGGTAGGTTCCCACCAACGTCGCCTGGGCCAGGACGTGGCCCTCCATCGCCTTCAGGACCTGCTCCCGGGTCACGCCGGCGGGCAGGTCCAGGCGGGTGTCCAGGGCGTAGAGGACGAAGGTGTAGCGGTGGGTCTCCCCGGGCGGCGGGTAGGGGCCGATGTAGCCGAGGCTGCCGGCGCTGTTCTTCCCCTGCCGGGAGCCGTCGGAGAGCTCCGGGTCCCGGGGCACCCCCTCCGGCAGCCCCGAGGCGGTGGGGGGGATGTCGTAGAGGACCCAGTGGACGAAGAGGCCGCCGGGAGCGTCCCAGTCCTCCAGGAAGAGGACCAGGCTCCGGGTGCCCTGGGGCGGGCTCTCCCAGGCGAGGGGGGGCGAGACATCGTCGCGGAAATGGCCGTAGCGTTCCGGGATCGGGCCCTCGGGCTCGAAGGCGGTGCTGGTGAGGGCGAAGGACGCCGAAGGGGCCGGGGGCCGGGGCGGTGAGGGGGCCGTCGGCGTTGGGGCGGCTCCCCCGCAGGCCGACAGGGCCAAGGTCAGCAGGATGACCGGCAGAAGCGCACGGAGATCCATCGAACTCCTCCCGCTACCGTGAAGCGGGCAGCAGGGAGCAGCCGTCGCCCACTCCCTGCTGCCCGCCGTCGAGGTCTAGGCACCGTATTTGGACAGCCGGCCGGCGTGGGCCAGCATCAGCGCCATCAGGTCCTGGGCGTAGAAGTGGCCCAGGCCGCCCTGGGCGCAGGCCGATTCGCCGAAGGCGGTCACGCGGTCCGGGCGGACGGTCGCCGGGGCCCACAGCAGGAGCGGCACCGGGTGCCAACTGTGGCTGCGGAGCTGGGAGGGGGTGGAGTGGTCGCCGGTGATCACCAGCACCGCCGGCTCCAGGTCCAGCAGGATGGGCAGGGCCTCGTCCACCGCCTCGATGACCGCCTTCTTGGCCTCGAAATCCCCATCCTCGCCCCGGCTGTCCGTCGGCTTGACGTGGACGAAGAAGAAGTCGTAGTCGGCCCAGTGGTCGGCCACCGTCTGGAACTCGCGGCGGACCGGGTCGCCGGTCTCCAGGAGCTCCATACCGACCAGGCGGGCGACGCCCCGGTACATGGGGTAGACGGCCACGGCGGCCGCCCGCAGCTTGTAGAGGTCGGGCATCTTGGGCAGGTTGGGGTCCTGGGCGAAGCCCCGCAGCAGGACCATGTTGGCCGGGTGGCTGTCGGCCAGGAGCCGGCGGGCCTGGGCGATCCAGCGGTTGACCAGGTCGGCGGTGTGGCGGGCCTCCGGCTTCTCGGCCGTGGCCGGGAGCGGGGGGTAGCCCACCTGCTGGGGGTCCGTGTCGGCGATGGCGGGGGAGAGGCCCAGCCCCCGCAGGACGAGGACGAAGCGGTACTCCTTGACCGGGCGGACGAAGGTCTCGACGCCGGGCACTTCGATGGTGTCCAGCCGCCGGCAGAGCTCGGCGCCGACCTCGCTGGGGATGCGGCCCGCCCGGCGGTCCACGATGATCCCCCGCTCGTCCACGGTGCAGAAGTTCCCCCGGGCGGCCACGTCCTGGGGCTGCAGCTCGAAGCCGATGCCCAGGGCGGCCAGCACCCCGCGCCCCACCTCGTACCGGAGGGGATCGTAGCCGAAGAGGGCCAGGTGGGCCGGCCCGCTGCCCGGCGTGATCCCCCGTCGGATGGGGATGCTGAGGCCGGTGATCCCCTCGCGGGCCAGCCGGTCCATATGGGGCGTGTGGGCGGCCTCCAGCTCGGTTTGGCCGTCTTCGGGGCGGGGCATCCCCCCCAGTCCGTCCAGGACGAGGAGGATCATCTTCCGGTGGCTTTCCACGGTCAGGCTGCTCAGCAGGTCGAGATGGTCCATCGAGGGCTCCTTTCGTGGCTTCCGTGGGGGCCAAGGGCGCAAAATCAAGGGGCCTCCGATGAGGCCCCCGGTGGGCACCCTCTTAGCGGATCGCCGCTTCGGTCTCTCTGTCGAAGAGGTGCATGTTGTCCATGTTGAAGACCACCTGGACCTGATTGCCCACCCGGAACTTGGTGCGCGGGTCCACGCGGGCCAGGAACTGGTGCTCCCCGGCCACCAGGTAGACGATGACCTCGTTGCCCATCAGCTCCGTCACGTCCACCTGCCCCTCGACGGGAGCGGCCTGGATGCCCGGCGGCGCGTACTCGGGGTCGTGGATGTCCTCGGGGCGGATGCCGAAGACCACCTGCTTGCCGACGTAGGGCTTGTAGACGGCCACCCGGTCCTCGGGCACCTTGACCCGGAAGACGCCGGTGTCCACCCACAGGGTGCTGTCCTCCAGGACGAGGGTGGCGTTGAAGAAGTTCATACTGGGGCTGCCGATGAAGCCGGCGACGAAGATGTTGGCCGGGTAGTCGTACAGGTTCTGGGGCGTGTCAATCTGCTGCAGGACGCCGGCGTTCATCACGGCGATGCGGGTGCCCATCGTCATCGCCTCCACCTGGTCGTGGGTCACGTAGATGAAGGTGGTGCCCAGCCGCTGGTGGAGCTTGGAGATCTCGGCCCGGGCCTGGACCCGCAGCTTGGCGTCCAGGTTGGAGAGGGGCTCGTCCATCAGGAAGACGGCCGGCTCCCGGACGATGGCCCGCCCGACGGCGACGCGCTGGCGCTGACCGCCGGAGAGCTGCTTGGGCTTCCGGTCCAGCAGGTTCTCGATCCCCAGGATGCGGGCCGCCTCCCGCACCCGTCGGTCAATCTCGTCCTTCGGCGTCTTGCGCAGCTTCAGCCCGAAGGCCATGTTGTCGTAGACCGACATGTGGGGGTAGAGGGCGTAGGACTGGAAGACCATAGCGATGTCCCGGTCCTTGGGCGGAACGTCGTTGACCAGCCGGTCCCCGATGTAGATGTTCCCTTCGGTGATCTCCTCCAGGCCGGCCAGCAGCCGCAGGCTGGTCGTCTTGCCGCAGCCGGAGGGGCCGACGAAGACCAGGAACTCCTTGTCCTCGATGTGGATGTCCAGGTCCCGCACGGCGACGACGTCCCCAAAGCGCTTCCAGACGTGTTCGTAGGTCACACTGGCCATAGGTGCTCTCCTTCCGTGTTGCGGGTTACGGGTTACGGATTGCCGGTTGCATCAGGCCAGGACGATTCGGAGCCCCTGTTCGCTCAGGTCCCAGAGGACCGCCGTGGGCGCGGCCCGGCCGGTCACCAGTTGGTCCACCGCGTCCACCGGGGCGACCCAGGCCGGCCCCACCCGCCCCAGCCGCTCGGCCCGGACCAGGACGGTCACCTCGGCCGGCAGGTTCAGCAGTGTGCGGACGACCGAGGCCTGGTGGAGGTCTTCCACGGTGACGCCTTCGAGGGGGCTGATGCCGTCCACCTCCAGGAAGACCTTGTCGGCCCGCAGTTCCGTCAGGGCCGCTTCGGTCAGGTGGCCGGTCAGCGCCATCGCCGGTCGTTCCACCTGTCCGCCGGCCACGATGAGCGTGACCGGGGTCTCCCGGGCCAGGCGGTGGGCGGTCTCCAGCCCGTTGGTGACCACCGTCAGGTCTTGGGCTTCGGCCAGGTGGGGGATGAGGGCTTCGATGAGGGGGCCGGCTCCCAGGAAGATCGTCTCGCCGGGCCGGATGAGGGAGGCGGCGGTGCGCCCGATGGCCTCGGCCTCGGCGTCTCCCGTCTGAGGAGGGGAGGGCTTCTCTCCGTTGCGGACGGCCACGGCACCGCCGTAGGTACGGCGGGCCCACCCCTGCTCGGCCAGGTACTCCAGGTCTCGGCGGATGGTGGACTCGCTGACGTGGAAGCGGTGGCTCAGCTCCGGTACACGCACCACGCCGGACTCCCGCAGGAGTTGCAGGATCGCCTGGCGTCGTTCGGCGGTTAGCATCGTCTCCCCTGTTCTCCGAGGGGCCTGTCCTGGCAAGGTTGTCCCATTCTAACGCAAACCGCGCAATCTGTCAAGTCCTTTCTGCGCGATCTTGCGCGATTTTGCTCTCTAGCCCCTCGGCGTCTCGGCGGCAGAGAAGGACTCCCGCTGGAGGCGTGCGTCTATTGGCTGCGGCGGATTGATCGGAGAGGGATGCTTCGAGAGGGGATGACCCAACCGATTTGGGCTTTGCTTGACAAAGCAGCCGAAGCACGCTATCATAGGCCAAATTCAAAGACGTTGTCGCATTGAGCACCTCGACCGCTTCGCCCCTTGACTGCGCAGGATGGCCTAAGCGAGCCGTTAGGCCTTGGGGAGAGAAGGGAGGTACGCGGATGGCGACACCGCTGCAATCACCGCCATCAAGATCGTTACCGCCAGGTCCGAATACGTTGGGAACGGCGAGCCTGATCCTGGGGATCATATCGGTCTCGCTGGTATTCGGGATAGGGTTGTGCACATTGGTGGGGTTGGAGCAAGGCTGGCTGCCGATTGCGGGGACGGTACTGTACGTATGTGGGGCAAGCAGCGGGTTCCTAGGGCTGTTGGGAGCGATGCTTGGGGCGGCCGGGCTGTTAGGGAGACGTCGGCGGAGGGATACGGCGATAGTCGGGATGCTGTTGGGCCTGGCTGGAGTGTGTTTGTTCCTCGCGGTGTTGGCAAGGGTGGGTGGGGGTCGCTGATGGGATGGGGGCGGCGAGCGGCGGCCTAATGTCGTACTCCATACCCCGCCAATAGGCCGCCGGCCTCCCTCCACTACACCCCATCCACTACGCCCCATCGTCGTACTGCTGGATGAACCGCTCCGCCATCTCCACCAGGTCCCGGCTGCCGATGAAGAGGGGGGTGCGCTGGTGCAACGTGGTGGGCTGGATGTCCAGAATGTTCCGGTGCCCGTCCGAGGCGTAGCCTCCCGCCTGCTCGGCAATGAAGGCCAGGGGAATGGCCTCGTAGGCCAGCCGCAACTTGCCCTGGGGCTTCCTCGCCTCCGCCGGGTAGTAGAAGACGCCTCCGGCCAGGAGGTTACGGTGGAAATCGGCCACCAGCGAACCGATGTAGCGCAGGGAGAGGGGCTTGCGCTTCGGCTCCTCCCGCCCCTGCAACCAGGCGGTGAAGCGCCGTACCCCCTCGCTCCAGTGAGGCTCGTACCCCTGGTTCACGCTGTAGTATTTGGGCGTCTCCGGGATGCGGATATTGGGGTGTGAAAGCAGGAACTCCCCAAGGCTGGGGTCCAGGGTGAAGCCATGGACCCCGTTGCCCGTGCTGTAGACCAGCATCGTGCTGGACCCGTAGATGACGTAGCCGGCGGCCACCAGATCCTGTCCCTTCTGCAGGCAGTCCTCCAGCCGTCCCGGCCCATCAGGGCTCTTGCGCCGGTAGATGGCGAAGATCGTCCCGATGCTGACGTTGTAGTCAATGTTCGAGGAACCATCCAGCGGGTCGAAGAGGAGCACGTACTTGCCCACCGGATAGCGCTCGGGGATGGGGATGACGTCCTCCTCCTCTTCCGAGGCCATCACCGCCAGACGCCCGGTGTGATCGTTCAGGCGGATGATCGTTCGGTTGGCGAAGAGGTCCAGCTTCATCACCCGCTCCCCCTGGACGTTGACCAGACCTGCTTCCCCCAGTACCTTCGCCAGGCCGGCCCGCGTCGTCTCCCGGGCGATAACCTTGGCCGCCAGGGCCATATCGTACAGCAGGTTGGTCAGCACGCCCGTCGCTTCGGGGTGGGCTCGCTCCTGGTCCAGGATGTGCCGTTCGATGGTAATCACCGTGCTGTGTCCGTTCATCATCTCACTCCTCATCAAGAATTGGTCAGACCCCGACCTCGGCCCTGGAAGGGCCTTCTACACCCCACCTCGCCCTCGTAGGAGACCTATCGTAGGAGGGCTTTCCAAGCCCGACCTCCCAAGCCCGACCTCGGCCCTGGCAGGGCCTCCTACACTCCACCCCACCCCCGTAGGAGGGCTTTCCATAGCCTGATTCCTTACGCCCCCACAACCCACAGGACGTAGTAGTAGCCGACCACACCGGCGAAGAGCAGGCTGTCTATCCGGTCCAGCATCCCCCCGTGCCCGGGGATCAGGTGGCCCGAGTCCTTGACCCCTGCTTGGCGCTTCATCATCGAGACGGCCAGGTCCCCCAAAAGGCCCAGCGTGGCGACGAGCACGCCTACTGCCAGCCCGTGGGTCAGGCCGACGCCCAGGAAGTGCCCCAATAGCGCTCCCACCCCGACGCCCGATACCTCCCCGCCCCAGAATCCCTCCCAGCTCTTGCCGGGGCTGAGGTGAGGGGCGATCTTGTGCCGCCCCCACGCCGAGCCGACGAAGTAGGCCCCGCTGTCCACGGCCCAGGTCACCAAGAGCAGCAGGAGCAACCAAAACAGCCCCTGTTCCGTGGCCCGTAGGGCGGCCAGGTGGCCCCCCAGCAGCCCCAGGTAGAGCCCCCCTCCCACGGTCAGTGCCCACTCGGCCACCGGAGCCGGTCGGTCCCGTCGGACCATCTGCCTGGTGATGGACCCCATCAGCAGGAAGGTGAGGGCCGGGCGTAGGCCATCCCATCCCGGCCACCCCACGATGGCCAGCCCCACCAAGCTGCTGCCCCACGTCCACAGAAGGGAAAGACGAAAGCCCCCTCGCTCCATCAGCCGGGCGTACTCCCAGGCCGCGATGAGCACGGCCAGGGAGACCAATCCGGCAAACCAGAGGGGGCCGGCCACAACGATCCCCAGGACCAGGGGACCCAAGATCAACGCACTGAGGACCCGTTTACGCAGCACAGACGCTCTCAAGCGGTTTTACGGTCTTCAATCACCCAGGGGAAGCCAGCGCACGGAGCATGATCTGGCCCCAGGCCGAGCCACCACCTACCTGGCTCGCCGGGTGGCTCGCCCGACCAGAGCAGAGGAGAGGTGGACTGAGGGCTTGCGGGTTATTGGCGGAGCCGGCCAAAGCGTCGCTCCCGTCGGCTATAGTGCTCGATCGCCTTGCGCAGCTCCTCCTTATCGAAGTCGGGCCAGTAGGTCGGGGTTGCGTAGTACTCGGCGTAGGCTCCCTGCCACAGCAGGAAGTTGCTGATGCGCACCTCGCCGCTGGTCCGCACGATCAGGTCCGGGTCCGGCAGCCCCGCCGTGTAGAGGTACCGGCTGAAGAGGGCCTCGTCCACCCGCTCGGCCGGAATGCCCTCCCGGATGATCCGGCGCACAGCATCCAGGATCTCAGCCCGCCCACCGTAGTTGAAGGCGACGTTGAGGATCAGCCGGTCGTTGTGAGCCGTCTTCTCGATGGCGTAGCGGATCTTCTGCTGGAGACGGGGGGAGATGCCTTCTAATCGGCCCAGGTGGCGGATGCGCACCCCGTTCCGGTCCAAGTCGGCCAGTTCCCGATCTATCACCCGCTCCAGGATGCTCATTAGCCCCCGCACCTCTGGCTCCGGGCGTCCCCAATTCTCCGTGGAGAAGGCGTAGATGGTCAGGATCTTGATGCCAAAGTCCACGCAGGCCCGCAGGATACGGCGCAGGTTCTCCGTGCCCGCCCGGTGGCCGGCCAGACGGGGCAATCCTCGCTCCTGGGCCCACCGCCCATTGCCATCCATAATGATGGCCAGGTGATAGGGCACCTGCCAGGGCAGGCCCTCTCGTCTCTTGGCATTCCGTGAGTTCAGGGATACACGATCCCGCACAGGAGAAACCACCACCGTACTCCCTCCCATCCCGGCACCCCAGGCTGGTCGAAGACCAGCCTCAGATGGACATGATCTCTTCTTCCTTGCGCTGCCCTACTTCCTCCATCTGCTCGATGTACCGATCTGTCAACTCCTGGAGGTCATCCTTGGCCCGGTAGAAGTCGTCCTCGCTGATCAGCTTCTCCTTTTCGAACTCCCGCAGGTCCTCCAGGGCATCACGGCGGATGTTGCGGATGGCGACCCGCCCTTCCTCAACGCGCTTGCGGACGACCCGGACCAGTTCACGTCGTCTCTCCTCCGTCAGCCGGGGGATCACCAGACGGATGATCTTGCCGTCGTTGTTGGGGGTCAACCCCAACTCCGACTTCAGGATGGCCCGTTCGATGTCGGCCAGGGACTGGGGATCGTAGGGGCGAATGGTGAGCAGTTGAGGCTCTGGAGCCGAGATGGTCGCCAGTTGGTTCAACGGTGTGGGGGTGCCGTAATAGTCCACCATCACCCGCTCGACCAGCGCCGGCGACGCCCGTCCCGTGCGCAGCGTGCGCAGGTCCGCTTCCAGAACCTCGACCGCTTTCTTCATCTTGCCCTCGGTCTCGCGCATTAGCTCCTTAATCATCGGCGATCTCCTTCGAATGGAAACTCCCTCGAATGGAAATTCGCTACGGGAAGTAGCGATAGAGGTCCTGCCGGTCAGAAACCGAACAAAGATCACCGTATCACCAACGATCTCGACGCCTACCCGATAATCCCCAAGGCGAATGCGGTAGAATGTCTCATAACCACGAAGTTTGGTCAGACCCGCAATCTCGTGCGGGGCAGAAGCTCTCTTGACCGTCTCCATAACTCCTTACACCCGACGGCGAACCTTCTTGCTTCGGACACGCTTTAAATCACGGAGAAAGGCAGCCTCATAGGCGACTTTCATTCCTATGCTTCCAATACAGCTCGAATCTGGTCTTCGCTAACAAATTCGTTATTCCGCCCCGCACGAATGGCGTTGGCAAGCGCGACCTCCTCAATAGCTTCCATAGTGAGTTCGTGAAACTCAGACCTCCGTTCCTCAAGCAGCTCAACAAGCACTTGCCAAAGTAGCTCTTTGGTCTGCTCCTGAGTTAGAACAGTGGTAGGCAGCCCCGTCTTCTCCCTCCTCTCTCTGCCTCACCCCTTGCCTCGTTTCCACGTTGCCTGATGATCGAGAGATCGGCCACCGGTCCGGCCCAGGCGGCCCCACCTCACCAACGCTACTGCCGGGCAGCGGACCGTGGCGATCGGCAACCGGCCCTCCGCGGACCTACCGGCTGATCATCGTGCCGATGGATTCCCCCATCACTGCCCGCACCAGGCTGTTGGGCTGCCACAGGTCCACGACGATGATGGGCAGATCGTTGTCCATGCAGAGGGAGATGGCCGTGCTGTCCAGGACTCCGACTCGCAGGTTGAGGGCATCAATGTAGGTCAGGTGTTCAAAGCGCCGGGCCTCCGGGTTTACGTGAGGGTCTTCCTCGTAAACGGCGTCCACCTTGGTTGCCTTGATCAACACGTCGGCATTGATCTCCATCGCCCGCAACGCGGCCGCCGTATCGGTGGTGAAGTAGGGGTTCCCGGTTCCCCCACCGATGATCACCACCCGCCCCTTTTCCAGGTGGCGGATGGCCCGCCGACGGATATAGGGCTCGGCCACGGCCCGCATCTCGATGGCCGTCTGCACCCGGGTGACGATCCCCTGCCGTTCCAGGGCATCGGCCAGGGCCAGCGCGTTCATCACCGTCGCCAGCATCCCCATATGGTCAGCCGTCGCCCGCTCCATCCCGTGGGCCAGTCCATCCTTGCCCCGCCAGAGGTTGCCAGCCCCCAGGACGACCGCGACCTCGACATCCAGATCGTAGACGCTGCGCAGCTTGACCGCCACTTCAGCCGCCATATGGGGACTGATGCCGAAACCGCCGGGGCCGGCCAGAGCTTCCCCTCCCAGCTTGATCAGCACGCGCTTGTACTTGGGCACCGCCATATCGCGCCCCCTCGTTTGACCATCCGACCAAAAAGGAGCAGCTTTGCTGCCCCCTTTGCTTATCCCGACTCGTTCAGCGATTCCCCCAGTTCATAACGGGTGAACCGCCGCACCACGATGTTCTCGCCCAACTGGGCGATCTTGTTCGTGATAAGGTCGCCTACCTTCAGATCGTCATCCTTGATGAAGGATTGCTCCAGGAGGCAGACCTCTTCATAGAACTTCTTCAGCCGTCCCTCCACGATCCGCTCGATGACGTGTTCCGGCTTTCCCTCCCGGAGGGCCTGAGCCCGATAGCTCTCCTTCTCGCGGGCGATCACCTCTTCGGGGATCTCCTCGCGCGAAACGTAGCGGGGAGCCATCGCCGCGATGTGGAGGGCCAGGTCGTGGGCCAGGGTCCGGAACTCTGGCGTGCGGGCCACGAAGTCGGTCTCACAGTTGACCTCGACGATGACCCCTACCCGGCTGCCCGGATGGGTATAGGTTTCGATGAGACCCTCGTTCGCTTCCCGGCTGGCTCGCTTCGCTGCTGCTGCCAGTCCCTTCTCCCGCAGGTAGGCCACAGCCGCTTCCAAGTCACCGCCCGTGGCCTCCAGCGCCTTCCGGCAATCCAGAATCCCTGCACCCGTCTGGGCACGCAGTTGTTTGATCAAGTCTGTTGGGATCCTCAAGGCTCTACTCCTTGTTGGCTTCTTCATTGGTCTTATCGGCGAGGAACGGCTCCGCCTCCTGGGGAGCCGTTCCCTCTTCCGCTTCTCCCACCTCCTCGGGTTCCACGTTGGTCACCTCGGCTGATTCCTCCCCACTGTTCTGAGCAGCAACCTCAACCTCGGCGGCGACAGGGGGCTCCTCCAACTCGAAGGCTACCTCCAACTCGAGGACCTCCTCGTCCCCCACTTCCTCTTCAAAGGCCAGAACACCCTCTCGCAGCTTAGCCAGGGTGGCCTCACCCAGGTAGAGTTCGTCTTCAGCCGCGTAGACCAGTTCGGGAACCATCTCCTCTTCAGCCAGCTCCGGCGCGAACTCCTTGCGCATCGCCAGCCCTTCCAAAACGGCATCGGCGATATAGGTGGTGAGCAGCTTGATGGCGCGGATGGCATCGTCGTTGGAGGGGATGACGTAGTCAATGGGGTCTGGATCGCAGTTGGTGTCCACGAGGGCGACGATGGGGATCCCCAGAGAGTTGGCCTCGCGGACCGCTGTAGCCTCCCGGCGCACGTCTACGATGTAGAGCATATCGGGCAACCGTTCCATATGCTTGATGCCGCCCAGACGCCGGTTCAGCTTCTCGATCTTGCGGGCCAGGCGGAGGGCTTCTTTTTTGGTTAGCCGGTCGAACTCCCCCCGGTCGCGCCGCGCCTCCAGTTCGATGAGCTGATCAATCCGCTGTCGGATGGTGCGCCAGTTGGTCAGCGTTCCCCCCAACCAGCGCTCGTTCACGTAAGGCATCTCACACCGCTGGGCCTGCTCCGCGATGGTATCCTTGGCCTGCCGCTTCGTGCCCACGAAGAGGATGATCCCCCCCTGGGCGACCGTATCGCGCACAGCAGCGTAGGCCTCGTCGAGGGCTTCCATCGTCTGCTGCAGGTCAATGATGTGAATCCCATTGCGCTCGGTGAAGATGTAGGGCTTCATCTTGGGGTTCCATCGGCGCGTGCGGTGGCCGAAATGGACCCCCGTCTCCAACAGGGCCTTCATCGTGATAGCAGCCATAAGCGAATAACCTCCGCAATCCGTGGTTTTGGACGTCCGCCCCCTTCTTCCTGAGCGGGAGCCGGCTCCCAGCGTAAAAATACCGGTTACGATGGGGAAGGGTTGTCAAACCCTCCCGCCCATCGGTCGCCGGCACCACCCGTCAGTCCAGAGGCGTGTTGAATAAGGCCACCCGTGGGCGGCCCGAGCAGAGATTGTACCACAAAGTGCCACGAGGGGCAAATAGGGCGGTCAGGTGGTCGGATGGTCGGGTGGTCAGGTGGTCGAGTGGTCCCTTGGTCGAGTGGTCGGCTATCGGCGGTCGGCCGTCGGCTGTCGGCGGTCGGCCGTCGGCGGTCAAATAGTCAGATGGTCGGATAGTCCTATGGTCAAGCGACCAAGCGACTATCCGACCACTCGACTACGCGATCGCCCAACCAGCCCTCGCTAAGGCAAGGGGATCACAAGCCGCTGCCCCGGATAGATGGTGTACGGCGGCGACAAGTTGTTGGCCCGGGCCACCGCGGTGTAGAGCAGGTTGTAGCGCAGCGCGATGCGGAAGAGGTTGTCCCCCGGCTTCACCACGTAGATCACTGGCCCCGTCGCAGGCTGCCCGGTCGTCCCCGCCGGGATGGTCAGCTTCTGGCCTGAGTAAATCAGCGCCGGATTGGCGATGTTGTTGGCCGCCGCTAAGGCCTCCACCGTCGTCCCAAAGCGCAGCGCGATGCGGAAGAGATTGTCCCCCGGCTGGACGACGTAGACCTGCGGCGTGGCCGGCGGTGCGGTCGGCTTTGGCGTCGCCTGGCCCGTAGGGGCAACGGTAGGCGTGGGCACCACCTTGGTCGCGGGTGTCGTCGCAGGCTTCTTCGTCGGCGTCGGCGCTACCGTCGTCGCAGGCTTCTTGGGCGTCGGGGTGATCTGGGGTCCCTTCGCCTCGGCCGTCTGCGTGGCCGCCAACGCCGTCGCCGCCGCGTTCATTGCTTCTTCGTCGCTGAGCGGAACCGCTGGCGATGGTGTCCCCCCAACCGCTTGAGGTCCGGCGATCGCGGTCGTGGTAGGAACCGGTCCCGCCGACTTGGCCCGGGTGCACCCTGCACTGACCACAACCACCCCCAGGAGCACGACGATCCCCAAAATAAGAACCACTTTTCTCCCCATACCATCCTCCTTATCACAGTTGGAGCACAAAACCCACTTCTCGCTTGTCCACCGGACCACCGCGCCGGTCCTATGTTACCATAATTGAGAATTGACGTCAAGCGGCCTCCCCACCCTGAGCTGCTTGCGCCTGCCCCCCGCGCTCCAGGGCCTCCTGCAACAGCTCGATGAACCGCTCGGCGGCCTGCCGGGGGTCGTCGCGGATCTGGCGCAGGTCGGTGATGGCCTCCTCGTAGCGGGCCTGGCGGAGAGCGGGGTCAAGCTGATCGGCGACCTGGATGCCGGCCTGGTAGCTCTGCCGAGCGGCCTGTAGCCTCCCCATCGCCACGTAGGCCAGCCCCTGGTTGAAGTAGGGGCGGGGGTCATCGGGCTTCAGGGCGGCAGCCCGACCGGAGGCCTCGGCCGAGCGCCGGTAGTCGCCGGCCAGGTAGGCCGTCCAGCCCAGGAGCAGGTGGGCGCCGTAGTTCTCCGGGTCCAGCTCGGTGGCCTGCCGGAAGGCTTGTATCGCCTCGTCGTAGTAGTCCTCCCCCAGGGCTCGGTAGATCTTCCCCAGCGTGAGCCACCAGTCGGCCTGCTCCGGTTGCAAGGCCAGGGCCTGCTCGTAGTTGGCGGCGGCCTCTTTGTAGTACTGACGGCCCAAGGCATAGTAGAGGTTGCCCCGCCGGATGTACCAGTCGGCCCGGTCGGGGGCCAGGGCCAGGGCCCGGTCGTAGTCGGCGATGGCTGCCCGGATCTGCTCTTCGAAGGTGTACAGGGGGTCGCAGTGGCGCAGCAGATAGTGGAGTTGGGCCCGCGTCCGGTAGTGGACCGCGACCTTCGGCTCCAGGCGGATCACCTGGTTGAGGGCCTGGATCGCCTCTTCGATGTGCCGCCGGTAGTTCCGAGCCCCCGGCGGGTCCTGATCCCCCGGTTCACAGCGGGGATAGCCGACGGCCAGGAAGTAGTGGGACCAGCCCATCCCGGTGTAGGCGGAGACGGCCTTGGGGTCCAGGGCGACGGCCTGCTGGAAGTCGGCGAGGGCCTGCTCCAGGAAGGCCCGCCGCTTCTCGACCTCTTCGACGGGGTACTGCCGCCGCAGCCAGAAGCGGCTCCATCCTCGGCCCACGTAGCCGTCGGCTCGCCGAGGAGCGTGGTCCACCACCCACTGGTACTCCTCCAGGGCGGCCCGGAAGTCGTCCAGCCCCCCTTCCCGGTCCCCGGCCAGCGTCCTGTCCTGCCCCCGCTGGTAGTAGATGCCGCCCCGCAACAGGCGGAGGGTGACGAACTGCTGGGCGTACCGCAGCGGGGAGGCTTCCATCATCTGAAGGGCCTGGTTGTAGGCGTTCAGAGCCTGATCATAGAGAACCACCCGCAGTCCTCGGTCCTCGGCCACGGCTGCCTGGGCCTCGTAAGCCAGGCCGACGTTGCTCAAGTAGATCGGCTCCTTGGGGTTGAGGGCCAAAGCCAAGGTGTAAGAAGAGACGGCCTCCTGGTAGCGCCCCAGTTGGGCCAGGATTGCCCCCCGGCTGTTGTAGGTCGAGGCGGTCCGCCGCCAGGTTAGGGAACGGTCGTAGGCGGCCAGCGCCCGCTCGTAGAGCTGCCGGACCTCCTCCGTGATCTCCCTTTCCTCCTCGTCCTCCTCCTTGGCCTGCTGGACCCGCTCCGCCCATTGCTGGTAGGCCCGTCCCATCACCAGGTAGTGGTAGCTGACCAGCTCCTGTCCCACCGAGAGGAAGATGAGGAGGAGGGCCAGAAAAGCGGCCAGGAGCGCGGCCCGCCGGACGGGGGCCGGGTAGAGGTGGGGAGCTTCGGCGGCGTCCGTGCTCCCCGGCGACCGAGGGCGGGCCTGGGCGATGTGGGCGGCGGAGAGGCTGACGAGGAAGGCGGCCAGGAGCCCGACGGCCACGTCGGGCCGGGGCAGGGGAAACCGCCAGCGGTTCAACTGGAGCAGGGAGAGGAGGGCCAGGCCGAACCCACCGCCGCCGACGGCCCAGACGAGGGGGCTCTCGGGCCGGAGCAACCAGCGGGTGCGCAGGGGCTGGACGGCGAACCACCAGCCCAGGGGAAAGGCGAGCCCCAGGTAGCTGAGGCCGTAGAGGTCGGCCAGGGTGTAGGGCACGAAGGGCAGCCCCAGGGATTCGGGGAGCGGGAGGTGGACGATGAGGAGGTCAGGGGCGAACTGGGCCAGGACCACGAAGAGGGCCAGGTAGACCAGGGAGGCGAGGAAGAGCCAACCGCTCTTGCTACGCAGGAGGGAGAAGCCGACATCGTGGACGGTCACCCGGTCGGCCAGCCGCTCCCAGACCAGCCGCTGTAGCCCCTCGTAGTGGCGGGTGACGCCCTCGATGAGGAGATGCCGGGTCTTGCCGAAGAGGGCGAAGAAGGAGAGGGAGGGCAGCGGGTGGCGCACCAGGCAGCGGTCCGAGCGCACCAGGATGGTCACGGCGTCCCAGGGCAACAACTCGGCACCCGCCCGCCCGATCCCCTCCGGCGTCACCACCACATCCCGCGCTTGCCCCGCCTGGATGGCCTTCAGCGGTGTGCGGACGATGAAGAAGAGGCCCACGGCGGTGTAGAGGACCAGGTAGCCCAGGAGGGCGGCGACGACGATGGGAACGGCGATCCGGGCGTTGAGGGTGGGGCGGAGCTGCTGTTGGAGGTTGAGGCGCATGACGGGGCTGAACTCCTCCTCAGGCGCGGGGAGAGGAGGCTTGACCAGGACGGCGTTGGCCCCGATCTCCGTGCCGGCCTCGGTGCGGACGGCGATGAAGAGGGTGAAGAAGACGAGCAGGGCCAGGGCGAGAAGGGCAGCCTGGCGGAAGCGCTGGAGGAGGGGATGGTTGTAGCGGGTCAGGTAGCGACGGTGGGTGATCTGTTGGGCGGCCCGGTGCAGCGCCTCCCGCGCCTGGGCGGAGAGATCGGGCCGGTCCTGGAGCGCTTCCATCTGATGAACGGTGTCGGTAAGGGCAACGCGGTCCCCCACCCGTTGCCAGACCTCCAGGGCAGCCTGATAGGCTTCGACGGCCTGGTCGGGCCGATCCTCCAGCACGGCGACCTGGGCCAGGAGGGTCTGGGTCTGGGCAATGCGCTGCTGGTGCCCGTAGCCGACGAAGATGGGGAGCACACGCTCCAGAAGGGCGCGGGCCTGGGCGACCTCCCCCTGGCGGAGGAGGGCTGTGGCCAGCCCCAGGCGGGCGCGGGCGGCCCGGTACTCCCCCAAGAGCACCCCCTCTTTGTCCAGGAGCGCCCGGTAGATGGCCTCGGCCTGGCGGGGGTGGTCGAGGGCCAGGTAGAGGCGGGCCAGGTTCTCCTCGACCCGAGTCAGCCCGACCTGGTCGTCCAGCCGCCGGAGATGGGTTGCGGCCCGGTGGAACCAGCGGGCGGCAATGCTGAAGAGGCGGACGATCACCCAATCCATCTCCCAGCCCACCCGGTGGAGGACGGGGAGCAGCGGACGCAGCCCCAACTGGGTGATCAGGTAGAGGACGAGGGGGAGTCGGGGGAAGAGGCTCACCAGGGCGACGATGCGCCGGGCGGGAAGCTGGTCGGGCTGGAAAGGCTCACCCCCGCCCCAGGTGTGGAGGGCCAGGTCCAGGTAGGCGTTGCCCAGGCCGATCATAGTGAGGGCGGCCTCCGCTTCGTCCCCCAACTGCCGGAAAGTGGCCAGGGCCTCTTCGTAGAAGGCGATGGCTTCCGCCCACTGCTCCTCCTGGGCAAGGGTGTGGGCCAGGGCACGGCGGATCCGGGCCTCCAGGTCGGGGGGCAGCCCGCCCCGGGCCAGCATACGGCGGAAGCGGTCACGGCTTCGGGGCCAGCGTTCGTAGAGTTGGTCGAGCCGGCCATGCAAGTAGTCCACATAGGCCCGCTCTTCGGGCTTCAGAAGGGGACGCTGTTCGTCGGCGATGGCCAGGAGTTGCTCGGCGACGGCCAGGCGGTGCTCGTCCTCGGCCTGCTGGAAGCGCTCCTGTAGGAAGCGCAGGCCGGCCTGGGGGTCGGCGATGAGCAGGTGGTAGAGGCGGGCCTGGACCAGCCGCTCGTAGGCAGCGGGCTCCCGGGGTGGCGCGGTGGCGAGGCATTCCTCGAAGTAGGCCAGGGCTCGCCGATGGGCCTCGACGAAGCCCTCCCGGTCCTGCTGCCACTGCTCCAGCAGGAGGTGGCGCACCTCCTGGCTGTAAGTGTAGCGCCCGTCTTCCTCGTGGACGAAAGAGAGGCGGCGGAGACGGGCCAGGAGCTTCCCCTCCAGGCCGTCCTCCCGACCCCGGAGGGCGGTCAGAAGGGGCTGGTCGAACCAGAAGGGGATGGCTGCCAGACGGATCGCTTCGGCCAACTCGGGCCGGCTCTTCGCCAGCAGCGTTTCCACCAACTGGGCGAGCACGGCATCGGGCCGCTGGAAGGCCGGCACCGTGGTCGAATGGTCGTTCTCGCTCATCGGGTACCGTCAGAAGAGCAAGGAGGCCAGCAGCATACGGACGATGCGCTGGACGACGATCAACAGGATGGACGCCACCAGCGGGCTGAAGTCCACCGCCCCCGTGGAGGGCAAGACGTTGCGGATGGGGGCCAGCACCGGCTCGGTGATTCGGTAGATGAACTGATAGACGGGATCGTAGGGACTGAGGCCCAGCACCGGCAGGAAGACGCGGGCCAGCAGGGCAAAGAAGTAGAGGGTAAAGAGTAGGTCCACCAGGGTGAAGAGGATCATCGGACGAATGCCTCCCTTTGTAGCTTTCTCACCCACCCTCCCGCGGGCTCCACGGTGCCCACGGCGGCCTCGGCTGTCGGACTCCCGCAGGCCCCGCAGCGCCCACGACAGCCCCGGCCGATCGGAAGCTGCCTACAACGCGCCTCAGGCCGTGGAGGGAACCTGCGGGAGGGTCCCCGCCAGGGCCATCCTGACGGGGCGGGGGTAACGGCCTGCCCACTCCTGCAACCGCTCGATGTCTAAGGCGTCCCAGGCCAACTCGTCCAGGGATGGCGTCGCGCCGTACAGCTTGCGGTGGATGTAGAGCCAGTCCAGCAGGGCCTTCTCCGGCTCTGCCCAGAGGATGCCCTGCTCCGCCCGGTAGCCGAAGAAGAGGGCCGGTTGCACGCGATGGAACCGGATCTCGCCCAGCGGGGTCCGACGCCACCCCGATTGAGAGGTGGACGCGCAGGTGAGGACCAAGGGCATTTGGGAGAGCAGGCCGTGCCGTTCCAGGGCGCTCTCAAAGGAAACGTAGCAGGGCACGCCCAGGATCATCGCCAGGGCCTCCAGGGAAGGATGCCCCAGGCGATTGGCGTACAGGTTGCGCCCCACCCGCACCAGGTACCCCTTCTTCTCCAGCCGGAGCACCGCCTTGCGCACCGCCGCTTCCCGAAGCCCGGTGAGGCGCTGGAGGCTCGGCAGGGTGAGGAAGTCCTGCCCTTGCCGCGCCAGGTCCTGCAGGAGGGCGATCCAGCGATCCACGGTGTAGTAGCGGCTCACGGCACGGCTTCCTCCAGCTTCGTCACGAAGTCCACGTCTTCCGAGTAGCGCGGTCCCCCGTAGACGAGCCGTAGGCAGGTTCCACCCTGGAAGACGATCTGGTCCGACGCCGGTTGACCGTAGATGGCAGCCAGAGCGTAGACCTGAAGGACCTCTTTCAGGATGACCCTCAGAGGAAGCTCTTCTTCTTTGGCTCGCTCCCTGAGCGCGTCCAGCAACGTCATTTACGTTTTCCAGATTCCCCAAATTTGTCCAAAAACCGGATCGAATCGCGCCGCTCGGGATTGAGCTCACGAAGACGCTAGGTGCACGATGGTCACCCCGTCTCCCCCCTCGTTCTCCCGCCCCGGCTCGTAGCGCTGGACGAGGGGGTGATCGGCCAGCATACGGCGCACGGCCCGGCGCAGCCGCCCCGTCCCCTTCCCGTGGATGATGCGCCCCCAGGGGAGGCCGGCCAGCGCTGCCGCGTCCAGGTAGCGGTCCAGACGGGGCAGCGCCTCCTCCACCGTCAGCCCTCGCAGGTCCAGTTCGACGCCGGGGGAGGGGGCCGGGGTCCGGGCCAGGCGAGGAGGCTCCTCAACCTCCGGGGCCGGCTCCGGGGGACGCCACTGGAGGGTGTCGGCCCGGGCTCGCACCCGCATTCGCCCCACCTGGACCTCCGCCTCGCCATCCTCCAGGGCCATCACTTGGCCGGTGGTCTGGAGGGTGGGCACCCAGACGGTATCTCCCGGTCGGATGGGGCGCTGGGGGTAGGGAGCCGGGGGCGGCGGGGCCGGCTCCGGCCCGGCGGCCCGCTCCAGCGCCTCCAGGTGCGCCTCGACCTCTTGGAGGACGGCAGCGGGGCTCTCCTCGGCGATGGGCTGCTCTGCCCCCTCCAGGGAGCGGAAGCGAAGCACCTGCTCGACCTGGCGCAGCCGCCGGCGCAGCCGGGCCACTTCTTCCCGCAGGTGTTCCAGCTCCGCCTGGGCCTGCTGTCGGGCCTCGTTGAGCACCCGGCGGCGCTCCTCGTTTATGGCCGCCAGCCGCTGGCGCAGCGCCTCCGCCTGGGCCTGGAGGTCCGCCTGGGCCATCTGGGCCTCCCGGCGGGCTTCCTCGGCTTCCCGTCGGGCCCGGGCGATCTCGGCCAGCATCTCCTCGGCCCGCAGGTCCGTCTCCGCCATCATCTGCCGGGCCTGGGCGATCACCTCGGGCGGGGCCCCCAGGCGGGCGGCGATGGCGAAGGCGTTGGAGCGGCCCGGCAGCCCCAGCCGGAGCCGGTAGGTGGGGGCCAGCGTCTCGGGGTCGAACTCGACGCTGGCGTTGACCACGCCCGGCGTGGCGTGGGCGTAGACCTTCAGCTCCGGGTAGTGGGTGGCCACCAGCGTCGTCACCCGCCGGGCCCGCAGGTAGTCCAGGAGCGCCCGGGCCAGCGCCGATCCCTCCGCCGGGTCGGTGCCGGCCCCCAACTCGTCCAGCAGCACCAGCGAACGGTCGTCGGCCCGCTCCAGGAAGCTCAGGATGTTGGTCATATGGGCCGAGAAGGTGGAAAGGCTCTGCTCGATGGACTGCTCGTCGCCGATGTCGGCGTAGATCGCCCGGAAGACGGGCAGAGCGGACTCCTGGGCCGCCGGGATGTGCAGCCCGCACTGGGCCATCAGTGCCAGGAGCCCCACCGTCTTCAGCGTCACCGTCTTGCCCCCGGTGTTGGGGCCGGTGATGACGACGATGAAGGTCTCCTCGTCCAATTCCAGGTCAATGGGCACCACCGTCTGGGGATCGAGGAGGGGGTGGCGGGCCTGGCGGAGGCGGAGCACCGGGCGGCGCTTCCCCTCGCCGAAGGCGAGCATCCGGGGCTCCTCCGCCTCCAGGAGGTCGGCGTAGGCGGCTTTGGCGAAGGCCAGGTCCAGCTCGGCCAGCGCTTCGACGGTGCGTCGGATGGCCTCGGCCTCCTCGGCGACCTGGGCCGTCAGCCGGGCCAGCACCCGTTGGACCTCCCGCTCCTCGGTCAGCCGGGCCTCCCGCCAACGGTTGTTCAGCTCCACGACGGAGAGGGGCTCGATGAAGAGGGTGGCCCCGCTGGCCGACTGGTCGTGGACGATGCCGGGGATGCGCCCCTTGAACTCGGCCCGCAGGGGGATGACGTAGCGCCCCGCCCGTTGGGTGATGATGGGCTCCTGCAGGAAGCGGGCCGTCTGGGGCGAGGTGACGATGCGCTGGAGCTTTTCCTGGAGTCGCCGGTGGGCCAGCCGCACCGTCCGGCGGGCCTGGGCCAGGGCGGGGCTGGCCTCGTCGCGGACCTCGCCGTCGTCGTTGATGCAACGCCCGATCTCGGCGATGAGGCCGGGGACCGGCTCGATCCGCCGGGCGATCCCGGCCAGGCGGGGGAAGTCGGCCTCCAGGCGGGTGAGGGTGCGGCGCAGCGTCCGGCCGGCCACCAGCGTCTGGCGCACGTCCAGCAGTTCGCCGGGGAGGAGGGTGGCCTCGCGCCGGGCCTGCTCCAGCAGAGGGCGGACGTCGCGGGCCCCGCCGATGGAGGTTCCCGGATGGGTGCGCAGCAACGTCCGGGCCTCCCGGGTGACGGCCAGCCGGTAGCGGACCTCCTCCGGGTCCGTCGAGGGGGTCAGGGAGCGGGCCAGGGCCTTGCCCGCCGAGAAGGCACAATGGCCGGCCAGCCGTTCCAGGATTTTGGGAAGCTCCAGTGTCGTCCGGTGCTTAGGGTTCATCGGTGGTTGTCCGCCAGGGAACTGGAGGCCCTCCTCCAGAATCTGCTTGTACCAGGGTGATTCCTTCAGAACCGCCATATTCCGCCTCTGCTGATCAAGCGGCCTAGCGGCCTAGCGGCAAGAGGCAAGGGGCAAGGAGCAAGGACCAAGTGACCACGTGACCATCTGACCACTTGACCAAGCGACCAAGTGACCACCCGACCAAACAGCGGACTGAGGACTGTGGACTGCGGACTGAGGACCGCGCTCCTACCCCGATGAGGCCCCCAACAGCCGTTGGAGCCCTTTCTGAAAAGTCTCCAGGCTCTCGGCCTGCGCCGCTTCCACCAGCAGGTCCTGGAGCAGGGTAGCGTCCTCGATCTCGGCCAGCCCTTCGGCGACGGGCTCCAGGGCCGGCCCCGTCGGGTCAAACCGCACCCGCAGCAGGTGCAGGATGGCTTCCCGCTGCCCTTCTAGGATCCCTTGTCGGAGGCCCTGCTGAAGCCCTTGCTGAAGCCCCTGCTGGAGGCCCTGCTGGAGGCCTTGCTGGAGGCCCTGCTGAAGGCCCTCCTGGAGCCCCAGCCGCCGCCCCTCCTGCAATCCCTCCTCCAAGATTTGCTTGTACCAGGGTGATTCCTTCAGAACCGCCATATCCCACCTCACGATCTGCCGCACTTGCTCCGGCTCCATCACGAAGCTGGCGAACAAGGCCAGCGCCGCCTCGACCTCTTCTCCCACCCCCCGCTCCCGCAACACCTCCACCCCTCGCCGGATCACCCCCTCGTCCGCCCCCCGCATCAGCGGCACGAAGGGCACCAGCCCCACCACCCCCGCCGCCACCACCCGCTCCGCCTCCAGCTCCCACACCCGCACCACCCGAAAGTCCTGGCGGGCCGTCAAGCCCATAAACTCCTGATGGTACCGCTCCGGCAGTTGCACCCCCTCTCCCGGCGGCAGCAAGTAGAGCACCAGCGGATAGGCCGGCAGGTCGTATCGCTCCTCGGCCAGCGCTGCATAGGCCCGCATCCGCCGGGGCATCCGCTCGTCCGCCCGCAACTGGACCTCGACCACCAGGACGAAGGGGCCTTCCTGCCCCCGCGCCCGCAGCACCTCGTCGCTGTGGCGCATCAAGAACTGGAACTCTCCCGACAGCCGCTCCTCGACCCGGATGGTCTCGTCCCCCAGCAGCCAGCGGGCCCACTCCGTCGGCTCGCCGGCCAGCACGTACTTGCCCCCGATGTCCGCCCGGCCCACGGTCTTCCTCCTCTCGTCGGTGTGTTGCTCCCGGAATCGGCAGTGCAGAAGATTGTAGCATCACCCCGCCCCCGGCGCAAGGGGCAGGGGCCAAGCGGCGTAGCGGCTGGCGGCATAGCGGCTAGCGGCTTAGCGACGGACCATGGACTGAGGACCAAGGACTACTCGACCACCCGACCAAACAGCGGACTGAGGACTGAGGACCGCGCTCCTACCCCGATGAGCCCCCTAACAGCCGTTGGAGCCCTTTCTGGAAGGCCTCCAAACTCTCCGCCTGCGCCGCTTCCACCAGCAGGTCCTGGAGCAGGGTAGCGTCCTCGATCTCGGCCAGCCCCTCGGCGACGGGCTCCAGGGCCGGCCCCGTCGGGTCAAACCGCACCCGCAGCAGGTGCAGGATGGCTTCCCGCTGCCCTTCTAGGATCCCTTGTCGGAGGCCCTGCTGAAGCCCTTGCTGAAGCCCCTGCTGGAGGCCCTGCTGGAGGCCTTGCTGGAGGCCCTGCTGAAGGCCCTCCTGGAGCCCCAGCCGCCGCCCCTCCTGCAATCCCTCCTCCAAGATTTGCTTGTACCAGGGTGATTCCTTCAGAACCGCCATATCCCACCTCACGATCTGCCGCACTTGCTCCGGCTCCATCACGAAGCTGGCGAACAAGGCCAGCGCCGCCTCGACCTCTTCTCCCACCCCCCGCTCCCGCAACACCTCCACCCCTCGCCGGATCACCCCCTCGTCCGCCCCCCGCATCAGCGGCACGAAGGGCACCAGCCCCACCACCCCCGCCGCCACCACCCGCTCCGCCTCCAGCTCCCACACCCGCACCACCCGAAAGTCCTGGCGGGCCGTCAAGCCCATAAACTCCTGATGGTACCGCTCCGGCAGTTGCACCCCCTCTCCCGGCGGCAGCAAGTAGAGCACCAGCGGATAGGCCGGCAGGTCGTATCGCTCCTCGGCCAGCGCTGCATAGGCCCGCATCCGCCGGGGCATCCGCTCGTCCGCCCGCAACTGGACCTCGACCACCAGGACGAAGGGGCCTTCCTGCCCCCGCGCCCGCAGCACCTCGTCGCTGTGGCGCATCAAGAACTGGAACTCTCCCGACAGCCGCTCCTCGACCCGGATGGTCTCGTCCCCCAGCAGCCAGCGGGCCCACTCCGTCGGCTCGCCGGCCAGCACGTACTTGCTCCCGATGTCCGCCCGGCCCACGGTCTTCCTCCTCTCGTCGGTGTGTTGCTCCCGGAATCGGCAGTGCAGAAGATTGTAGCATCACCCCGCCGCCGGCGCAAGGGGCAGGGGCCAAGCGGTGTAGCGGCTGGCGGCATAGCGGCATAGCGGCTAGCGGCTTAGCAGCGGACTGAGGACTGAGGACTGAGGACCGTGGACCAAGCGACCAAGCGACCAAGCGACCATCCGACCACCCGACTAATTGGGCCGGTTGCCCCCTTCCCCCTCCCGGCGCAGAGGAGGAAGGGGGCGATACGTCCTCTTAGTCCTCCAGCGTGCTCAGGTCGCCCTCGGGCAGCCCCAGGGTGCGGGCTTTGAGGACACGCCGCATGATCTTGCCCGAGCGGGTCTTGGGCAGGCTCTCGACGAAGTTGATCTTGGCCGGGACGGCAATGGGACCCATCTCGTGGCGCACGTGCTGCTTTAACTCCTCCTCCAGTTCCGGCGAAGGCGTGAAGCCCTCCCGCAGGATGACGAAGGTGTGGATGACGTTCCCCTTGAGTTCATCGGGGACGCCGATGGCCGCCGCCTCGGAGACGGCGGGGTGGCTGACCAGGGCCGATTCGATCTCGGCCGTGCCCAAGCGGTAACCGGCCACCTTGATCACATCGTCCACCCGACCGATGATCCAGAAGTAGCCGTCTTCGTCCTTGCGGGCCGAGTCGCCGGTGAGGTAGTAGCCCTGCTTGGCATACTTGGACCAGTACTGCTCCTTGTAGCGCTCCGGATCGCCGTAGATGGTGCGGAGCATCCCCGGCCAGGCGTGCTTGATCACCAGGTTGCCCTCCACGCCCGGCTCCACCGGGTTCCCCTCTTCGTCCACCACCTCGGCCAGGATGCCGGGGAAGGGCTTGGTGGCCGAACCGGGCTTGAGCGGCGTGACCGGCAACGGGGTGATCATAAAGTGGCCTGTCTCCGTCTGCCACCAGGTGTCAATGATGGGGCAACGCTCCTTTCCGACGACCTCGTAGTACCAGCGCCAGGCCTCGGGGTTGATGGGCTCGCCCACGGTTCCCAGCAGGCGCAGGCTGGAGAGGTCGTGCCGGTTCACCCAAGCGTTGCCGAAGCGCATCAGCCCCCGGATGGCCGTCGGCGCGGTGTACAGGATGGTGATACCGTATTCCTCAATCATCCGCCACCAGCGGTCTGGGTAGGGGTAGTTGGGTGCTCCCTCGTAGATGAAGGACGTGGCCCCCAGGATCAGCGGCCCGTAGACGATGTAGGAGTGGCCGGTGATCCAGCCGGGGTCGGCAGCGCACCACCATCGGTCTTCATCCTTCAGGTCGAAGGCGTACTTGAGCGTCGTGGCGATGCCCACCTGGTAGCCTCCGTGGGTGTGGAGCACCCCCTTGGGCTTGCCCGTCGTCCCGGAGGTGTAGAGGATGAAGAGGGGATCCTCGGCATCCATCACCTCCGTCTCCACGGTGCCGTTGGCCACCGGGAGCTGGCAGAGTTCGTGGTACCAGTAGTCGCGGCCCACTTCCATATTGACCTCGTGGCCCGTGCGGCGGACGACGACCATATGCTCCACGACGGGGCTGCGCCGGACCGCCTCATCGGCAATCTCCTTGAGGGGAACGATCTTGCCCCGCATAAAGCCGCCATCGGCGGTGATGAGGACGCGGGACTGGGCATCCTCGATCCGCTCGGCCAGGGCCTCGACGCTGAAACCACCGTAGACGACCGAGTGGATGGCGCCGATCTTGGCTGTGGCCAGCATAGCGATGGGGAGTTCGGGCAGCCGCCCCATGTAGATCGTCACCCGATCTCCCTTCTCCACGCCCATGCTCTTGAGGATGGCGGCGAAGCGGTTCACCTCCCGCCAGAGACGGTAGTAGCTCATCGTGCGCCGCGTGCCATCCTCTCCCTCCCAGATGTAGGCCAGCTTGTTGCGCCGCCAGGTGGTGATGTGCCGGTCCAGGGCATTGTGGACGATGTTCGTCTTGGCCCCGATGAACCACTTGTAGAAGGGCGCATTGGAGTCGTCGAAGGCCCGCTCCCAGGGCTCGAACCAATCCACCAACTCCTTGGCCCGCGCCTCCCAGAAGGCGACGGGGTCCGCGGCGGCCTCCTCCAGGAGCTTCTCCCAATCCTGGACGTGGGCCCGGGCTACGACCTCCTCAGGCGGATAGTACACCTCGCCATGCAGATTTGCCATCAGAACCTCCTCCTTCGACGTGGCTGTGGATGGGGGCGCCAGCCCGCCTCCCATCGGGGCTGTCTCCACGCACTGCTTCCTGGGGGCTGGCCCAGGGGAGCATCCTGGGGCCTTGGACAATGTCCCGGACAGGCAGGCCTCTTCGCCCAGACCCCTCGCCTAGACGTTAGGAAGAGCCCACCTGGCAGGAGCGATCAAGCGCCGGTTCTCATACCAGCGGGTCGAAGATGGGCGGCAAACCCTGAGGATAGAAGAAACGTAGCACAAAGAGTACCAGCAGGCGGAAGAGGCGGGCGATGAAGGGCAGCAGAGAGGCTCCCTGGTAAGCCAGCACGTACTGGAAGGTGCCCACCAGAACGCCCAGCCACAGAGCTGCCCACATCGCGCCCAGCCCCGCGCCGATGAGGTTATCCAGCACCCAGAGGGAACGAATGGCCCCACCGGGCATGTAGGCCCGGATCACCGCCTCGGCCAGAATGTAAGCAGCCAGCGTCAACGCCAGAAAGGAAAAAGGGTAGGCCGAGCGCCAGGTGATGGGAAAGCCGATCTCGCCCAGTCCCTGGATCAGGGTGTTCCCCATCAGCCGGTAGAAACCGGAGGCGACGATGATCGCAAAGATCACCCCAATAAGGACGAAGAACTGGGTCACCGTGCGCCTTCGGGCCCCAATGATCAGCCCGACCACCAGCCCGAAGGCCAGCAAAATGTCCATCGCCAGGCTTTCACTGATCATCGCGTTCTCTCCAGCAGCAGGGCTCCTTGCCCGCCGGAACGGGAAGGGGGATGCGGGAGGCGTGAAACATAAGGCGTGAAACGTAAGGCGTGAAACGTAAGGCGTGAAAGGATGAGGCGTGACGTGTGAAATTGGTGCTGCTGGGTGTATTCTACCACATTCTGTGGTCCTGCTCAAGCAGAAGCGGACCTCCGAGGCTCCTCAACGCTTTGACCTCGGAGATTCCTGAGGTCTGGAAAGCGGCCCTGAGAGGCAACATGCTCCCCTTTTTGCAGGCATCCCAAGGGGGAGATCGCCTCACGGAGACCTCGGGAATCTGGGTGCTGCTCGAGCCTGGATAAGCCCTAGGCGGACCTCTGCCGTGCCAACTCCGCCCGGACCAGGTCCAACTGGTGGGGCTTGTCCACGTCCATCGCCAGTTCGGCGTGGCGGCTGACGAGGAAGCGCACCGGCAGCCCCCCCAGGATCTGCCGGGCCCGGCGCTCCCCCTCGGGCAGGCTCAGGCGGCGGAAGAGGTAGCGGAGCAAGACCCCCAGGCCGATGATGCGGGCCTGCCGGAGAACGCTCTTGCGGGCTCCCATCAGGGCCTGCAGGAGGGCCGGACGCCGATGGAGGATCGCCGGGTTGAACAGATGGAGGTCCCCACCGGCGAACTCCCCCTCGCGCAGCCGGACGTAGCTGCGGCGGGCGTCGGGGAAGCGCCGCTCCATCACCGGGCGCGGCACGATGGTGTAGCAGGCGTCGGCCCCGGAGGCCAGGGAGAGGTCCACCGTCTCTCGGACGATCTCGCCGGTGATGAGGGGGATGTCGGCCGCGGCGAAGAGGACCCGCTCCGCGCCCGGATAGAGCCGCTGCAGGACCGCGACGCCGGCCAGGAGGTTGTCCAAGAGCGACCCCCGGTCGGGCAGGTAGGTCACCGGCAGGGGGAAGGCCGGCCCTTCCTCCGGCTCCAGCCCCACGATGATGAGGTGGGCTACCCGGGCCGACTCGGCCAGCGCCTGGGCCACGTAGAGGACCATCGGACGACCGAGGAGGGGGATCAGCGCCTTGCGGGCAACGCCCGTGTAGGCCGTCAGCGGATCGTCGGGCGGCCCCCCGGCACCGATGATGGCCGCCAGGGGGGCGGTGGGGGATCCCGAAGAAGTGGGAACACGGATGGTCAGTTGAGGGATTGATGGATGCATAGCGACAGGGCGATGGGTGGATGGGTCGGCGAGTCAACGAGTCAGCGAGTCAACGAGTCGGCGAGTCAACGGGTCAGCGGGCTGGTGGGCGCAGGACAACGGGCAGGTAGACAGACCAGGGGACGAGGACGCCGACGGGCGTCCCGGTGATGGTCTCGGTGACCGTCGTGCTCCTGACCCCGTAGGCCCCGTTGACGATCTGCGTCCCCGGCGCCGCCGGGCCGACGGTGACGATCAGCACGGCGCTCACCGATGCTCGAGGGGCTAGGAAGGGCCAGGTCCAGGTGACCACCCCATCCCCCCGGGATGCGGATGGGGCGGTGGCGGTCAGGGTGACGGAGAGGGGGAGCCGGTCCGTCAGCACCAGGCCGGTCTGGGTGAGGGCGGTGGTGTTGGTCACGGCGAAGGTGTAGGTGAGCGAACGCCCCGGCCGGGCCCAGGCCGGCCAGGCGGTGAGGCGCAGGGCCAGGGCGGGCGCGATCGCCTGGACCGCCGCCCAAGCGTCCACGATCCCCCAGCCGTAGACGTTGTTGGGATGGCCGTCGGCGTCGCCGCCACAGGTGGTGTCCACCACCGGTCGGGCCGTCTCCTGCAGGATGCGTTCCGTCTCCGTCACGTGGCCCCGTAGGCTGGGGCCGGCCGACCAGAGCAGGGCGACGGCCCCGGCCACGTGGGGGCTGGCCATCGAAGTCCCACTCCATCCGCCCTGGTAGCCGCCTCCGGGCACGCTAGAGCGGATGTCCACCCCCGGCGCACTGAGGTCGGGCTTGGGGCGGTTGCTCCCGTCCACCGTCACCGGCCCCCGGCTGCTGAAGGAGGCGATCTGTCCGGCGCTGTCCGTCGCGCCCACCGAGAAGGTGGCCTCGTAGAGGGCGGGCGGCCACTGTACCGAACCGCAGGTAGGTCCCTCGTTGCCGGCCGAGGCGACGACGAGGATGCCCGCCGCCCGCACGTTCTCCACCACCTGCTGCAGGGTCGCCCAGGAGCAGCCCTCCTGGGCAGGACAGGCCCAGGAGTTGTTGATCACGTCGGGGGCCATGTCGGGGTCCCCGTCGGTCAGAGGATCGCCGTTCACCGGGTAGGGGGCCAGGAAGAACTCGAAGCACTCGGCGTAGGTGGCCGGGGAGCCCCAGCCGTTGTCCATATTGCGGCAGCCGATCCAGCGGGCCTCCGGCGCGACACCGATCTGGTTGCCCGCCCCATCGTCCCCCACCATCGTGCCCATCGTGTGGGTGCCGTGGCCGTGATCGTCGCAAGGGACGGGGGAGTCGTAGCCGCAGGGGTTGGTGTCCGCCGGCCCCAGGTCCTCGTGGACGGCGTCGTGCCAGTTGTAGTCGTGGACCACGGTGGTGCCGTTCCAGCCCCGGTACTGGCGGATCAGGGCGGGATGGTCCCACTGGTAGCCGGTGTCCTGGCCGGCCACGACGACGCCCTGGCCCCGGTAGCCCAGCGACCAGACGGCGTCGGCACCGATGGCGGAGAGGTTCCAGAGCAGCCCGGCCTCCTGCGCCGGCCTCAGCCGCCGAGCCAAGTCGGGGAGGACGGGGGGTTCCCGGCGCCGGGGGAGCGGGGCGGCCACCGCCGGGTTCGCCTCCAGGCGGGCGACCAGGGGATGGGCGGCCAGCGCCTCGACCAGCGCCCGGTCGCCGGTGACGGCCAGCATGTTGACGACGTAGAAGGGGCGGTAGGAAGCGCCCCGCCGCTCCAGGAAGGCCCAGAGGGGCGGCTGGGTGCGCAGGGCTACCTCCCGCAGGGCCTGGACGACGAAACGGCCCTTGGCCCGCTTGTCGGTCAGGCGGGCCGCCGGGCTCAGGTCGGCCTGCTCCCGCAGGACGACGAGGAAGCGGGTCTCCCCGCCGGAGGCGACGGCCTCCCAGAGGGCGGGGGCGACGGAGGCCGGCCGTCGGTCCGATCCCGGGGCCGCCGTCGGCGGCTCCGGTGGGTCGGGGAAACCGGCGGCGAGCACCCCAACGACGAGAGGGGCGAGGAGCAGGATGGCGAGCAGGCGGCGAGAGCGATCTGTCAAGGTCATCGGCGTTCCCCAGAGCCGGCGCGCTCCACCCCACCGGGGCATCGCGCCAGGGTGGGCGGCAGCATCAGGCGGCCCACAGCGTTTCCCAGAAGGTGCGGCTGGCCCGCAGGCTGCCGTGGATGCGAGGGTCCGCCGTCGCCTCCAGCACGCAGGCCCGGGCCGCCGTCCGGCGCAACAGGGGGAGCCGTTCGCGCCAGGCCGGCTCCAAGGGGGGGAGACGTCGTTCCGTCGGGCCGGGGCCGGCTTCCCCCGCCGCCTCGGCCCGGTCGTAGAGGCGCAGGAGGGCGACCTGGGGGCCCACCTGCTCCACCCACGAGGCCAGGCCGGTCTCACCCTCCGGCCCTGGGGCCTCCAGCGCCTGCCGGACGTCGAGGGCGACCCGGCAGCCCAGGGCCTCGACCAGGCGGGCCATCGCCGTGGCCTCGTTGGTCAGGGGGAGGTCGTGCCAGGGCGCGACGTTCTCCAGGGCCAGCCCCACCTCCCGGTCGGCCATCTCGGCGCCGACGCCCTCCACCCCTTCCACCAAGGGGGGCTCGGCCAGCGAACCGGCCAGGTAGTCCGCCAGCGCCTCCTCGCTGAGGAAGAGGTGGGGCGGGTGGACGACCAGGAGGGGAGCGCCCAGCAGGCCGGCGACCCGGCCGCTCAGGGCCAGGACCTCCCGGCGGGCCCGCTGGGAGAAGGCTTGGTGACCGGTCAGGCGGGGGGCGTGCAGGGCGACGACGGTGAGCCGGCGCAGGGCGATCTCCTGGGCCAGCGTCTCGTAGAAGGCCAGGTTGGCCTGCCGCCGGAAGCCGTAGCCCAGCTCGGCCTGCTGGATGTGGACCTCCAGGGCCGTGAAGCCCAGGGCGGCCGCTTGGGCGACGGCGGCCCGGGTGTCCGTCGAGAGGCTGTGGGTGCTGATGGCGATCTGCATCTCAGGCCCTGCCCTCCAGCCGCAGGCCGATGCGCCCCCGCTCCACGTCCACCGAGAGGACGGTTACATCTACGATGTCGCCCACGGCGAGGAGGTCGTGGGGGTTCCGCACATAGCGGTCCCCCATCTGGCTGACGTGGATGAGCCCATCCTGCTTGATGCCGATGTCCACGAAGGCCCCGAAGTCCACCACGTTGCGCACGGTGCCCCGCAGCCGCATCCCCGGCCGCAGGTCCTCCATCGTGAGCACGTCCTGGCGCAGGATGGGGGGCGGGAGCTCGTCGCGGGGGTCCCGGCCGGGGCGGGTCAGCTCGGCGATGATGTCCTCCAGCGTGGGCAGGCCGACCTCCAGCCAGTCGGCCAGTTCGCTCAGGTCGTCGAAGCGGGCGACGAAGCGGGGGAGGAGGCGGGGGAGCGTCTCCCAGTTCAGGGCTTGGTTCCACTTGCGTCCGGTGTCCCGCATCGCCTCCAGCAGCCGCTCGACGACGGGGTAGGATTCGGGGTGCACGCCGGTGTTGTCCAGGGGGTTCTCGCCCCCGGGCACCCGGAGGAAGCCGGCCGCCTGCTGGAAGCTCTTCGGCCCCAGGCCGGGCACCTTCAGCAGGGCCGCCCGCGAGGGGAAGGGGCCGTGGGCATCCCGGTAGGCGACGATGGCCTGGGCCAGCTTGGGGCCGATGCCGGCCACGTAGCGGAGCAGGGCCGGCGAGGCGGTGTTGACGTCCACCCCGACCCGGTTCACCACCGACTCGACGACGGCGTCCAGCGCCTCCGCCAGCCGCTTCTGGTCCACGTCGTGCTGGTAGAGGCCGACGCCGATGGACTTGGGGTCAATCTTCACCAACTCGGCCAGGGGGTCCTGGAGCCGCCGGGCGATGGAAACGGCCCCCCGCATCGCCACGTCCAGGTCGGGCAGCTCTTGGCGGGCCAGGGGCGAGGCCGAGTAGACGGAGGCGCCGGCCTCGTCCACGATGGCGTAGTGGACGTCGGCCTCCGGGGGGAGGGCTGCGATCACCTCGGCCACCAGGTGCTCCGTCTCGCGGGAGGCGGTGCCGTTGCCGATGGCGATCACCTCCACGGCGTGGGTGGTGATGAGGTGGTGCAGGACGGCCATCGCCTCCTCCCGCCGCGCCTGGGGCGGGTGGGGGTAGATGGTGGCGGTGGCGAGGAGCCGCCCCGTCGGGTCCACGACGGCCACCTTGCAGCCGGTCCGGTAGCCGGGGTCAATGCCCAGCACCCGCCGGCCCCGCAGGGGCGGCTGGAGGAGCAGGTGGCGCAGGTTGCGGGCGAAGACGGCGATGGCGTGCTCCTCGGCCCGGCGGGTCAGCTCCCGGCGGGCCTCCCGGACGAGGGCGGGGGCCAGCAGCCGCCGGTAGCCGTCGTCCACCGCCTCCAGCAGGTCGGCGGCCAGGGGGCAGCGCCGGTGGGGGGGATAGCGGCGCAGGATCGCCTCCCGGATCGCCTCCCCGGGCAGGTCCATCCGCAGGCGCAGCGCCCCCTCCCGCTCCCCCCGGTTGAGGGCCAGCACCTGGTGGGGGCGGAGGGAGCGCAGGGGGGCGGCGAAGTCGTAGTAGAGGCGGTAGACACCCCGGGGGTCCTTCCCGGCGTCGGTCAGCTCGGCCCCCAGGGTGGCGTGGCGTTGGACCAGCCGCCGGGCCTCGGCCCGGACCTCGGCGTCCTCGGCGATCTGCTCGGCGACGATGTCCCGGGCCCCGGCGTAGGCCTCCTCGACGGTGGGAACCTCCTCGCTCAGGTAGGGGCGGGCGATCGCCTCCCGGTCGCCCCGCACCGTCTGCTCCAGGATGAGGGCGGCCAGGGGCTCCAGCCCTCGCCGGCGGGCGATGGTGGCCCGGGTGCGCCGCTTGGGCCGGTAGGGGCGGTAGAGGTCCTCCACCGCCTGCATCGTCGTGGCCGCCTCGATGGCCGCCCGGAGCGCCGGCGTCAGCTTCCCCTGCTCGGCGATGCGCTTGAGGACCGCCGCCTTGCGCTCCCGGAGGCGCTGCTGGTAGGCGGTCTGCTCGGCGATGGCCCGCAGTTGCTCTTCGTCCAGCCCGCCCGTCCGCTCCTTGCGGTAGCGGGCGATGAAGGGGATGGTGTTCCCCTCCTCCAGCAGGGCCACGGCCGCGGCCACCGAGGGCTCCGGCAGGTTTAGGCTTCGGGCAACGGTTTGGATGATGGCGGGATCGGTCATCGGATCGCGTTGAGGGATCACGGCGCAACGAGCGGCTCGACAGGCCGTCGTCCTCTTACGGGTCACGCAACGTCCATTATACGGCCCTTCGGGGGGATGTCAAATCGAGGGATGACTTTGGTGGGTACGGAACCCACCCGACGGCTGAAGCGCAGGACGCTAGGCCCCTAGGCCGCTTGGTCGGGTGGTTTGTTTGGGCCGGTGTGACCTCGTCGCTCTGGCTCGCCCCGGCCCACCTCGTCCAGAGCGCCATAGGTGATCAGGCAGATGCTCAGCGCCTCGATCTGCCGGCGGACGCGGGGGTCGGTGAGGATGGCCACCTCCCGGTCCCGCTGGTCGGCATAGCCGCTTTCGGCCCGGAGACGGTCGTCGGCGTAACCGGGATGGGTCATCAACTCGCTCGTCCCCTCAGGCAGGCCGGCCAGCAGCTCCACCAAGAACTCCACGCTGAGGGCATCGTCGCCGAAGAAGGCTCCGATGAAGTGGTCCTGGTGGCGCACCCCGCTCTTGGCCAAGAGCTCCCGGTCCTGCGCCACCAGGGCCTGGGCCGCTTCTAGGGAAAGGGAGCCCGGCAGGATCCCCCGCGCGGCGAAGGCGGCCAGGTCGTCGTCCGAGGGCAGGGGGTTGCGCACGGGGAGGCCGTAGTCGGCGGCCACGGCCAGGTAGACGGCGAAGTAGCGGGGGTGCAGGTGGGTGAAGTGGTGGCAGTCCAGGTGGTCGGGCAGGTGACCGGTCAGGGCGATGAAGCGCTCGATCTGAGCGGCGAACTCGGCCCGCAGTTGATCGGGGTCCACCTGATCGGCCCGGGCCAGGGCGGTGCGCTGATCGTGGAAGCGCCCCTCCCGGTCCACCAGGGTGGGGATCTGCTCCGGGGGGAGCAGGGGGCGGCCCGAGGTGAAGACCAGGTGGACGCCCACCCCCAGGTCGGGGCAGTTGCCGGCCCAGAGCAACGCCTCCTCGACGGCGGGCATGTTCATCAGCGCCGTGGTGCTGGTCACGATACCCCGCCGATGGGCGTCCAGGATGCCTCGACTGACGCCAGGGGTCCGACCAAAGTCGTCGCCGTTGATGATGAGGAAGCGGGGCACGGTGCACCTCCATATCTATCAGGTCGCTGGGGGCCGGACCAGGACCCGACGGGCCACGTCAGGTCGGTTGGTGATGATCCCATCCACGCCCAGCCGGGCCAGGCGCTGCATCTCCTCCGGGTCGTCCACCGTCCAGGTCACGACCCGGTAGTGGTGCCGGCGGAACCAGGCCATCGCTTTCGGCGTGACCATCGTGTGCTGGGGGTTGCGGACCTCGTGGGGCAGGAGGGGGGCCAGCCAGGCCCGGCGCAGGTAGAGGGGCAAATCGGGCGCGTAGAGGAGGGCTACGGGGAGTTGGGGGGCCAGCCGTTTCATCCGGCGCAGGGCGAAGGGGTCGAAAGAGGAGATGAGCACCCGGTCCATCATCCCCTGGGCTTCGATGACGGCCAGCACAGCAGCCTCCAGGCCGCAATCCCGCCGGGAGGTGCTTTTCAGTTCCACGTTGAAGAGGAGCCGGCCCCCCAGGGCCTCGAAGACCTCCGGGAGGGTCGGGATGCGCTGGCCGGCGAAGTCGGGGCTGAACCAGCTTCCCGCGTCCAGGGTCCGGAGCTGGGTCAGCGTGAGCTGCGATACCGTTCCGTAGCCATCGGTGGTCCGCCCCACGGTGGCGTCGTGGATGACGACGGGCACGCCGTCAGCCGAGAGCCGGACATCCAGCTCCACCCCATCGGCGCCCATCTCGGCGGCCCGTTGGAAGGCGGCCAGGGTGTTCTCGGGGGCGTAGGCGCTGGCCCCTCGGTGGGCCAAGATCAACGGGCGCTCAGAGTTCCACAAAGTAGGCGTGGGCGGCACGGTCAATCAGCTCTTTGCTCAGCCGGGGTTCCACGTTCAAGTAGCGGGCGATGTCAATCAACTGGTCCACCAGGTCTCGGGGATGGCAGGCCCGCAGGGGGCGCCGGGCGTCCACGTAGTAGGTCTTGAGCAGATAGCGCAGCCCGGCGTCGTCGTAGGGCACGCCACGGTCTTGGCAGACCCGCTTGAAGATCTCCCGATACTGCTCGAAGGTAGGGTCTTTGATCTCGATCTTGTGGCGGATGCGCCGCAGGAAGGCTTCGTCCACCAGGTCCTTGGGGGCCAGGTTGGTGGAGAAGACGATCAGCACGTCGAAAGGGACCTCGATCTTCCGGCCTGTGTGGAGGGTCAGGTAGTCCACCCGTTTCTCCAGGGGCACGATCCAGCGGTTGAGCAGGTCACGCGGGCGGACCTGCTGGCGACCGAAGTCGTCAATCAGGAACATCCCACCGTTGGCCTTCATCTGGAAGGGGGCTTCGTAGTACTTGTTGGTCTCGTTGTAGACCAGGTCCAGGCTTTCCATCGTGAGCTCGCCCCCGACGGTGATGACGGGCCGGCGGATGTGCACCCAGCGGGGGTCCATCCCCTTGGGGATCTCTTCTTCCAGCCGACGGTGGTTCACGCTGTCGAAGACCTTGATGATCTGACCATCCACCTCGACGGCGTAGGGGATGTACATGTCCCCCTGCATCAGCATCCGTCCGATGCTCTCAGCGATGGCCGTTTTGCCGTTGCCGGGATGGCCGAAGAGGAAGATGGAGCGACCGGAATTGACGGCCGGCCCGATCTGGCTGAAGGTCTCCTCGCTGATGACCAGGTGGGACAACGCCTGGCGCATCGTCCGCTGGTGGACAACCATACGCCCCAGCGGTTGCCGCCGGATCGCCTCGGTGTAGGCTTCTAGGGTGACGGGGGCAGGGCCGGCGTACTGGCTTCGCTCCAGGATCTCACGGGCCCGCTCACTTCCCTTCAATGTGATGGCGTATTGATACGTCGCCCCGCCGAAGCCCTCAGCCCCCTTGACCTCGCAGAGCTTCTCCCGCTTTAGGAATTCCAGCACCTCCTCCAGGACGCCGGCGAAGGGGAGCTTGATCCGCTCAGAGAGGTCAACACCTGTGACGACTCCTTCAAAGTACATCACCTTGAGGACCAAATCGGCCAGGAAACCTAGGCCCAGTCCGGTCTCTTTGACGGAACGGGGAACGCGGGGACGGAAGAGGTGTCCCGACGATGCACCTCCCTCTCGACTGGCGGGAGGACGTGGTGAAAGTCGTATCGGACGTCGCGGCGTTGCCATCCGGTTTCCCTTTCCAGGCTCTCTGGCGAAGCGTTTAGGGGATTTGTACTCCGTGATGGGGATTCACAGGTCCCATCCTCTTGCCATTTTATCACAAAAGCCGTTTGGGTACAATACCGGAGGGGGGTGTGTCAGGGTTTATCTAGGGTTGCGTGGTGCGTGGCGCGTTACGAGCGCAGTCGCTCCAGCAGGCGGGTCAGCTCTTCTGGCAGCGGGGCGGTGAACTGCATCCGCTCGTCCCGGCGAGGGTGGCGGAAGGCGAGTTGGTGGGCGTGGAGGAAGTGGCGGTGGCGGAGCAGCCGCTGCCTTCGCCGGCCGTAGACGGTGTCGCCCACCACCGGGTAGCCCAGCCAGGCCAGGTGGACGCGGATCTGGTGGGTCCGCCCCGTCTCCGGGCGCACCTCCAACAAGCTGTAGCCGCCCAGTCGCTCCAGGAGCCGGTAGGCGGTGCGGGCGGGGCGCCCCTCCTGGACGACGGCCATCTGCTTGCGCCGTCGGCGGTCCCGCCCCACCGGGGCCTCGATGAGGCCGACCGGCGGCTGGATGTCGCCCTCCACCAGGGCCAGGTAAACCTTCTCCACTTCCCGCTGCTGGAACTGAGCCTGCAGGGCGATGCGCACCGGCTCGCTGCGGGCGATGACCAGCAGGCCGGAGGTATCCTTGTCCAACCGATGGACGATGCCGGCCCGCCACCGCCCCCCCACGGCCGCCAGGGCCGGATCGTAGGCCAGGAGGGCGTTGACCAGCGTGCCGCTGGTGTGGCCGTGGGCCGGGTGGACGACCATCCCCGCCGGCTTGTCCACCACCAGCAGGTCCTCGTCCTCGTAGAGGATGGTCAGGGGGATGGGCTCCGGCTCCACCTGCTCCGGGGGCTCCTGGGGGAGGTGAACGGTGATGAGGTCGCCCACCTCCACGCGGTAGCTGGGCTTTGTCGGCCGGCCGCCCACCGTGACCGCGCCCGCCCGGATCAGCCGCTGGATGGCCGAGCGGGAGAGATCGGGCAACGCCTGAACCAGATAGCGGTCCAGGCGCTCCCCCTCCGCCTCAACCTGCAACCGTATCACGTCGTCGGCCATCGTCCCCTGCCGGTGGACCTTCGGAGAGGGCGAGGGGGGAGAGGGGGGTGCCGCTGTCCGGGGAGCGGGGAGGAGCCTCCGCCGCCTCGTCCTCCTTGGCCTGCACCTCCTCCTCCCGGAGCATCGTGTAGGCCAGCAGGACCACGCCGAGGACGATGCTGCTGTCGGCCAGGTTGAAGACCGGCCAGACGCGGAAGTCAATGAAGTCCACCACGTACCCCAGGCGGAGGCGGTCCAGCAGGTTGCCCAGCGCTCCCCCCAACTGGAGGCCCAGGGCCAAGCGCACCAGGAGGTAGCCGTCGGGGAGCCGGCGGTGATAGAACACGATGGCCGCTACCACGACAATGGCGATGAGAATGAAGAGGTTGCCCTGGTTGGGGAGCAGTCCGAAGGCGGCCCCCGTGTTGGTCACGTGGGTGATGCGCACGAAGGGCATGAGGGCGGGGATGGGGTTCCAGGATTCGTGGAGGGCCAGCCGCTCGGCCACCAGCCGCTTGGTGGACTGGTCGAGGGCGAGGGCGGTGGCCGCCGTGATAGGTAAGATGGCGTGCCGCCAGGTCCAGCGCTTCAACGGATCACTGCTCCCTTCGGTGCTGGCAGTCGAGGCAGAGGGTGGCCCAGGGCAAGGCGGTGAGGCGGGCGGGATCAATGGGCTGGCCGCACTCCTCGCAGAGCCCATAAGTGCCTTCTTCAAAGCGGCTCAGCGCCTTCTCCACCTTGCGCAGCATACGCTCCACGTTCTGCCGGAGCGCCAGATCGCGGGCCTGATCGAAGGCACCAGAGGCGGCATCGGCCATATGGTTGCCGTAGCCGACGACCTCCGGGGCCAGGGTCTTCACTTCTTCTAGTTCGGAGAGCAGCCGGGCACGCTCCCTCTCCAGTTGGGCTTTCAACTTCTCATAGGCGACGGGCATCCTTTTCCTCCTCTCCGTCAAGCTTCGCCCCGAACTCAGGCGAAGCCCTCTCCTCGGCCTCAGGCCAGCTCCGATCATTTCTCACCAAATCCCCCCGACCCGCTACGAGCCGTCTATCGTCGCCTTCCCGATTCACCGTGGGTCCCTAATTCTACCTTACTCCCGACGAAGTGACAAGTAGAACCCTACCGGTGATTACCCGTATCTTTGGAGATAGGGAGACTGGCCGTCCGTGAATGGGGCACGAATACACGGATTAAGGACCGCCTCATTCGTGCATTTGTGAGAAATTCGTGGACGGCCTGCTACGGATCACTCTCTCGCTCCCTTGTGGGTAATCACCGGGAACCCTAGCCTTTGTTACCAAATCGTCATATTCCCTTCAATGGTTCGTCATACCGGCCTGGTATACTTTTGATGGTTTATGGAGGCCGGTGGTGCCTCACCAAGGCACCCCTTGACACGAGAGGAGAGATGAACGATGATGGGATTCGGCTTTGGTGGCTTTGGCTTCGTGTTTATGATCATCTTCTGGGTGGTCATCACCGCCCTGGCCATCTGGCTGCTGAGCAGTCTCTTCCCCCGGGTGACGAGCAGCGCACCGCCCCGGTCCACACCGCCGGAGCAGGAGAGCACGCCGGAGTCTCCTCTGGCCATCCTCCGGCGACGCTACGTCCAGGGAGAGATCTCCAAAGCGGAGTACGAAGCGATACGCCGCGACCTAGAAGCTGCTTCGGACAACCTACCCCGCTAGCGAACCCAGGGGCAGGGTGCAACGAGCGCATTCCAACGACAAGAAGAGCAGAGACAAACACAAGGAGCAAGAAAGATGGGACACACAACCGAGTATGCCTTTCGCACAACGCTGAGCCTACCCTACGAGCAGGCCGTCGAAGAAGTGACCGCCGCCCTGAAGAAAGAAGGGTTCGGCATCCTGACCGAGATTGATGTCAAAGCGACCCTGAAGCAGAAGCTGGACGCGGACTTCCGCCGCTACGTCATCCTGGGGGCTTGTAACCCACCCCTCGCCCACCAGGCGCTGCAGACCGAGCTGGAGATCGGGCTGCTCCTGCCCTGCAACGTCATCGTCTACGAGGCGGACGGTGGGAGCACGGTCGCCATCGTAGACCCCGTGGTGATGATGAGTGTGGTGGGGAACCCCGACCTGGAGCCGGTGGCCCTGGAGGCCCGCACGCGGCTCCAGCGGGCGCTCGAGTCTCTGGAGGGACGATGAACCGGATCAATCAGATCATCGCCATCGGCATCGTCCTCCTCCTGGTCCTGCTCCTGGGCCTCAGCCTTTTCTCCTTCTGGAGTTGGGGCGGGATGATGGGCCCCGGCATGATGGGGGGCTGGGGGATGACCGGCTCCTGGGGGTGGGGATGGCCCGGCTTCTTCCTAATGATGGTCTTCCCCTTGGGATTCCTGGTCCTGCTGATCCTGGGCGTCGTCTGGCTGATCCGATTGGCCGGCGGCATCCAGGCCGGTCCACCCGCCCCGCCCCCGGCATCCCCTCCGGGGAAGACCTGCCCCAGTTGCGGGAGGACGGTCCAGGAGGACTGGCAGCTCTGCCCCTACTGTGGTGAGAGTCTCGTCTAGCGGCCAATGCGCAAAATGGCCTACGCCTGACGGACCAAATGGCGCTACCGGTCCCACCGCACCGATGTTATACTCAAAGCAGACGAGTGGGGCCGGAACCCGTCAGGGGAGTGGGGCGACCGATCGGTCGCCCTACACCCCCCGTCTCGGTCACGCTCAAATCCGACAACTAGCTAAGGAGGCACCCACTATGTGCTGTGGAGGACATTCCCACACCAGACACACCGCTCACCAAGAGACTCACGACCCCAAACCGGGGACACAGGTGGCCGAAATCGCCCAATCCTGTCCCAACTGTGGCAGTCCCGTTGAAGCCGACTTCATCCTCTGCCCCCGCTGTGGCACCCCGCTGAAGCGGTCGTGCCCCTCCTGCCACCGGGCCGTGAATGTAGACTGGGCCATCTGCCCCTACTGCGGCAGCACCCTTGAGGAGTCCGCGTAGGACCCTCAGGGACCGAGGAGGTACGAACGATGGGACTGCTGGCTCGACTCAAAGCGATCTTCCGGGCTCGGGCCCACAAGGCCCTGGATGACCTGGAGGACCCCAAGGCAAGCCTGGACTACAGCCTGAGCCGGCTCCAGGAGAACCTGCGTCAGATCAACCAGAGCCTGGTCGAGGTAGCGACCGCCAAGCACAAGCTGGAGAGTCAGCGGAACGCCCTGGCCACGGCCATCGAGCGCTACGAGGAACAGGCCAGGACCGCCCTGCTGAAGGGCCGGGAGGACCTGGCGAAGCTGGCCCTGGAGCGCAAACAGTTCGCCCTGGCCCGCCAGGAGGAACTGGAGGCCAACATCGCCAGCCTGGAACAGCAACTGGAGAGCCTGAAGACGGCTCAGGCCAGCCTGCGCACGCGGATCGAGCTCTTCCGTAGCAAAAGGGAAGAGCTGAAGGCCGTCTACGATTCGGCCCAGGCCCAACTGAAGGTGCAGGAAGCGCTCAGCGGCGTCTCCAAGGAGCTGTCCGATGTGGGGCGGGTGATCCAACGGGCTGAAGAGCGCATCCAGCAGATGCAGGCCCGGGCGGAGGTCATCGAAGAGTTGATCGCCACCGGCACCCTCGAGAACGTGCTGGAGCCTGGGATGGACATGATTGACCGCGAACTGGCCCGCATCACCCGCTCCGAGGCTGTCGAGGCCGAACTGGCCCGGCTCAAGCGGGAGGTGACCACGTCGTGAGGGAGCACGAGAAGGAGGGGACCTGATGGGATGTGGCCCAGACCTGTTCCGGCTCTTCGACCTGGCGGACACCCTGGTGCGGGACAACCGCTCCCGACGCCAGGCCGTCCACCGTCCGATGGGGCAGCCGCAGCCCTCCGGCCCCTCGCTCCAGGAACAGCTCTACGAGATGTACGGGCGGGGCGAGATAGACGAGGAGACCTTCAGCGCCCTCAAGGAGCTGGCCGCCCGAGGCCAGCTCCGGCCCGTGGACTTGGCGGTGCTGCGCTACGAACGCCGGCGGAAAGGCCGGCTCCGGCGCCGAGAAAGTGAGGAAGAGGCCGCCCTGCGGCAGCTCCGCGCCCGGATCGCCCAACTGGAGGAGGCACGGGAGGCCTCCGCCCAGGTGCTCGCCTCGCTGCGGGAGCAGATCGAGGACGTAGCGGCCCGCATTCAGAAGCGGGAGGAAGCCGCCCGCCGGGTGGTGGCGACCGACGAAGCCCTAGCACGCCGCTACTTGATGGAAAAGCAGGAACTGCTGGAGACCCGGGCCCGGCTGGAAGCCCAGGCCCAGGCCCTCCAGGCAGACCTGACCCGGCTCGACGAACTGCGGGGAACCCTGGAAGCCAAGATCACGGAGCTGGAAGCCCTGCGAACCCGCCAGGAACTCCAGGCCCTGCAGGGAGAGATCACCGAAGAACGCGCTCTGGGAGTGACAACCGATGACCAAACCTAAAGGCTTGACCCTCTTGCTCATCCTGCTCGCCGTCCTCTTCGTCGTGGCGGCCTGTAGTAGCCCGAAGACCACCCCCGCCTTCCCATCGGGATCCGTTGACCTGGCTTCGGAGACCCAGAAAGTGCCGGTGGAGGGAGGTGGCAGTTACACCGACGTCAGCGCCGCCGGCCTGGCCGCGATGCTGAAGGAGAAGGACTTCCCCCTCATCAACGTCCACGTCCCCTACGAGGGGGAGATCGAAGGAACCGACCTCTTCATCCCTTTCAACGAGATCGAGCAGAACCTGGATCAGTTGCCTGCCGACAAGGGAGCCCGGCTTGTGGTCTACTGCCGTAGCGGGGGTATGAGCGCCGTCGCCGCCCGCACGCTGGTCAAACTGGGCTACACCGACGTCTGGAACCTGGACGGCGGGATGATCGCCTGGAAGGCGGCCGGGTACTCCTTGGTGAACAAAGGGCGATGAAGGCAGGGCCCGAACCGGGCCACAAGGCTGTGAGACGATGCGCTACGAGGTGATCATCGCCGGGGCCAGCTTCGCCGGGCTGGCCGTCGCCGCCCAGCTCCGAGGCCGACGGGTGCTCCTGCTGGACCGCAAACCTATCGGCACCGGCCAGACCTCGGCCTGCGGGACGCTGGTCAACACCCTCCAGGCTCTGGGGCTGGAGGAATCCATCCTCCAAGTCCACGACCGTCTGGTGATCCACTCGGCGGGACGGACCTTCGTCTACCCGATGGACAAGCCCTTCTGCACCTTCGACTACGCCCGCCTCTGTCACCTCCTGCGGGAGCAGGGGGATGCCGAGTTCGTCCTGGCCGCCACGCTGGACCTAGAGGGGGATCGGGTGCGGACCTCCCAAGGCACCTTCCAGGGGGACCTGATCGTGGATGCTTCGGGCTGGCGGGCTGTGCTGGGCCGACGGCTCCACCCCGCGTTGGTGCGCCGGGATCGGCTGAACTTCGGCATCGAGACGACGGCGGCCTATCGGGATGACGGGCTACACTTCTGGTATGACCCCCGCCGGCTGCTCCCTATGGGGGTCACCTGGGCCTTCCCCATCGGCGACCTCACCCGTATCGGCATCGCCAGCTATCGGGGGGAGACCCGCCTGGGCAATGGTCTGGACCGCTTCCTGAGCAGCCTGGGGGTGCAGCGGGACGGCGTCCACGGCGGCTACTTCCCCTACGCCCTGCGCGATCCGGTGATCGGCGACCTCTTCCTGGTGGGAGATGCCGCCGGTCAGTGCATGGGGCTCACAGGCGAGGGGATCCGCCCTGCCCTCTTCTTCGGAACCCAACTGGGCCGCCTGCTGCGCCAGGTCCTGGAGGGTGAGATCACCCTGGAGGAGGGACGGGAGGCCTACCGCCGCCTCGTAGCTGCTCGCCGTTCTGGCTACGCCCTGCTCTGCCTGGCCCAGCGGGTGCTCCCCCGGCTGCCCCTCCCCCTGGTCCTGGGGGTGATGGCCCTCGTCCGCTGGCCGCCGGTGCTGCGGCGCGTGCTGACCCTCTACGTGGGTGCCTTCTGGCTGGAGACGACCCGGAGGTGAGCGATGAGCGAGAACGCCACGCGACCGAGCGCCCGCCTGCGGATCGGTCGTCTGTTGGTCTGGGTGAGCATCTTCACGCTGTTGGGACTCCTGGGCTGGGGGCTCGTCCGTCAGGCCCAGGGCCGGCCGGAGTCGGGCCTGGCCCCCGACTTCACGCTGCCCATCTTCAGCGGCTACGAAAACGAGTTCACCAGTGGCGAGGTCACCCTCTCCCAACTGCGCGGACGGATCGTCGTCGTCAACTTCTGGGCCTCCTGGTGCGTCGAGTGCCGCCGGGAGGCTCCCGAGCTGGAAGCGGTGTGGCGCAAGTACCGGGATCAGGGAGTCGTGCTCCTGGGCGTGGACTACGTGGACATCGAGAGCAAGGCCCGCGCCTACTTGGAGGAGTTCGACATCACCTATCCCAACGGCCCCGACCTACAAGGGCGCATCTCCGCCGCCTACCGCATCACCGGGGTCCCCGAGACCTTCGTCATTGACCGGGAGGGGTACATCGTTCTGACCAAGGTTGGGCCGTTCATGCCGGGCGAATTGGACGCCGTTATCCGGGATTTGCTCTCCCAAACCGACTAATTCGGCTGGACAGATTGGGCAAACTGCGCTATAATTCGGGCGCAAATTCCACTCCCGATCTCTGGAGCGATCCCGTAATGACGTGGACCTGGCTCACTCGGATGAAGGACAATCGAGGGACGTCCTTCACCGCGCTCAAGTGCATCTGTACCCGGCGGGCCCAGACGGTGTCCGACAGCCGGCCGTCGGCGGTTGAGACGGCGGCCCGAAGCTGTCGGCCCTTTGCCGTCTGTGCCCGCGTCCCTGGGTCTGATGCGATGAGCCGCATGGAGTGAGCAGGCCCCACATCACCAGGTGCGCGAGCCCTGCCAACCCCATACCAGCCCCGGCAGGCCGATCTTCTCCCGAGAGGGCGGGGTGGCCTGTTAGAACCCGACGTAACAGCGATCGGTGGGGCGACTGCCTATGCCTCCTTGCGAGCTCATCGCGTCCTCGTGGCGATGGGCTTTTTTGCATCTGGTAGATCTGCCAAACGACTTGCAAGGAGGGAACGACTATGGCAACCTTGTACTTTCCCACATTCCTGCGTCGGATGACCGAAGGTCAGGCCCAGGTGGAGGTCACCGCCGACGAGCTGGGCGCTCTCGTCGCAGAGGTGAGCGAGCGGTTCCCTGACCTCCGCGTCCACCTGCTGGACGAGACCGGTCAACTCCGACCCTACGTCCGCTTCTTCGTCAACGGCCAGGACGCCCGCGCTCTGCAGGGCCTGGCCACCCCGCTCCAACCTGACGACAAGGTCACCCTGGTGCCTGCCGTGGCCGGTGGGGCGACGGCCAAAGCGTCCACCCTTCCCATCCTGCCCGGCATCCGGCGGCACATCCTCTACGGCCTCTTGGCCACCGTGGGGGCACTGCTGGTGCTCCTCTTCTACGCCCGGATTAGCACCTCCCTGGCCATCTTCTGGACCTTTGGCCTGGCCTTCGGCTTCGTGGTCCAGCGGAGCCGCTTCTGCTTCACCTCGGCCTTCCGGGACCTCTTCCTGCTCCAGGATGGCCGCCTGATGAAAGGGGTGATCGTCGGCCTGGCCATTGCCACCGTCGGCTTCACGCTCATTATGTACAAGGCGGTGCCCGACCCGACCCAGGGGATGGCCGGCAACGTCTACCCCACCGGCTGGCACACCCTGCTGGGGGGCCTGCTTTTCGGCACCGGGATGGTCGTCGCCGGTGGGTGCGCCTCGGGCACCCTCTACCGGATGGGCGAGGGCTACGTGGCTCAGTGGGTCGCCCTGGTGGGGATGATCGCCGGCTCTTTCGTCCTGGCCCTACACTGGGAGTGGTGGTGGCCCAACGTCATCTCCCGACAGCCCAAGTTCTGGTTCCCCCGGGCGCTGGGATGGGGCCCCGCCCTTGTCCTCACCCTCATCGTCCTCTTCGGCTTCTACCTGTTGATCGTCTGGTGGGAGAGCCGGGCCGGTGGCATCTCCACCTGGGAGGAGCCGACCGGGCCGGTCCGCACCTTCGCCGACCGCCTGCGCGTCGGCTGGCAGCAGATCTTCGTGCGAGCCTGGCCCGCGGCCGCCGGCGGCTTGGCTCTAGGAATGCTCAACATCTTCGAGTACCTGTACAAAAAGCCGTGGGGGATCACCACCGCCGTCTCCCGCTGGGCGGGATGGGTCGCCTACACCCTGGGCTATCCGGCCCAGAACCTGCTCTACTTCGGTGACAAGCCGGCCGGCAAGGAACTGCTGAGCCATATCCCCTGGCTGAGTGGCGGCACGCTGCTGAACTGGGGGCTCATTTTCGGAGCCTTCACCGCCGCCCTCTTGGCCGGTGAGTTCAAACTCCGCTTCCCCCGCCGCCGCTACCGCTACCTGCAGACCTTCAGCGGAGGGCTGCTTATGGGCTACGGCGCTCGCCTGGCCATGGGGTGCAACATCGGCGGCTTCTTCTCCGCCATCCCCTCCCTGGCCCTCAACGGCTGGGTCTTCGGGCTGGGGCTGGTTGGCGGGGCCTGGATCGGCGTTCAGATCATCCGACGACTACCCTGAAACCACAATGAGGAGGAAGACGATGCGATTGGACGTGCGAGGCGAGATCTGCCCTTACCCGATGCTCAAAGCGGTTGAAGCGATGAAACGGCTGCCCGAGGGCGAAGTCCTGGAGGTGATCACCGACCACGCGCCGGCCCTGGAGAGCATCCCCACCCAGGCCCGACGCCGGGGGTTCAGCGTGAAGATCGAGCAGACGGGAAACCCTGAGTGGGTCATCACCCTGACCCGGGAGGTGTCATCATGACCAAGCGGCCCATCCACCTGGTGGACGCGGCGTGGCTGCAGGACCGCCTGGCGGACCCGGAGATACGGATCGTGGACCTCCGCGTCACCCTACCGGACCTGGAACTGGGTTACCCCTACGGCCACGTGCCGGGAGCGGTCTCCCTGGACCTCCAGGAACTCTTCACCACCGTCAACGGGGTGCCCGGACGGCTGGTCGGCCAGTCGGCCGCCGAGGAGGTGCTGGGCCGCCTGGGGCTGACCCGCGAGACCCCGGTCGTCATCTACGACGAGGGCTTCGGCCCCCTGGCCGCCCAGTTCGCCTGGCTCCTGGACTACTACGGCCACGCCAAGGTGTACATCCTCGAGGGGGGCTGGGAAGCCTGGGAAGAGGCCGGCGGGGAGGTGAGCACCGAGACGGTCACGCCGGAGCCGGCCCTCTACGCCGCTGAACCGGAGAGCAGCAAGCTGGCCACGGCCAACTGGATCGCCGCCCACCTGGGCCATCCCGACATCGTCCTCCTGGACGTGCGGACGGAGGCCGAGTTCGAGAGCGGCCGGCTGCCCGGCGCGGTCCACCTCCCCTACGACAGTGTCCTGGCCGACACCGCACCACCCGCCCTCCGGCCCGCCGAGGAGCTGCACCGCCTCTTCCAGGAACGGGGGATCACGCCGGACCGGGAGATCGTCGTCTACTGTGAGACGGGTGCCCGCTCCTCCCACACCTACCTGGTCCTGCGCTGGCTGGGCTACCCTCGGGTGCGCAACTACGAGGGGTCGTGGGCTGAGTGGAGCCGCCGGACCGACCTGCCCATCGAAGGCCAAGCTCGGGAGCAGGTGCCGGCCGGCGAGGGGGCCGTCGGCCCCTGCGGCCTGCCTGCCACCCCCGCCCCACGGGCGGTGGTCGTCGCCGACAACGGCCAGTTCAAGCGCCGCTCCCGCGACGAGGTGGTGGCCCTGGCCCGCAGCCAGATCGCCGAGGTGGACGTGCACACCCTGAAGCGCCGGCTGGACGCCGGTGAGCCCGTTCACCTGGTGGACATCCGGGAGCGGGACGAGTGGGAGCAGGGCCACATCCCCGGTGCCCACTTCATCCCGCGCGGCTTCCTGGAGCTGCGCATCGAGGAGCTGGTGTCGGACCGGGATGCGCCCATCGTCGTCTACTGCGCCGGTGGGGTGCGCTCCGCCCTTGGCGCCCTCGCCCTGCGCCAGATGGGGTACACGCGGGTGGAGTCACTGGTCGGCGGCTTCCAGGCTTGGAAGTCGGCCGGCTTCCCCTTCGTCATCCCCAAGGTCCTCACCGACACCCAGCGGGTGCGCTACAGCCGCCACTTCCTCCTGCCCGAGGTGGGCGAAGCGGGGCAGATCAAGCTCCTGGAGGCCAAGGCCGTGATCATCGGCGCGGGTGGCTTGGGGTCGCCGGCCGCCTTCTACCTGGCGGCGGCGGGCGTGGGCACCATCGGCATCGTGGACCACGACGTGGTGGACCTGAGCAACCTGCAGCGCCAGATCCTCCACAAGACCGAGGACATCGGTCGGCCCAAGGTGGAGTCGGCAGCCGAGACCCTGCACAGCATCAACCCCGATGTCGAGGTCGTCGGCCATCACCTGCTGCTGGACTCCTCCAACGCCTTCGAGGTGCTGCGCGACTACGATGTGGTGATCAACGGCTCCGACAACTTCCCCACCCGCTACCTGGTGAACGACGCCTGCGTGATGCTGGGGAAGCCGCTGGTGGACGCCAGCATCTTCCGCTTCGAGGGGCAGTTGACCGTCTTCGACCCGGCCCGGGGAGGGCCGTGCTACCGCTGCCTCTTCCCGGAGCCGCCCCCGCCGGGGCTGGTGCCCAGTTGCGCCGAGGCCGGCGTCCTGGGGGTCCTGCCCGGCATCATGGGCAGCCTCCAGGCTATGGAGGCCATCAAGATCATCCTGGGGATCGGCGAACCGCTGATCGGGCGGCTGCTCCTCTACGACGCCCTCGACGGCGAGTTCATGGAGGTCTCGGTGCCCCCCGCGCCCGACTGCCCCGTCTGCGGCGAGAACCCCACGGTGACGGAGCTCATTGACTACCACCAGTTCTGCGGGGTGCCGAGGCCGGCGGCGGCCGAGGCTGAGTAGCTGCCAGTGGATGCTGTCAGCGGATCGGGGGAGCGGGTTGAACGGAGAGGATCCCGTCCGCTCAATCGGCTCTCGAATCCGCTGACAGCTTTCATTTCACTTTCATTTCAATAGTAGGCAGGCCGCTGTCAGCGGATGCTGTGAACGGGTGCTGTCAACGGACTGGGGAAGCGGATCGAACGGAGAGAGGTTTCCCATCCGCTTAATCCGTTTCCCAATTCGTTGACAGCCATCCGTTTTTTTATGGGGGACCTCTGACCGAACCACAGGCGCTCGAAGCTCCCAAAAGGGCGCTGCCTACACCAGGCCAAACAGCGAGGGAGCAATAGGCCAAATGGCCGTGGTCGGGTTTCCGACCTTGGTGTATACTGGGGGCACAAATCCTCATCGGGGGGCAGGCATTCATCGCCTCAGGGACGAACCCCGACCGATGAAACCCTGCCAAGGAGCAACGCTATGTTTCGCCGACTCTTCCACCGCAGACCCAGAGGCGTCGTCCTCTACACCCAGCCCACGTGAGGCGACTGCCAGGCGGCGAAGAGGTTCTTCGCCCGGCACAACATCCCCTTCACCGAGAAGGATGTCACCACCAACCCCCTCTACATGGACGAACTCAAGAGCCTGGCCGGTCGCTTCATCACCCCTACACTCGTCATTGACGGCGAGGTGCTGATCGGCTTCGGCGTCAACAGCCACCACGTTCGCAGGCTGCTGCAGGCCGGGGGATACCTGCGGGAGCCCGTCTGACCGCTATCCCCTCCTGCCGGACACGCTATCCGGCGCGGCGGGGGGACAGGTCCGGCGCTCTCCCCCTCCTCAGGCTTCCTCTTGCGCCAGATTGTCCATCGGGGGGAGCAGGAGAGGAGAAACCCACGATCCGTCGGACTCCGCTTCCCCAAGCCCCCGGCGGATCCTCATCCGCCGACCGGGGGCGGGAGAAGGCGGATCCGAACCGACAGAGTTCACAAAGGACAGAGTATGGACACAGAAACACCCAACCAACCACGCTTCCGATACACCAGATCCGGCGTCCGAGGCCTTGCCCTCCTGGGGCTGGTCCTCGTCCTGGCCGGCTGTACCGCTGGAGGCTGGCGCGGGCGGGGATTCGGCTTCGGACGCCAGTTCCGCTCCAACGGTGAGCAGATCTACTTCACCGCCACCAGCCAGCGGGGTACCCCTATCACCTCGGACATGGGGATGGGGATGATGGGTGGGGGCGCCCTGAGCTGTGCTAGTTGCCACGGCCCCGATGGTCGTGGCGGCACCGTGCGGATGATGATGGAAACCTTCGTCGCCCCCGACATCCGCTACAAGACCCTGACCGCCGAGAAGATGGAGCACGACGAAGGGGCGGAAGAGCATCCCCCCTACACCGACGAGACCATCAAACGCGCCATCACCCAGGGGCTCAACCCGGCGGGAGAACCGCTGGAATGGCCGATGCCCCGCTGGACGATGAGCGACGAAGACCTAGAAGACCTGTTGGACTTCCTGAAGAGTCTGGACTGAGAGGGAGGATAATCGCGTGATCAAGAGCAAGCGCCGTATGACGATCGGATTATCGGTGGCAGTCCTCGCCCTGGTGCTGGTCCTGGCTGCCTGTGGCGGTCAGGCCACGCCCACAGCGGCCCCCACGACAGCGCCCACACCACTTCCGTCGGCTGCGACCGAGATGGCCCCCGCCGGGACCGAGATGATGCCCACCGAGACCGAGATGATGCCCGCCGAGACCGAGATGGCCCCCGCCGAGACCGAAATGATGCCCGCCGAGACCGAGGAACCTATGGCAACCGAGGAGCCTGTTGCCGACGTAGAAGCTGAGATCATCGCCGAAGGGCAAGCCCTCTTTGTGGCCAAAGGTTGTGCCGCCTGCCACGGCGAGAACGGCGAAGGGGTCGAGGACCTGGGGCCTGCCCTGGCGGGCCACTCCAAAGAGGCCGTCTTCAAGCAGGTGCGGGAGCCCCGCCCTGTCTCCCCACCCGGCGTCCAGATGCCCGCCTTCGGCCCCGACCAGATCAGCGATGAGGAGTTGGAGAAGATCGCTGCCTTCATCCTGAGCTTGGGGCCGCCCACCGGTGCGGGACCCTTCCTCGGCTCTATGACCGAGGCGGCCCATCTGCGGCTGGCCCTCCTCTCCCTCCAGGCCGAGGACCTCCCCGACGCCCGAGCCCACCTCCAGGACCTCGTCGCCTCCGGCGAGGGCGAGTCCCAGCAGAAGGCCCAGGAGATCCTGACCCTGCTGGAGGAGAACAAGGTCCATGAGGCCGAGCACGAACTGGAAACCCTGCTCCTCCAGGCCGAGGGGGAGGACCTGAGCCCGATGCAACTGCACATCGTCCTGGCCCTGAGTGCCCTGGAGGGCGACAACTACGACGACGCGATCGCCCACCTGGAACAGGCCATTGAAGAGGCGACGGGGGAGGAGAAGGCCCAACTGGAGGCCCTGCTGACCGCCGTGAAAGCCGGCGAAGTCCACGACGTGAGCCACGAACTGGAGAAGATGCTGGGACGGGAGAGCCAGGAACCCGCCCACCCCTGACGTGGAGGTTGTCACGGTATGGAGAGAGAGCCGTTTCTGCCCCAACAGCAGTCGGATGAGGCGCCGTCTCCGGCCTCCTCATCCCCGATCTGGACCAATCCGTTGGCCATGCTCGCCGTCGGGCTGGTGATCGGCGTGCTGATCGGCTACGGGGTACGCCCGCTGGTGACGCCGCGATCCCTCTTCGGCTCCCCGGCCGCCTCGGCCCAGGACGCCGATCCTCCGCCGGCCAGCCTCGACCCCACACCCGTCAACCCGGCGAGCCTGCCAGGCTCGTTGGAAGACCTGACCGCCCGGGTGCGCCACTTCAAAGGGAACCCCAACGCTCCCGTGACCATCATCGAGTTTGGCGACTTCCAGTGACCCTTCTGCGGGCGATTCGCCGCTGACGCGGGGCGTCAGATTGACCAGGTCTACGTGCAAACGGGAGAGGTCCGTTTCGGCTACTGGCACTTCGCCTTCCTGGGGCCGGAGTCCCAGTGGGCCGCCGAGGCGACCGAATGTGCCGCCGAGCAAGGGGCTTTCTGGGCCTATCACGACCTGCTCTTCGAGCGCCAGGCCGGTGAGAACCAGGGGGCTTTCAGCCGGGAGAACCTGAAACAGTTCGCCACCGAGCTGGGGTTGGACCGCGAGGCGTTCGAGACCTGCTTGGACTCCGGTCGGTACACTTCCATCGTGCGTTCGGAGACGTCCATCGCCCGATCCCTGGGCGTGAGGGGCACTCCCACCTTCCTGATCAACGGCAAGCCCCTCGTGGGCGCTCAACCCTTCGAAGCTTTCCAGCAGATGATCGAAGCAGAGTTGGAGGCAACTCGTGAGTGAGGACGCGGAAGGACTCTCCCGCCAGGTGCGCACCTGGTACGGCCTGCCGGGCGAGATCGTGATCGAAGGTGACTACTGGCATCTGGTGAGGGTGGGGTCATTCCCGCTGCCCCACCCTCCCCTGGTCAACCTCTTCATCCGGCGTGGGCTACCCCAGGAGGAGCGATACCGCCTCAGCTACTGGCACGAGCTGGGACACCTTCAGACGCTGCCGCTGGCCGTTGCCCACGTCCTCTGGCTGTGGCGACACGGACCGGCGTCGAGGCCGCGTCCGCTGGGAAAGCGGCTGGTGCGCCTCGCCGCCGCTCTCCTCGTCCACCAGGCGGCCTGGGAACTGGCCGCCGAGAGCTACGTGGCAGGCCGGGCCGGTCGAACCTACCGGCGTCTGTACCGTAGACACCCCAACCCGTTTCTGCTCCTCTTCTGGGCTGGCATGGCGGGGATCACCCTCCTAGGCACACTGCTCCTCGGTCGCCGCCGCACTCCCCTCTAACCTGTCAGGCATAAGCCAAACAGCGTAGAAATCGTGGGTCAATTGGCGCTGGCATCGCAGCCCCAAATGGGGTATACTTAGCTGCAGCGTTCTGAACCAACAGCGGGTAGGCCGATGCGCCTGCCAGGAAGGAGTCAAAGCGATGACCGAGCGGGTAACCTTAGCTCTCACAGACTACTTGGGGCCTGACTACTGCCCCTGTGGTCCCGAGGACCGCATCGGCGCAATCCCCGGCGTGCACGAAGTCCACATCAACCCGGTGGCCGATACGGTGCACCTCGTCTATGATCCTGACGTGGTGAGCCTGGACCACCTGAAGCACCAGTTGGCCGAGCTGGGCTGCCCCTGCGAGGGGGAGCCGGAGCAGACGGCCCATGCCCACATGGAGCACGAGCAGCACAAGGCGGAGGGGCATGACCATCACGCGATGATGGAAGCCGACTTCCGCCGCCGCTTCTGGGTCGTCCTAGCCCTCACGATCCCGGTCCTCTTCCTCTCCCCCACCATCCAGGAGTGGTTCGGTTTCTCCTTCACCTTTACCGGTGCCCGCTACGTCCTCTTCACCTTGGCGACGATCATCACCTTCTACGGCACCTGGCCCTTCTACCAGGGTGCCCGCAAGGCGCTGCGCAGTGGTGTCCTGGACATGAGCGTGCTGGTCAGCATCGCCGTCTCGGCCGGCTACCTCTTCAGCGTCGGCGCGACCTTCGTCTTCACCGCCGTGGACTTCTACTGGGAGATCAGCACCCTGGTCATGGTCCTCCTCTTGGGCCACTGGCTGGAGATGCGGGCGATCCGAGGCACGGCCGGCGCCCTGCGCGAGTTGATCAAGCTGATCCCGCCTACCGCCAACCGCATCGTCAACGGCCAGATCGAAGAAGTGCCCACCGCCGAACTGCAGGTGGGCGATCTCGTCCTCATCCGCCCAGGGGAGAAGGTGCCCATTGACGGTGAGGTGGTCGAAGGGCAGAGCAGCGTCAACGAGGCTATGATCACCGGCGAGAGCAAGCCGGTGAGCAAGAAGCCGGGCGACTTCCTCATCGGCGGCACCCTCAACGGTGAGGGAGCCCTGCGGATGCGGGTCACCCGCACCGGCGAGGAGACCGCCCTGGCCCAGATCATCAACCTGGTGAAGGAAGCCCAGGCCTCCAAGCCCCCCATACAGCGGCTGGCCGACCGGGCGGCCCATTGGCTGACCGTCATCGCCGTCGTGATGGGCGCGGGCGCCTTCATCTTCTGGTTCTTCATCGCCGGTCAGTCCATGGTCTTCGCCCTCACCCTGGCCGTGACCGTGCTGGTCATCGCCTGCCCCCACGCCCTGGGGCTGGCCATCCCCGTCGTCACCACCATCTCCACCAGCCTGGGAGCCAGGAATGGCATGCTCATTCGCAACGCCCAGGCCACCGAGACTGCCCGCCGGCTGAACGTGATCATCTTCGACAAGACGGGCACCCTGACCCGAGGCGAGTTCGGCGTCACCGACGTGGTGCTCCTGTCCGACTGGGACGAGGAGACCCTTCTGCGCCGGGTGGCGGCGGCCGAGGTCAACTCCGAGCACGTCATCGCCCAAGGTGTCGTCCGCTCGGCCGAGGAGCGGGGGCTGGCCCCTCTCCCCCAGGCTACCGACTTCCGGGCCATCCCCGGCAAGGGGGCCGAGGCCACCGTCGAGGGGATCCAACTGGCCGTGGGCAACCGGGCACTGTTGGCCGAACGGGGCCTCTCTTCCCCTAACGATCCCCGCCTGAAGGCGCTGGAGGAGCAAGGGAAGACGGTGATCTACGCGGCCGCCGACGGTCGTCTGGTGGGAGCCATCGCCCTGGCCGACCTGATCCGGGAGGAGTCCCGCGAAGCGGTGCGAGCCCTCCGAGAGATGGGGCTGGAGGTGGCGATGCTCACCGGCGACAGCCAGGCCGTCGCCGACTGGGTGGCCGAGGAGCTGGACCTGGACCTCGTCTTCGCCGAGGTGCGACCGGAGCAGAAGGCCGATAAGGTCAAGTCCCTCCAGGCCCAGGGTAAGAGCGTGGCGATGGTGGGAGACGGCATCAACGACGCTCCGGCGCTGGTCCAGGCCGACGTGGGGATCGCCATCGGTGCCGGCACCGACGTGGCCCTGGAGTCGGCGGACGTGGTGCTGGTGAAGAACGATCCTCGAGATGTGGTCAGCCTCATCCGCCTGAGCCAGGCCACGATGCGCAAGATGCGCCAGAACCTGGTTTGGGCCACCGGCTACAACGTCATCGCCATCCCGGCGGCTGCCGGCATCTTCCAGCCCTGGGGGATCCTCCTGCGGCCCGAATGGGGCGCGCTGATCATGTCCCTCAGCACCATCATCGTCGCCTTCAACGCCTTGCTGCTGCGACGGGTAAAGCTGGGGAGATAGGGATCATCTCCGGGGCAGAATGAGCGAGGCCGGGTCTTGCCGCTCCAATCCCATACGGGTGCTCCTCGTCAGTCCGCATAGGCTGCTGGGGGAAGCCCTCTCGGCCCTGATGGCCGGGCTCCCGGGCATCGAGCCCATCGGACAGGCGGAGGACCTGGCCGCGCTGACCGCCCCTTCGCTTGAGGAGAAATCGGATCTGGTGCTTCTGACCTGCCCTCGAGCCGCTGACCTGGAGCGATTGCCCACATTCCTGCGAGAGCACCCTCGGGTGAGGGTGCTCTCCCTTTCCCTCGCCTGGTCTCTGCACCAGGCCCTGGCGACCTTGCAAGCCGGAGCCATCGGTTGCCTCTCCGCCGACATCACCACCGACGAACTGGCGATCGCCCTGCGCCAGGCTGCCCGAGGCGAGATGGTGCTCTCCCCGGACCTGGCCCAGGACCTCATCGCGCACCTGGCCCAAGCGCAGCCTTTGTCCACCGGCCCCCACGGATGCCTGACGCCCCGCGAGCGGGAGATCCTCACCCTGGTGTGCCACGGCCTGAGCAACAAGGAGATCGCTCAGCACCTGTACCTAAGCGTGCGGACCGTGGAGAACCACCTGGCCAGCATCTACGGTAAGCTGGGGGTACGCTCCCGCACCGAAGCAGCGGTGCTGGCCGTGCAACGGGGGTGGGTGGAGATCCCAGCGGGCGGAAAGCCGTAGCTTTCCCGTTGCCCCACTTGTGGGGAATCACCCAATAGCCGCTTTCTTGACAAGAAAACGGAATTCGCGATAATAGCTCGCACACCGATCCGTCTCGTTGAGTCTCATTGAAAGGAGGTGAGGGGCATGCGGTCCGAGTTCATGCCTCGGCCCGTCCATCACCGCTGAACGGGCTGAAAGGTCCTGGTGATACACGTGTTGTATCAGAAAGACAACCGGACAGTCCGGCCGTTGCCGCTCACCTCGGCCGGGAGGCATAGCCACCCTCAGGGGTGAGTGACCTTGCCTCCTCTCCGGGGAGCGGCTCGGCCAGAGGCCGACCATCTTCAGGAAAGGAGGCAGGTCATGAAATCCCGTCTGTTCTCCCGCCGTATCCTGTGGGCTGTGGCGCTGGCCCTGGGGATCGCCTTGTTGTCGAGCGCCTGTGGTAAAGGCCCCATTTCTGCATCCCCGGTGGTGCGCATCGGCGCTGTGCCCAAGGAGAGCCCTGAGAAGACCCAGGCGTATCTGCAGCCCTTCCAGAAGTACCTGGAGGAGAAGACCGGGTTGCAGATCGAACTGGTCGTGCCCACCGACTACACGGCCGTGGTGGAGGCCATGGCTGCCGGGCGCATTGACGTGGCCTACTTCGGTGCCCTGAGCTACGTTCAAGCCTCGAAGAAGGTCCGCCTTCACCCCTTTGCCAAGGCGATCATCGCCGGCTCGGATACCTACCACAGTGTGATCATCACCCTGAAGGACTCCCCCATCACAACGCTGACCGACCTCAAGGGACGCACCTTCGCCTTCGGAGACATCAGTTCCACCTCCGGCCATCTGATCCCCACCCAGGCACTGCTGGAGGCAGGGATAGACCCGCAGAAGGATTTCGAAGGCCCGCCCCTCTACACCGGAGCCCACAACGCCACCGTGCTGGCCGTCTACAACGGCAAAGTGGAAGCCGGGGCCGTGGAAGAGCCGGTGCTCCAGGAGATGATCCGCCAGGGACTGGTCGCCGAAGATCGCCTCAAGATCATCTGGCGCTCCGATCCCATCCCCCAGTACCCCTGGGTCATCCGAGACGACATCCCCCAGGAGATTGAGGACAAGCTGGTCCAAGCTTTCCTGGAAGCACCGTCGGACGTGCTGCCCCCCACCGTGGCCGAGGGATTCGTGCGCGCCTCGGCTGCCGACTACGAAGAGATCCGACAGATCGCCGAGAGGCTAGGACTGGCAGGAGGCGGGACGGAATGATCCGGGCCGAGGACCTCACCAAGCGTTACGCCGACGGCACCCTGGCCCTGCAGGGCGTGACGGTGGTGATCCGGCCCGGTGAGATGGTAGGGCTGCTGGGCCCCAGCGGAGCGGGGAAGACCACCTTCCTGCGGCTCCTCTACGGGGCCCTGCAGCCCACCGCCGGTCGCCTGGAGGTGCTGGGGAACCCTATGGGGCAGCTCTCCCCGGCGGCCCTGCGGCGGCTACGGCGACGGGTGGCCGTCATCTCCCAGAGCCACCACGTCATCCCCAACCTGTCCGTGCTCCACAACGTGCTCATCGGCCGTCTGGGACACCTATCTACCGGGCGCAGCCTGCTGGCCTTGGCCCGCACACCCCCTGAGGAAGTGCAGCGGGCATACCGGGCGCTGGCGTGGGTGGGATTGGCCGAGGAGCTGTTCACCCGCGCCGAAGCGCTGAGCGGTGGTCAGCAGCAGCGGGTGGCCGTGGCACGGGCTCTGGTGCAGGGGGCATCCCTCATCCTGGCCGACGAACCGGTGGCCTCCGTGGACGTGCGCACCGCCGAGACGGTGCTCGAGGTGCTGCGGGAGCTCCACCAACAGGGGAAGACCGTAGTGCTGAGCCTGCATCAGGTGGACTTCGCCCTAGCCTACTGCACCCGCCTGTTGGGCCTGAACGGCGGTCGTCTGGTGTACGACGGTCCCCCGAAGGAGATTGAGGGATTGGAGATCTATCGGACCGAGGAGGAGGTGCGTGATGACCACGGGCGAGCGCCGGCTTTCGAGCGCACCGTATTCGAGCCCCGGGTTTAGCCCGTTCAACCTGATCCTGGCCGGAGCGATCCTGGCATCCCTGCTTCTCAGTGCATGGGGCACAGGGTTCTCCCCGGGGGCCTTCCTCAGCCCGGGCACAGGGCGGGCAGTACGGGAGTTCGCCGTCGGGCTCCTCCCACCCAACCTGGATCCCGCCTACCTGCGCAGCACGTTGGGCTACGCCCTGGAGACGGTGGAGATTTCGCTCTTGGGCACAGCATTGGCCGTGGTGGTGGGGTTCCCCCTCTCGTTGCTGGCCGCCCGACGCCGGGGCGAGGAAACCTCGCGACGGGCGCAAGGCACCCTGTCCTGGGGGGCGCGCTGGCTGTTGTACTACCTGACCCGTGGCCTGCTGAACGTGTTGCGAGGCATCCCGGAGCTGGTGTGGGCGCTGATCTTCGTGGTGGCCGTGGGGCTGGGCCCCCTCCCGGGGGTGCTGGCCCTGGCCGCCCACAGCGCCGGCATCCTGGGCAAGCTCTACGCCGAGCTCTTCGAAGCCGTGGACCAGCGGCTGGTGGAGAACGCCCGAGCCGCGGGAGCCAACGACGTCCAGGTGTTGGCCTACGTCCAGGTCCCGACGGCCCTGCCTATGCTCCTCTCCTACACCCTCTTCCGATGGGAGTGCAACATGCGGGCCGCCACAGTGCTGGGCTTCGTCGGGGCCGGGGGCATCGGTACGCAACTGATCTACAAGCTCAAGCTGTTCCAGTACCAGGACCTGTCCACCCTCATCCTGATCACTCTGTTGCTGGTCACCTTGGTGGACCTGACAGGACAGCTCATCCGGACCCGTTTGCTGGACACGGCTGCTCGGCGGCACCAGAGGGGCAAACGCCGGGGGGTGGTGGATCGTGTGCTGTGTGCGTGTGGATGGAAGTAGGGTGATCCCTTATGGGGGAATTACCTATGTCCCATAGGTGATTTGGCGCTGTTGCAGCAGGGGCAAATGTGGTATCCTGTAAGCAGGAGAGACGATGGACCACCTTTTGCCCAAGTCTGGGGATAGACCGAAGACCCGCCTGGCCCTGCTGGGCACCCTGGGGCACCTGCACACCGAAGCGCTGCGCTACGACCTGGCCTGCCTGCGCGGGCTGGTGGAGACGCTGGAGCCCGATCTGCTGGGCGTGGAGGTGGAGCCGGAGGCCTGGGAGCAGGGCGACCTGAGCGGTGCGCCGCTGGAAGTGCGGGAGGGGCTGGTGCCGGCGGCCCGTCGCACGGACACGGTGATCGTCCCCCTGGGCAGCCCTTCTCCTGGAGAGTTGGTCCCCCCGGAGGGTAGAGGACTGGCACGGCTGCGGGCCGGCCTGGTGCGGGGTGCCGACCGCCTGCTGACCGGACTGCAGCGCATCGCCGATGGCCCGGAGGGGGTGAACAGCCCCCTCTTCAGCCACCTATGTGAGTTGGTCTGCGCCGTAGAGGCGGCTGTGGCCGGTGAGCCCGGACGGCGGGCCTGGGAGGCGACCAACTCTCGCATCTTGGAGCGATTGCTGTGGGCGGTGCGCCGGGACCCGGGCTGCCGGGTGCTGGTGGCCGTGCAGTGTCGGCGCGTCCACTGGATAGAAGCCCGACTTCGACCCCTGGAAAAGGAGATCACCCTGGTTCCCTACCCGGAACTGTGATGAGCGGAGAGACATGGACCAACCGATTATTCACACGCAGAACTTGCGTAAAGTGTACAAGTCGCGGGGCAAGGCCAGCATCGAGGCGGTGCGTGACCTGACCATCGCGGTGGAGCCCGGCGAAATCTTCGGCCTGGTCGGCCCCGACGGCGCGGGGAAGACCACGACAATTCAGATGCTCTGCGGCATCCTGACCCCGACCGCCGGATCGGCCACGGTCGCCGGCGTGGACGTGGTGCGCCAGGCCAGCAACCTGGGCGGGAAGATCGGCTACATGTCCGAAGGCTTCACCCTCTACGGGTCGCTCTCCGTGGAGGAGAACCTGGACTTCTTCGCCGAGCTCTATCAGGTGCCGCCGGAGGTGGCCGCCGAGCGGAAGGAGAAGCTGCTCCGCTTCGCCCGGTTGGAAGAGGCCCGCCACCGACGGGCGGAGCACCTCTCCGGCGGTATGAAGAAGAAGCTGGCCCTGGCCTGCACCTTGATCCACCAGCCCCAGGTGCTCTTCCTGGACGAACCGACCACCGGCGTGGACCCGGTCTCCCGGCAGGACTTCTGGAAGGTCCTGTACGAGTTCCTGGCCGAGGGGATCACCATCTTCGTCACCACGCCCTACATGGACGAGGCGGAGCGCTGCCACCGGGTGGCGTTGATGCGGCGCGGCGAGATCATCGCCAGCGACGTCCCCTCGGCCCTCAAGAAGCGCCTGCGGGGGGTGGCCGTCGAGATGATCGCCCGGCCCCAGGTCCGTGCCGTTGCCCGGCTGCGGGAGACCCCCGGCGTGACCCAGGTCCAGGTCTTCGGCGAGCGGCTGCACCTGCTGCTCCGCAACGGGCAGGAACTGATCAACACCCTGCCGGACCGGCTGGTCGCGGCAGGGGTGACCGTGGAGGAGGTCAAAACCACGACCCCCAGCCTGGAGGACGTCTTCATCGCCGCCATTGAAGACCTACGGGCTGCCGATGCACCCCGCCGTCCCCTGGCCCCGCTGCCGGAGGAGGCCCTTGGGCCGATGGACGACTCCTCCTACGAAGTCGCCGTCCGCGCCGACGGCCTCACCCGCCGCTTCGGCACCTTCACCGCCGTGGACCGCGTCAGCTTCGACGTGCGCCGGGGGGAGATCTTCGGCTTCCTGGGTCCCAACGGTTCCGGCAAGACCACCACCATCCGCATGCTGTGCGGACTGTTACCCCCCTCCGAGGGCACCGCCACCGTGGCCGGCTTCGACATCGTCCGTCAACGGACCGCGATGAAGCCCCACATCGGTTACATGTCCCAGAAGTTCTCCCTCTACAACGACCTGACCGTCGCCGAGAACATCCGCTTCTACGGCGACGTCTACGGCCTCTCCCCCCGCCGTTTGGCCGAACGGAAGCGATGGGTGCTGGAGATGGCTGGCCTGACGGGCAAGGAGCACCTGCTGACCCGGGACCTCTCCGGCGGCTGGAAACAACGGCTCGCCCTTGGCTGCGCCATCCTCCACGAGCCCGAGATCCTCTTCCTGGACGAGCCCACCAGCGGCGTGGACCCGGTCTCCCGGCGGGAGTTCTGGGACCTGATCTTCGCCCTCTCCGCTCAGGGCGTGACCATCTTCGTCACCACCCACTACATGGACGAGGCCGAGCACTGCCACGACCTGGGGCTGCTCTACCGGGGGCGGCTCATCGCCCGGGGCAGCCCGGCCCAACTGCGGGCCAATATGAAGATGGGCTCGCTCATCGAGGTCCCCGTGCGGGACCCTCTGGCCGCCCTGGTCCCCCTGGAGAGGGTGCCGGAGATCATCCAGACCGCCATCTTCGGCGACAAGCTCCGCATCCTGGTGTGGGAGAGCGAGGCCGGACAGCGCGCCGTCGAAGAGGCCCTGGCTCCCCACGATCTGATCATCGGGCCGATCCAACCGGTACCCATCTCCCTGGAGGACCTGTTTATGCTCTTCATCGAGATGGAAGAGGCCGGTCGAAAGGCGAGGGAAAGCGTATGAAAGGCATCCTCCCTATCCTCAAGAAGGAGTTCCGCGAGATCTGGCGCGATCCCTACACTCTGGGCGTCGCCATCTTCTTGCCCCTGGTGCTCCTCTTCGTCTTCGCCTACTCCCTGAACCTGGACGTCAGGGATGTGCCTATGGCGGTGGTGGACCTGGACGACAGCGCCGAGAGCCGGGCTTACGTCCAGCTCTTCGTCGGCTCTGGCCGCTTCGACCTCCGCTACCGGCCCACCAGCTTCGACGAAGCCCAGCGCCTGCTAGACCAGGGGAAGGCCCAGGTCGCCCTGCTGATCCCCGCCGGCTTCGCCCAGACCATGGCCGAGGGCCGAACGGCCACCGTGCAGACGCTGGTGGACGGCACCTTCCCCACCTCGGCCCGGGTGATCCAGAGCTACGCGAATGCCCTCAACGATCTCTTCACCAGTCGGCGGTTCCCCATCTCCCTGACCACGCGGGGGAGGGAGCAGGATGGCCCCCCGGTCCCGGCCGTGGTAGCCGTGCCCCGGGTGCGCTACAACCCCTCCCTGAAGAGCGTCAACTTCATCGTCCCCGGCCTCATCGGCGTGATCCTGATGGCCTTCCCGCCGCTGCTCTCGGCGCTGGCCATCGTGCGGGAGAAGGAGCGTGGCTCCATCCAGCAGATCTTCGTCTCGCCGCTGCGGCCCTGGGCCTTCATCGTGGGCAAGCTGATCCCCTACATCCTCATCGCCTTCGCCGAGTTGGTCCTGGTGCTGCTGGCGACGCGCTACTGGTTCGAGGTGCCCCTGCGGGGGAGCATGGGGCTCTTCCTGCTGGCCTCCGTGCCTTACGTGATCAGCACGGTGGCCATCGGCCTGCTGGTGAGCACCCTCACCCGCAGCCAACTGGCGGCCATGCTACTGGCCATCGTCCTCACCATGATGCCCGCCTTCATCTTCTCCGGCTTTATGTTCCCCATCTTCGCCATGCCCAAGGTCTTCCAGGTCTACTCCTACCTCTTCCCCGCCCGCCACTACACCGACATCACCTATGGCATCTTCCTGAAGGGGGTTGGACCGGAGGTCTGGTCAGGGCCGTTGGCGGTGCTGGTGGTCTACACGGCGGCGCTGGTGGTGCTGGCATCGTTGCGCTTCAAGAAGAAGGTAGGGTAAAAGGTAGGGTAAGATGAAACGTCGCCTGATGGGTCTCATGCGCAAGGAGTTCATCCAGTTCTTCCGCGACAAGGCGCTGGTGCTGCTCATCCTCTACACCTTCGTCGAGATCGCCATCTGCGGCTGGGCCTTGACCCTAGAGGTGCGGAACCTGCCCACGGCGGTCTACGACGGCGATCGCTCGGCCGAGAGCCAAGCCCTGGTGGAAGCCTTCGTCCAACGGGAGAGCTTCCGGCTGGTGGAGCGGCTGGAGGACCCGGCGGCCGTTGACCGGCTGATGGATCGGGGAGAGGTTCAGTTCGCGCTGATCATCCCGGCCGGCTTCAGCCAGGACCTCAGGGCCGGCCGGTCGGCGAAGGTGCAGATCGTCGTGGACGGCTCCAACAGCAGCATCGCCGGGCAGGCCCTGGCCGACGCCAGCGACCTGCTGCGGGAGTACAACGCTCAGGTGGTGCTGGCCCAGACCACCCGTGGGGGGCCGGGCAAGCAGCAGCTCCTGACCCGGGTGAAGAACCAGATCCAGGTCCTCTACATGCCGCAGCTCAAGTATGTCCACTTCATTATGCTGACCATGCTGGCCATCTCGGTGCTGCTGCTGGGCGTGCTGGTTCCTGCTGCCGCCATCGTCCGGGAGAAGGAAGCCGGCACCTTCGAGCAGTTGATGATCACCCCCATCACCGGGGCCGAACTGATCACCGCCAAGATCGTGCCGATGGTCCTGCTCAAGCTGGTGGGCCTGACCATCGGGGTCGCGATGTCTATGTGGATCTTCGGCGTGCCCCTGCGCGGCAGCCTGCTGCTTTTCTACGCCATCTCGGTGCTCATGTTCCTCAGCAGCAGCGGCATCGGCGTGTTGATGGGGACCATCGCCCGGAACATGCAGCAGACCCTCCTGCTGGCCTTCTTCATCCTGTTCCCGCTGGCCTTCCTGTCCGGGACGATCGTGCCCGTCCAGAACATGCCCCGCCTCCTGCAGTGGCTGATCTACCTGAGCCCGCTGCGCTACTACGTGGAGGTGACGCTGGGGATCTTCCTCAAAGGTGTCGGGCTGGAGGTCCTGTGGCCTCAGACGTTGGCCCTGCTGCTGATGGCGGCGGTGCTGCTGAGCACCGGCGTGCTCCGCCTGCGCCGCAGCCTGGCCTAGCCATAGGTATGCCATCCTTCACCCTTCCCCTCGACGCCCCAGAAGCTCCGCTGGCGATCGTCGGCGGCAAGGGAGCGGGCCTGAGCCGCCTGGCCCAGGCCGGCTTTCCCGTGCCGCCGGGCTTCGTCATCACCACGGCTGCTTACCGCGCCTTCGTCGAGGCCAACAGCCTGCAGGAGCACCTGGAGGCGATGGGCCGGCAGGCTTCCCCCGACGATCCCGCCTCCCTGGAGGCTGCCTCCAGGGCCATCCGACGGCTCTTTGAACGGGGGAGCATCCCCGAGCCCGTGGCCGCCGCCATCGTCCGGGCCTACCGCCACCTCTCCCCCGCCGCCCCCCTCCCCGTCGCCGTCCGCTCCTCCGCCACCGCCGAGGACCTCCCGGAGGCCAGCTTTGCCGGTCAACAGGAGACCTACCTGAACGTGCAGGGGGAGGAGGCCCTGCTGGAGGCGGTGAGGTGGTGCTGGGCCAGCTTGTGGACCGCCCGCGCCATCGCCTACCGGGCCCGCCAGGGCATCGTCCCGGCGGCGGTCGGCCTGGCCGTCGTCGTGCAGCAGATGGTGCCGGCCGACGTCTCGGGCATCCTCTTCACCGCCAACCCGACGACGGGGGCCCGGGACGAGATCGTCATCAACGCGGCCTGGGGGCTGGGCGAGGCCATCGTCGGAGGGCGGGTGACGCCCGACACCTTCGTCGTCGAGAAGGCGACCGGTCGGGTCCGACGGCGCATCGTCGCCGAGAAGGGGGTGATGTCGGTGCCGGCGGCCGGCGGGACGGCGGAGGTCGAGGTCGAGGCAGGGCGGCGACACGTGCCCGTCCTGGACGACGCCCAGGTGGCTCGGCTGGCCCGGCTGGGCCGGGAGATCGAGGCCCACTTCGGCGCTCCCCAGGACATCGAGTGGTGCCTGGCCGGCTCCGACCTCTTCGTCCTCCAGTCGCGGCCCATCACGGCGCTGCCGCCGGAGCCCTCTGGCCGAGAGGTCGAGGTCCCCGGCGACGACGACTGGCCCGTCCTGGAGGAGAAGCCGCCCCAACCCTTCGACCTGTGGACGCGGGTCAACGTGGGAGAGGCCTGGCCCTACCCTGTGAGCCCGCTGCTGTGGTCCGGCATCCCCCTCTCGATGAACGAGGGGGCCCGTTACTTCCTGCGCGGTCTGCGCATTCCCTACCTGGACGACATCCAATGGGGCCGGCGCTTCTACGGTCGCATCTACTACAACGAGGGAGCCATCGCCCACATCCTGACCCAGGAGTTGGGGCTCCCTGGCTCCTTCGTGGACGCCGCCCTCGGGAGCCGACGCCGCTCCCACCCCCGGCGCCGGGAGCGCTTCCGCCCCCTCCGGTTCCTGCGCCGCCTGCCGGCCTTCCTGAGCCTGATCGCGGGACGGCTGGGGATTGAACGGGAACTGGAAGCCCTCTTCCCCCAGATTGACCGCTGGGTGGCCGACTTCCTGGAGCGGGACCTGGAGCAGGCCGACGACGCCGAACTGTGGGCCGAGATCCGCCAGGTCTGGGTGAAGCGCTCCACCCAGGTGATCAACCTGCACACGGCGGTGAGCGGTTCGGCGATGGCCGCGTTCAGCCTGCTGCAGCAGCTGCTGGCCCGCTGGTGCGGTCGGGAGGAGCTGGCCCACGACCTCGTCACCGGCCTCTCCGGGGTCTACGCCGCCGAGATGGGCCTCGCCCTCTGGGAGATGGCCCAGCAGGTCCGCGCCCTGGGCCTGGACGACCTCCTGCTGGACCATCCCCCCGAGGTGGCCCTGGCCCGGCTGCGGGAGACGCCCCAGGCCCGACCGGTGATCCAGATGCTGGAGCGCTTCCTCCAGCGCCACGGCCACCGCTGCCCCAACGAAGGGGAGTGGCTCCACCCCCGCTGGGCCGAAGCGCCGGAACAGGTCATCGAGATCGTGGCCGGCTACCTGCGGGCCGGCGATCGGGTGAACCCGGCCGAGGCCGAAGCGCGGCAGCGCCGGCGGCGGGAGGAGGCGATCGCCTGGGTCGAGGCCCACCTGGGTCCCCTCCGTCGGGCCATCTTCCGGCGTGTCCTGGCCAGGGCCCAACAGGCCGTGCGCCTGCGGGACAACGGACGCCACTACATCACCAAGATCGCCTTCCCCTTCGTGCGCATCTACCGGGTCCTCGGCCGGCGGTGGACCGAGCGGGGCTGGCTGCGGGAGCCCAACGACGTCTTTTTCCTCACCGTCCCCGATGTGGAGAAGCTCATCACCACGGGGGATCCGGCAGCGGCCGGCCTGGACCTGCCCGCGCTGGTGGCCGGGCGACGCAGGGCCTACGAGCACTGGTTCGGCGTCGAGGCCCCTGAGGTGATCGGCCCCGATGGCCGCCCCATCGAACTCCCCCCGCCCGATGAGCCGCCGGGTTCGGTGCTGCAGGGGCTACCCGCCAGCGGCGGTCGGGTACGGGGCACGGCCCGCATCATCCACGATCCCCGGGAGGCGACCCGGCTGCGCCCGGGGGAGATCCTGGTCACACGGGCCACCGACCCCGGCTGGACGCCCATCTTCCCCCTGGTCGCCGGGCTGGTCCTGGAGGTGGGCGGTCAGCTCTCCCACGGCGCGATCGTGGCGCGGGAGTACGGCGTGCCGGCCGTGGTCAACGTCCCCGAGGCGACCCGGCGCATCCGGGACGGCCAGACGATCACCGTGGATGGCACCACCGGGCGGGTGTCAATTGGTCCTTAGTCCTCAGTCCTCGGTCCTCAGTCCTTGCTCCTTGCCCCTTGCCCCCTGCCCCTTGCCCCTTGCCCCTTAGAGGGAGTGACCAGGCCATTTGGCCTACCTACCTGTAGGCCAAACAGCCCTGTCCGATGGCCGGGGAACAGGGTATACTCAGGTCGGAGATGGTCGGATGAAGTCCTCAGTCCTCAGTCCACCGTCGGCGGTCCGCCGTCGGCGGTCGGTCACCAGCGGTCGCCCAGTGAACAGCCGAGGATGAGATGCGCAATCGGAAACGTCCTGTCATCATCGTAGTCGGGCTCATCGGCGCGGCAGGGATCATCCTGCTGCTGGCCCTCCTCCTGTTCCAAACCGGGGGGCAGAAGGGCAGGAGGGTCGAGATACGGATGGCCCCCCTCTCAGACCTCCCCGCAGATTTGAGGAGTGCGCCATCGGAGGTACGGGAGGCCTACCGCTTCGCCCTGGCCAACCCGGACCTGCTTCGGCAGTTCCCCTGCTACTGCGGCTGTGTCAACAGCGGCCATACCTCCAACTACGCCTGCTACGCCTCCGGGACCAACCCCGACGGCAGCGTCGCCCTCGAGTACCATGCGGCCTACTGAAGGATCTGCGTGGACATCACGCGGGACGTGATGCAGATGTACGCCGAGGGCAAGCCGATCGCCGAGATCTACGCCGCCATCGAGGCCCGTTACAGCGTCTACGGTCCTTCCACCGGCCCCTGACAATCCTCACCCCTTGCCCCCTGCCCCTTGCCCCTTGCCCCTTGCCCCCTGCCCCTTGCTCAGATGTTGCCGCTCCGCCCAAGGTGTGTTAAAATGAAGCCACTGGGACGGCGTCAGGCTCAGGGCAGGCGGTATGAAAGGACCCCATCCCCAACCCCACCCTCTCTACCAGCGCCTTTTGGCGCTCCGGCGTGTCCTGCCCATCGCGGCCTTCCTCCTCGTCCTGGCCCACCAGGCCCTGGAACACGCTTGGTTAAGCGGGCTTCCCCGGCCCCTTCATATGCTCTCCCAGATCGCCGTCTACGGCACCGTCGGGCCGGCGCTGGCATGGCTTACCTTGACCTGGCTGGCGGAGCGGGTTCGGGAGCGCGATGAGGCGGAGGCCCACCTGCGGGCCCTCTACCAGGTCAGCCGCCAGGCAGCCATCACCGCCGATATGGACGCGCTCATCGAGATTGCCCTCTCCATGCCCGCCCAGGTGCTGGGTCCGGTGAGCACCAGCCTCATTCTGCGGGAGCATCCCGAGGGGCCGTGGGTGCTGGCCGGCACCCGGAATCTCCATCCGGAGCACCGGGAGGCGATCGAGGCCCACCTGACCACGGCCGGCGCCTACCTTCGGTGCGGGCGGTGCCGCACCTTGGCAGCCACGGTGCGGGAGGGGTGCCCTCTGCTCTGCTTCTCCGACCCGCAGAACCCGCCCCTACAGGTTCGGGGGGTGATCTGTCTCCCCCTCTCCACGGGGGATCCCCCCCATGCCCTGCTCAACGTCTACCTGATCGGTCGGGAGGAGATCTCCCCATCTTCCCGCCGCGTGGTGGAGTCTATGGCCGCCCTTTTGGCCGTGGCGATGGACCACGCCCGCCTGCGGGCCCGCGAGTTCCAGATGCTCGACCGGATGGAGCAGGTGATGCGCCGACGGGAAGGCTTGGCCGATGCTGTGGGGGTGATGCTGGGGGAGGTAGCCCTTGCCCACCGTGCTGAAGCGGGGGCGGTCTTCCTAGTGTTGGAGGGGGAGGAACTCCCGGCCCTGCTGCCCATCGCCGGCTGGCCCGGCCGGGAGGTGTCGCCTTCCCTCACCACCTTGGCCCACCAAGCCCTGGAAGGGGGGGAGGTCCTGGTGGGAAACGGGACCGGTGAAGCCGACCACCAGGTGGCCGTCCCCCTGGTGGCCGAGGGGCAGGTCCGGGGGGTCCTGGCGCTGGTGGGACAGCAGCCTTTCACCTCCACCCAGCTCTCCTTCCTGAAGGCGGCGGCCGGGATGATGGCCCTGCTCATCCGCAACAGCCAACTCTACGGCGAACTGGAGCGCCAGGCCATCCTGGAGGAACGCAGCCGGCTAGCTCGGGAGGTCCACGACGGCCTGGCCCAATCCCTGGGCTTCCTGAACTTCAAGGTCCAGCAGATCGAGCGCTTGTTGGGACGGGGCCACGAAGAGGCCGCCCGCCAGGCCCTGCGGGAGCTGCGGGAGGTGGTCCAAGACCTCTACGGGGAAGTCCGGCTGACCATCCACGACCTGCGCTGGTCCCCCGACCCCGATCAGGGGTTGGTGGAGCACCTGCAGCAGTACGTGGAGGCCTTCGCAGACCGCACCGGGCTGGAGGTCTCCCTGGCCGTGGAGGGGGAGCCCTTCCTCTCGCCGGGGGCGGAGGTCCAGCTCTTCCGGGTGGCCCAGGAGGCGTTAGTCAACGTACACCGCCATGCCCGCGCACGGCGCGTCTGGGTGCGGCTGAGGAGCAACGCCGATGAGGTCACCCTGGAGGTGGAGGACGATGGGGTGGGGTTGCCGGCGGAGCCGTCGAACGGAGGGAGCCATTTCGGCCTGCGCATTATGCAGGAGCGGGTGGAGGCGATGGGGGGGGACCTGACCCTCCAGAGCACCCCAGGCCGGGGCACCCTGCTCCGGGTCGCCGTCCGCAGTCCTCGGTCCGCAGTCCCCAGTCCGTAGTCCGCCGTCCGTCGTCGGCGGTCGGCGGTCGGCCGTCGGCGGTCGCCTGCTGGCGGTCGTAGAGGTGCGACGATGCCCATTCGCCTGTTGATCGTGGATGATCACACCCTCTTCCGCCAGGGGCTGGTCAGCCTGCTCCAGACGGAGCCGGACCTGGAGGTGGTCGGCGAGGCGGCCGATGGTGAGGAGGTCGTCCGGCTGGTCCGGGAGCTCCGGCCCGACGTGGTGCTGATGGATGTCCAGATGCCCCGGGTGGACGGCGTCGAGGCCACTCGACGGCTGCTGGCCGCCGTGCCCGAGGCGCGGGTCCTGATGTTAACCGTCTCCGAGGAGGATGAGGACCTCTTCGCGGGCATCCAGGCCGGTGCTCGAGGCTACATCCTCAAGAACGCCGACGCCGACGAGCTTCTGGAGGCGATCCGACGGGTGCACGCGGGGGAGGCGATGCTCTCCCCGGTGGTCACCCTGCGCGTCCTGGAGGCCCTCCGCACCGGTCAGGTTCCCACCTCTCCCAATCTCCCCCTGACGCCCCGGGAGCGGGATGTGCTGCGGTTGCTGGCTCGGGGGGCCAGCAACCGCCAGATTGCTGAAACGCTGATGATCTCTGAGAACACGGTGAAAACCCACGTGCGCAACATCCTGGACAAGCTGGGGCTGCGGCGGCGCAGCGAGGTGGCTGCCTACGTCCGTCACCTGGACCTCTAGCTCGGCGGCTGATGCCCGTTCCCCTGCTTCGCCACCGGGACGGTGAAGGCGAAGGTGCTCCCCTTGCCCAGCTCGCTCTCCACGCTCATCTCACCTCCCTGGAGCCGGACCAACTGGTTGACCAGCCAGAGCCCCAGCCCGTGCCCCGGGGCCATGTCCACCGCGTTCTCGAAGCGGACGAACTGCACCTTGAAGAGGCGCTTCAGGTCCTGCGGTGCGATCCCGATGCCGGTGTCCGTGACGGAACAGCGGACGTACTCCCTCACCTGACCGTTCTCAGAGACCTGGCAGCGCTCGGCCCGAATGGTGATGGAGCCCTCTTTGGTGTACTTGTAGGCATTGCTGACTAGGTTGGTCAGGACCTGAACCAGCCGGGTTCGGTCGCCCCGGACCAGAGGCAGGTCGTCCGGCACCTCCACGTGGAGCTTCAACCCCTTCTCCTCGATCTGGCTGCGGGTGCTGTTCAGCGTTTCCTCGATGACGGAGACGATGGGGACCGCTTCGATCTCCAGCCGCAGCCGGCCCGTCTCGATGCGGGAGATGTCCAGCAGGTCGGTGACCAGCTTGTTCATCCGATCCACGTTGGCGATGATCGTCTTGAGGAAGCCTTTCTGGGTCTCGTCCAGGCCGGCGCCCCCCATCCCCAGCTCTAGCAGCCGGGCGTACCCCTTGATGGAGGTCATCGGGATCTTCATCTCGTGGGCGACGATGGAGACGAACTGGGACTTGGCCTCATTGGCCCGCTTGACCTGCTCGTAGAGGCGGGCGTTTTCGATGGCGATGGCGGCGTGGTCGGCCAGGCGGGTGACGAACTCCAGGTCCTCCTGGCTGAAGGCCCCTACCGTCGGGCTCTCCAGGTTGATCACCCCGATCACCTTCTCCTCCCGACGGATGGGCACCGCCAGCTCCGCCCGGATCTCCGGCAGCACCGCCACGTAGTCGGGGTCCTGCTGGACGTCGGGCACCAGCGCCGGCTCGCCCGTGCGCAGGACCCGCCCGATCACCCCTCTGTCGGCCGGCCAGGGATGCTGCTGGAGTTCTTCGACCTGATCCTCGGGGTACCCTTGGCTGGCCGCCGGGAGGAGGACTTCCCGCTCCTCGTCCAGTACCTGCACCGTCCCCGCCTGAGCCCCCGTCATCCGAATGGCCCAATCGAGGGTCAGTTCCATCACCCGGGCGAAGTCCAGTGTCGCGTTCAGCTCCCGGTCAATCCGCTGCATCATCGAGAGTTCGGCCACCCGGGCCTGGAGAGCCTGGTCCGTCTGGCCGAAGAGGCGGGCGTTCTCGATGGCGACGGCGGCGTTGCTGGCGAAGGCGGTGAGCAACTGGCTGTCCTCTTCGTCGAAGGGCGTCCCATCCAGCTTGTTGATCAGTTCGATCACGCCGATGGTTCGTCCCTTGGCCTGCAGGGGCACCGCCAGGATCGCCCGGGTGACAAAGGCGGTCTTCTGATCGGTTCCGGCGAACCATCGCTCGTCCTGGTGGGCGTCCTGAACGATGATGGGTTCACCGGTGCGGGCGACGGCCCCCACGATGCCGGTGCCAGGGGGAAGCCGTACCCCCTCCAGGTCCTCGGCGGCCGGCCCCAGCGTCACGTGAAAGACCAGCTCCCCCGTCTCATCGTCCACCAGGAGCAGGGAACCGGCCTCGGCGTCCAGGATCTCCACGGCCTTTTCCATAATGAGATGAAGCACCGACTTGAGGTCGAGGGTGGAGGTGATGGTCTGACTCACCTCGTTCAGCGTGGCCAGTTGGCGGGCCCGCTTCTCCATCTCCTGGTAGAGCCGGGAGCGGTGCAGGATCAGGGCCGCCTGGTCGGCGATGGAGGAGAGGATCTGCAACTGCTCCTGGGTGTAAACGACGTTGGGATCGTGGCTGAAGACCCGCATCACCCCCAGCACCCGATCGTCGGCGTGGAGGGGCACCCCCATCCAGGAGCGCTGTCCGCCATCTCGGTGGCGGGGTGTCACCCCCCGTCGCTCGCACTCCGCCACGTAGTTGTCCGTCAGGATGGGGCGGCCGGTGCGGATGATCTCGCTGCTCAGCCCCTCACCCAACGGCCACTCGTCGTCCGGGTACTCCCGCTCGCCGTTGATCACGTAGAAGGCATAGGAAAAGCGCTGCTTCTCCTCGTCATAGAGCACGATGGCGTAGTTGGTGGTGTCCAGGAGCCGGCTCGTCTGGGCGTAGACCAACTCCAGCAGGTCGTCAATCTCCACCTTAAAACCGATCGTCTGGCCGATAATGCGCAGAACCTCTAACTCTTCCACTCGCTGCTCCAGTTTCGTAATCAGTCGGACCCGGTCTATGGCCAGCGCAGCCTGCCCGGCAATCGCCTCCAGATAGGCCAGATCGTCGGTCGTGTAGGGCTCGCCTGAGCGTCGGATGCCCAGGGCCAGCCAGCCGTGTTGCCCCAGCGGGACGAAGACCATCGCCCCCAGGGATTCCAACCGCTCCTTCTCCGCCGCCAGTTCGGCCGGCAGGTCCCGATCGGGTAACAGGCAGAGGGTCCTGCGCTCGTGGAGCAGGTAGCGCACCAGGGGACTCTCCGGTGTGAAGGCCACGGTGTGCTCCTGACCGACCGGCAGATACTGCTGAGCCCGCTCGTTCCATAGGAAGATGGACAGGCCGTTTGGGTGGAAGGCCGCCTCGATCCGTTCCTGTAGGGCCTCCAGCACCCCTGCCAGGTTCACGCGGGTGGTCAGGGCGTGGCTGAAGGCTTCCAGCTCCTGACGGTAGTCCAGCCGATCCCGGTAGAAGATGCGGTCCACGGAGCGCTGGAGCCGGGAGCGGGCGGGGTCGAGGATCAGGGCCAGCACGACGACCAGCGCGGCGACGGCGATGGGGTTGTCGGCCTCCAGGGCCTCTCCCAAGACAATGCTGGCCAGGTTCAGGGTGAGCAGGTAGCCACCGGCCACCAGCGCCGTCAGGATCAGGTAGCTCACCCCTTGCCTCACCATCCGGTCCACGTCCAGCAGCCGGTAGCGCACGATGGTGTGGGCGATGGCGAGGGGGAGGAAGATGAGGGGGATGAGGTGGAGGCCCGGCTGGAAGAGGGCTCCGTGCCCCATTGCTGCCGGCACAAGCCAGAGGGCCAACGGGACAAAGGCGAGGATCAGCCCCCACAGAATGATGCGGGCCTGGTGTCGGATGAAGGGGTCGGGATTCCGCAGGCGGTAGAGCATCATCGCCAGGAGGAGGAGGGCACCCAGGGCGGTGTAGGCGAAGCAGAGTTGCCAGACCGGACCGTAGCGCCAGGGGTGGGTGAAGTCGCTCGCCGTCACCAGCGCAGCCCCGATGAGGAAGGGGGCCGGCAGGTAGGCCAACAGGTGCAGTCGGGGCCGGCGGCGGATGAAACGGATGGGCCTGGGGAAGAGGAGGGCCAGGTCTATCAGCGCGGCCCCGATGAGCCCCAGCCCGACGCTCCAGAGGGGAACCAGCCAGTGGGTTGTGTAGAGGTCGAAGAGGCCCCCTAGCACCAGCGCTGCTGCCCCACTGAAGAGGGCGAAAGCCCGCCCGCTGGGCTCAAACCACCGGGCCGCGTAGACCCAGAGCCCCAACGCCAGGTAGGCACCGCCGATCAGATAGGGGATGAAGAAGTAATGGACGAAGTCCCGCAGCCGGAAAGCACGCAAGGTGACCTGCTGCTCGTACACCGTCCCATCGGGTCGTTGAAGCGTGAGGGTGACTTCGTCGCCGGGTTGGTAGCGGCGCAAGAGGGGGGTGAGAGAACGGGGACCCGATAGGGGCTCCCCATCCAGAGCGATCAGCCGGTCCTGCCAGGGAGGGACGGGGCCCTCCCGGCTCCAGGCCACCACCCGCACGTTGTTGAAGACCAGTGTGGGTTCGAGAAAAGCGCCCAGGAATGGTTGTCGGTTCCACGACCAGGCCAGCAACGGCGCTGCCAGGTAGACGAGGCCGGCCAGGAGCAGTATGGCTCCTACCGGCAAATGAGCCATCCATCCGCGCCCTTCGCCTCTTGGCGATTTGCTTTCCACCGGCTCATCCTCCGCAAGCATGCAAGCCCCGCGATGGCGGGCAGGGGGCCCACCCTCCCCGGCCACCGTGGTCACAGGTCAAACCGCCCCCAATCCAGACCTCACAGAAAGCGCAAAGCGGGTACTCCGAGTATAGCAACTCTAGCACCCGCAGCGGTTACAATTCCGTTACAGATTGGTTGCCCACCTGGTCAAGCAGCCAACGGCAGGACGGTCGGGTCCTCGTGCAGCTTCCCATCCCCCTCCTGTTCCTCCGGGACCTCCTGCTCCAGCGCTGCCTCTAGAACCTCCCGGATGTCGTCCACCAGGACGCACTGGAGCTCCGAACGCACGTCCTCGGGCACGTCGTCTAGGTCCGCCTCGTTGAGACGGGGCAGGATCACCGTTTTCAGGCCGGCCCGGTGGGCGGCCAGGACCTTCTGCTTGACCCCCCCGATGGGGAGCACCTGCCCCTGGAGGGTGACCTCGCCGGTCATCCCTACGTCGGAGCGCACGGGACGCCCGGTCAACAGCGAGACGAGGGCGGTGACCATAGTGACGCCGGCCGAAGGGCCATCCTTGGGCACGGCGCCGGCAGGCACGTGCAGGTGGATGTCCCGATCGTGGCAGGCCTGGGGCGGGATGCCCAGCGCTTCCGCGTGGGAGCGGACGTAGCTGAGGGCGATCTGGGCCGATTCTTTCATCACGTCGCCTAACTGGCCGGTCAGGATGAGCCGTTCCTTGCCCGGCATAGCGGCCGCTTCGACGAAGAGTACCTCGCCGCCCGTCGGCGTCCAGGCCAAGCCGGTGGCTACGCCGGGCTTTTCCGTGCGCAGGGCGGCCTCGAAGCGGAAGCGCGGCTTGCCCAGCAGTTCCCGCACCCGCTCCGGCGTGATCACCACGGTCTCCGTCGCCTCGCCGGCGGCCACGCGGGTGGCCACCTTGCGGCAGACCCGCCCGATCTCCCGCTCTAGGTTGCGCACGCCGGCCTCGCGGGTGTAATCGCGGATGATGGTCCGCAGCCCCTCCTCGGTGAAGCGGATCTCCTCAGGACGTAGGCCGTTGGCCTTCAGTTGGCGCGGCACCAGGTAGTTCTGGGCGATGATCACCTTCTCGTACTCGGTGTATCCATCCAGGGTGATCACTTCCATCCGGTCCCGCAGCGGGGCCGGGACCGTCTCCAGGGTATTGGCCGTCGTGATGAAGAGCACCTGGCTGAGGTCGAAGTCCACGTCTAGGTAGTGGTCCCGGAAGGCGTCGTTCTGCTGGGGATCCAGGACCTCCAGCAGGGCCGAGGCCGGGTCCCCCCGCCAGTCGGCGCCGATCTTGTCCACCTCGTCCAACATGAAGACGGGGTTCTTGCTCCCGACCCGGCGCAAGGCTTGGATGATGCGGCCCGGCATCGCGCCGATGTAGGTTCGCCGATGGCCTCGGATCTCCGCCTCGTCCCGCACCCCGCCCAGGGACATCCGGGTGAACTTGCGCCCTAGGGCGCGGGCGATGGAACGGCCCAGGCTGGTCTTCCCCACCCCCGGCGGGCCGACGAAGCAGAGGATGGCACCCATCCCCTCGTCGGCGGAGACCTCCCTTTCCTCTCCATCGGCCTCTGCCTGCCGCTCCAACCGCAGCTTACGCACGGCCAGGAACTCCAAGATGCGGTCCTTCACGTCCTGCAAGTCGTAGTGGTCCTCATCCAGCACCCGGCGGGCGTGGTTGATGTCCAGGTTGTCCTCGGTGACCGTGTCCCAAGGGAGCTCCGTCAGCCAGTCGAGGTAGGTCTTGATGACCGAGTACTCGGCAGCCTGAGGAGGCATCTTCTCCATCCGGCCCAGCTCCCGCAGTGCCTCTTTGCGGGCCTCCTCGGACATATGGACCGCCTCGATCTTCTGCCGGTATTCCTCGATCTCCGCCCGGGTCTCGTCCACCTCGCCCAGCTCCCGTCGGATGGCCTCCAACTGCTGGCGCAGGAAGTACTCCCGCTGCGCCTTGTCCATCTCCTCGCGGGCCTGCTGCTGGATCTTCTGGCCCAGCTCCCGCAGTTCCAGTTCCCGGGTCAGGATGGTGATGAGGCGGCGCATCTTCTCGGCGATGTGGTCGGCCTCCAGGATGGCCTGGGCCTCCTCCACCTCGGTGCGCACGTTGGCCGCCAACAGGTAGAGGAGGAGGCGGGGGCTCTCCAACTGGGCGATGAAGTCGGCTGCCTCGTCGGGAAGCTGAGGCATCAGGGGAACCAGCCGGCGGGCCACATCCAGCAGGCTGCGCCGAAGGGCTTCGACCTCCAGGCTCTCTTCCACGATGTCGGGGGCCAACTCGATGCGTGCCTTCAGGTAGGGTTTCACTTCCGTCCATTCCTGGATGCGGAAGCGCTCCAGCCCCTGGACGAAGACGGAGAGGGAGCCATCGCTCCCCTTCACCACCCGGTGGATGTAGGCCACCGTTCCCATCTGATGCACTTGGTCGGGGCCTGGCTCTTCCATTTCAGGGGTCTTCATCGCCACCAGGCCGATGATCCGATCGCCGCTCACAGCCTCTTCAATCAGCCTCACCGAGCGGGGGATCCCCACCGCCAGGGGCATCAGGACGAAGGGATAGGCAACGGTGTTCCGCAGCGGCAACACCGGGACTTCCGTAGGGATGCGCCGGATCAGATCGTCGTGCTCGTCGCCGGTACCGTTGAACCAGGGTAACATCGCCTCGCTCCTCTCCGCTTCTACACGGGTCGCTCTCGGACACACTTCAACGGTATCTATTCAGCCAGCCTACCCTCCCGCAGGTCCACCGGTTGAGGGGGCTTTTAGCCCCGATGGGCTATTTGAAGCACGGTTTCGCGTCGGAAACGCGCCTAACCTGCGGGAGGGTGAACGGTTACCGTCAACGTTGGAGTATACCATAGTTGTGTTAGATTCTCATCAGAATTTCGCTAACGCTGTATTAGAGCCGGGGGGAGCCGTCCATCCTGCCACGGCTCCCCCCTTTTCCGTGAGCTTTCGAGCCAGCCTAAGGGGCCAGGAACTGACGCAGGATACGCCCGTACTTGCCCTGGCGCAGCTTGTCCAGGGCCTCGTGTTCGATCTGGCGGACCCGCTCGCGGGAAAGCCCAAAGGCCTGGGCGACCTCCTTCAGGGTCCGCTTCTTGCCGTCCTGAAGGCCGTAGCGGAGGCGCAGGATCTGGACTTCGCGCGGCGTCAGATCGTGCATCGCCTCCTGCAGCAGTTCGTGCAGCAGGTGGCGGTCAATCTCCTCCTCGGGGGAGAGGGCGCTCTCGTCCTGCACGAAGTCCGCCAGCTCCGCGTCCTCCTCCCGGCCCGCCGGCTGGTCCAGCGAGATGGTGTCGGCGGTCAGGCGCAGCAGGTCTCGGATGGCCGACACCTCATCGCCGGTGTGACGGGCGATCTCCTCAGGCGTGGGACGCCGCCCCAGCTCTTGTTCCAGTTGCTGGATCACCTTGATGGTCCGCCGGAGCCGGTCTCCCGTGTGCACCGGCAGGCGGATCGTCCGCCCTTGGTCGGCCAGAGCCCGGGTGACCGCCTGGCGGATCCACCAGGTGGCGTAGGTGGAGAAGCGGTTACCCTGGCGGTAGTCGTACCGGTCCACCGCCCGCATGAGTCCGACGTTCCCCTCCTGGATCAGGTCGGCGAAGGGGAGGCCATAGCCCCGATACCGCTTGGCGATGCTGATCACCAGCCGGGTGTTGGCCTGGCTCAGACGCTCCCGGGCGGCCTGCCCGGCCTCGACCAGGGCCTGGAGCCGGGCCCGCTCGGCCGGGTTCAGACCATCTCGCTTGAGCGCCTTCTGGGCCCGCTTCCCCCGCTCAATCTGCTTGGCCAGTTGGACTTCCTCCTCCCAGCTCAGCAGCGGCTCCTGGCCGATGTCCTGGAGGTAGAGGTCCAGGGTGTCCTCGGTCATCAACTGCTGGGTGGGAGGTGTCGGCTCTCGGCGCTCCCCTGCCTCCTCCCGGGCGAGCCTGGACTTGACCTCGCTCTCGTCGGTCAGCACAGGGATCCCTGCTGCGTCCAGGTCCTCCAGCAAAGCCGCCAGGGTCTCCAGGTCCTCCTCTACCTCGGGCAGCAGGCTCAGGATGTCGTCGTAGGTGAGGTAGCCCTGGGTCTCCGCTTGGTTCAGCAGGATGTCCAGATATTCGGTTACCTTGGGTGTGTCGTCGTAACGACCGTTATCCCCTGCCATTGGCTCTGCTTAGTGTGATCTATAGGTTTGCCGGCTGGTCCGCCGGGAATGGACGACGAAAGGTCTTGTCTGCCTCGAGGTGCGGCGCACCTCTTCCATAGAAATAGACGTATAAGCGGCGTAAAAGTTTCACGAGAATCTTAGAAATTTTCCGACCACTGCCGGATCGCCCAGTCCAGCTCCTCCGGCGAAGGGGTGGCGTTGCCCAGACGGCGGACGACCAGGCCGGCGGCGTAGTTGGCCAGCGCGGCAGCGACGGATGGGGTCGCGCCCGCGATCAGGGCCAAGGTGGCGACGGCGATGACCGTGTCTCCGGCCCCGGTGACGTCGAAGACCTCCGTCCGGTTGGCTGCCGGCAGGTGCAGATACCCCCTCCCGTCCCGCAGCGACATCCCCTCCGGCCCTTGGGTGATGAGGATGGCCTCGACCTTCAACGAACGTCGCAGGTAGGCCGTCGCCGCCTCAAAGTCCGCCGACGTGCGCAGTTCCGGGGCGGGCCGGGGGAGCCCCGCTTGCCCTCCCTCAGAGGGGAGGCTCGCCAGATAGCTCTCTGCCTCCCACCGGTTGCACTTGACCAGGTGAAAGCCGACGAAGTGTCCCAGCCGACCCTGGCTGTCGGCGGTGATCAACCGACTCCCTGCGGCCACCTCCCGAACCGCCTGGACGACGGCCGGGGTGACGAGCCCGCTCCGATAGTCGGAGACGAGGATGGCGTCGGCTTCTGCTCCCAGCGCCCGTACCCGCTCGACGACCCGGGCCTCGACGGTCGGTGCAAGGGGCCGCCGGTCCACCCGATCCACCCGGGCGATCTGCTGGGGGAAGCGCAGCGCCCCCTGGGCGACCAGGCGGGTCTTGGTCGTCGTGGGCCGGTCGGGATCGGTGAGCAACCCATCCGTCCCCACGCCGGCCTGGGCCAGCAGGGTCCGCAGCGCCCGGCCTGCCTCATCATCGCCGATCAGCCCCACCGACGTGGCTCGGCTACCCAGAGCCACGATGTTCATCGCCGGGTTGGCTCCTCCCCCCGGCAGGCGGCGGCGGGACTCCAGCTCCAACACCGGGACGGGTGCCTCCCGGGAGAGGCGGCTCGCCTGTCCGATCAGGTATTCGTCCAGGAAGAGGTCGCCGACCACCACGACGTGATGACCGGCCAGCCGGGGGATGAGGGCCAGCAGTTCTGACACGGGACAGGGCAGGGTCATGCCGTCTCCCCGTTTTTTACGGTGCACTACTGTCTATAGTACCAGAAACTGGCGCTTTGGGCAAGGGGGAATTTTGGGCAACTTTCAGGAAGCTGCGAGCGTATCAAGTTGGGGACCTACAGGTAGCCGAAATAGGCTCTGGGCTTCGTAAAATGGTCGAAAAAGGGGGGGGAGCTTGCCCATAATGAATTTGAGCCAACCCGCGAAATAGGGTACAATGT